>MDTE01006751.1_pt1 | contig 53562 bp, 48 predicted proteins | sample 811231 | NCBI WGS metagenome assembly MDTE01 (sample SAMN05326651, study PRJNA326480) | marine metagenome | isolation source: seawater | place: Indian Ocean: Red Sea | collected 2010 | reverse complement strand
TAAATATAGTGGCTTAATGTGCCAAAAAGGGGCACAATAAGAACCTAACAATATCAATGGGTTTAGAGGGTTGGTTATGGCCTATACGAAGCTAAGAGACCTCGTAGAGCTTGCTACAGAGCTTCAAGCGTCCTCTTTGGGGCTGACCATCCAAGATATGATGGCACGCACTGAGAGGTCTCGCAGGACAGTCTATCGTATGCTTGATGGGCTCTATGAGCTTGGTTTAGAGGCTAAACGAGAGACAGTTGATACAGACCATTATTTGACTGCGAGATATCGTTTAGAGGGTGTTCCATCAGCTTTATTGGGATTAGACCCTACAGAGCGCTCAGCCCTCGAAAGGCTAACTTCTACCCTTAAGGATGGCACTGAAAAGCAAGCTCTCACCAAAGTGGTTGCTGACCAAAAACCTCTCTCACAAAAGCTGATTAACGATTTGAGTGAGCTTATCGAGAAAGAAGCCCATATAGGGGAAATTGGCCCAAGAAGCGCGATTAGTAAAACCCTCATCGCTACTTTGGAAAAAGCCATACAAGGTTTTGAAGAACTACACCTCACATATCGTGCTCAAGGGAAGCCCAAAGCCTCAACAAGGACTGTTCGTCCTTTGGGTGCGCTGTTTGGGAGGTTTAACTACCTTGTGGCTTCCGCTGGCAATCGTGCGCCTATTAGCTATCGAATGGACTTGATTGAGAAGGTTGAGCTTGCTGGAAGCTATTTTGAACCACGCAAGAATTGGAACTTTAAGGAGTGGGCATCTGAGAGCTTTGGTGTATATCACGGCGATGCTCTGATTGAGGTGAAGTTGAGGTTCACCAAGGATGTCGCAAAAAGGGCAGAGAGAGTTTCTTTTCACCCATCTCAGAGAACAGAAAATGGGAGAAATGGGGGTTTAGTGGTCTATCTTCGATGTCGTGGACACCAAGAGCTATTTCACGAGCTTTGCCATCCTGATTGGGTTGGCAACGTGAAGATTGAAGAGCCTGAGAGCTTAAGGGTAGAATATGGTCGCTATCTGAGGCGATTGGAAAAAGCCTTGATTTTGTAGGGGTTTAAGGCAAAGTGGAAGGGCTGCGTTCGTTCGTCATTCGCAGCAAGACAAGAGTTATAAAGAAAGAGGATTTCAACAAGCTTTCGACAAGCTAAGTTTTGAGAAGGTTGCGAAAAAGAACGAAAAGTTAAGCATTTCAACGCTTTGGGGCCATAGCTCAGTTGGGAGAGCGCTTGAATGGCATTCAAGAGGTCGGCGGTTCGATTCCGCCTGGCTCCACCAAACACCCCAGAAATTAGGCATTTTTGGCCCTGACTTGTGGGGCTATTCATACCCAATTAACGATTGATTTAATTCGCACGATAGAAGAAATATCTAGGGGGCCCTATGTCTATGGACAATTATATCAAAACAAAATGCGGCCATCATAAATTAGAAAGGCTAAATTCTAACAATAGCTTAATAGGAAAAATAAGGCTTTGGTGGTTTTTGGTTATTGGTTCAATCCGTGATAATATAGTCAAATTCTAACAATCTAACTGAAAGTTTACCAAATTACGATTTTTGACCCTCTCCTGCTTAAAACAATTTGTTTGCCAGATTTTATTTTTTCTGCAAGAGAGCATCAGCGATTTCTCTAACAGACACTTCGGAGGCTTAGCGGGTTAGAGCTAAGTCTCTATTTCCTTAGATTAACAGAGAAGTAAAGGCGCGCCTGGTTACCAGTCTTTTATCGGAGCCTTAGTCTTCTATCAGAATTGCCCGAACTGGAGAGGCATCGGCACCACTTAACTTGAGGGGCAAACACATTAAGGTGTATATTCCTTCCAAGACGTTCTCTAAGTTTATGGCCTCCAAGACTATTACATCCTGTCCTAGCACTTCAAGATGGCTATGAAAGTGCTCTACACCAAATTTTTCTATTGAAATATAATCAATTCCTACTAATGCAGCATTACATTCATTCACTTTTATTGCTGCTTCCTGGCTTAGATAGACAAAATCAGAAACAAATTTCCCAGATTTGACCAGTCCATCCCGAGAGTTTCTAGTTTTAAATAGAATGCCCTCTCCTGGAGATATCAGACTCCAGTCAACTTCAGAGGCCGTTATTTTTTCAGGATTCTTGATTTCAATCACGCGAACACGCCTGATGAAATCAGTCACCTGAAAGTCATCTAGTGTCTTTCCATCAGCATAAAAATGAAACGGCACATCTAGGTGAGTTCCGCTATGACAACTCATTTCTAATCGAGATAAATTACAGAAAGAATCGCCTGATTCCATAATTAAATTTCTGCTATATGCTGTGTCACCAGGGTAGTCTATAGACTCTGTGCCAAGTGTAACGCTGATATCATGGATTGTTTTGTTTTCTAGAACGTTCATTTTCTTATCTCTTCCTCTTTTGATACATCAAACACATCATCGAGTTCCGTTCCTAAGGCAGTCGCTAACGCATTGGTTTTATTTGCCATAAGAATAACCCTCAAAAGTTCTTTCTGTTGAGTGTCCGTCATTCCAGCTTTTTTTGCAGCGTATGTGTGACTGTGAATGCAATAGTTGCAGTTATTTGCTATTGATACGGCAATATAAATCATTTCTTTATATAAGTATGGTATTTCTCCCTCAGACATTACAGATTTCAACTCGTTCCACGTATTATATAGCTCCTCATCATTATGTGACAGGTCTTTCCAAAAGTTATTTATATGCTTTGTCTTTCTATTTTCTTTTATATCATCAAATACCTTTTGAGAAAGACGACTATTACTAGGTTTTACAGTTGTCATAGAATTCTCCTAATCCTTTTTCGGTTGTGTGCCGTACTCATACGACATTTGGAATCGGTAGAAAAAGTCATATCAGTTAAATACCAGGGACTTATTTTAACTAAACCAGGGTAAAAAACTTACATACAAAGATGATTCTATCAGTGATAAATTATAGAATCCTGAGACTTTTATCGGCTCTACCCTGGTGAGTGGTTAAGCTCTCTGTTCTTTTGCATGAACGCTAATAAGGATAAGTAGGTAGAAGAACTTTATACGCTCTTAATATTAAATGGGTAATTTTGTCTTGACCGCATTCTTAGGATGCTACCAATCCAGGGTGCTTGAATGGTTCAGCTTCCTTAATCTCACACGTATCCCTTTTGGGTAGAACAATGGCCCGCGGGTCATGGGAATTTAGGTTACGAGGGGAGAGTTCGCATAAAGCAGACATTATGGTTTAGGTGAATTAAAATTGTTCGTTGATGGTTATTTTGTGTCCATGGCGTTCGGGTGGTTGATCAAGATACTGTGCCATGCCGGCTAAAACCTCTTGAGCCTTTTCAGCTGCTGCGTCTCGCTGTTCCTTACTATTATATAGAACAATTACAGTTGCTCTATCGTCACCTCGGTCTATTGATAACATTTGATTAAGACCATCAATTTGTTCCATTGTTGGACGTAAAGAGGCAGCGTAATTTAGAGCTTCTTGCATAAGGTTTGGTTTAAAGTGCAGTTCAATGACGCTTGCATACATTTGGGTGAGTCTCCTATGCGTGTGCCTGGGCTTTAATGTCTTGTGACGCTGGGAATGAGGGGATTATCCGTGACTGTCGGAGGTGCTTGCGTAAGTTTAGAAACGATTCCAATAAATGCCCTATGATCAGGTGTTGTCGCTCAGTGGCAGATCCCCACACCCATAGCGACGAGGTCAAAATATAATTCAGCATTGGCTTCCAAAACCTTATCTAAGGCCCATGCCGCAGATCCAATAATCTTGTCATGCCAGATCCCAACTAAAGGCAGAAATACTATGGCAGCTATTGCTGGTTTCCAGAGAGCAGGCGTTTGCAAACCATTTGAAATTTTGACCATGGTCCAATTCATACGCCACTCTAACGTGCCCATGCTAACCCGTCATCAAATTTTAGCAGTTTTGTATTGTGGTGGGCGACACTCCTTGCGCCGTTTTTTGGATCCAGCATAATCTTTGTCCGCCTTAACTAATTCAGTTTTTTAACCGAATTACTGGGCTCGTGATGCAAATTTTTTATGCTCCCTTTATAACGCAGCAGCCTCCACGCCGTAACAACTCTCACGCGTGATATTATGAATTTCTTCACCTATTGTTAGATCCGGTGAAGGCAGTAAAATCAGTCCTGATGCTCTGAATATCTGCTATCAGGTCGGGCGGCATGTCCGAGCCAAGCTCGGGCGCGGTGCTGGCATATATGGCGTCCGAAAGACCAGTGAAGCGCTCGGCCACCTTGCTGGCAAGCGTGTCATGGCGGCCTATGACGGTAAACAGCGCCAGCACATCGTCGCTAATTTCTTTGGTCAAATCTTGCCACTTTCCGGCCTTAACCATGGCATGCAATTTGAGACCCAGATCCTGAAGATCGTGTTGTTGTAATACTGGCCAATAGGCACGAGTTGAGCCATAGAACGCAATCCGCTGACGTATCCAGGTGGCGCGTGCATCAACCGCTTCGTCGTTAGCACCAGTTGCGATGAAACCGCCGCCGGTGATCTCAAAATTCTCCCGCGCAAGTCCCCGCCCGCCAAGCCCTTTTGCCACAATGGGCCCAACCACATTCTCTTGATAGCGCTGTGTGCAGAAAGGGTGTAGCCGTACTCCGTCGCAGACCTCTGCAGCCAGACCCAGCATTGCTGGACCTACGGCGCCAATGGTCACCGCCGGTGGCGGCGATGGCATGGGTTCAGGCACGAAGGCCGGGGTCATCAGGGTAAATTTATAATATTTGCCCTCGAAGTTGAGCTTGCTACCCTCTTTCCAGCAGCGCCATATTGCGCGGAGCGCAGCGATATATTCGCTTAAGCGCGGTGCTGGGGCGCTCCAGGGCACAGAAAAGCGCCGCTCGTTATGGCCTCGCACTTGGGAACCGAGTCCGAGTACGAACCGTCCGCCGGATGCCGATTGCAAGTCCCAACCGAGATTGGCAACCACCATCGGACTCCGCGGAAAAGCGATGGCGACGCTGGTGAGAAGCTGAAGATGCTCACTCGCGGTGGCAGCGACTGCGAGTGGCAGGAAAGGGTCGTGGCGGTTCTCCAGTGTCATCACCCCGTCATAACCCGCGCTCTCAGCGGCTGCTGCTGCCGCTGAAACCTTCTTGAGATCGTCCTGCGGTAGAGTGGTGAAGATTTTCATGGCTTTACCTTTTTCATGAACGCAAACGTATCGTGGTAGAAGTTACTATCCGCTACGAATTTGCGTTAGCTAAGCTCGATCATGACATGTTCGCGATATGCTGAACGCTCCTGCAGGCGCTCATACCAAGATTCGAGATTGGCGTGTGTCGGGTGCGGGATGTCCATAGCGTAATAGCGGTGGCAGGCGCAGCCGAGTGGGATGTCGGCGATGGTGAGGGAATCGCCGGCGACGAAAGGCTGGTTGGAAAGGTGGGCGTTGAGAATTTCCCAGCTCTCAGACATAGCTTTGATCGAAGCGGTGATGGCGTCGTTATTGCGCTCCTCGGGCGATGTTCGGATTAGGCCCACAAAGACCGGAATAAGCTGTGGAATAATAACCGTCACCATCCAATCCATCCATTTGTCGCCTTGGCAGCGCACGTCGGGATCTTTTGGCCAGAGTCCACCCGCATCATATTTGGCTGCGAGATAGCGCACGATGGCATTCGATTCCCACATCACTGTGTCGCCATCGACGATAGTTGGTACCAATCCATTAGGATTCATGGCGAGAAATTCTGGCGTGCTCAAACCGCCATATTGCCGCCCAGCGTCGAACCGTTCATGTGCCAAGCCTAATTCACCCACGGTCCACATGACTTTCTGGACGTTTATTGAATTATTTCTACCCCAAATCGTTAGCACGGCGTTCCCCTATCATTTATATTTTCTGCGAAAATTAAATTCGCTACAAAATCATAATTAAGTAAAGAGCAGGAAGATAATGCAGGGCGCCAACAGACGGTACGATATTATTCCCTGGGCTGCACAAAACGCTGTTCACCCGGTAACAAAGATGGTACGCGGCGAGGGCATTTATATTTTTGACGCAGATGGGCAAAAATATCTCGATTTTTCATCCCAGCTCGTCAATGTAAATCTTGGCCATGGCCACCCCAAGGTGATCAAGGCAATCCAGGAGCAGGCGGAGAAACTATGTTATATCGGGCCGCATTTTACCACTGAGGTTCGAGATCAACTCGGTGCGAAACTCGCCGAGATCACCCCCGGCGACATCTCAACCGCATTCTTCACTGACAGTGGTTCCGAAGCTAACGAGATCGCCATGACCATTGCTCGTTTAGTTACTGGTAAGCGCAAAATTATGACCCGTTACCGTTCATATCACGGCACGACAAGCGGGGCGCTCTCGGCGAGTGGCGATATTCGACGCGTCGCTGTTGGTTACGAGCAGTCCAATGTGGTGCGCGTCTTCGACCCCTATTGTCATCGGTGTAGCTTTAAGCTGAGCTACCCGGACTGCGGCGTACAATGCGCATCAAGCGTTGAGGAAGTAATTCAGCGCGAAGGGCCAGATCAGATCGCTGCCTTGATGGCTGAGCCGATGACCGCCTCTGCAGCTGGCCTAGCGCCGCCCGACGAATATTTTCCCATGCTGCGCGAGATCTGTGATCGCTACGGTATTCTGCTCATCGCCGACGAGGTGATTACTGGCTTCGGCCGCACCGGCAAATGGTTCGGCATGGAGCATTGGGACGTGGTACCCGATATGATTACCAGCGCTAAGGGGTTGACATCCGGTTACGTTCCGATGGGCGTGGTGCTTATGCGCGATCATGTGGCGCGGCATTTCGACGATAGCTGGATTCCGGTTGGCTCAACCCAGACGGGCAATCCCATCGCCTGCGCTGCCGCAGTTGCTGCACTTGAGGCTTACGAAGAAGACGGGCTGATCGAGAATGCTGCAGCCATGGGAGTGGTGATGCGCGACGAGCTAGAAAAGCTTAAGCAGAATCATGACTGCGTCAGTGATGTTCGCAGCCTCGGCCTTCTCGGTTGTATCGAACTGGTAAGCGATGGTGCGACTCGTGAGCCGCTTTCAGCCAGGTTTGGCTATGGCGACACCATCGAATGGTTCAAGCGCCGAGTTATGGAGCTCGGCCTTGACGTTCGGATCATGGACCATTTCATCCTTATCGGCCCGCCGCTCTCGATCACGGCGCAGGAGATCGCTTGGGGTACCGGGGTTTTAGACAAGATTTTGGGAGAAATTGAGGGCCGAATGAAAGCTGCCTGACATGATTTATAGGCAAGTGTTCACAAAGAACACTGGTATGACCCTATTCGCGATCTATCTCTCTACGGATCAATATCCAGCCTTCGGATCGACTAAGTGATGCGGCGTCTCGCCGGCCTGGATACGGCGGATATTTTTTGCGATTAGGCGGGCGCCAGACTTGGCATTGGTGACCGATGCAACATGTGGCGTGATGGTGATATTGCGCGCCTGCCACAGTGGGTCATTTGCCGGTAAAGGCTCTTTGCGCGTGACATCGAGGACGGCATGGCTGAGATGGCCTGATTCAAGCGCTTGGATCAAATCCGCCTCAACGACAAGGCCGCCGCGTGCGCCATTGATGAGGCAAGCGCCTCGCGGTAGTTTGGTGAGCAGTTCACTATCAATTATGCCTTCTGTCTCTGGCGTAAGCGGTAGAAGGCAGACGAGTATATCCGAGAGGGCAAGAAAATCGTCAAGCTCCCCCGCGCCAGTGAAACATTCAATTTCCGGTAAATCCTTTTTGCCCCGGCTCCAGCCGATTACTGGGAAGCCAATATGTCGGAGTGCCGATGCTGATGCCTCGCCGAGAATGCCAAGCCCCATCATACCGACGCGCCGCTGATAGGCAAAAGGCACATCGAGACGATGCCAATCCTGCTCTCTCTGTCTAGCAAGATATTCCGGCACTCGGCGGAGACAGTAGAGCGAATACAGCAGCACCCACTCGCGCATGCCCTGAGTAAGGTTATCGTCGACAAATCGGGTCATCGGCACTCCATCTGGGAGCGTTGTGGCGGCCAGAAGATGATCGACGCCTGCACCAAGAGAGGCGATCAGCCTAAGATTGGGAAAGTCGAGAAGGCGATTCGCCATCGGATCCCAAACCAGGGCGAACTCGATCTCTTCTGGTCTACCGATATCAGGCCAGACACGAAAATCTAGCTCTGGCATGACCTCAGCGAACTCTGCGCGCCACTCCTTTGGATCGTCCGTTCGGCTGCAAAAAATCAACGCCATGTCACCCCCCCCATGCCGGCCGGAAATACACGATCAGACCGAGGATCTCAATCATCCTACAGCATGTCGCGGAGGCGATAGATAAGGTCAAGTGCGGCGCGCGGACTTAAGGAATCGGCATCGGTTGCGGCGATGGCTTTGCGTATCTCGTCGACTGCTTCCATTTGTTTGGTACTGGAAGCAGATCGTGGTGCGGTGAAGAGTGGCAAATCCATGGCAAGGTTGGTAACAACGCTGCCTTGTTCGCTCTTCTCCAATGTTGCCAGCACTTCCTCGGCCCGGCCGAGCACAGTCTTAGGAAGGCCGGCAAGACGCGCCACATGGATGCCGTAGGAGCGGTCTGCTACGCCAGCCACTACCTCGTGAAGAAACACAACGTCCTCCTTCCATTCCTTTACCTTCATGGTGTGGCAGGAGAGTTGCTCGAGCATGTGCGCGAGCGCGCTGAGCTCGTGAAAATGAGTGGCGAATAGGGTGCGGCTCTTGTTGACCTCATGAAGGTGTTCGACCGCCGCCCAGGCGATAGAGAGCCCGTCGAAGGTCGCGGTGCCGCGGCCAATCTCATCGAGAATGACGAGTGCCTTCGGCCCGGCAAGATTGAGAATTGCCGCAGTCTCGACCATTTCGACCATGAAGGTGCTGCGCCCTCGTGCGAGATCGTCGGCGGCGCCAACTCGACTAAACAATCGGTCAACGATGCCAATATGGGCGCTCTCGGCCGGCACGAAAGAACCCATCTGGGCGAGAATGGTGATCAGAGCATTCTGTCGCAGAAACGTACTCTTGCCTGCCATGTTAGGGCCAGTGACGAGCCAAAGGTATCCCTCCGGTCCGAGGTCACAATCATTGGGTACGAACTGGCTGTCATGCCCGGCAAGGGCTTCCACGACCGGATGGCGCCCAGCTCGGATATAGAATGCCTCTCCGTCATCTACTGCCGGGCGAATGTAGTGTCGCTCGACGGCGAGTTGCGCCAACGCGGAAGAAACATCAAGCACCGTCGCAGCGTGCGCCAATTGGGTGATATTTTCTGCACGCGCTGTAACTTCTGAGAGCAACTTTTCAAATAGCTGCGCTTCAAGGTTGAGCGCCTTCTGCGCTGCCGTATTGATTTTGTTTTCGAGTTCGCCAAGTTCGACCGTGGTGAAACGCATCGCGCTGGCTAGTGTTTGGCGGTGAATGAAGCTGTCGTCGAGCTTGGCGGCGTTGCGTTCGCTAACATCAATAAAAAAGCCGAGAACGTTGTTGTGTTTAATCTTGAGATTAGAAACATCGGTCTCTTCGCGGTAGCGTGCTTCGAGATTTGCGATTAATCGACGGCTTTGGTCACGGAGCGTGATCAGCTCGTCGAGGGTGCTGTGATAGCCAGAGGCGATGAAGCTGCCATCGCGCACCGAGAGGGGCGGAGTTGAAACCAGCGCACGAGTAAGGTGGGCGGCAAGATTATCGTGTCGGCCAAGGCCCTGCGTCATACCAACAACGGTTTCATCAGTCGCCAAGCCGCCATCCCCTTCTAAAACAGAACGAAGCTGAGGTGCCAAGGTCAAGGCATCACGCACCGCCGCTAGATCGCGCGGACCGCCGCGCCCCACCGTGAGACGCGAAAGCGCACGCTCGATATCGGGAAAAGCGCGCAAAGTCTTGCGTATCGACTTTCGCCGTCCCTCGGCGGTGGTAAAAAATTCTACCTGATCGAAACGTCGGGAGATCTCGTGGGGATCGGTCAGAGGTGCGGCAAGGCGTGTGTGTAGCAAACGGGCGCCTGCAGCCGTTACCGTGCGGTCGATTACTGAAAGGAGCGATCCCTTGCGTTCGCCAGAAAGTGCCCGGGTCAGTTCAAGATTGCGCCGGGTGGCGGCGTCGATGGCCATGCTCGCATGTTCCAAAACCTTGGTAAGATTGGCGAGGTGCGGCAGTTTACCCTTTTGAGTCAGGTTGATATACTCGACGATTGCGCCTGCCGATGCCAATTCGGCACGCCCAAACTCGCCAAAAGCATCGAGCGCGGCAACACTATAGAGCGCGGACAGACGTCGTTCACCCGCAGTGCTGTCGAATAGGTGCGCCGGCTGCGGCGATAGAGCAGTTTTCCATTCGGTGAACAGCTCAAACAATTCTGCCGTCCCCATCATAGTTTCGGACAACAAGATCTCGCCTGGTACAAGGCGGGCAAACGCTGCGGACAGGGTTTCCGGTGTGCAGGCCATGACGCGAAACTCGCCGGTTGACATATCACACCAGGCGAGGGCCCAGCACCCTTCCGCTCGGCCGAGGGCGGCAAGATAGTTGGAGGCGCGTGCGTCCAACAGCGAATCCTCAGTGAGAGTGCCCTGAGTCACCAAGCGTTCGACTTCGCGCGCGACGACCGCTTTAGCGCCCCGCTTTTTGGCTTCCGCCGGGTCCTCTGTTTGTTCGCAGACGGCGACCCTAAAGCCGGCATGGATGAGCTTTTCGAGGTAGCCGTCGGCGCTCCTGACAGGGACGCCACACATAGGGATATCCTCGCCAGCATGCTTGCCGCGCTGGGTCAGTGCAATATCAAGCGCGGATGCTGCCTGGATGGCATCGTCGAAGAAGAGTTCGTAGAAATCTCCCATCCGGTAGAAAAGAAGTGTATCGGGATGATCGCGCTTGATAGCAAGGTATTGCGTCATCATTGGCGTTGCTTTGGCGCTCGAAGGTTGTGCCGGAGTGGATTTGACTGCTTTTTTGTCCATTAGCTGAGACGGTAACATAGGGAAGGTCAGCCTAAACATACTTGCTTTGTCGTGGCAGCGAAACGTGGCTATATATGATAGAAGCTATACCGTAATGGGTTGGCGAGACTTATCTTTAGGTCGCTGGTTGCGTGCGTTGTTGGTAACCGCATTGCCGCTTGCGCTTGCTTTTATCGTCCTGGCGGGGCTCGGTTTGCTGGCACCTGGCACTGCTGCTTTGACTTGGCTCGCCCTCACTCTGGTTAGCGCCGTCGCCATTCGCTGTTTACTCAGCGACTTGTTGGGCACCCGCGATCAGTTGAATCAGATGGTGCGGGGCGAAGTCATCGAAGCCCGTGACGGGTACACGCGAATCGGTCGCGAACTGGCGCAATCGCTGCAGCGCCTGGAGCGTGTATCGAACGATCGAATAGCGTGTCTTAAAAGTGATCATGAGGGTATGGAGCGGGCCCTTAACGCCTTGCCTGTCCCGATTTTGTTACTGAACAACGGACAAAATGTGGTGCGCGCCAACCGTGCCTCGGAAGAGTTGCTCGGTGGCAAGCTTGAAGGCCGTGATCTGGCGGCAGTGCTGCGCAATCCCGACGTGGTCACTGCGCTCGAACAGGCGTCACGCACGGGCTTGGGCCAGGATGTCGCTTTCTCCCTGCAAGCCCCGGTACCGCGTCATTTCTCGGCCCGTGTCGCACCGCTTTCTGAGCATGCGGCGGACGGAACGTCTATGGTACTAGCGCTTGTCGATATGACAGCAATGCGCCGAGCTGATCAGATGCGCGCCGATTTTATTGCTAATGCGAGCCACGAAATTCGAACCCCGCTCACAACGCTGCGCGGCTTCATCGAAACTTTGAGTGGCCCGGCCGAGGAAGATTTGGAGGCGCGGCGTAAATTCCTTGCAATCATGGCTCAGCACGCTGAGCGCATGACGCGTCTGGTAGACGATTTACTATCGCTCTCGCGTATTGAAATGAATGAGCATACTGTACCGACCAGCCGGGTCGAACTGCCTCCACTTCTTGCCACCGTCGTCGACAGCCTCGATTGGCGAGCAAGTCAACGAGGTGCAAAAATTGAGCAGAACATTGAAGCCGAACTACCGTCGCTCTCAGGCGATGTTGGCGAATTGACACAGCTTTTTCAGAATCTGATTGATAACGCGATCAAATATGGACGCGAAGGCGGCGCGGTGCAGGTTCGTGCTTGGCAAGAGGCGACTGGTGAACGTGGCACGGATGAAGCCATCAATATTATGGTGTCAGTTAGCGACGAGGGTGAGGGTATTGAGCGGGAGCATTTGCCGCGCCTTACTGAGCGTTTCTACCGTGTCGATAATGCGCGCTCGCGCGAGCTAGGGGGTACTGGCCTCGGCCTTGCCATCGTAAAGCATATCGCCAGCCGTCATCGCGCTGCGCTGACGATTGAATCGGAATTTGGAAAGGGCAGCACCTTCACTTTAAAATTTCCGCCCGCTGCCTTTGACATGGGCGAAAACGTGGGCTTATAGCGGAAAACTCGATTAGCCAAATCCAAATCCGACAAGGTATTGGCGGTGACGGCAAAACGTAAAGCAACTGGCCGGCGGCCTTCTAGCGGCACGATGATTGGAACGGATTTTTCTGGCGAAGGCAGCGGAGGCAATATCGGCATCGATTTAACTGAGGGTGTCATAAAACTGTAACATTGGCGGTATATCACTCTAAGGATGGTTAGCGTCGGCAAAAAATTTTAACACCCCGTCGCTGATTGTAGTTTTGTTTCTTGCGTGAGCGGAGGCCGCGAGCGCGTGCATCTAGTTATTCTTCTCATCGCGCTCTGCGTGATCGCAGCTCTGGGTTATTTTTTCGCCCGGCGCAAGCTTCTGGTTGCGGCGGGGCGCACATCGATACGTCCTCACTCCATGCCGAGCTATCACGGCTTGTATGTTGCGCTCTGGTGCGCGTTGCCGTCGCTCGTCGTGCTGTTCGTTTGGCTTATCTTTGAGGAGCGCATTCTCGAGGCGTTGTTGATCTCCTATCTTGGCCCGGAGATCACTTCTCAACCGACAGATATGTTGGGACTCCTCTTGAACGACATTCGTAATCTTGCCATCGGCGACGCGCTTAGCCGCGAGGTAGACCCAGCTCTCCAGGCCGCTGCGGAGCGCTATGCGGCGCTGCGTAGTACTGCGCGGGCAGCTATGTTGGGCGGCGGCCTTGCTCTTGGCGTTGCGGGCCTGACTTGGTCGTGGTCCCGGGTGCAGCCAGCTTTTCGTGCCCGCCATGGGGTCGAGCGAGTGGTCAAGGGCGCGCTGATCGTCGCCTCCTTTGTCGCTGTCGTGACCACAGTTGGCATTATCCTCTCCGTCCTGTTCGAATCGATCCGTTTTTTTTCTATCGTCTCGATCGGTGATTTTCTCTTCGGTCTTGAATGGAGTCCTCAGACCGCGATCCGCGAGGACCAGGTTGGCTCTTCTGGCGCCTTTGGCGCGGTGCCGCTCTTTACTGGCACCCTTTTAATCACTCTCATCGCCATGGTGGTGGCGCTACCAGTAGGGCTTTTCTCTGCAATATATATGTCGGAGTTCGCGAGCCCGGGGGTGCGTAATGCGGTTAAGCCGGTGCTGGAAATCCTCGCTGGTGTGCCGACTGTGGTCTATGGATTCTTCGCCGCTCTCACCGTAGCACCGGCGCTGCGCGATTTTGGCGCTGGTCTCGGCCTCAATGTTGCCTCAGAAAGCGCGCTTGCTGCCGGCGCGGTGATGGGCATCATGATAATCCCTTTCATCTCTTCCCTCAGCGATGACGCTATAGTCGCCGTGCCGCGTTCTTTAAGAGAAGGTTCGCTTGCCGTTGGTGCAACGCGGGCGGAGACGGTGCTCAAGGTGATTCTGCCGGCGGCTTTGCCGGGCATCGTCGCCGCCTGTCTCTTAGCTATCAGCCGCGCCATTGGCGAGACCATGATTGTTGTGATGGCAGCTGGCCTTGCCGCCAAACTCACTGCCAATCCTCTAGATGCTGTGACTACGGTGACCGCCCAGATGGTAACCCTATTGGTGGGTGATCAGGAGTTTGACAGCGCTAAGACCCTCGCCGCATTTGCGCTCGGCTTCGCGCTTTTCGTCGCAACTCTTGCGCTCAACGTGCTGGCGCTTTATATCGCGCGCAAATACCGAGAACAATACGAATGAAAGAGGCGGGCTGGCAGGGTTCCAAGTCGAGCGTTCGGCGGCTCAAGAAACGCTATCGTCGAGAGCGGCGGTTGAAGGTGTACGGTATTTTTGCCATCCTTATCGCTCTCGGTGTTCTAGCGCTTCTTCTTGGCTCGGTCATCGAGCGAGGGTATCCGGCCTTCGTCAAGACTGAGATCGCTCTCAATCTCGATATTAGCGCCAAGCTAATCAAACCGGAAAAACTTTCAAAGGGTAAATACGGCAAGGTCATCCGTAATGCACTGTTTGCGGCCTTTCCCAAAGTTGAGAAACGGAGTGAACGTCGCGAGTTGCTCGCTCTTGTTAGCAAGGGAGCTAATTACGAGCTCCGGCGAATGGTGCGGGAGGACCCCAGATTAATTGGCACTGTGCAACGGGTCTGGCTGCCAGCATCTAGCGATGTCGATATGTTGGTCAAAGGCAGTATGTCGCGAAGTGTACCGGAATCCGAACGTCGCCTTAATGACCGGCAGATTACATGGCTTGACACCCTTGACGAAAACGGCCAGTTGCAGACTGGCTTCAACAGTCGGTTCTTTACTGGCTCGGATTCGCGCGAGCCGGAGCTCGCTGGCATTGGTGGTGCGCTTGCTGGCTCATTTTGGACTCTGCTAATCACCCTAATTCTCGCTTTCCCGCTTGGTGTGGCGGCTGCGATCTATCTGCAGGAATTTGCACCGAAGAACCGGATCACAGATTTCATCGAAGTTAATATCAACAATCTCGCAGCCGTTCCCTCCATTGTTTTTGGATTGTTGGGCTTGGTAATTTTCATCCAATTGTTTGAACTGCCTCGATCGACCGCCATTGTTGGCGGCCTGACTCTGATGCTGATGACGTTGCCGACCATCATTATCTCGACCCGAGCAGCGCTCTCCGCTGTGCCGCCCTCGATCCGTGAGGCAGCACATGGCATCGGCGCTTCGCCGGTGCAGGTGGTTTCGCATCACGTATTGCCGTTGGCGTTGCCCGGCATTATGACTGGAACGATCATCGGTATGGCGCGCGCCCTCGGCGAAACTGCACCGTTGCTGATGATTGGAATGGTTGCCTTCATCGTCGACATTCCTGCGGCACCATTCGATTCTGCAACTGCACTGCCGGTCCAGATCTTTCTCTGGGCTGACAGCCCGGAGCGCGGCTTCGTCGAGAAGATGTCGGCCGCGATTATCGTGCTGCTTGCCTTTCTGATTTTGATGAACGCGCTCGCGGTTTATTTGCGCCGGCGCTTTGAGACTCGCTGGTAATATCTATGGACTCACCAGATAATATGGCCATGACAATAGAGACAGCGGCGCTTCATGACATGCCGCCGAGTAAATTGGAGATCACTGAGCTCGACGTTTATTATGGCGGGACGCAAGCGCTGTTCGATGTCGATATGCGGGTGGCTGAGAATTCTGTGAGCGCACTGATCGGCCCCTCGGGCTGTGGCAAATCGACCTTTCTACGCTGCCTCAACCGCATGAACGATATTATTGAGAGCTGCCTGGTCGACGGCAATGTGTTGCTCGATGGTGAGGATATCTACGCCGGCGAACTCGATGTGGTTCAGCTCCGAGCCCGTGTTGGAATGGTGTTTCAGAAGCCAAACCCATTTCCCAAATCTATCTATGACAATGTTGCTTATGGACCGCGCATCCATGGCCTCGCAGGGTCGGTCGGCGAGTTGGATGAGATTGTCGAGAGCAGCCTGCGACGTGCTGGTTTGTTCGAGGAGGTCTCGGATAGACTGAATGCTTCCGGAACGAGCCTCTCGGGTGGCCAGCAGCAGCGCCTGTGTATTGCTAGGGCCATCGCCATTAGCCCGGAAGTGATCTTAATGGATGAGCCTTGCTCAGCGCTTGACCCCATTGCCACCGCGAAGGTTGAGGAACTGATCGACGAGCTGAAAGAGGATTTCACCATTGCCATCGTGACCCACAATATGCAGCAGGCAGCACGTGTTTCCCAATACACCGCATTCTTTCATTTGGGGAAACTGGTAGAGTTTGGCGAAACAGAGCAGATCTTTACCAATCCGGAAGAGAAACGCACACAGGACTATATCACCGGTCGCTTCGGTTAAGTCCGAGGCGCGAGCGAAAGGAGGCGACCTTGCCCGAGCATACCGTCAAACGCTACGACGAGGAGCTCAACCAGATGACTGGCACGATCTTACGCATGGGCGGGATTGTCGAGCAACAATTGGCTCGCGCGATCGAGGCGCTAGTCAAGCGTGACCCCGAGTTGGCCGCGAGCGTCATCGCTGACGACGAACCGGTCGATCAACTCGAGCATGAGGTCGACCATCTCGTCATGCGCCTCCTTGCCCTTCGTCAACCCATGGCGGTTGATCTCCGGCTGATAACCGCCTCGCTAAAGATCTCAAGCGATTTGGAACGAATAGGCGATTATGCTGCCAATGTAGCGAAGAGGGCGAGCGCGCTTTCCCAGGTCGAGCCGATGCGTCCGGTCGCTGTGATTCCGCGCATGTCGCAGATTGTCCAGACCATGATCAAAGATGTGCTTGACGCCTATATGGCGCGCGATGCGGGCAAAGCGCTTGCAGTGTGGCGCCGCGATGAGGAGGTTGACGAGACCTATAACAGTCTTTTCCGCGAATTGCTGACCTATATGATGGAGGATCCGCGTCACATTACGCCCTGTACCCACCTTCTATTTATCGCCAAGAATATCGAGCGCATGGGTGATCATGCGACAAACGTGGCCGAGACAATTACTTTTTTGGTTACCGGCACACCGCTTGACGAGGCGCGACCCAAGGGGGACACCACGCCCTTTGCTACCGCACCGGACGATCCCGGCGGAAATCTGGATTAGCCAGTCATGACCCCCTATGTACTGGTGGTCGATGACGAAGCCGATCTCCTGACCCTGGTGCGCTATAATTTGGAGCGCGATGGTTTCGAGGTTGGTGAGGCAGTGGATGGCGAAGAAGCGATGCTGTTGATCTCCGAGCGCCAGCCAGATCTTGTGCTGCTCGATTGGATGTTGCCCCGCCTCTCTGGCATCGAAGTCTGCCGCCGGATCCGCCGATCGGCTAAAACCCAAAACCTCCCGATCATTATGTTGACTGCGCGAGGTGAGGAAGGTGATCGAGTGCGCGGTCTCAATTGTGGTGCCGATGATTACATCGTCAAACCCTTTTCACCTATCGAGTTGATCGCGCGGGTGCGTGCGGTGCTCCGTCGCCTGCGCCCGGCGCTTGCGGCGGAGCGCATCGAATTCCGCAATATCGTGGTTGATCTAGCCAAATTCCGTGTTAGCCGAGACGGCGAAGAGGTGCATCTTGCGCCAACTGAGTTTCGGTTGCTTTGCCATTTCATGGAACATCCCGGGCGAGTGTTTAGCCGTGAGCAATTGCTAGACGCAGTCTGGGGGCGAGAGATTTATGTCGAGGTGCGTACGGTCGACGTGCATGTTCGGCGCCTACGTCGCACCCTCAATGCTGGTGGAAAGCGAGACGTCATTCGGACTGTCCGCGCGGCTGGTTACGCGTTGGACGATCATCCTTGATAAGATTTAAGGCGTTACTTTTTAAATGATTTGGCTCTAATTAGGAATTTTTGTCCCAATATGTTTGATGAATAAATTTTGTGTGTGACTAGTCGCTAACATAAAGCGATTTCAGATGGACGAGTTGATGCCGAACAATAAGTTTGACAGTCAGTTTACTGCCACAAGTGATCCCAAGTCTTACTCCAAGGCGCCCTCACCCTGGTCAGTGCGCGGTGTGTCACCCGAGACCCGCTCCAAAGTTGTAAAGGCTGCAGCTCATCGGCGCGAAACGATCGGCGAATGGGTCACCAATGCTCTTACCCAGGCGGCTAATGAAGAGCTAGGCCTATGCTCGCACCGCGAGCCGTCAGCAGATCTCCAGGTCGGGTTATCCCATGGGCTTAAACAAAACACTCGCTCCCCTGGCAATGTAGTGCTCGCTCTTGCCGAGCGCATCGAGAGTCCGGAAAAACGAAATGATGCTATCGCTAGCCTCACCATATTGGTCGAACAGCTTGAATCCCCCGAGCAACGCGAAAAATTATTGCTTGCCATGATGCAGATTGTCGCTGAGCGGGCTGAACGTAGCCAGGAACGTATCGCTAATATTACCCGGGGCCTTGCCGATATTGAGGTCAAACTGGGGATTGCGCTGAGCAACAACCGTATGCGTATCGCGCGTAGTGTCAGGGAGTCTGTGGCGAATACAGTTGGTGTAGTTTCAAGCGAACAACACGAAACGCTACCTGTCTTGAAGCGCGCGTTCAAAGCAAAAACGCGCTAATTTTTCTTAACTTTTGACGAAGCTGAATCCTGTATTTTCAAGGTAGTTTGCGCTTTGGAGTAGGCTGGGAGATTTGGCGCAATGGAAGAACAAAGGGCACAGGTGATTCGCAGCGGCGCTGTCACCATTTGCACCCATGAAAATTTATTCACAACATTATTATTGTCGACTTAAGAGCCTTAATAAGTCGCTCGGCCGCCGCTAAGGTCAAACGTGTAACCAGTATTAAAACTACAGGCTGGCGAGACGATCCAGGCGATCATTCGGGCTACTTCGTCAAGCTCGCAGCAGCGCTTCATGGGGATTTTATCCGTCATATAACTTATCGTTTCCTCCGGTAGCTCATGCACGAGCGGTGTGCGCACTAGGGCGGGTGCAATAGCGTTGATGGTAACCCCGCTCTCGGCATATTCTTTGCCTAGTACCTTAACCATGCCAATCAACCCGGCCTTTGAGGTGGAATAGGCGAGCATGGTGGCATTACCCTCCTTGCCGGATATTGAGGCAACGTGCAGAAGGCGGCCATAGCCGCGCTCTAGCATGCCGGGCAGAACTGCCTGTGAGACGATCAACGCGCCGCGCAAATTAATGTTCTGCACCTCGTCGAAATCTGCAAGATCGACATCGGCGCCCTTGATTGCGGTCTTGCCGGTGATGCCGGCACAATTTACCAGGCCAGAGACCGCGCCTAAAATGTCGTCAACGTGGTCAAGCGCGCGCTTCGTTCCTTCTGGGTCGGTTACGTCCATGTCACAGGAGCATGCCTTGCCACCTGCCGTTTCGATGGCGCGCGCCGTGTCCTCGGCGGCCTCGCCGTCCTGATCCAGGCAGCCAATGGAGGCGCCCATGGCTCCCATCAGCTTAGCAGCCGCTTTTCCTATACCGCTTCCGGCACCGATGACGACCACCGTATAGGGTTGGGAGTCGAAATATTGCAGCATGACGTTCTCAGGGGTCTCTCTAGATTCCGCGAATCCAACCGGCAATAGCCTGTCCAATCCCGTCTGGCGAATCCTCCTGCAAGAAATGATTTCCGGAAACGCTGACTTCGCTCACATTGGGCCAGGCACGACAATGATCCGCAAGTGGACCCTTTAGGATTGCGCCCGGTTCCGCGTCGATGAACAGTTTTGGTATTTGGCTCGACTTAAGGAATTCATCGTTAGCCCGCACGATTTTGATCACCCCGGCGGGCTCGCCCTCAATAGGAATTTGTCTCGGCCAAGTGAGAGTAGGACGCCGACCTTCCCCCGGTTCGATAAAAGGCCGACGATAGACCGTCATCTCAGCATCGCTGAGTTTACGCAGAACCGAGCCCGGCAGCACCCGCTCCACGAAGATATTCTTCTCGAGGATCATTCGTTCGCCTGCTGGCGAGCGAAAAGCCTGGAACAATTGCTGCGCTGCGGCGGGCCAATCATCCCAGTTCATCGGCGTGACGATGGTTTCCATGAAAGCAATGCCTTTGGAGGCGTCCTCGTGGCGGCGCAGCCAATCGAAGCCAATTGGGCCGCCCCAGTCGTGCACTACAAACGTCACGTTCTGGGTAGCGCCAAGGACTTCCAGCAGGCCGTCCATATAGGCTATATGATCTACCAGTTTGTAACTGTCGGGTCCTGAATTGGGTAGCTTGTCCGAATCTCCCATGCCGATGAGGTCTGGTGCGATGCACCGTCCGAGCTCTTCCATATGGGGCATGATATTGCGCCATAGATAGGACGAGGTCGGATTGCCGTGAATAAAGACGATCGGATCGCCGGTGCCGACCTCCGCATACGCCATGCGTCGGCCCTTAACCTCGGCAAAATTTTTGATGTAGCGCTCTTTGCTCGAAATCATCGCCTTGCTCCCGTGCTTTTCATGCCGGGATCAGGCGGTGTGCGGGGCAGCCGCCTTAACCTCCGCGTCAACATGAGACTCGAATTGGGTGAAGTTATCGTGGAACCGTCCTAGAAGATTTTTAGCTTGATCGTCATAAGCACTTTTATTGTCCCAGGTGCCGCGAGGGCTTAGCACATGATTGGGCACGCCGGGGCAGGATTCCGGCACATCAAGACCGAAAGCCGGATCCTGTCGCAGCACGACCTTGTCGAGGGATCCATTCAGCGCCGCACGCAGTAGAGCCCGGGTGTGTGAAATTTTCATGCGTTCTCCGACGCCGAAGGCGCCGCCGGTCCAACCCGTATTGACCAGCCAACAGCGCGCGCCTGAGTTTTCGATTCGGTCGCGCAGCATTTCAGCATAAACCGACGGGTGGCGTGGCATGAAGGGTGCGCCGAAGCAAGTTGAAAAGGTCGCTTGGGGCTCGTTGCCAAGCCCCTTTTCCGTTCCCGCCACCTTGGCAGTATAGCCAGAGAGGAAGTGATACATTGCCTGGGCTGGGCTGAGCCGTGCAATCGGCGGCAGAACGCCGAACGCGTCGGCGGTCAGCATGATCACATTCTCCGGATGTCCGGAGATGCCCTCGGCACTGGCATTTGGTATGAAGGAAAGGGGATAGGCAGCTCGGGTGTTTTCGGTGAACTGCGCGTCGTCAAGGTCGCAATCTCGGGTCTCCGGGTCTATCGCGACGTTTTCCAGCACTGTGCCGAACATACGCGTCGTGGCATAAATCTCGGGTTCAGCTTTCTCAGAGAGGCGAATCACCTTGGCGTAGCAGCCGCCCTCGAAGTTAAACAAGCCGGTGTCCGACCAGCCATGCTCATCGTCTCCGATCAGTGTCCGATCCGGGTCAGCAGAAAGTGTCGTCTTGCCGGTGCCGGAGAGGCCGAAAAAAATCGCCGAATCCCCCCGTTCTCCGGTGTTCACAGAACAGTGCATTGGCAATACGCCGCGCCCCGGCAACAGATAATTTAGGATCGTGAAAACGGATTTTTTGCATTCCCCGGCGTAAGAAGTGCCGCCGATTAGTACTAACCGTTTGGCAAAATTAATCAAAATACAGGTCTCGGAATTGACACCATCCTTATCCGGATCGGCGGCGAAACTTGGTGCTTGTACGATAGTGAATTGCGGTTCATGGCTGACAAGCTCATTGAGACTTGGAGTTATGAAAAGGTTGCGTGCGAACAGAGAGTGCCAAGCATATTCAGACACCACCCGGATCGGCAGGCGATAGGTGGGATCAGCTCCGGCAAAGCAATCCTGGATGAAAACATCTTTGCCTTTGAGATGGGCCATCATGCGCTTTTCAATAACCTCAAAGCTCTCCGCATCTATAGGCCGGTTGACATTGCCCCACCAGATATCTTTCTCTGAAGAAGCTTCGCGAGCGAAAAATTTGTCGTTCGGCGAACGACCGGTATGGATCCCGGTCATGGCAGCGAGCGGCCCGCCCTTGACGATTTGAGCTTCGCCGCGGCTGACCGCTTCTTCGTAGAGGGTGGGTGTAGGTAAATTCCAGTGGGCAGTTCGAACCTGTTCGATACCCAGCGAGTCCAACCCGTGCGGGCTGACGAATGGACCTCGATGTTGCATGGATTCCCGTGTTTCGACGTGCTGGAGTGAAAAATCAATTACACTGTTTTGTCGGCTAATTGGTATTGCAGTGCGGGGGTCATTCAACACCCAACATCTCAGGGTTACAAGCACCGAGGTGCGAGATTTCGAGAAAATTTGCCCTTTGGGCCAAATTAACTTTCTCTACCAGTTGACGCGCCGTAAGTTGGCGTAATTTTCAAATCTTTAGCACTACCGAAACGCCGGTGTAGGAAGGCGGCGAGAACGCCCAAGGCAAGCCAAAACAAGCCGCTGGTTATTAGCGAGGCATAAACATAGCGCTGGGCTATCTCTGCCGGCACTAGGCCGCCATGATGATCCGGGATTGGTGCGCCAATGATGTGCGGCAGCGCAATGGGCACAAGGCCAAGCGCCCGCAAATAGACTGGTCGGGCAAAGGCGATCAGACCAAGGCCAAGCGCTGTTAGTAGGACGGTCATGACCCACCAGATTTGGCGGCCGGCAAGCGGCGCCACGTCACTGCCGGGGAGCTCTGGCGGTAGGCCGAGCGCTGGCGCGAGGTTGAAGATGCCGAATCCCGCGAGGCCCCAGAGAAAGCCGTGCCGCCAGGTCAGCACCCGGCCGCGCGCCGTTAAGAGGCTGAATGATACCGACAGGATTAGACCAAAGCCGATGGCGGCCAATACATTTGATAGGATCGTTACTGCAAAGCGTTCCAGTCCGTCATCGGGTGCCCAGGTGCCGCCAACGTGGTCATGCCCATGCTCATGGTCATGCGTGTCATGCTCATGACTGTTCGCACCAGACGACTCGTAATTCTCTGCCTCATGTATAAGGGGGATGACTTCGATGTATTGCAGGCCTGTCAGAAGGAGGCCAGCGAGAATGCCCGCGATGACGGCGGGCAGGATTATCCGGCCAAGTAGTTCCATCACGCCGCCCTTATGGGCTTAGTGGCAGGGAAAGGCGAACGAGTGCCTCGTATCGTGGGCCGCGTTGTGCACGGTCGAGGAGTTGGCAAAACCCACACCATAGATGATCGACACGCCTAAGAGGGCCGCGAAGAACACTGGCCAGAGGCGGCGAGCGCTCAGCGCCGTTCTTCGTTCGGCGGAATTGCTAGTCGTCGGCTGAGCTGTGTTTGCCATGCTACCTTCCTTGTAAACCCATCCTAACTTAATCCTGTCCGGCCGACTGTGCCGACGCGAACTAAAGAGTAATGATAATAGGTCGCATCGGGTGGCGCTACCATTGCCTTTGCATTGTTTTAAAAAATATCTTTTCGGCTAGTCTCTGGTGCAATGTTCACCCGTAATCGCAATGGCGAACCTCCCGAAGTGACGGAAACCGTACTTCCGGCGATGACTTTCGCGGTCCATTTATCTCGCACCTTGCGCTTGGCGGCGCCGATGATTGTCGCGCGCGCCGGGCTCTTGGTAATGGCTGCGGTGGATACCGCCATGATCGGTCATTATGGTACCCTTGACCTTGCGTTTTACGCGGCCTCCAACGCCTTGCAGATCGTTATGATCCTGGTTGGTGTAGGCCTCTTACAGGGCACGGTGGTGCTTGTCGCCCAGGCGCATGGCGCTGGTGCAGCACGCGATTGCGGCGGTTATTGGCGGGTCAGCTTGTTGCATGGCGCGGCGCTCGGTCTGTTGATGGCTGGGATTTGCTTCCTCGGTGAGCCACTACTCTTGGCTGTTGGTCAGACGGAGGAACTGGCGGCGGGGGGCGGTGATGTGCTGCGCATGATTTCCTGGGGATTACCGCCAATGGCCATGTGGGTTGCTACCTCGTTCTTTCTGGAAGGGCTTAGCCGTCCGATGCCGGTGATGGTGCTGATGCTGATGGCGGTGATCGGCAATGCCGGACTAAATATGATCTTCATTTATGGCCATCTCGGCGCGCCCGAGATGGGCGCTGAGGGTGCGGCAATTGCAACCTCTATTATCCGCTGGGTGATGTTTGCTGCTCTTACCCTATATGTATTGGGCCTCGAAGATCGTGGTGTCCTCGGTATTGGCGGAGCGATCCGTGATTTTCGTAAAACTGCGGGCAAATTGCTGCGCATCGGCATTCCCATGGGCGCTGCGCGTGGGATGGAAGCCGGCGCTTTCAGCGCGCTCACTATGTTTGCTGGGCTTCTCGGCACGGTTCACCTCGCTGGTTATCAGATCGCTTTCAATATGGTGGCGCTAGTATTTATGAGCGCTATCGGCGTTGCCGGTGCATCGACGATCCGTATCGCCAATGCGGTGGGGAGGCACAACGCCGCTGATATTCGCCGCGCTGGCTGGTCCGCGCTCACATTGATATTTCTAATCATGGCGGGGTTCGCTGGACTATTTTTCTTTGTTGGCATTCAGCTCGTAGAAATTTATAGCGATGACGGTGCAGTGATCGCCGTCGCCGTGCCACTTATGTTCATCGCCGGGTTAGTGTTGATTTTCGATGGTTGGCAGGCCGTTCTGATGGGTGCTCTACGCGGCATGGCTGATGTGTGGGTGCCTCCGCTCTGGCAATTTCTTTCCTGGTGGGGCATTACGGTTACAGGCGCATATTTGCTTGCATTTGAGGCTGGTCTCGCGACAGCTGGATTGATGTGGGGGTTTCTCGCTGGTGCAATTGTTTCCAGCGCAGGGCTATTGATCCGCTTCATCTTGATGTCCCGCCGTCCCGTCCAGCGCTTCTGAGGGCGATCCGATCTAGCGCTGGCAGCTTTTCCACAGTAAGCTGACGAAGCAACCGGGGGCCGTCGAGTCGCGTGCCAAGCCCATCATCTGTCACTTTGCGTTATTGCTACGAAATTTGCCATCGGCTAGGTGTGGGCAGGGTGTTGCTTGTGCTCGTTCTGATCGTTGTCACCTCGTGTGTTAACGGTCCCATTTCCCAGAAGGGTTCGCGTGCAGACCGGGTGTTTGCTATGGCCAATGAGGGTGATGCGACGGCGCAAGCTGCGCTCGGCCTGCTTTACGAGAGGGGCCTTGGCGTGTCGCTGGACTCGGCGAAGGCGCTCATTTGGTACCGTCGTGCAGCCAAGCAGGGAGATGCGTTGGCGATGTTTCATATAGGTTCGCTCTATGAGCGTGGCGCTGGCGTTGCACGCGACTATGTTGCCGCTTCCGAGTGGTATCAGCGCGCCTCTGATGCGGGCAATGCCTCGGCGCAGGCGGCGCTCGCCTATCTCTATGACCGCGGTCTCGGGGTGGAGCGCGATTTCTCTGAGGCTGAGGCGCTCTATAGTCGTGCCTCGGCGCAGTGGACTGAGACCAACAAATATCCGGCGGAGGCCACTTTTGCCACTGGGCGGGAGGTTCCAGCCCTTGCTGGCCCCAGCGTTGAAGCCTTGCCAACCTATGGCGGGCGGCCAGAATTCACCGCCGGCAAAGAAGAAGAGCCGGCCATCGAAATCAACCTTGCGGCGCTGGACGAAATGCCCGACCCACCACCTGCAGCGCTTCTATTCGATGGGCCGGAGCCGATTGCCGGAAAGGGCGAAAACTTTCCACTCGCCGGCAGCTCTCTGCAGGCGCCCGTGCCTGCGTATGTTGGCGTCGCGCGGTCGCCCAGCACACCGGCCACGTCAGAACCTTCACTTTTCTTGATCAGCCTTGAGATCTACGAGACAAAAGCTCTGGCGCTTGCTGCCTTGGACAAGATGCGTACCATCCATGCTGATCTGCTCGCTCATTTGCCTTATGAATTACAACCTGTCGATATGGGCGATGAAGGCCAATATGTTGAACTTATTATCGGTCCGTTCGATTCACCAACCCGTTCTCGTGCCCTCTGCTCTGCGCTGCGCGCTTACAATCATGTATGCCGGGCAATAGATAGATAAGAAAGAAATCTTCAAGCTATCCAACCGATGATCCACGCTTACACAAAATTTCAACATATAGGAATCGCCGGTGGTGGTGCTTGGGGCACGGCTTTGGCGGTTGCGGCAGTGCGCGCTGGACGCAAGGTATCGCTTTGGGTGCGAGAAGAGGAAGTGGCTGCATCGATAGCGGCGTCGCACGAAAACACGCGTTTTCTCCCAGGTGTTTTGCTTGATCCCGCGATTACCGCTAGCACTAACAAAGCATCTCTTGGAGATTGCGATCTGGTTCTGTTAGCAGCACCAGCGCAAAATTTGCGCGATGTCGCGAGGGAATTCTCCGACTGCCTGGCCCCTGCCGTGCCACTTGTTATCTGTGCCAAGGGCATTGAGCTTGATAGTGGTGCGCTGATGAGCGAAGTGGCGCGCGATGTTTTAGGTGCGACTAGGCCGCTCGCCATTCTTACCGGCCCTAATTTTGCATCCGAAGTGGCTCGCGGCTTACCCAGCGCTTTAACTCTGGCGAGTGAGGACGCTAGGCTCTGCGAAACCACCGCGGCGGCTCTCGCTAGTACCAGCCTCCGGCCCTATATTACCGACGATGTGGTGGGTGCGCAGATCGGCGGTGCGGCAAAGAACGTCATGGCGATTGCGGCAGGGATTGCCATCGGCCGCGGCCTTGGCGAGAACGCTCGCGCTGCCATTATGACCCGCGGCTTTGCCGAGATGGTTCGACTCGCCGGCGCCAAAGGCGCTAGGTTGGAAACTCTGGCTGGTCTCTCTGGCCTGGGCGATTTGGTGCTGACCTGTACCAGTTTGCAATCACGAAATTTCTCCCTCGGCCAGGAACTTGGCGAAGGCCGAGCGCTCGCCGAGATACTCGCTGCGCGAGACAGCGTTGCCGAAGGCGTGGCCAGTGCTCCCGCCTTGGTTGCACTCGGTAAACAGCTCGGTATCGAGCTGCCAATTTCTGGTGCGGTTATGGATGTGCTCCATCATGGCGCTAACATCGGCGAGACGATCATAACTTTGATGGCACGGCCGTTCCGTTCGGAATTTTAGAGATTTGACGGCACTTGGGGGCTAATGTGTTCCTGGTGAGCGAATCAGACCAGGGAGTGTGGCGTGGCGTATTGGTTGTTTAAGAGCGAACCTGGGGCTTGGTCGTGGGACGATCAGGTAAAGGAAGGCGCGTGCGAATGGGATGGGGTGCGCAATTATCAGGCCAATAATAATATGAAGGCCATGAAGGTCGGCGATAAGGGGTTCTTTTATCATTCTGTAAATGAGAAGCAGATCGTTGGCGTAGTCGAGGTGGTTAAGGAACATTATCCAGATCACACCGATGCTAAGGGCATTTTTGGTATGGTCGACGTCAAGCCGGTAATTCCTGTAAATACGCCGGTGACGCTTGCTGAGATTAAGTCCCATCCCGATCTTTCGGAAATGTTTTTGGTACGTCATTCGCGTCTTTCAGTTGGCCCGGTTACAGCAAAGGAATGGAAGACCATTTGCAAGATGGCTGGTATCAAGCCATGACGGTGGCGCGCAAATAAATCCACGGGTGCAGCAGGACGCAACCATTATTGCTCTGGCCCGGTTATCCATCGATGCCGCCAAAAGCGAGTTGATACCGCCGATCCAGTCCTCGATTACGGATGCGCGCAATGAGCATTATAGAAGTCAGGCGAAAAGCCCTAACTGGGGCACTGCGGGCAACCTGAAAAATCATATCGATAAATTTCTAGTCGCTGACCTCGAACAACTGCTGAGCTGTGCTTTATGAATAAAACTGGGTTCAAGTTTCTTTGCCGTTTCTCCGATATACCGGACGGTGACAGTAAGGGTTTTACTCTTGGCGAGGGGCCCACCGCCTTTGAACTGTTCGTCACCCGTAAAGGGGGGCGCGTCTATGCTTATGAGAATAGTTGCCCACATACTGGTGGGCCGCTCGACTGGACGCCAAATAAATTTACGGACAGCGATAGTGGGCACATTCTCTGCGCAACCCATGCGGCGCTTTTTCGCGTTGAGACTGGCGAATGCTTGGCCGGTCCCTGCGCCGGCGATTGGCTGCGTGCATTGCGTGTCGATATTGAGGACGGTGAAATTTTTCTCAAAATGTAGTTCGGTAAAAGCAAATCCTAAGCAGACGTTGTCGTTTGCGACGACACATTTTCCTCAACTAGATGCGATGGCAATAGGCTTTGACTTGCCTCAATCCTCGAGTTACGCCTTCCGTAGGTGGGTGAGAGATTTCACCTACCCTTCTTGCCCAGCACCGGCATTGGGCCGATAATCCCACCAACAAATCCGTACGAATCGAAATTTGGGAGCATCTAATGATTCCGCACGAAAACGAAATTGTTCCTGTGTCGTCCGAGATTGCCAAAACTGCTCATTGCGACGATGCAAAATATCAAGAGATGTATGCCCGCTCGATCGACCAGCCCGAAGATTTTTGGGCTGAGCAGGCGAAAACACTCGATTGGATGCAGCGCTGGACTAAAGTAAAGGATTCCAAATTTGGCACGGATGCGCATATACGCTGGTTTGAAGGCGGCAAACTGAATGTTAGTGTCAATTGTATCGACCGCCACATGGCAACGCGCGGCGACCAGACGGCGATCCTCTGGGAAGGTGATGACCCGGCGAATTCGAAAGCCATTACCTTCCGCGAACTCCACAGCCATGTTTGCCGAATGTCCAATGTGCTGAAAGCGCAAGGTGTAGGCAAGGGCGATCGAGTGACGATCTATATGCCGATGATCCCCGAGGTCGCCTATGCTATGCTTGCTTGTACCCGAATTGGCGCGGTCCATTCCGTGGTGTTTGGCGGATTTTCACCAGATTCGCTTGCTGACCGTATCCATGACTGTGACAGCAACTGCGTGATCACTGCTGACGAAGGTGTTCGCGGTGGCCGGTCAATCCCGCTCAAAGCTAATACAGATCAGGCTCTGATGCGTAGCCCGAGCGTCAAGAGCGTGATTGTTGTACAGCGCACCGGCGGTGCCATCGATTGGACCGAAGGGCGCGATGTCTGGTATCACGAAGAGGCAGCGAAAGTCTCCGACGATTGCCCGGCGGAAGAAATGGACGCCGAGGACCCAATGTTTATCCTCTATACCTCGGGATCCACCGGTAAACCGAAGGGGGTGATGCATACCACTGGTGGCTACTTGCTCTACGCATCGCTAACCCACAAATACGTCTTCGACTATCACGACGGCGACATCTATTGGTGTACCGCCGATGTGGGATGGGTCACCGGTCACAGCTATATCGTATACGGGCCTCTGGCCAACGGTGCGACGACCCTAATGTTTGAAGGCGTGCCAAACTATCCGGATTCATCACGTTTCTGGCAAGTGGTCGACAAACACCAAGTCAACATCTTTTACACCGCGCCGACTGCCATCCGCGCGTTGATGCGTGAGGGTGAGACGCCGGTAAAATCGACCTCGCGCACCTCGCTTCGCATTCTTGGCACAGTGGGCGAACCGATTAATCCGGAAGCCTGGATATGGTACAACGAAGTGGTTGGCGACAAGCGCTGCCCGATTGTTGACACCTGGTGGCAGACAGAGACTGGCGGTATCTTAATCACGCCTCTGCCGGGCGCAACTGCGCTCAAGCCCGGTTCAGCGACGCGTCCCTTCTTCGGAATCAAACCGCTCATCGTCGATGCTGATGGAAACGAGCTTGAGGGCGCCTGTACTGGGTTGCTTTGTATTGCCGATTCTTGGCCTGGCATGATGCGCTCGGTTTATGGCGATCACGAGCGCTTCATCAGCACCTATCTTGTGCAATATCCGGGGCGTTATTTCACTGGTGACGGCGCTAGGCGTGACGAAGACGGTTATTATTGGATCACCGGGCGGGTCGACGATGTGATCAATGTTTCTGGCCATCGTATGGGAACAGCAGAGGTAGAAAGTGCGCTGGTTTCGCACAAGGCGGTATCAGAGGCCGCAGTGGTTGGCTATCCGCACGAAATCAAGGGTCAGGGCATTTATGCATATGTGACTCTCACTCTCGGCTATGAACCAACCGAGGGGCTGCGCGACGAACTGGTAAAATGGGTTCGAAAGGAAATCGGACCTATTGCTAGCCCGGATCTCATTCAGTGGGCACCCGGTTTGCCGAAGACGCGCTCTGGCAAGATCATGCGACGAATCTTACGCAAAATCGCCGCCAACGAGCATGACGAGCTCGGTGATATCTCGACGCTCGCTGAACCGGCCGTGGTGACTGACTTGGTGGACAATCGGCAGAACCGCTAATGGGAATCAGGTGAGTTTTGTGGCTCTGTGCTGGATGGCAAACCAATAATGAAGGAAGACGAGATAGCTGAAACCTAACTCGGTATCGGGTAGACCTTCTTGGGGCCTATCATAAAGAGGATTTAAATGGTCGGCAAAGCGCCCTGCCGCACGGTGATATTAGACTTCCAGAACTATCTTTCCAAAGTGGGTATTGGCACGCATATGGTTTAACGCCGCCGCCGCCTCGTCGAGCGGGAAAGTACGGTCTATCGGCAGACCGAGCTTACCGGACTGAACCGCGGGCCAGAGTTCCGCTCGCATTTCGCGGTTGATTTTGCGCACCTCATCGATGGATCGGGTGCGGAACGTGACGCCAATATATTGGATGCGCTTGAGAGCGTGGAGGTCGTAATCGAACTCTCCGTTAAAGCCGCCGAGACGTCCGACATTGACGATGCGGCCTTTGACGGCAGCTGCCTGCATGTTGCCAATCCCTACCCCGGCAGAAATTTGATCAACTATCAGATCAACGCCGCCGCCTGCTGCCTTGGCGGCCTGTTCGGGCCAATCAGGATCGTTTGGGTCGAGGGCGAAGTCGGCGCCAAATTTCTTGAGACGTGCGCGCTTGTTAGCGTCACGTGTAGTGCCAATCACGAGCGCGGCACCAAGATGTTTGGCGATTTGTAGCCCCATAAGGCCAACGCCCGAGCTTGCGCCCTGAATCAGAACAGATTCGCCCGGTTTTAGCCGACCATTGCTGACGAGTGCGTCATGCATGGTGGTTAGCGCGATGGGAAACGTCGCCGCCTCGGCGAAGCTCATATCTCCCGCTGGGATGGGCGCGACGCGACCCCAATCGGTCTTAGCATATTCGGCATATCCGCCGGCGCCCGAGCACATTACTCTGTCGCCCAGCTTGTATTCATTTATCGCACTGCCGGTCTCGACTACCTCGCCGGCCCATTCCAGACCGATCACCGTGCTGTTACCAACTTGTCTGCCATTCATCCGCCCGTTAATCATCAACAGATCGGCGCGGTTGAGGGCGGCTGCCCTGACGCGGACGAGAATTTCGTTAGGGTTGATTTCGGGCTTCGGTACTTCGCTCACGGTAAGGCCTGAGCTGGACAGGATCGCTGCTTTCATGCCTCATCCTCCTTGTGGCGCGCACTCAGGTAATCCTCCGCTAAGCGGCAAACCAGGGCTGTGACCATAGGTGCGATTTCCTGGGCGGACGCAGTTTCGTTTCTGGTGTGGACCCAGCCGAGATAGGTAAAGGCGCGCAGCAGATAAAAGAGCGGCATTTGGAGCAAACTCTCGTCCGACAATATACGCTCCCGGCGATACCCTTCGACTACGGCAGTCTGCACCGTGTTGGATAGATCGGTTTGAAGAAAGAGGATGGAGATGGTGGCGAGGTCGAAGAGATGCCAGCCGTAGCCACAATCGTCGAAATCAATCGCGGTGACCCGCCCGTCGCGCAGAATGATATTGTCCAAATTTAAATCTGCGTGGATCAGGCCATAGCCTTTGGAGTTGGTACCGATAGCAGTCAAATCATCTTGCGCGGCGACGCGCGCGCGAAGTAGAAGCGCTTTTTGCGCCGAATCGAGTGTAGGCAAGTCCCAGAATCTCCCCCACAGGGGCTTTTCTCCGATCAGACCCTCGATGTTCCAGGTGTGGCGCACGAACTCTGCCGGTGGTTGCCAGCCTGCGGCATGATTATGGAGCCGCGCTGCAAGCGCGCCAACCTCCCGGAAGGTGTCGGCAACATTTTCAACGGATTGGTTTAAACCTTCCTCAATACTTCCAAGCGGCTTTCCTTCCAGCCATTTCACCATATCCACTTGGCGAGGTTCAGGAACCCCAATCGCTTCGGCCATGATGAACAAAGCGCCGTTGTCAGCGGGGATGACCTCTGGCACTTCGATTTCATCTTGGTTTAGCGCGCGCAACCAATTTAATTCTGATAGCAGTGCGGCGTTGCTGTGATAGCCGTAACGGTGCACTCGAATCGCTGCATCTAGGCCAGCATCATTTTTCACGCGAAACACGGCATTTTCGCGTATTTTAATTGTTTCTAGCTTGCAATTTGAGACATTCCACGCCTTAAGGGCCTCTATAGCAAGAGAGCGCAGGCGTTCTTCCCGTTTTTTGATTCCTATCTCATAAAATTCGCACATCTTATCGCGGTTTACAGGGTGTTAAGGCTATCATTGAGGGTGTTCAGCAGGAAATCAGCATTCTCTTTAGAGAATGGCAGGGGCGGGCGAATTTTGAGCACATTGTCGTAGCGACCGGTGTGGCTAATGAGGACGCCTCGCTCACGCATTTCGTCGACCACAGCGCGGGTTTTTTCACTCGCCGGCTCTCTAATCCCCCTATCGGTGACGAATTCTGCTGCTACAAATAGCCCGTGGCCGCGCACATCACCAATAACCGTGTGTTTGTCGGCCAAGTCGCGGAGGCCCGCGCGCAAATGCTCGCCAACCATCTTAGCGTTCGCCTGCAGGCCCTCGCGCTCTATGACCTCAAGCACAGCGAGGCCCACCGAAGCGGAAACGGGATTTCCTCCGAAGGTGTTGAAATACATTGATTTATTTCCGAATTCCTCAGCCAAGCTGGGACGACTAATGACGCCAGCGAGCGGATGACCATTTCCCATCGGCTTGCCCATGGTGACGAGGTCGGGAAGGGCGCCATAGAGTTGATAGCCCCACATATTTTTGCCTGTGCGGCCGAACCCGGGCTGAACTTCATCGGCGATGTAGTAGCCACCCGCGGCGTGAATGCGCTTGACCGCACGCTCTATTGCGCCTGCCGGCATATTTGGTAAGCCCTCTGAAGCGAATACCGTATCGATCAGCAAGGCTGCCGGTTTTATTCCAGATTCGGCAAGTGAGACGATTGCCGCATCCACATCCGCAGCAAACCTTTCGGCACTCTCCTTTTCGCTAAGCTCTTTATGTAAACGGTAAATGTCGGGAACGGTAACCGTACGGACATTGCTTCCTATGCCTTCCGGGCCCGGAAAGGCGGTCGACAGTTCGGCGATGGTTTTGGAATTTCCATGATAGCAGAAATCAGTGACGATGACCCCCTCTGCGCCGCTGCAAGCTTTAGCGATCCTTAGGGCCAACTCGTTAGCCTCCGTGCCCGAGCAGCATAGATAAACCCGGCTTAAGTGATCCTCGAAGGTTGCGGCCAGTTTCTCGCCATAGTCGAGAATTGCCTCATGCAGATATCGTGTATGCGTGTTGAGAGTTTTAGCTTGTTTCTCAATTGCTGCAACGACATGAGGGTGGCAGTGGCCAACATTGGCAACATTGTTGTAAGCGTCTAAATAGGGTCGATCATTATCGTCGTAAAGCCACACACCTTCTCCGCGTACCACGTGTAGGGGCCGGCGATAAAAGAGAGGCGCGTTTGCGCCCATGAGGCGAATGCGTCTCTCAAGAAGGCTGTCATTGCCCATGATTTGCTCTCTGATTTAGATTTGTAGGCTATTTACCCTATTAGCGTCCATCGTGCATGCCTAATTCGAAGTAACGAGGTTTTGCGCGATCTAGCTATGCCATTCGGGAATTTTAGTCGATTTCCCATGGGTCGTCCCGCATTCTTCGGGCTAAATTGAGGTGTTGAGCGGCGGCGGCTTGATTTTCTGACGTTAAGGCAAAAAAGGGAGAAAAACGGTGGATTTTGGCTATAGCGTAAAGGCGGCTAACATTCGAGACCGGGTGGCCGCGTTCATGGAAGAGCATATTTATCCCAGCGAAGAAAAGATGATGGCAGAGATTGCCGTCGGCGACCGTTGGCAACCCATCCCCCATCTTGAAGGGCTCAAACAAAAGGCTAAAGCGGCGGGTCTCTGGAACCTTTTTTTGCCCGAGAGTGATCTCGGTGCTGGCCTAACCAATCTCGAATATGCACCGGCCTGCGAGGAGATGGGGCGCTCGGCTTTCGCACCAGAGGCGTTCAACTGCTCGGCGCCTGACACGGGCAATATGGAAGTGTTGGTGCGTTATGGTACCGAGGCGCAGAAGAAGCAATGGCTTGAACCTCTTTTGGCTGGCGAGATCCGTTCTGCCTTCGCCATGACAGAGGTCGAGATCGCTTCGTCTGACGCGACCAATATCGAAACACTAATCCGCCGCGACGGTGACGAATATGTTATTCAGGGGCGCAAATGGTGGACCTCCGGCGCGCTCGATCCACGCTGCCGCATCTTGATTTTGATGGGGAAGACAGATCCCGAAAATGAGAACCGTTACAAGCAACAGTCGATGATACTAGTGCCGATGCCCCATCCCGGCGTTTCCATCAAGCGTATGCTTCCGGTATTCGGCTACGACGACGCGCCGCATGGCCATGGAGAGGTTTATTTTAATGATGTGCGGGTGCCGTTGGAGAATATGTTGCTCGGTGAGGGTCGTGGCTTTGAAATCGCACAAGGACGCCTTGGGCCCGGCCGTATTCATCATTGCATGCGCCTTATCGGCCTCGCCGAGCGGGCGCTGGAGCGTATGTGTCGACGTACTAAAATGCGCACCGCGTTTGGAAGAACGATCGCTGATCAAACAGTGACGCAAGAGCGCATCGCCGAGGCGCGTATCAAAATAGAACAATCGCGTCTTCTCACTCTTAAGGCGGCGTGGATGATGGATAATGTGGGGAACAAGGTAGCGCGCAAAGAAATTGCCATGATCAAAGTGGCTGCACCAGTGATGGCCTGCGAAGTGATCGACTGGGCAATTCAGGCTTTTGGCGGTGCTGGGGTGACTTCAGATTATGGCTTGGCGCAGGCCTATTCCATGGCGCGCCTCTTGCGCCTCGCTGACGGCCCGGACGAAGTTCACCGAAACCAGATCGCACGTCTCGAGTTGCGCCAATACGACAACGACACATCGACACGCGGAGGCAATGCCCATGTTCCGCCGCTCGACGGAGACGATGCCGATCCCCTAGGTCCGCCGCGCTGGGTGGTTTAGGGACGATCGTTAGTACGCGCTGGCGATGGCCTGTTAAGCGGATAGCACCAGTTGAGAGGCGGTTTCGGACAACACCAATTCAATTATGTTTCATTGCACATTGAACCGGCGGCCGTAAGTCACCCGGCGAGCAAGTTTGACCTTTGGCCATCCTCATGCTTACATTTTTGACATACTTTCCGGGCCGCTGAAGTTCCCGAGGGTGGCCAATTCCTCATAAGCTGAGAGGGTGAGATGAGCGCGGCTTTGGATGCTCTGCACGAAGATGTAGCGCGCAAGAACATGGCGCCGTTCTGGGCGGTCGATAGCAGTGCTGATCATGACGAGGACAATCAGGTCCGGGACCAGAAGAAAGCGGTGCCTTTCGTTTGGCGCTATCGCGAGGATATTGAGCCGCTGCTGCACCGCTCGGCTGAACTTGTCACCATGAAATCCTCGGAGCGTCGCTCTCTGATACTAGTCAATCCCGGCCTTGCGCCAAAGCGCGCAAGCGTTTCAACCATGTACACCGCTTATCGATTGAACGACCCATGCGAGATTATGCCGCCGCACCGTCATTCGCCTAACGCCATCCGTTTCGGTCTGACTGGCACCCAGAATTTCACAGGAGTCGAAGGCGAAGATATCACCTTTGGCCCCGGCGACATGGTGCTGACGCCACACGACACCTGGCACAATCATGGCAACCAAGGTGAAAAGCCGGCGGTAAATCTAAGCGTTTTGGATCTTCCGCTGGTCGAGACCCTGAATGCGACTTATTTTGAGCATGACTACACGGAAGAGTTGGATGGCGAGCAGGTGCGTCGCGACGTTCAGTCGGCCCGTGTATCCACCGAATATTCGCGCGAGATATACGGCCGCGGCGGTTTTCTGCCGCGTTTCGTTTCTCATCACCGAGGCACCGGCAATGCCTCACCAATGTATGTCTATCGCTGGGAGGTGATGCGCGAGATGTTGGAGAGTTTCCGCGATTGGGAGGGTGATCCTTACGAAGCACTTACGGTGGAATACATTGATCCCACCAATGGTGAGCCAGTGTTCAAGACGATGACCTTCTTCGCCCAGATGCTCAGACCTGGTGAGCACACCCGCCCGCTAAAGCAGAATGCGAGTCTTCTCGTGGCACCGTTTGAGGGCAGAGGGCACAGCGTCGTTGGCGGTCAAAAGGTCGAATGGGAGCAGTTCGACACTATGGCGGTACCCGGAGGCTGTTGGTGCGAACATGTCAACGGTTCTGAGACTGAGCCTGCAATTCTTTTCACTGCAAGTGACGAGCCGACTCTAAAATCGCTCGCGCTTTACCAGAAGCATGGTAGGACGCCTGAGGGCGACATTGTTAGGCTCGACTGAGATGGCAAAAGCAGTTAACACCGAGCGAATTTCTCACATTGACTGCCCCGGGGGTGGGCAGGTTTGGGTTGATGGCTGCACGTTGTATATCGGCCATATGCGCGACCCGAGTGGCACGACCATCGTTGATGTTGCCGACCCGAAGAACCCAAAGGTTCTGAGCCGCATCGAGATGCCTCCGGGATGGCATTCGCACAAGGTGCGGGTCGCCGACGGCGTCATGATCGTCAATCATGAAAGCCAGGGCGGTGATGAAACGTTCGGTGGTGGGCTTGGTATTTACGATGTGACAGACCCGGCTAAGCCAAGAGAAATCACCAAATGGCGTACCCAAGGACGTGGCGTGCATCGCTACGATTTTGACGGGCGTTACGCTTACATTTCGCCGACTGCAGAAGGCTATATTGGCAATTTCGTCATGATCCTCGACCTGAAGGACCCGGCAAATCCGGAGGAGGTTGGGCGTTGGTGGATTCCCGGTCAGTGGCAAGCGGGCGGCGAAGAGTATCCCTGGGAGGAGTGGACCCCGCCGCGCTGCCACCATCCAATACGTGTCGGAGAAAGGCTCTATGTTAGTTACTGGCATCACGGCTTTTTCATTCTCGACATCAGCGACATGTCCAAGCCGGTGGCGATCTCCGGCCTCAACACTTCGCCCAGTTTTCCGCATCCAACCCACACCTGCTTGCCTTTTCCCGAACCCCTTAAGGGCCGCCAAGTGATGATCGTTGCTGACGAGGATGTCGCGAAGCTGTGGCCGTCGGCACCGGCTTTCACCTGGGTCTACGATATTTCAAACGAGCGAATGCCGGTACCGATCTCGACTTTTCAGGTTGAGGGCGTTGATCAAGACGGTAAGGCACAACCTCCGATGACCGGGTGCCATCAACCATCCGAGCGTTTTGCAGGCACTGTGGTGCCCTTCGCATGGTTTGCTCAGGGCCTTAGGCTGATCGATTTTGCTGATCCCTATAATCCACGTGAGGTCGGCTGTTATGAACCCGATCCGCCGACTGGCTTTGATCGCGCTTCGTCAAACGACGTCACCATCGATGAACGCGGTCTAATCTATCTTGTCGATCGTCAGAACGGCGTTGATATTATCTCGACCACGGCGATGTAGGGGAGCAGAGGAAGCATGAAAAATGTAGCCATCCTCGGCATGGGCACCATGGGCCCCGGCATTGCTGCGACACTTGCGCGTGGCGGCATGACAGTGCGCGCTACCGACACCAGACAGGAGGCGCTCGCGCAAGCAAGCAGCCTGATAGAAGGTGCATTCGGCGTGCTTAATGCGCTTCAAATGCCGGCTAAGGGTGACAATACGGCGATCACTCTGCATGACACACTTGAGGCATGTGTCGCAGGGGCTGACCTGGTGATTGAAACTATACCGGAGGACCTCGAACTCAAGCTCGATCTGCTGACGCGCCTCGATGGATTAGTCTCGCCGGATTGTATGTTGGCAAGCGACACATCCGGTATTCCAATTACCAAGCTTCAAAAAGGTAACTCCCATCCTGGCCGCGTTATCGGCATGCACTGGTCTAATCCGCCGCATATCATCCCGATCATTGAGGTCGTTGCCGGAGCCGAGACCGAGCCTAAGACGGTTGAACGAATCACGACCCTGATCTCCGATATCAACCTCATTCCGATTCCCATCAAGAAGGACGTACCGGGTTTTGTCGAGAACCGGGTGCTCTACGCCATCATGCGCGAATGCGTGGATCTGGTGGAAGAAGGTGTCATTGATGCTGAGGCCCTCGATCAATGCGTCTCATGGGGCATCGGTTATAAGCTGAGTGTCGTTGGGCCGATGGCGCTCTTGGACATGGCAGGGCTCGATATCTATCAGGCCGTCGGCAGCTATCTGAACAAAGAACTGAGCGCACGAGCCGATGTTAACCCCGTCATTACCGAAAAGACAGCCCAGGGCCATCTCGGCATCAAGAGTGGCAGTGGAATATTCAATTATACACCAGAAAAGATCGTAGCGCTGCGCAAAGCGCGTGCACAAAAGCTGATAGCAGTGCGGAAAGCGCTGGAGAATGATTAAGCTATAGCAAGCGCGCTGCCGTTGACCCGGCGCGCTACCCGTTACAAAGTGTGGATTCAGGTCAGCAAAATTTTAGGGAGGCAAAAAACAATGCGTAGTTTGATGATACAAGTAACGCGGCGTGTTTTGATGATGGGGGCGGGTATAGCCCTTCTAGCCGCGGTTTCGGCCGGCGCGCAAGCAGGCGATGTGAAGAAAATCGCCGTACTCGTCCCGGAGCAAGGTACCGACTATGGCTGGAACCAGCAGGGTGTTGATGCTGCGCGAGCTGTGGCTGAAAAATTTGGCCTTGAGTTCCTTCCCGCTGAAGGTCTCGGCTATGGCGATGTTCGCCCGACGCTTCGCGAGCTGGCCGATGAAGGCGCTAGTCTGATGATTGCTCATGCCAGTGGTTACAACACGGCCGCACCTGAAATTGCGCAAGAAACCGGTGTGCCGGTAGCGGTCGTTGACAAGCCCGACGGACTGGTAGCAGGCCTCGTCGCTGACTATACCCTGAGCGGCCATGACGGCGCCTATCTTGCTGGCATCCTTGCCGCCAAGATGAGCCGAACGGGCACCGTCGGAATAGTCGTTTCCGGTGAACCACCCTCCTGGAATTCGCAATCTGCCGGTTTTGCGATGGGCGTCAAATCAGCTGGAACGGGCACCAAGATCCTCTATGCCGTGATTGGCCCGGCAGCTTATGCGGATGCCGCTGGTGGCCGGCGGGTGACCGAGTCTGTGATCTCCGCCGGTGCTGACGTGGTGTTTGGTCAGGGCAACGGTTCCAGCTTTGGTATGATCCAGGCGGTTGAGACTACTAAGGCAATCGACGGGGGCAAAGCTTGGTTCATTGACGTGATTGGCGACAAAACCGGCCTCGATAAGGGCCATCTTTTGTCTTCGGTTCTTTGGGACATGGTGCCAGTCTACAGCGCTATGGTCGAAGATTTGAAATCGGGCGCCTTCGGTACCGTTGGCTATAAGATAGGTCTCGTGGACGATTCGGTGCGCCTGCTTAAGACCAAGCATATTCCTAGCGATATCTGGGGCGAGTTGATGGAGGTGCGTCAGCAGATCATTGATGGCTCTGTTACGGTCGCGGAGGTGTATGACGCACAGGATGTACGTGCGCTAATGACTTCCGTCGAGGTACCTGCAGAATAATACCGGTACTAATTGTGGAGGCGGCCCCAGCGGGGCCGCCTCCGGCTGTTCCGGCGTCGTTTCAAAAACGCTGCCCAGAAGTGAGGGTTCTATCGTGAATTCGGCTGCCGGCCAAACGCCCGCGGTTTCGCTTCATAGCATCACCAAGCGCTTCCCCGGCGTTCTCGCGAATAACGATATCTCTCTTGATATTCATGCCGGTGAGGTGCATGCGCTCCTTGGCGAAAACGGCGCCGGAAAATCCACTTTGATCAGTATTCTTGCCGGAATGCAGCAGCCCGATGCTGGTCATATCGAGATCGAAGGCGTGCGGGTCAAGATTCATTCGCCGCGCGAATCCCTGCGCCTCCAGATTGGTACAGTGTTCCAGCATGTAGTGTTAGTCCACAGCCTGACTGTGATCGAAAATCTCATGTTAGGCGGTGCCTGGTGGCGTATTCATGACCGCAAGACAGCACTCGCTCGCCTCCGCGACATCTCGGAATTGCTTGGTGTCAAGATCGAACCGGACGTGCCGGTCGGACGCCTTTCCCTTGGCCAACAGCAGCAAGTCGAAATCATCCGGGCATTGTGGCATGGCGGTAAAGTGTTGGTGCTTGACGAGCCGACTTCCATGCTGACGCCACAAGGGGTCGACGAGCTCGGCGCGTTGATGCGCCGTCTTGCCGGCCAGGGAGTTGCGATTGTTTTTATCACCCATAAATTGCGGGAGGCCTACGCCTTCGGCGACCGCATTTCGGTGTTACGTCAGGGGAAGTTAGTCGGTGATATCTTGCCGGAGCATCTCGACGACATGGACGAGGAGCAGGCTACTAACGAGATTATACAGCTGATGTTCAAAAGCGCGGTGCATGGGGCAGAAAGTGCCGAGGCCGAGACTTTTTTGCGAGAGGGTCAGGAGCGACATAAACGTGGCGTTATCAATAAATCGGGACCTCCTGTGATCAGTTTGGAACATGTCTCGACCCGCGCCGAGCCTGGAGAATGTGCGCTCCACGATATTGGCTTCTCGGTCATGCCCGGTGAGGTGTTCGGCATCGCTGGGGTCGATGGTAATGGCCAGAAACATCTTGCCGAGGTTATCGCCGGGCAGCGCCCCGTTCTCTCGGGTTGCATCAAGGTGAGTGGCGAGTTGACAACCGATGCTGACGTGCCTACGCGCCGGCGTCTCGGTGTACGTTACATCACCGACGAACGCTTGGGCGAGGGCACCGTGGGCGGCCATTCGGTGGCGACTAATCTGGTGCTTAAGGGAATTGGCGCGCCGCCTTTCTGGCGGTTCTTCGTGACGATCTGGCAACGTATATTTCGACACGCGCGCGAGGTCATAGTGGCTCATGACGTTCGCACCCCATCGGAACATACACCGCTTGCCCGCCTTTCCGGCGGCAATATCCAGAAGGTGCTGCTTGCGCGCGAGATCTCTATAAATGCCTCGGTAGTGGTGTTCAACAAGCCGACCTATGGTCTGGATATACATAACACGCGCCTTGCTCGCGACCGCATCGTCAAGGCAGCAGCATCCGGCATTGCCACCATCGTCATCTCTACCGAGCTCGACGAATTGTTGGAACTCAGCGACCGCATCGGTGTGATATTTAACGGTGAGATGTCAGGCATAGTCGAAAATCGTGCTGGAGCCGAGTCTGAAATCGGTCGGCTGATGACTGGTGCTAAGGCCGCATGAGGAGATTGCGTCCGTGATTTTCTCGACTGCTCGGGTGCTTGTGCCGATCATTATGGCGCTTGTTGTGGGCGGATTGATTCTGTTTGCTCTCGGGAAGGATCCCTTCGCCTATTACGAATATGTTGTGCAGCGCGGGCTATTGAGTTGGTCGGGCTTCCAGCAAACTCTCATCCGTTCTGCGCCGCTTCTTCTTATCGCTTCAGGGTTAATCGTAGCCTTTCGGGCGGGCATCTGGAATCTCGGTGTCGACGGGCAATTTTTGCTTGCCGCTGTAGCCTCCGCTGCGCTCGCGCCGGTGCTAATCGTTGCGCTCCCATCATGGCTCACCATCATCATTTGCTGCGGAGTTTCAATTGCAGTCGCTATGGCTTGGTCGGTGGTGCCCGCATTTCTCAAGACGCGCTATGGACTGAATGAGATTATTACCACTTTGATGATGACTTTTCTTGGCATTAGTTTTGCAAATGTGTTGGTTAAGCTGCCGTTCAATGATCCAGATAATACAGTACCGCAGACCATGACTTTGCCCGTGACGGATCGGCTCGGGCGTCTGTTCGATACCACCATTCATAGCGGTATCATTATCTCCCTAGTTGCCGTGTTCGCAGTGCATTTTGTCATGACTCGCACTGCTTTTGGCCTGAAGCTGCAGATCGTTGGTTCTAATCCGCGAGCCGCCAAGCATGCTGGCCTCAATGTCGGGCGCCTCACCTTCGCCACTTTTGCTATTAGTGCTGGCCTTGTTGGCCTGGGCGGAGCGGTAGAAATTCTCGGGGTGTGGGGTACCATGAGGGCGGACTGGAATCCGGCCTATGGTCTGCTCGTCATTCCGCTGGTCTTTCTCGCGCGCTTTCACGGCATCGCAGTAATAGGCTTTACTTTATTGTTTGCCATTCTGATGATCGGTGGAGAGAGTGCTTCCCGGCGCATGGGCGTGCCTAATTTCTATGTCCTCGTGCTTGTTGCCCTGCTGCTCATTTTTTTGGCTTTGGTCGAATATCTTGACCATCTATCGCACAAACGCAAAAAGGCCTAAGCGATGGGTGGTCTCCTCACCGAAGTTTTCATCGCCTCGCTTCTCTTTGGGGCGGTGACGGTTGGCATACCGTTGCTTCTCGCGGGCCTTGGGGAGCAGATCTCGGAGAAGTCCGGTGTGCTCAATATAGGCATCGAGGGCATGATGTTGATGGGTGCCTATGGCGGTTTCGTCGCCGCTTATTACACGGAGTCCTTTTGGTTCGGCTTTCTCGCCGGCGGCTTTCTCGGAATGGCGGTTGCCTTTCTTATGGTGCTGTTCTGCGTGCTTCTCAGTATGAATCAGATTGTCATCGGCATTGCACTCACCATAGGTGCCGAAGGGTTGACAGCTCTCCTTCATCATTTTCAGTTCAGCCGCACTTATCCCCGTATGCCAGAGGTGCCGACCCTGGATATCCCTGGCTTGCAAAACATTCCGGTGATTGGGCCGGCTTTCTTTGAGCGCCACCCGCTGGTCTATCTGTCGATATTATTGGTTGTATTTGTTGCTTGGATTTTTCGACGAACACAAATAGGACTCAATCTGCAGGCTGCTGGCGACAAGCCTGCCGCGCTCGACGCCGCTGGCATCAATGTTAAGCTGACGCGCGCCTGCGCCGTATTAACGACCGGTTTCCTCGCTGGTATCGGCGGAGCTTTTATGGCTAACGTCGGGGCCGGGTTGTTTGTACCACACATGACCCATGGCGCAGGATTCATCGGCATTGTGCTCGCCATGCTGGCGCGCGGCAAGCCGTTGTGGGTACTGCTCGGCGCGGCTTTATTTGGTTCTAGCCTAGCGCTCACTACCGCACTACAAGTCGCTGGGCTCAATATTCCAACTGACGTGGTACAGATGCTGCCCTTCGCAATGGTGATCGTGGTTCTGATCCTCTTTGCTCGGCACAGCTATTTGCCGCCGGCCCTGGGGCTGCCTTATCATCGCGGCGAGCGTTGAGGAGTAGGAGGGATAGGATGAGCGCAAACAAGGTTTATCTACTGGATGGCGGTACTTTGGTGATCGATGGATATCACGCGTTCTGGAATCGCGGCCCCGGCGGTGAGCTGCGTTTCCCTTGCTATGCGGTGCTAATTGATCACCCAGATGGCCTTTATATTTTTGATACCGGTTACGATCATGCCCATGTTGAGCGTGTGTTGCCTTTTGAGAAACCGCTACAAACCGAGACACAAACCATTCCCGGCCAGCTCAAAATTGTTGGCCTCAAGCCTGCCGACATCAATTATGTCATCAATTCGCATTATCACTTCGATCATTGCGGCGGAAACATTCACCTGACCGAAGCCTCTACGCTCTGTCATGCAAAAGAACTTGAAGCTTGTGGCTGTCCGCAGCCTTTCGAGGTGTTGGGCTATTCCGATCTCAGTTTTTCGCCTGAAATGCAGCAGCAGCGCGGCAGTGAGGTGCTTAATGCGCTGCCTCTCGATATTTACACACCAAAATTTGAGACCCTCGGCGGTGATCAGGAGATAGCTAAGGGCTTGTGGCTGTTCGAGACCCCAGGCCACACCGCAGGCCATTACAGCCTGATGGTCGAGCTAAAGGACCGCAGGCCAATGCTGTTTACGGCGGATGCGTGTTACAGCAAGAAAAACATGGACCTAATGTGTATCTCGAGCTTCCACCTTGACCCGGTGGCTAGTCTCAACTCTATGCAGCGCTTAAAGGACCTTGCAGAAAAATATGATGCTGAGCTTTTTTACTCACACGACCCGGCTAGCTATCCGGACTACCAACTCGCACCAAATTTCTATTCGTAGTTAGTGACGAATCATGCCGGCATCGACGGCAAGAGCCTGTCCGGTGATCCAATGCGCTTCTCCTGATGCCAAAAAACATACTGCAGGTACAATGTCCGCTGGCGTACCGGTACCCTTGATAGCCTGCAGCATGTCGACAAAGTCGAACATATCCTTATGTGGTGATTCCTGAACGCCTTCGGTGTCTGTTAGGCCAGGACAGACAGCATTAACGGTGATCTTGTCTCCCCCGATCTCTGTTGCCAATGAACGGGTGAATGTTAGTACGCCGCCTTTGGCGGCAACGTAATGTGCCATATTTGGCGTGCCGGCGAAGATCGAGTTGGAGGCGATATTGACAATTCGGCCATATTGCTTGGGCCGCATGATGTCCGAGGCAGCACGGCACATTAGATAGATGCCGTCGAGATTGACTCGCATAACCCGGCGCCACTCCTTGAAAGTGAGGTCGTCCCATGGCACGAAGGAAACGATGGCAGCGGCGTTGACGAGCACGTCTAACCGCCCTGTTCTATTGATAACCTCGTTGTGCAGCACAGCCACTGAATCCGGCTCAGCGACGTCGGTAGCAACCGCGAAGCTGCTCCCACCAATATCGCTTGCCACACCCTCTATACCGTTGGCATCAATATCTGCGACCGCGACCGTCGCACCCTCCGACGCTAGCCGCTCGGCAATGGCGCGTCCGATGCCGCGAGCTGCACCGCTAACGATAGCTGTTTGTCCATCAAACCGATTCATACCTCCAAGCCCCCCGATTTTGAATCTGTCGCTACCCTCCGTTGGGCAATTCTGCCATTGCAGCCTCGATGCCTGTGCCAATATTCACGCTGATACCATGGTGGCGCACTGCGGCGCCAAACGCTGCTACAGCGCTGACGGCGTAGATTGGCTCAGCAACTGGGCCCATATGGCCAATGCGAATTAGCTTATCGTAGGTCTCCATCCGTCCAGTAGAAAAAGTAACGCCAAAAATTTTGCGCGCAGTGGAAATGATCTGCTCGCTAGTCAGGCCTTCTGGGATGGTGACTGCCGTGGTCGAGGGTGCTGCAATAGATTCTGGATTAGGCCACAGTTTAAGGCCCATCGCCTTAATTCCAGCGCGGCAGGCCCGTGCTGTCAGCGCATGGCGCCGCCACACTACTTCCGGCCCTTCATCAAAATATTGATCGAAAGCCGCATTGAGGCCGACTACTTCCGCTACTGATGGGGTGAAGGGAAAATTCTCTTCCTTGCGCCAGGCATTTTTCCAATCGAGCAAGCTCAGCACCGAGGCGGTAGGCGCGTCTTTGTTCTTTTCCATATGTGCCCAGGCGGCCTCACTCACCGCGAGCACCGAAAGACCTGGTGAGCCGCCGAGGCATTTTCCTGGTCCGGTGATGAAGATGTCCGCCGAGCAATCAATGGGATGAATATCCATGCCTCCGAAGGAGGATACGGCGTCGACCAGAAGGAGTGCGCCATGTTCCTTGACCACCGCGCCGATCTCGTTAATTGGGTTGAGCGTGCCTGACGGCGTGTCGTGGTGCACGGCGGAGACTATGGTGACGTCCGGATTGGCGCGAAGCGCCTCGGCCACCTGCTCCGGATCAATTGCTTGGTTGTAGGGTACCTCGACTTCCGTGAGGCGATTGCAATAGCGCTGCGCCCAATAGCCGAAGCCTTTGCCATAGACGCCAGACGCCACGTTGAGCACCGTGTCTTTGGCCGAGATCAGCGAGGCTGCTGCGGCCTCAATCGCTGGCGCTGGCTCAACTTGTAAGATCAGTGCTGGCTCGTCCCATCGCATTGCTTGCCCTGCTTTACGACAGACCTGTTCGTAGAGTTCTAAAAAATAGGGGTCGTAATCGTAAGGCACGGGCCGTGACAGGGCTTCCTGGACGCGCGGATAGATCGCTACCGGACCGGTGGTCAACGTCATGGTTGGTGCTTTGATCTGAAAATTCTCCATCGGGTCCGGTCTCCAGTTGATTGTGCGCTAATATACCGTGCATCGCTAAAGCCTGTAAGTCATTATCCAGGGCATGGCACAAGCGAGGGAATATGATTATGTCGTCGTTGGTGCGGGTAGCGCCGGTTCAGTGCTTGCTTCACGTCTCAGTGAGGATAGAGATAACAGCGTCGCATTGATTGAGGCTGGTGGGTCGGCGAATGAACCCGATATCGCTGACCCTAAGAAGTGGCCATTTTTGAGTGGCTCAACCTTTGATTGGAATTACCGCACCGCCGCGCAAACTGGCACTGCTGGGCGGGTTCATAATTGGCCCCGCGGCAGGGTGATTGGCGGTACAAGCTGCCTAAACGCGATGGCACACATACGTGGTCACCCATCGGATTTTGATCGCTGGGTGGAGGCTGGTTGCACTGGTTGGGGCTATTGCGATCTACTGCCCTATTTCATCCGCTCGGAATCAAGCGAGTTTGTGCCTTCGCCCTATCATGGCGCCGAGGGTCCGATTTCATTACTTACGCCCGATGCGCCTAACCCGGTTACCCAGGCCTTTATGGCGTCGGTTGATCAATGCGGTTTTGCGCCTATCGATGAGCATAATGGCGCCTATTTTTGTGGACCGACCCTTAACACGCTCAACATTAATGGCGGCCTTCGGCAAAGCACTGCTGATGCTTACCTTATGCCCGTGACGGGGCGGGAGAATTTGACGATTCTTGACAACTGCCAAGCGCGTCGCCTGTTGTTTGCGGGTGAGCGATGTTGTGGTGTCGACTTGGGCGCTAAAGGCGAGGTTGCAGCCGGGCGCGCTATTATTCTTGCTGCTGGCGCCATTGGTTCGCCGTTATTGCTGATGCATTCTGGTATCGGTGCGGCAGAAGAATTGAGCGCATTGGGTATTACACCGCGCATCAATTTACCGGGAGTAGGTCGCAATCTGCATGATCATCTGCTCGGTGCTGGAAACCTCTATGCCGCCGCACGGCCGGTGCCGTCCTCTAATTATCAACATTCTGAATCTCTTCTGTATACCCGTATTGGCGATCATAACGGTGCGCCGGAATTATCGATCGCTTGCGTGCTGTTGCCTGTTGTGACCGAATGTTTTGAGGCGCCTAAGGTCGGTGGTGCGTACACGTTGATGTTCGGTTTCACCCATCCAAAAAGCCGGGGCGCGCTTCGTTTGATTTCCGACAATCCCAGCGTGCCGCCGCTGATCGATCCGGCATATCTCAGTGCGGCGGAGGATGTGGAAATGTTCTCTGTTGCGCTTGATTTAGCGCGACAGATCGGCCACGCGGATGCCCTTGTCGATTGGTGCGAAAGCGAATTGCTTCCTGGGCCCAATTTCACGGGTACGCGCGACGAGTTCCTGCGCCGCGCTGCGCACACCCATCACCATCCGGTCGGCACCTGCCGCATGGGAATTGGCAATTGTGCGGTGGTCGGGCCCGACCTCAAGGTGCTTGGCGTAGACGGACTCTACATCGCTGACGGCTCCATCATGCCGAGAATTACCACCGGGCCGGTAAACGCGGCGATTATCGCCATTGCTGAGCGGGCGAGTGATCTCCTCCAGGGTCGTCCGCCGCTTGCGCCGATCCATATCGTCTGCCCACACTGAGCTTAGGTGGCCGCTCGTCCCTGGCCTATGCGGGGCTGGGGCCGACCGCTATCGGCGATGGCCATGACAATCATGATCTCGTCTGGCCGCGGAGCGTCGGCGACCGCTACAGTGATAGTTTCAAAATCGTCGAACGACCAGATATTATCCTTGTTGGCCAGCGGCACGTCGATGGGCGTGCCCGCGCTGGCAACCTTAGACGTGTGCGGGATGATCGATTCACCGCCGCCAAGCGCCGCACGCATTGGCTTGCCGAGAGTAGGGTGGATTACCGCGGCGGCATGCTCAAGATCGCCGTTTACCCCAACGATCGCTGCTTTTCCATAGGCGATGGGTGGCCCGTCAAGCATGGCAGCCGCTTGCGGCATCAGCTCTTCGCCGAGCACGAGGGCCTTGTTAAACAGTGGTGAGAGATCTTCCACGAAGCGCCCGGCAAAAGGGTTGGCGATTATGGCGATGGCTGCGATCCGGCTGATGGGCTTGATAGCTGGGCTGCCCGCCTCAGCGGTGATCCGCTCCTTTACAAACACAGTTTTCCTCGCTGTCATCTTAGTTTCTCCCCTTGCCGTTGCGCGGCTGTTACAATCATCATTAAGACTATCAGCTTTTGTAAGTCATATGCCGTTTCTTCCAATCGCAAAATTTATTGTGCTTGTCGCCTTCTTCTTTATGGCGGTATCGGCGCATGTGTCTGCCGGTGAGTTCAAAGGACCGCGCACAGCGGTTCGACTCGAGATCCATAACAATGCTGGGTCTCCCCTCCGCTGCCAGCTTGTGCTTGCTCATTTTGTCACGCAGGATATTGCACCGATCTTACCGGGGGGAGAGCTAATCATTGCGCTCGACCGGGATATGGATCAGGGGGCCCTGATCTTTCGGCATACAGGAGGACGGTCTATGGCGATCGAAAATATACTGTGTGGCCATTCCGGTGCTTGGAGCGAGACACGCATCGATCTTGATCTTACGGGCTTGCGATCTGGTAAGACTACGGAACTACGAATTGTGATTGGGAAATTACATTGAGCGGCGTCCGGGAGTACGATTATGTGATCGTCGGGGCGGGTTCGGCGGGCTGCACTTTAGCCAATCGGCTTTCTGCAGATTCCGCCACCCGCGTACTGTTGGTTGAAGCCGGTGGCTGGGACCGTGACCCCTGGATTCACATTCCTCTCGGCTGGGGCAAAATCCTCCAGGGGCGGCTGCACGATTGGGGTTATTTCTGCGAGCCAGAGGAGAATGTCGCGGGCCGCCGAGTGGAATGCGCTCGCGGCAAGGTTATAGGAGGTTCTTCGTCGACTAACGCTATGGCCTATGTGCGTGGCAATCGGGCAGATTACGATGGCTGGGCTGCGTCTGGCCTTGATGGTTGGGCATATGGCGATGTTCTGCCCTATTTTCAAAGACAGGAATGTTGGGAAGGTGGGGCTGGCGATTATCGTGGCGGCTCTGGGCCTCTCGGCACTCAGTTTTGCCGTTATCAGGATCCTTTGATTGAAGCTTTTGCCGATGCTGGCAAGGCAGCTGGCCATGGTTGGACCGAGGATTATAACGGTGCCAAGCAAGAAGGCTTTGCCCGGCTGCAGATGACGATTCGTGGTGGCCGGCGGTCGAGCGGTGCCACTGCCTACTTAAGTCCGGTACTCCGGCGAAAAAATCTTACTGTTGTTACAAAAGCGCTTACCACCCGCGTTACCCTGGAAGGTGACGCGGCAGTGGGTATTGAATATATCACAAGGGGGCAGGTCTATAACGTTCGCGCGGCGCGCGAGGTGATACTGTCCAGCGGCGTGATAAATACTCCACAATTGCTCATGCTGTCGGGTATTGGCGATGCGGACGAACTCAAAGCGTTGGATATTCCGATCGCGGTTGCGCTGCCCGGTGTAGGGAAGAATCTGCGTGATCACGTTTCGGTCGTCCTCATGTATCGGAGACGGGAGCCCGGACCTTTCCATCGTCATATGCGCGCAGACCGCATCATTCGCGCGCTCGTGACGGCTTATCTCTTCGGCAGTGGCTTCGCATCGGACGTCCCGGGCGGTGTTACAGCGTTCCTCAGAAGCGGTCCTGATGTCACGCTGCCAGACCTGCAATATCTTTTTACAGCCGCCCCGCTGGGAGCCTGGCCGTATTTTAGGCCATTCAAGCAGCCCTTCGACGATGGCTTCGCCCCCCGCCTCGTCATGCTCCAGCCTGAGAGCCGGGGAACGGTTAGCCTTATTTCAGACGATCCAACGCAGCACCCCCTTATCCGCCAGAATTTCATGGCTCACGAAGCTGATTGGCGAACTCTCCGTGCCGGGATACGCATCGCCCGCGATATCGCAGCTCAGAAACCGATGGCTTCTTTCATCGCTAACGAGATCATACCGGGCAGCAATAAGACTTCTGACGATGATCTCAACGAGACTATCCGCAATACAGCGATCACTGTGCATCATCCGCTTGGCACGTGCCACATGGGCACTGAAAATGACGAATTGGCGGTGGTGGATAGCGAGTTGAAAGTGCGCGGAGTAACGGGTCTTCGTATAGTTGACGCTTCGGTCATGCCCACACTGGTACGCGGTAATATTAATGCTGCGGTGGTGATGATAGCCGAAAAAGCGGCCGATCTTATCTCTGGCAATAAAGTCTTGGCACCGTAACGGCTATCTTGAGCGCAACGAGACCCTTTGCGAAGAATAGAATATATTATTTGATCGTGATTTTAGCTGAAGAACGGAAGACGAATAATCATCGGACGATTATATGAATTTTTCTGGCGAAATTTAAATCGGCGGAGGTTAGTCGATGCGTGAATATGATGCTGTAATTGTTGGAGCAGGATTTGCAGGCCTATATATGTTGTATAGCCTTCGCAGACTTGGACTCTCCACGCTTGTTCTAGAGGCGGGAAAGGGTGTCGGTGGTACTTGGTACTGGAACCGATACCCTGGTGCACGTTGTGATACTGATAGCGTAGAGTATTCCTATCAGTTTTCTGAGGAGCTTGAACAGGAGTGGAATTGGACAGAGAGGTTTGCCACGCAACCAGAAATTTTAAGTTATCTTGAGTATGTAGCGGATCGTTTTTCCTTGCTAAGCGACATTCAATTTGAGTCCAAGGTTGTCTCTGCGCACTTCAATGAGAAAACAAGCCGCTGGGTAGTTAAGACAGAAGATGGATTTTTTGTTTCGGCAACCTATTGTTTGATGGCTACTGGTTGTCTTTCTGCGATAAACGAACCCCAATTTGAAGGTCTAAGTGGTTTTGAAGGGCAGTGGTATCACACTGGTAAATGGCCTCACGATGGGGTCAAATTCGGCGGCCAAAAAGTTGGCGTTGTTGGAACAGGATCGTCCGCTATTCAGGCTATACCACTGATTGCGAAGCAAGCTCAAAATCTTACAGTGTTTCAACGACAAGCTAATTATAGCGTTCCGGCATACAACGCCCCGCTAGACCCTAAAGAGTATGCTAAAATCAAAGAAAACTATTCTAGCCATCGCGAACGGGCAAAGACATGGCCTACGGGATGTTGGTGGCCCGTCAATTCTGCTACAGCCGCTGAACTATCACCGGAGGCCCAGCAACGTGAATTAGAGGAAAGATGGGCAATTGGAGGTCTCAGACTTTATGGCACCTTCAGTGACGTTCTCCTTGATAAAGCATCAAATGAGATCGTTGCTGAATTTGTTCGGGGCAAGATACGTACCATTGTTGAGGATCAAAGCGTTGCTGATCTTCTCTCACCAAGATCAATATTAGGATGTAAAAGGATTTGTCTTGATACCGACTATTACGCAACATTTAATCGCAATAACGTGCGTCTTATTGATATAGGTAGTAATCCGATTGTAGATATTTTACCAGATGGAATCCGCACAAATAGTGAAGTTTTTGAGCTTGATGTGATCGTCTTTGCGACTGGATTTGATGCAATGACGGGATCTTTAACGCGGATTGATATCAGGGGAATTGACCATTTGTCGTTGAGTGATAAATGGGTGGACGGACCTCGCAATTACCTTGGGATTGCTGTTTCGGGTTTTCCTAACATGTTTACGATTTCCGGTCCCGGTAGCCCCTCCGTTCTCACAAACATGGTTCCATCAATAGAGCAGCATGTTGAGTGGATTAGTGGCTGCATAGGGACTGCACAGGCCATGGGTGTCAGCCGGGTTGAAGCGTCTCTTGAAGCTGAAGACCTCTGGGTTGAACATAATAGAGATGTGGCTGATACAACCCTCTTTCCATCATGTAATTCGTGGTATATTGGTGCAAATGTTCCTGGCAAACCGCGTGTGTTTGCGCCTTATATAGGGGGTTTTCCATCTTACGTAGAAAAATGTAACGAAGTCGCAAATAATAATTATGAAGGGTTTACCTTCGTTACTTAATAGACCGGAAAGTTCAACTTGTTGGGCAGGGTCGTACAAATTTCTTGTATTGATTTGTTTTGTGGAGCCGAGGGCTGAAGCAGTGTGGAACATTTGAAAAGTGTTCCACAAAAGCTAATGGAACGGTGTTTTAAGTCTGCGATGCATTGGGAAATTGGAATGAATTCTTAGGATTTTCGCAAGAAGTCTCATCGAGGCCCCATTCTCTCCAATTCCTACCAAATTTTCCCTGACCATTGTTGTGCAGCGGGACTAGAATTTCTTCGTCTTTTGAACAATCATTTCCATCCGGTCTAGAAATTTGGACCGATCCGTTTTACTAAAAGGGGGAGGACCGCCGGTAATCTCGCCAGTTGCGCGTATCCCTTCCATTATTTCCCGTGTAGCAAGTGCCGTACCTATATTATCGTTGGTATAGGTCTTGCCGTTAGGTTTGATCGCGAATGCACCCTCTTTAAGACAACGTCCGGCAAGGGGAATATCGTTAGTCACGCATATGTCCGCTCGCCCAATATGATCTGCAATCCAGTCATCGGCGGCGTCGGCACCCTGATTGACAACGATGAGTTGAATTAGTGGGTTCAGAGGAGGGCGGATTCCTCCGTCACATACCAGATAGGTTTCAATCTGGTGCCGTGTTGCAATCCGCTCTACCTCATTCTTAACCGGACAGGCATCAGCATCGACATAGATTTTAACCATTATAGAAATACGATTTCACGGATTTAACTTTCCCACAAATGGCAAAAATACTTGTCGATAGTAGCCATCCCTTCGACAGTTCCCTCGCGGCTCACCAGGGCGAAGGAAATTCCAGAGCGCTGCATCAGCGGACGTGACGCTCATTATATAACAGCACCGCAAAAGTGAGGCACAGAAGGGCAGCGATTTTTCTCATACCGATAGCTTAAGCCACACCGATGAAAATGTTGAGTCCTCTCAGGAGGGCGGGAGTAATTCTGTGATAAACCCGTAAGGGGATGGATTAGTTCTGTGATCCGAGTTGGACCAAGACTGTATCGGGAGCACCATTAACCCACGCCTCTTGCTCCCTCAGAAAATCACGTCTCGCCCTTCGCGTCATTGTCTGGTCAAGGTAGGTTTTGATCTCTTCAAGCTCGATCTGCTTGTCCCCGTCGACATCCGCCGCACCATACACCCCCTCAAGGAAATAGCGCGTGAACAGGCCATGCTTTGCTTTCTCATCCCAACTGGCCAATTGATCACCCGACGCTGCCGTCAGCACAACAAGCTCTCCCGAGCCCCCATGTATCTCCTTGGGTGTCACAAGAATGGGTGAAGCCGAGCGGATCAGCATGCCCTGGTGACTACCTCCTGAGAAACAGGCATCCAGAAGCACCGTAATCGAGCGTGCCTCAAGTTTATCAAGGTTGGCGTAGAGCAAATCTAAAGCATAGCCGTTGATCTCTGGATGATCTGGATCTGCATCCGTGGGTAGGAGATAACCCTTCTGATCTTTTAGTCCCGGCACACCGTGTCCTGAATAGTAGATCACCACATCGGATCCACCCTTGGCATCGAGATAGCTCCAGAGTTTGCCTTTATGGGAGCGTTCGTTGCCAAAGGTTGCCTG
>MDTE01000979.1_pt1 | contig 53636 bp, 55 predicted proteins | sample 811231 | NCBI WGS metagenome assembly MDTE01 (sample SAMN05326651, study PRJNA326480) | marine metagenome | isolation source: seawater | place: Indian Ocean: Red Sea | collected 2010 | reverse complement strand
ATTGTTAAATCTTGCCAGGTCCACTAAAGCCATTACAGCATATCTACCTTTAGATGTAAGTTTCATAAATCCGCATTTTACAAGGGTATATATAAACCTGACTAAAATAGTCAAGTATCTTTGAAAAAAAAACTAACATTTTCTGACGCAGTTATGATAAATGTAATTTTTTTTTGAGAATAATAATCAATAACAATTATGGATAATAAAATATTTGAAATATTTATTCCAGGCCCAGCAGGGCGACTAGAAGCTAAGTATTTTAAAAGTAAAAAAAATACATCACCAATAGCTCTTGTTTTACAACCTCACCCACAATACGGAGGTACTATGAATAATAAAGTAGTTGTGGAAACTTTTAAAACATTTATGGAAAATGATTTTTCAGTTTGTCGGGTAAATTTTAGAGGTGTTGGAAAAAGTGATGGTGAATTTGACAATGGTCAAGGTGAACTTGCTGATGCAGCGGCTGCTTTAGATTGGTTAGAAAGAGAAAACTTTGACAATTCGCAATGTTGGGTTGCTGGGTTTTCATTTGGATCATTAATTGCAATGCAATTGTTAATGCGTAGACCTGAGATAAATAGATTTGTTGCTATATCGCCACAACCAAATGTTTATGATTTTTCTTTTTTGTCACCTTGCCCGACTTCTGGATTAATGGTTTACGCTAAAAAAGATGAACTAGTTCCATTAGAATATATCACCGAATTGGACAAAAGACTAAGCTCTCAAAAAGGAATTAAAGTTGAATTTCAACCTGTATCAGATGCTAATCATTTTTTTTCTAAACGTGAAGAGAATTTAATTAAAGTTTTAGATAAATATATTAAAAAAGAAACAGCTCTTTATTAAATTAAAAATTTTTTACTATCATTCCCCCTGTGATTGGAACTTTACATCCAGTAGTTTCTGGAAATGAAATAGGTAATTTTAGATAAGATCTAATTGCGATGAATGCAAAAGCTTGTGACTCAACAAAATCACCATCAATGCCATAATCATCAATTAATTGAAATTTATCACATTGAATATTTAATCTAATTTTTTTTTCTAAAATATTTACAAAATAATTATTTTTACGTCCACCTCCACAAATAATGAAGTTATATGTGAAATGATTATTAAATCTATCTTTTGTTTTTTTTAATAATTCTCTTAAATTGTTTAATATAACTTCTACAGTGAAATTTGTAACTGTTGCAGCACCATCTTCTAAAGATAGTCCTCTTACGAATGAAATATCAAAATCTTTTATGTCAAGGGAATTTCCAAATGTAAGATCAAAATTTTCTAATGATTGATTTAAAATAAGTTTATCTGTATTTCCAGATTTCGCAATTAATCCATTTTCATCAAATTTTTTTTTTGAATTTTTTCTTATCCATTCATCAATTAAACAATTACCTGGCCCTATATCGCAAGCAAACATTTTTTCATCCAAATTATCTTTAGAAACAAAACATGTAACATTTGTAATTCCGCCAATATTAACAAATATTAATGGCGCTCTTACCTTGAATATTTTTTCTTTTAAACTTTTATGAAAAATAGGCGTAAGAGGTGCGCCTTCCCCATCATTCTGTAAATCATTTTGTCGAAAATTATAAACTACAATTTTTCTTACCAGTTGAGAAAGAAGTTTGCCATTGCCTAATTGAACAGAAATTTTTTTTTTGAATTATGAAAAATAGTTTGTCCATGAAAACCTATAATTTCAGGTATCGGAGAAGTTTTTTTAATAGTATTATTGATATCATTTACTACTTTTGCATGAAATAATGTGATTTTTTTTTCTATAGTCTCTAATTCTTCCGAAAACCTTTTAAGATCAGTCGAGGAACATATTTTATCTCTTATAATTAGTAAATTTTGATATAAATCCTTATCATATTCATAATATTTATTGAATACCTCATCATATTGAATGCCATTTATAGATGATACAATTGAAGCATCTACTCCATCCATTGAAGTTCCACTCATTAATCCTAAAGCTGTATATTTCTTATCCATTCTTATTTTTTTTTATTAAATAATGTATATTGTTCAACTATAAACTTATGAATAAATTTTTAAAAGAATTTAAAGATAGAGGGCTTTATTATCAATGCACAGGAGATGATGAACTATCTAAATTTTTAGATAATAATAAAATAAGAGCTTATATTGGATTTGATTGCACTGCTGAAAGTTTGCATGTTGGTAGCTTACTTCAAATTATGTGTCTTAGATTGCTACAAAAACACGGTCACCAACCTATTGTTTTATTGGGTGGAGGTACGACAAGAATTGGGGATCCATCAGGAAAAGATAAAACAAGAAAAATTTTGAGTGAAAAAGAAATAGAAAAAAATACCAACAATATAGAAAAAATTTTAAAAATATATCTGGATTCAAAAGATGAATCCATCAAGCCAATATTTGTTAATAATTATTCTTGGTTGAAAGACTTAAATTATATCTCTTTCTTAAGAGATATAGGAAAACATTTTACAATAAACAAAATGCTAACATTCGAGAGTGTAAAAACTCGATTAGAAAGAGAGCAATCTTTAAGTTATATGGAATTTAATTACATGATTTTGCAAGCATATGATTTTTTAGAATTAAATAGTAAATATAATTGTGTTCTTCAACTAGGTGGATCCGATCAATGGGGAAATATAGTTAATGGCGTAGAATTAATTAAAAGAGTTTCAAACAAAACGTCTTTTGGTATCACAACACCATTAATTACTGTAGCGAGTGGTGCGAAAATGGGAAAAACTGAAAATGGAGCAATTTGGTTGGACAAAAAACTACTTTCATCTTTTGATTATTGGCAATTTTGGAGAAATACAGATGATCGTGACGTAATAAAATTTTTATATTTTTTTTCAGATTTATCAATCAAAGAAATTGAGGCAATTAAAAAAAAAGATATAAATGAATTGAAAATTATATTAGCAAATGAAACTACAAAAATGCTTCATGGTGAACAAGAAGCAATTAAAAGTGAAAAAATTTCCAAAGAAACTTTTTCAGAAAATTCTTCAGGCATAAATTTACCATCAATTCAAGTTAACAAAAAAAAATTTGAAAGTGGTATAGATATTTTGGATCTTATAATTTTAACTGCATTAGTAAAATCAAAAAGTGAAATAAGAAGATTAATTAAAGGGAAAGGAATTAGAATTAATAACGTCACTATTCTAAATGATAAAATAAAAATTACTCAAAAATATTTTAAAGATGATTTTTTAAAATTATCTGTTGGCAAAAAAAAACACATTAAAATAGAACTTATCTAGTTCTGTTTTATATTCTCCAAAGTTCTGGTAATAAATCTGGGAGTTAAAGTTTTTATTGGGTTTACAGTTGTTTCTAAATTTTGAGGTGGGCCTTTTATTTTAAAACTTACTCCAAATACACCTTCTCCAGTTTTTTTACCTACCAAAATTTCTCCTAGAAAAGGGATTGAGCCGATTGTTTTGTTTAATGTGGTGGCAGGCACTAATGTTCCACGCAAACTAATCAATTTATCTTTTTCAACATACCCACTCATCAAAATTGATATTGCTGGTCCGATGGCATAAATTTCATCAATAGTCATAAGTTTATCTTCATTAGAAAAATTCATTTCAAATTCATTAAATCTTATACCTTCACCAGATAATATGTCAGCAATACCTTGTAATGATGCTAAAGTTAACAACTTAGTTAATGCAGGTAATTCCTTAAGTTTAAAGTCATAAATTTTCAAAGTTGAAACACTTTTATTTTTTTTTTTTGAAGAATAAAAGTCTAGAGACCCTTCCTCAAATCCTTTAATAAATTTATATCTATCAACAAGAGGTTTAGCGTTATGAGAGAAGAGAGTTGTCACTTTTTCATTTTCAGAAGTTTTAATATTAAATCTAATTTTTTTATCATTCTTAAAGACAGAAGACAGCTCCGCCTCAAAAACTTGATCTTTTTTAAAAATCAAATATCCATAAAAATTTTTTAAAATATTGTTTTCATCTAAAAATATCTTTTTAACATCAATTAATAATTCTAATTCTTTTTTAATTATACTTTTTTGTTTTTCATTAGAATTAATAATATTATCGACAAGTTGGTTAATATTTAAACTATTTCCATTTAACAAATAATTATTTTTTTTTTTAATTATCTTAATATTGTTTTTAAAATCATATTTATCCTTATAATTAAGTGTTACAGCTTTTACATAATCAATATTTTGAAAATTACTTGAATATAAATCTTCAATTAAAATATTATTTTTATTTTCTTTTAAATTTATTTTTTTTAATAATATACTTTTGTCTACCTCATATATTCCATCAATTAAAATTTCTAAGTTTGATTTATCTTTTTTTTTATAATTAAGAAAATTGATTTTTAGTTTATTATCTTTTATATCAAGTAAAGTGTTAAAGTTTATCTTATCTTTAATTTTTAAAATTGAATATTCAATATAATCTGAATTTTTTTGTAAAAAAATATTTCCAGAACCAGTAATCTTTAAATTATCATCTTTATAATTCATTTTTATTTCATGATTTCGAAGAAAAATTACATCTTTTATTTCAGGAAAAAAATTTTTTAAATTAACTTCATTTTGTATTTTTAAATCTTTCAAATTAATTTTTGAATCAATATTTAAATTTTTAATCTTTAGGTTTTTATTTATAAAAAAAACAAAATTGTTTTCTGATAAAAAACTAATCTGATTGATCTTAAAATTTTTATTTATATTTTTAAAATATTTTTTAAATTTTTTATCATTTAAATTAATCTGTTCATTTACAAGTTTTCCTGAGATTAAATAATCTTTATTCTTTTTAAGAATTGTTAATTCAGGGAATTTTAAAATTTCTTTTTGGATCTTTAGATCTAGATTACTTATTTGAAGCTTGTTCTTTCTCATTTCAAATAGAAAATTTATTTTTTGAAGATCATATTTTTTAAAAAAATTTATCTTCCCATCTTTAACTATACCACTTATCTTATAATCATTTTTAATTCCCCCGTACTCATCAAAGTTAATTTCAATATCAGCAATTAAGAAACCTTTTTGAATTATTTTCTCAGCAATAAAACTTTTAGTATCATTTTGAAATAACCTTATAAATTTAATAATGTTTTTGATATCTAAAGATTTAGTGGAAGCATTTATTTTTGTTAAAGAAAATTCTTTATAAAATAATGATTTTAATGAAATATCGGATTTAATAGTTTCTATTTGTATTTTTTCTTCATTATATCTTATATTTGTTCCTAAAGTTTTTAATTTGATTTTAAATTTAAATGGTTCTAAGACTAAAAAAACTTCCTTTAAATCAATTTTTAAATCTTTATCAATTTTTTTAATTTGATCATTAATTTTTGAATTAAAAATATTTGTACTAATACCAACAGTGCTTAAATAAACTATCACAATAAGTGAAAAAGTTATTAGAAATATCAAAATTCTTAAAAATTTTTTTATCATTTTATTTGATATATTGACTCCTCTAAAAACTCATCAATCTCACCATCTAAAACTTTATCTGGATTTGAACTTTCAAAATTTGTTCTATTATCTTTTACAAGTCTATAAGGTTGTAAAATGTAAGATCGTATTTGATGTCCCCAGCCAATTTCAGATTTTACTGCTTCTGTACTTTGATTTATTTCTTCTTTTTTTTTTAATTCAAAATCATAAAGTCTAGCTCGCAACATATTCATGCAAGTTTCTTTATTTTTGTGTTGTGATCTCTCGTTTTGACATTGAACAACTATTTTGGTGGGAATATGTGTGATTCTGACAGCACTATCGGTAGTATTCACATGTTGTCCACCAGCTCCACTAGATCTGTAGGTATCTATTCTCAAATCTTTTTCAAATATCTCCACATTAATAGTTTCATCAATTACTGGATAAATCCAAACACTTGCAAAACTCGTATGTCTTCTGGCACCAGAGTCAAAAGGAGAAATTCTCACAAGACGATGAATACCTGATTCTTTTTTTAACCATCCAAATATATATGAACCTTCAATTTTTATCGTTGAAGATTTTATACCTGCTTCATCTCCTTTATGTTCACTTACTAAATGATATCTAAAACCTTTTTTATCAACCCATTTTATATACATTCTTCTAAGCATATCTGCCCAATCTTGACTTTCAGTTCCCCCAGCACCTGCATGAATTTCCAGATAACAATCAAAAGTATCTAGCTCATTAGATAAAAAACATCTTATTTCATTTTTTTTAACTAATTTCCTTAAATCAATTAGGTTTTGATAAATTTCATTTTTAATTTCTGAATTATTTTCATTAGTGGCTAATTTATATAAATCATCTAAATCTTTAATTTGTTGAGAGGATTCATCAAACGACTTAATCAAATCCTCATACAATTTTTTTTCTTTAATAATTTTTTGTGATTTAGTCTTATCTTGCCAAAAATTATTTTCTAGCATCAACTTGTTATGACTATCTAGCTTAGAAAATATTTTATTCTTTTCAAAGATACTCCTTAACTCTTTGATTAATTTTTTCTATTTCTTTTTTATGGTTAATATATTTATCTTCCATTAATAAAATTTTAATATATTATTTGTATCTAATCTATTATTATCTGAATATACAACTTTTCCAAACAATACATTTTTACTTTTATAAGATTCGATTATAGTATTTTTTGATGTAAATTTTGCTTTTTCACCTGTATTTGGATCAATAACCATTAATGTTATATTTTCAGGAACTTTAAAAGGTCTCGAGTCAGATTTTTTTACAGCTTTTTTTACAAATTCCTCAAAAATTGGTAACGCAGCTTTAGAACCAGTTTCAAATTTACCTAGCGGTTTTGGATTGTCCATTCCTACATAAACACCTATTACTAAATTTGATGTGAAACCAATAAACCATGCATCGGTATTTTCATTAGTTGTCCCCGTTTTTCCAGCTATGTTTAAACCAAGTTTGTTTAATTTCTTACCAGTTCCTCTTTTAATAACTCCTTTCAAAATTGAGGTCATTTGATAAGCTGTTTCAGCAGATATAACTTGAGGATAATTATCTATAATTTTAGGAAATTCTTTTCCGGTAAATGAAATTTTATCACAATTTAAACACTGTCTATTTTCATTATTAATTATTGTATTGCCTTCTCCATCTTGAATTCTATCAATAATTATAGGTTCTATTAACTTGCCACCATTTACAAAAGAGCTATAAGCTGATGTTAATCTTAATAAAGTTGTTTCGCTAGATCCAAGAGAAATTGAAAGTAGCTCCTCAGGTTGTTCATAAATTTTCATTTTTTTTGAAAAATTTGCAATTTTATCAATTCCTACTTTTTGTGAAATTCTTACCGTCATTAAATTTCTAGATTTTTCTAGTCCTGTTCTAAGTGTTGAAAGTCCATAAAATTTTTTTCCATAATTTTCTGGTTTCCATTTCTTTAAATCTTCACCTTGATCTAAAACTAATGGTGCATCTAAAACCAAAGATGATGGAGTAAATTGATTTTCTAATGCTAAAGCGTAAACAAAAGGCTTAAATGCTGATCCTGGTTGTCTTAATGCTTGTGAAGATCTATTAAATTCACTGTTGTTAAAACTAAATCCTCCACTTAATGCAAAAACTCTTCCTGTAAATGGATCCATTACAACGATTCCGCCATTTATTATTGGAAGTTGTTGAAGTGCATAAAGATTATCTTTAATTTTACTTACATATACTACGTCCCCTTTTTTTAATAATTCCTCAAATTCCTTTTTAGTCCATGAAATATCCTTATATTCAATTATACCTTCAACTTTTTTTTCAGTCTCTATAATTGTATTAAATTTATTTACTTTTTTTACTATTGCTAATTCCCATAAAATTGAACTTTCCAAAGAATTTTTTTGATTTATTTTATCAATCCAATTTTTTGAATATGATAAGTTAGTAATAGGACCACGCCACCCTTTTCTTCTATCATATGAAATCAATCCATTTCTTAAAGAAGTAGTTGCAATTTTTTGAAGCTCTAAATTAATAGGAGTATTAATATTATACCCTTGATCATAAACTTTTTTAAATGACAATTTTTCAATAATACTTTTACGAACATCTTCTATATAATATTGAGCATCTTCTGAAAAAATTTTTTCATTTTTTTTTAGATGGATAGGTTGCTCTTTTAATTCAAAATATTTTTTTTGATCAAAAATGTTATTTTCATAAAGATTTTTTAACACTAAATCTCTTCTAAATTTTGCAAGTTCAACATTTTTATAAGGATTATATCTACTTGGTGCTTTAGGCAATGCAGCTAATAAAGCAGCCTCATTAAAATTTAATTCTTTAATTGATTTATCAAAATATTCTAAACTAGCAGCAGCTACTCCATATGCGCCACTTCCTAAATAAATCTGATTGAGATATAATTCAAGTATTCTCTCTTTTGTTAAAGCTCTTTCAATTCTAAATGCTAAAATTGCTTCTTTAACTTTTCTATTAAAACTAACTTCATTTGATAATAAAAAATTTTTAGCCACTTGTTGAGTTATTGTAGATGCTCCCTCAAGTCTTTTTGATGACATTATATTTTTAAGATTATTTATCGTTGCTCTAACAACTCCTTTTGCATCAACTCCTGGATGAGAAAAAAAATTTTTATCCTCTGCTGCTAAAAAGGCGTATATAACATTTTTTGGAATAGCCTCATATGGTACAAAGATTCTTTTTTCTTTTGAAAAATCTGCAACTAATTCTCCATTCCCAGAATACATTTTGCTAGAAACAGGAGGCTTATAGTTTTTTAAAAATTTATAGTCAGGTATTTTATTTGAAAAAGCCCATAAAACACTCAATATTGTTATTGAAATTAATATTAATAAACTAAGCAAAATTAATAAGAAATTTTTTAATAATTTTGTCATTTTATTTCCATTATACAATGGAATTTGTTAAAGATAAGGCATAAATAAAAACAAAATTTTAGTAAAATTAAAAAGTAAAATGAAACAAATAAACAAAAAACTATGGAAAAAAATTTATATATTGATGCTTCGCATCCAAATGAAACTCGAGTTGTACTTAAATCAGAAAATAATATTGAAGATTACGAATACGAGGGTTTAAAAAATAATTTAATTAAAAATAATATTTATTTAGGAAAAGTAAGTAGAATAGAACCTTCTCTACAGGCAGCTTTTGTCGACTTTGGTAGGGATAGACACGGTTTCTTATCTTTTAATGACATACAATCTGATTATTATCAGATTCCGAAAAGTGATTTAGAAAAAATTAAACTAGAGGAAGAAAAAGCAAGAGAAGAATTATCAAAAAAAGTGGAAGCTAAAGAAGAACAAGACTTAGCTGACGGAAAATTAGAGGTTGATGATCCAATTGAAGTAAAAAAAAATGATGTTGAATATGAACAATCAACTAATGAAGAGATTTTAGAATCAAATAAGAGTGATGAGACCCAAAATTTTAATAAACGAAATGATTTTAAAGAAAAAACAATCGAAAAATCATACAAATTTAAAAGATATAAAATTCAAGAAGTAATAAAACCTAATCAAGTTATACTTGTGCAGGTAATTAAAGATGAACGTGGTCAAAAAGGGGCTGCTTTAAGTACTTTTATCTCTATAGCTGGAAAATATATTGTCTTAATGCCTAACACTCCAAAGGGAGGTGGTATTTCAAGAAAAATTTTTAACCCAGCTGATAGAAAAAAAGTTAGAACTATATTAAATGAAATTGATATACCTAAAGAAATGGGCTTGATAGTAAGAACGGCTGGTAGTAACAAAACAAAAAATGAAATTAATCAAGATTTAGATGTTTTAAAAAATACATGGAGCCAGATAAAAGAAACTGCATTAAACTCAATAGCACCATCATTAATCCATCAAGAGAGTGAAATAATAAAAAGAACTTTAAGAGACATGTATGATGAGAATACTAAAAATATATTTATTGAAGGTAATGAAGGATATAAAAAAGCTCAAAACTTCATGAAGATGATGATGCCATCACACGTAAGAAAAATTAAGAAATATAGAGGTAAAAAACCATTATTTATTGATGAAGGCATTGAGCAAAAACTTAATCAAATCTTTGATACAGAAGTAAAACTTAATTCAGGTGGTTATCTTGTTATAAATCCAACAGAAGCTTTGGTGTCAATTGATATAAATTCTGGAAGTTCGATTAAACAAAAAAATGTTGAAAATACTGCTTTAGATACAAATCTTGAAGCTGCAGAAGAAATAGCAAGACAAATTAAAATTAGAGATTTGTCTGGATTAATAATTATCGATTTTATCGATATGTTAAGTTATGGCAATAGAAGATTAGTTGAAAGAAAATTAAAAGAAAAATGCAGAACTGATAGAGCTAGAATTCAAATTGGAAGAATAAGTAATTTTGGATTGTTAGAAATGTCTAGACAACGACTAAGAGAAAGTGCAGTCAAATGGAAAGTGGAATTAACAGAAGAATCTTTTGCTCAAAAACTAATTAAAATTTTAGAACTAAAGTCATTTATAAATAAAGTTAAATTTATAGAACTAAAAGTGTGTCAAAAAATATCTGATTTTTTAAAGGAAAACTTTATTGATAATTTAACTTATATAGAAAAAAAAAACAAAATGAAAATAGATATAATAATTGAAAACAAACTTATTATACCAGAGTATATTATTGATGTTAAGAATAAATCAAAAAAAACAATTGAATTAATTGAACAATTTGAAAGACTTAAAAATATTGACAAAGAAAAAAATGAAAAAAAAGAAATTGAAAAATCAAATATCAAAAATTACAAAAAAAAAAAAATTTAAGAAAAAATATTTTAAAAAATCTAAATGATACCTTCACTAGGTGAAGAAGGATTTCCTGCTAAATTTTTTATAATTCTACCTGAATTATATGATTTTCTTCCAGCTATAACTGCATGTTTAAATGCTAAAGCCATTTCAAAAGGTCTTTGAGCTTTTGCTATTGCGGTATTTACTAAAACTCCATCACAACCTAACTCCATTGCTATAGCAGCATCTGAAGCTTGACCTAAACCTGCATCAATAATTACTGGCAATTTTGTTTGTTTTCTAATTATTGAAATATTAATTTTATTAAGAATACCCAAACCGGAACCAATTGGAGCAGCTAAAGGCATAATAGCTGATGCACCAACATTCTCTAATCTTTTCGCCATTAAAGGATCATCGTTACAGTAAACCATCACATTAAATCCTTCTTTAGTAAGAATTTCAGTCGATTTTAATGTTTCAATCATATCAGGAAAGAGATTTTTTTTATCACCTAACACTTCAAGCTTAACAATTTTCCAACCACCAATTTCTCTTGCTAATCTAAGTGTTCTTAAAGCATCCTTGGATGTAAAACATCCAGCAGTGTTTGGTAAATAAGTGATTTTTTTGGGATCAATATAATCCATAAGTAATGGTTTTTTTTTATCAGAAATATTTACTCTCCTTACTGCAACTGTGACAATATCAGCTCCCGAAATTTTTATAGCTTTCGCACATTCAGACATGCTTTTATATTTGCCCGTACCAACTATTAATCTAGACTTAAAATTTTTTTTACCAACGATAAATTTGTCTTTTTTCAAACTTAACCACCTCCAATAAAATGAACTATTTCTATAATATCTTTATCATTTAATTTTATTTTTTTTATCGTTTTTTTGTCAACTATTTCTTTGTTCAACTCAATAGCAACCTTTTTTATTGGTAAATCAAACTCATTAATTAAATCATATAACCTATATCCCTTTGAAATATTTTTATTTTTACCATTTATCTTAATTTTTATTTTTTTTATTTTTTTCATAATATATAAGTGCTGAATGAATAATAAAATAATTATTATTAATGGCCCTAATATTAATCTATTAGGTGAAAGAGAACAATCACAATATGGTTCCATTACTTTTGAAAAACTTAAATTAGATTGTGAAAAAAAAGCTAATGATATGGGTCTAGAATTAGAGTTTTTCCAATCTAATATCGAAGGTGAAATTGTTACAAAAATTCAAGAAGCAAGAAATATCTTTGATGGAATTATAATTAATGCTGCGGCTTTTACCCATACTTCAATAGCTATCAGGGATGCATTGGAGGTATTTAAGAAACCAATTATAGAAATTCATATTTCTAATATTTATAAAAGAGAGGAATTTAGACAAAAATCTTTGATAAGTGATGTAGTAACTGGAGGAATTTTTGGTTTGGGTTCAAATGGCTATATTTTGGCCATAATTTCTTTAGAAAAGATTTTAAAAAATGAAAATAGATAAAAAACTAATTAAAGAGTTAAGTGAATATTTAGATGAATTTAATTTAACAGAAATAGAATTTACAGAAAAAGACACAAAAATAAAAGTTTCAAAAAATAATATTTCAATCTCTAATCAATCTTCACCTGTTAATAATCAAAATATAAAAAGTGAAACGGAAAATTTAAATAATATTACAAAAGGAATAAAAATTACTTCTCCAATTATTGGAACTGCTTACCATGCACCAGAGCCTGGGGCAAAAAAATTTGTAGAAGTAGGTAAAAAAATCAAAAAAGGTGATACAGTTATGATTGTTGAAGCAATGAAAACAATGAACCATGTTCCATCTACTGCAGCAGGCACAGTTAAAGAAGTTTGTGTTAATGATGGTCAGCCCGTAGAGTTTGGGCAAACGATAATAATCTTAGAATAATGTTTAAAAAAATTCTAATTGCAAACCGTGGGGAAATTGCAGTTAGAGTCATAAGAGCTTGTAAAGAATGGGGTATTTCAACTGTAGCTGTACATTCAGATGTTGATAAAGATAGTATGCATGTAAGAATGGCAGATGAAAGTGTATGTATAGGGTCTCATCAACCATCAAATAGCTATTTGAATATTCCTGCACTTATGTCTGCCATAGAAATAACAGAAACAGAAGCAGTTCATCCTGGATATGGTTTTCTTTCTGAAAATGCAAATTTTGCAAAAGTGCTTGAGGAAAATAATGTCAAGTTTATCGGAGCTTCATCTAAATTAATTAAAATGATGGGAGACAAGATACAGGCAAAAAAAATTGCTAAAGAAAACGGTTTGCCTGTAATTGAAGGATCAGATGGTGGCATTAAAGACATTAAAGAGGCCAAACAGCTTTGCAAAAAGATTGGTTTTCCAGTACTAATAAAAGCATCAGCAGGAGGTGGTGGTAAAGGTATGAAGATAGTCCGTAAAGAAGAAGAATTTGAAACATTATTTTCTACTGCAAAATCTGAGGCAAAAAAATATTTTGGAAATGATGAAATTTATATAGAAAAATTTTTTCAAAATCCAAGGCACATAGAAGTACAAGTGCTTGCTGGTAAAAATAGAACTGTTCATTTACACGAAAGAGATTGTTCAGTTCAAAGAAGACATCAAAAATTAATAGAGGAAACTCCAAGCCCAGTTCTAAATGATCAAATTAGGAAAGATTTATTTGAAAAAACTGTAAATATGGTTGGTAAAATTGGATATGAAGGAGCGGGAACTGTAGAATTTATTTATGAGGATGGAAAATTTTATTTTTTAGAAATGAACACTAGAGTTCAAGTAGAACATCCAGTGTCTGAAATGGTAACTGGAATTGATATTATCAAAGAGCAAATTTGGATAGCATATACAGGTGAAACAGCTTTAAAACAGTCAGATATCAATCCTAGAGGACATGCGATTGAATGTAGAATCAATGCTGAAGATCCTAGTAAAAATTTCCAACCTTCACCTGGAACTATAGGAATGTGCCATCAGCCTTCAGGATTTAGAACAAGAGTAGATGGAGCAATTTTCCAAGGATATAAAGTTACTCCGTATTATGACAGCATGGTATGTAAACTAATATGTCATGGAAGAAATAGAAAAGAGGCAATACAAAGAATGAATAGATCTCTTGATGAATTTGTAATTGAAGGCATCACAACTACTATTCCACTACACAAAAAATTATTAAGTCACGAAAAATTTATTAACTCAAATTTTAATGTAAGCTGGCTGGATAATGAAAAAATAATTTAAAAACAATCTACAAGCCATATATCATAAACAGGATGGTCAAAAGGCATTATTGATGGACTTGATGAAAACATCCAGTTGTTAAATACAAAAACTTTATCTATATCATTTTTATTTAAGTCTCTTACTTGTATATATGCTTTTATCTCTGGATTATCGTCATATTCAGAATTAGTACATTTCATGCTTTTTATAGCAAGATCTTTGTAAATTATTTCTTCTCCGTTAATTAAATTAACAAGTTCATTTTTAGAACTAATTTTATCTAGAATTTTTATACTAGTATTTTTACTGGAAATATTTACTTCTGAATTTAAATTATCGAATTTAAATAAGACAAATGAGATAATTATTAAGACTAAAAAAAATCTATTATACTTTCCAACTTTTGTATTTTTTATCAATTTTGCCTTGCTTGTTTTTATTAGGATAATAAGCTGATTGAGTACCAGTTAGATTTGGCTTATGAGGTTTTTGCCATTCATATTTTTTAAATTTATGGTTTTTTTCAATTTTATTTTGTATGAAATGAATCCATGAGTACCATTCTACAGGAATTTTAGTTGCATCTATTTCACCTGAATAAATCACCCACCTTTTTCCATTCTTGCTCTCATAATATCTGTTATTAAAATGATCTTTTCCTACTAATTTTCCAAATAAAATTGTTTTTATCCTCGTTCCAAATGTATCTTGGTTCCACCAAGTGAAAATTTTTTTTAGTAATGTCAACATATTAATTATTTTTTATTCAATTATTAATTGTAAAATTTAAATTAGACTAAAATATGAATATGTATATAAATTAATTATACACAATTCAAAAAAAAATTTAAAATGAGGTAAAATGGCTAAATACTTAGTAGAAACTTATTATACGTGTACATTCAAAGTTAATCATTATTTAGATGATATTAACGAAAAAGAACTTAAAAATCTCGAAAAAAGAGATGATGGAAAATTTGAAATTTTAGATGTGAAATTAGACAATAGAAAAACTAAAAGTCTAGACTCCAATATAAAAAATACAAAAAATAAAATTGATCTAATATCTAAAAACGATCAAACAAAAAAAGAAAATATTGAAAAGCCGATAGTACAAATTTTAAATAAAACGGAAATAACAAGTAAAAGATTTAGTATGCCTGATAGAAGAAAAGGATATATTCAAAAAGCAACTATAGGTGATCATAAAGTATATTTGCATACAGGAGAATACGAAGATGGTAAAATTGGAGAAATATTTATTGATACAAGTAAAGAGGGAGAATTAGTCAAAGCTTTAATGAATAATTTTGCCATTGCTGTTTCTCTCGGTTTGCAATATGGAGTGCCTTTAGATGAATATATTAGTGCTTTCGTTGGAACTAAATTTGAACCATCAGGTAAAGTTTATGGAAATGATCGAATTTTAAGTGCAACCTCAATTTTAGATTACATTTTTAGAGAATTAGCTATTTCTTACCAAAATAGAGAGGATTTAGCTCACACTCCCTCTATAGGTGGTGCTGATTCATCAAGTGAAGATCAATCAACTGACGACCAAAATCAATTATTAAAAATCGTCAAGGATATAACTAGCAAAGGTTTCGTTCGAAATAATTATAAGAAAAATTTGGTAGATTTGTCTGATATCAAAATAAACTTAAAGGGAAAAAAATAATTATTTTTTTTTAAGAGAAAGATTAAGCTCTTTTAATTGAGTATCATCAATTTCTGAAGGAGCTTTCATCATCAAATCTTGTGCGTTCTGATTCATTGGAAACATTGTCACTTCCCTAATATTTTTTTCATTAGCCAATAGCATGATTATTCTATCTATGCCAGGTGCAATGCCACCATGAGGCGGGGCTCCATAACTTAAAGCATTAATCATTCCACTAAATTTTTGATCAACATCATTCTTTGAATATCCAGCTATATCAAAAAGTTTATACATTAATTCAGGAACATGGTTTCTGATTGCGCCTGAAGAAAGTTCAATTCCATTGCATACAATATCATACTGATAAGCCTTAATAGTTAAAGGATTTGATAAATCTAAATTATGAATATCGCCTTGAGGCATTGAAAAAGGATTATGACTAAATTTTATTTTTTTTGTATTATCATCTAACTCAAACATTGGATAATCGACAATCCAACAAAAAGCAAAATATTCCTCTTTAATTAAATTAAGATCTTCCGCAATTTTAGTTCTAGCCAAAGATAATATCCTCTCAACTTCATTCTGCTTACCACAAGATAAAAAAATTGTATCTCCTATTTCAGCATTAGTTAACTTCATAATTTCTATTAATGAGTCCTCAGAAAAAAACTTACCTACTGGGCCTTTCCCCAAAATTTTACCATTATTTTCCAAAGTAAAATAAGCAAGGCCAGAAGATCCTTGATCTTTTGCCCATTTATCTATTCCATCAAAAAAACTTCTTGGGTTATCTTTGGTATTTTTAGTAATAATTGATCTTACAATTGAGCCTCCTTTTACAAGTTTTTTGAAAATATCAAAACTAACATCATTTCTCTCAAATAATTTTGTAACATCAAATATTTCGAGTGGATTTCTTAAATCTGGCTTATCAGTACCATATTTCAGCATGGCATCTGAATATTTTATTTTTGGAAATTTTTCAAAAAGAATCTTTTTTTTAGAAAAATTTTTGAAAACATTTATCATAAGCTTTTCTACCACTTTAAAAATATCCTCTTGCTCAACAAATGACATTTCTAAATCTAATTGATAAAATTCACCTGGACTTCTGTCTGCTCTAGCATCTTCATCTCTAAAACACGGAGCAATTTGAAAATACTTATCAAAACCAGAAACCATGATTAGTTGTTTAAATTGTTGTGGTGCTTGTGGTAACGCGTAAAATTTTCCTGGATTTAATCTACTTGGTACAAGAAAATCTCTTGCTCCCTCCGGACTTGATGATGTTAAAATAGGAGTTTGAAATTCTAAAAAACCTAACTTAATCATTTCAGATCTTATGTAAGAGATAACTTTTGATCTTAAAATTATATTTTGATGAATTTTTTTTCTTCTTAAATCTAAAAATCTATATTTTAATCTTATTTCCTCTGAATATTCTTGGTCGCTAAACACAGGTAAAGGTAATTCTTTACAAATTCCAAGAACTTCAAAATTTTTAATAGCAACTTCTATTTCACCAGTTTCAATATCTTCGTTAATCGTATCACTTGACCTTAGAAGAACCTTGCCTTCAATTTTAACTACTGTCTCTAACTGAATTTTTTCTAATTCATTAAATTTTGGATTATCTTTATTAATTATACATTGTGTAACTCCATAATTATCTCTGAGATCAATAAACAATAGATTGCCATGATCTCTTTTTTTGTTGATCCAACCAGAGAGTAAAACATCATTATTTACAGATAATTTTCTCAATTCATTACAATTATGTGTTCTATATTTCGTCAATTATTCTCCTAAAACTTCTTTTATAATTTTAATATCAATCGGTTTTTTTTTTTTCAAACTTAACTCGTCAACTTTATATATAAATTCAAATATTTTACTATAAGATCTATCTATTCTTTTGATAATAAAGTCTATTAATTTCTTATTAATTGAAACTTGGCGATCAGATAAGTTTTTTAAAATTAAGGCATAGATCAAACTATCATCAGGCTTCTTAATTGTTTGTAAAAAGAAATTTTTAGTCCTCGATCTAAGGTCAGCTAAAGAAAATTCTATATTTGTAATTGGAATATCTGAAGTAATGATAATATATTTATTATCCTGATCTATATTATTTAAAAGACTATATAATAATTCTTCATTCACATTTTTATCTAAGTCTTCCAAAACAATATTTTCGAAAGTTTTAATTTTTAAAAAATCTTCATTTCTAAGATATCTTGAATTAATTTTAAAAGCTTTATATTTTTTAATAAAAATATTTATTAAATGTGTTTTTCCCGAAAATTTTTCACCTACAATATTTAAAAATTTATTATTCCATTTTGGCCATCTATTTAAAAATAAGAAAATATGTTCATTGCTTTTTGATATATAAAAATCATCCTCTGTAAATTTTTGCTCATAATCAAATTGAATTATAGATTGATTTAAATCTCTCATTTCAATGACCAAATTTTCTTTTGTGTATCAAATTCATAATTATTTTCACCCATTGTTTTAATAAAGTTTTGAGGTGTACCATTAAAAATTACTTCATAGTAAATGAAGTTTTTATCAAAACTTTTTATTGAATAATCACTTATTAAATCAATCTCTTTTAATATATCCTCAAAATTTGAAGAAGTTTTAAAATTTTTATTTTCTATCTCAATTATTAATGGAAGTTTTATTGAGGTATTAATTTGATTTTGTACTTTCCATAAATCTTCGTAAACAATTTTTAACTTATTTATAAAATCCATAACCTCTGACTCATCATTAAGTAAATAATTTTGAAATGAGTTATTTATAATAATTTCGTTATTTTTTAAATTAATCTTAGATAAAACTTTGATTTCATTTTTTTCTTTAAAAATTAATGCAATAATTGAATAATCTAAAAAATATTTTTTTATAATTTCTTCAAAGTTATAATTTTCAATATTGTCTATTTTACTTTTAATAATATTTAAATCATCCAAATCCTCAGATGGAAGTATATAATTTAATAAATTTATATTTTTAGTATTTGAATTCCATTTTTTATAAACAAGATTGTTCTCGTAGACAAAAATTTCATTGTTATTTTCATTAATTACTACAGGCAAAAATAAAAACTTTTCTCTCTTAATTTGAGATGGAAAAATATTTCGTTTCTCTAAATAATCATAAATTTTTTTCTTTTCAAATATCACACCTAAATTTAAAAAATAATAATTATTTACAAATTTTTCTTCCTTAATTGTAAATGATTGAATCATGCTTTTAATTTCATTCAACTTAACTGACTCAACTTTTTCTAAATCATCAGACCTAATCAATAAATCCATCAATTGAAAAAACGCATTTTCAAATCCAGCATCTATTATATTATTTTTGTCAAAATTTTCCTCAAATGGTTCTGATATTTTAATATCATTTATTATAAACGATTTAGCTATTAAATTTTTTGTGGAAAAAAAAAATATATTTAAGGCTATTACAAAAAAAAATATATATAAGAATCTAAAATAATACATTGTAAAATTTATTGATATAGTAATGAATAAAAATGCCTTTACCTATAAAAAAAGTGGCGTCAATATTAGTGACGCTGATAAATTTGTAAATTTCATATCTAAAATATCAACAAAAAAAAGAGGCAACAAAAAGTATAGTAATATTGGAGGATTTGGATCGATTTCAGATATCCCAAAAAATGTTAAAAATCCCAAAATTGTCGCCTGTACAGATGGTGTTGGAACAAAAATAGAAATAGCAAATATTTTAAAAAAGTATGACACTATAGGAATTGATTTGGTAGCAATGAGTGTAAACGATCTGATTGTGCAAGGAGCGAAACCTCTTTTATTTTTGGATTACATCTCAATAAATAAAATCAATCAAAATAAGCTTAAACAAATTATTAAAGGTGTCATTAAAGGATGTAAAATTTCAAATTGTGAACTTGTTGGGGGTGAAACTGCAGAAATGCCAGGAACTTATGAAAAAGGTAAATTTGATATTGCAGGATTTGCAGTGGGAATTGTAAATGGAAAGAAAATTTTAAATAAAAATAGAATAAAAAAAAATGATCTTATCTTAGCAATACCATCAAGTGGTATTCACTCAAATGGATATTCGTTAGTTAGGTATATTTTAAATGAAAAAAAAATAAATTTAAAAAAAAATATTTCATTAAAGAATCAATTAATTAAACCAACAAAAATTTATGTAAAAGAAATTTTAAATTTATTAAAAAATAATTTAATAAATGGCTGTGCAAATATTACTGGTGGGGGTTTAGCTGAAAATATAAAAAGAGTTATTCCTGATAATCTTTGTGCAGAAATTGATCTTAGTAAAATAAAAATTTTAAATATATTTAGATGGTTAAAACTAAATAATATTTCAGATAATGAAATGTTGAAAACTTTTAATTGTGGAGTTGGTTTTTGTATAATAATAAATCCTAGGGATTTAAAAAAAATAAATAAATTTTTTTCAAAAAAATTTAAACCATATGTGATTGGAAAAATAATTAATGGTCAGCGAAAAGTAAAATTAAATGAAAAAATTAAATGGTAATAAAAAAATTAACATAGCAATTTTTATCTCAGGAAAAGGTAGCAATTTGAATAACTTGATAAAATATTCTAAAAAGAAAAATTCTAAATTCAGGATAAATTTAATTATTTCAAACAATGCAAAGGCAAAAGGCTTAAGATATGCAAGTAAATACAAAATGAATAAAAGAATAATTAATTATTCAAACATAAAAAAAGCTGAAAAATATATAAATCTATATCTTAATAAGTTTAATATTAAACTTATATGTCTTGCGGGTTTTATGAAAATATTATCAAAAAATTTTATTAATAAATTTAAGGGTAAGATTATAAATATTCACCCCTCACTTCTACCTAAATATAAAGGTTTAAATACTCATTCGAGAGTAATAAAAAATAAAGAAAGATTTTCTGGTTGCACAGTACATTTTGTAAGTCCTAAATTAGACTCAGGTAAGATAATTTTACAAAAAAAGATCCGAATTCAAAAAAATGATAGTCCTGATAAACTTTCAAGAAGAATACTTAAACAGGAGCATTTATTGTATCCTAGAGCTTTAAACAAAGTCCTTACTAGCCTTTAAAAAAGAAATCAATTTCAATTTTAGCGTTATCTACACTGTCTGAGCCATGAACCGAATTTTTATCTATTGAAATTCCATATTTTTTTCTTATTGTCCCTTCATTAGCTTGCTTAGGATCTGTAGCGCCCATAATTTCTCTATTAGCTAAAACAGCATTTTCCTTTTCTAATACCATCACTACTATAGGTCCAGACGATAAATATGTGCATAAATCATCATAAAATGGCTTTGTTTCGTGTACTTTATAAAAAGTTTCAGCCTCAGTTTTTTCTATTTTAATTTTTTTTTCTTTAACAATTTGAAAACCTTTACTTATGAAAATTTGTTTTATTTCATTTTCGAGATTTCTCTCGACTGCATCAGGTTTAATTATTGATAATGTTTGTTCAGTATTATTCATAATAATCCTCTATTAGTTTGTTTAATAATCTAACACCGAATCCAGTTGCTCCACCTGAGTTTAAAGCTCCTCCATATTTAGAGAAAGCCATCCCTGCAATATCTAAATGTGCCCAAGGTGTTTTGTTCAAAATAAATCTTTGTAAAAATTGTGCTGCCGTTGTAGATCCAGCTCCACCTACATAATTTATATTTTGCATGTCCGCTTTTTTTGAATTGATTAATTTATCATAATTTTCATTCAAAGGCATTCTCCAAACTTTTTCTCCAACTTTATTTCCTGACTTAAAAAGCTCATCTGATAGTTTGTCATCATTACTAAATAACCCAGCATACTCTGACCCTAAGGAAACGATGATTGCTCCTGTAAGAGTTGCTAAATCTACAATAAATTTAGGTTTATATTTTTTTTCAGTAAATGTTAAAGCATCTGCTAGGACTAATCTACCTTCAGCATCTGTATTAAGGATTTCTATTGTTTTACCGCTATAAGATTTAACAATATCTCCAGGTCTTTGTGCATTTCCATCGGGCATATTTTCAACAAGTCCAACAACTCCAACTGCATTTACTTTTGCTTTTCTCAATGCTAAGTTTTTCATTAACCCCACCACTACGGCAGAACCAGCCATATCATAAGTCATGTCCTCCATAAATTTTGCTGGTTTCAAAGAAATTCCACCGGTATCAAAACATACACCTTTTCCAACGAATGCAATTGGTTTATTTTTTCTTTTATGACCATTCCATTCGATTACAACTAAATACGAACCTTTATCACTACCTTGACCAACACCCAATAGAGCGTTCATCCCTAATTTTTTTAATTTTTTTTTATCATAAACTGAAATTTTTAAGCCTAAATTTTTTAATTTTTTAATTCTTTTAACATATTCATCAGGATGAAGAATATTTCCTGGTTCTGATACTAAGTCTTTTGTTAAATTTGTTCCATCTAATAAAGCAAGATACTTTGAATTTTTTTTTTCAATATTTTTCTTAAATATTTTTGGTAAGAATAAATTAATTCTATCTTCTTTTGACTTAGTTTTATATTTATCAAATTCATAAGAATTTAACATTAATCCATGTAGCACCTCATTTAAAAAATCTTTGTTTTTTAATTCAAATTTTTTAACATTATTTTCTAAAAAATAAATTTCTTTAATAATGTGAGATTTAATTACTTTGTGCAAATCAGCACCTTTAGACTCAATATTAAATTCCTTATTTTTTGGATCAATTTTAATTGCTACTATTTTTTGCTTATGATTAATATTAAAAACTAAAACATCTTTTTTATTGTCTCCATTTAAAGATATGAATTTGTTTATAATAGAATTGTTTTCTATGCCTAAATCTTTTTCAACACCTATAGGATGAAATTTATCATCACAAAAGACAATGAGATTTTTCTCAATTTTATCACCAAAATAGTTAATTTTTACTGTCATAATTTAAATAAATTTAAATAATAGATGATTGGTATATATAAAGTAAAATTATAATTTCAATGAAAAAATTAATTTTTGAAAAGTTTAATAAAGACACATTAAGTTTCTTCCTAACTTCTATATTATTGATGGGCTTGATTGTTTGGACCTTACAGGCTGTAAACTATTTTGATATAGTTACAGAGGATGGTCATGGGTTAAATATTTACTTTCTCTATACTATCTTCAATTTCCCAAAAATTATACACAGAATTTTACCTTTTATATTTTTTATTTCTCTTTTTTATACCTTGATTACCTATGAGACCAAAAACGAGCTAAGTATTTTTTGGCTTTATGGAATAAACAAAATTCAATTTGTAAATAAAATAATTTATTTATCAATTATACTTATGCTGTTTCAAATATTTCTCGGATCTTTCATCTCGCCCTCTTCGCAATTTAAAGCTAGAAATCTTTTGAAGGATTCAAATATAGATTTTTTTACTTCACTTATTAAAGAAGGTAAATTTATAAATGTAGTAAAAGATTTAACTATTTTTATTGATCAAAAAAATGATGATGGTTCTTATACTGATATTTTTATAGATGATACTACTAATGATAGTTCATCTAGAATGATCTACGCAAAAAAAGGAATATTAGTTGACAATGAAAAACAAAAATTTTTTAAGTTGTCAAATGGTCGGGTAATTAATAATGAAAATTCAAAAATAAATATTTTTGATTTTGAACAGATTAATTTTAATTTAAGTTCATTTGGAACAAATACAATTACAGTGCCAAAAATTCAGGAGATAAGCTCTTTAACATTATTAAGTTGTTTTTTTCCAAAAATAAAAGCTAAAAAATTTGCTTCATTTAGTTGTGATAATTTTTCTAATCATAAAGAAATAAAACAAGAATTGTTAAAAAGATTATACAAACCTATTTATATACCAATAATTGGTATGTTATCATGTTTTTTAATTGTCACTTCTAGATTCAAAAAAAATTATGAAAAAATTAAAAATATTATTTTTATAATTACATTCATTGTGCTGGTAATTTCAGAAGCTTCCTTAAGATATTCTGTTTCATCAGAATTTTCTTTTTATATTTATCTTGCACTTCCATGGATTATATTAATCTCTGCTTATTTATTTTTATATAAGGTAGTTAAAAATGTTTAAGATTTATCAGAAATATATAATAAATAATTTCATAATTAAATTTCTTTATATCTGTTTAGTATTTGCAACACTAACTTTCATACTAAATATTCTTGAAGAAATTTCTTTTTTAAAAGATTTAGATGTTAAAATTTGGTATCCATATTTTTTAACATTATTAAATTTACCAATTACAATATTTGAAATTTTTCCATTTATATTTTTATTAACAACTCAATTTTTATTTTATGAATTATTTAAAAATCAAGAATTAAATTTACTAAAAAAGAATGGTCTGGCTAATCTAAAAATTATTAAAATTATATTTTTTTTATCAATTGCAATTGGTATTATTAACGTAGGTATATATTATAATTTAGCGTCAAAATTTAAATTTCATTACTTAAATTTAAAAAATCAACTTTCATCAGATAACAAATATTTGGCAATGGTTACTGACAGTGGTCTTTGGATTAAAGATGAAATAAATGAAAATACTTTGATAATTAAGTCAAATTTTATTAAAGGCAATATTTTACACAACACAATAATTAATGAATTTGATAATGACTTTTCTTTAATAAGAACTATACAATCAGAAAAAATTAACATAAAGGATAATTATTGGATAATCTATAATCCAACTATAACAAGAGATAATATAACAAAAGAAGATACCACGAGCATTATTCTCAAAACAAATTTTAACGAGGATAAAATTAATTCTCTTTTCTCTAACATTACTACTTTGAATATTATTAATTTATTCACCTTAAAAAAAGAATATGAGGAAATTGGATATTCATCTGACGAAATCTTACATCAAATTTTTAAACTCTCTACAACACCATTATTTTATGGAATTTTATCAGTTCTATCGGCAATTATAATGTTTAATTTTAGTAGAAATAGATCTTTAATATTTAATATCATCTTGGGCATTTTAATGTCAGTTCTAATATATTATATGAATTTTATTTTTAGTTCTCTTGCAAATAATGGAAAAATACCAATTATAGTTTCAATTTTTTTTCCAATGTTTATTTTAACATTTATTTCAATTATAGGACTTATAAATATTAATGAAAAATAAAATAATAATTATAATCTTTGGCTGCATTCTTTTAAATATTAATTCTTATGCGAAAGAATTTACTTTTAATACTAAAAATTTAGAAATATTTGATAGTGGAAATTTTATATCTGGTGGAAAGGGATATGCTGTTACTGCAGATAATGAATTAAAAATTAATGCTGATAAATTTGAATATACTGACGAAACAAAAATTTTAAAAACTTTTGGTAACGGACTTCTTGTTGTTAGATCCAAAAATTTAGAGATTAAATTTGACAATTTATTTGTTGATCAGCTTAATTCATTAATTAAGGGTGATGGTAATATTAAAATTTTAGATAAGGTAAATAATTTAATCATTTATTGCGACTCTTTAATTTATGATCAAAAAAAACAATCAATCAAAGCATTAAAAAATGTTTTGATAAGTAATATTGATAATAAACTTCTCATTGAAACTGATGAGATTGTTTATAACCAGAAAAAAAATATAATTGAATCAAATGTTAAAACATTAATTAAAGATAATGAAAACAATAATTATAAAGTTGATAAATTTTATTATGAAATTACAAATAGTCTCCTTAAAGTAAATAATCTACATTACAGAGATAGTCAAAATAATACTCTGATCACATCTTTAGCTTATATAAATACAGACTCTAATAGACTATTTGGTAAAGATGTAATAGTTAATCTAGATAATAAGTCATTTAATGAAAATAATGAACCAAGAATAAAAGGTGTAAGTGTTATCAATGAAGTTGATACTACTAAAATAAACAAAGGTGTTTTTACAACTTGCAAAAAAAGAGATAAATGTCCTCCCTGGCAATTATCCTCAGAATTAATTGAACATGATAAAAAAAATAAAGTTATTAACTACAAAAATGCTGTATTAAGTGTTTATGACGTCCCAGTTTTATATTTTCCTAAATTTTTTCATCCTGATCCAACCGTAAAAAGACAATCAGGGTTTTTAGTTCCATCGATTAAAAATGCGGTTAATTCTTCAGACTATTTGAATACTCCTTATTTTTTAGCTATTTCAGAAAATAAAGATGCAACATTTTCTCCACGTTTTTATGCAGAAGACAAGTTTTTTTTACAAACTGAATTTAGACAAGCTAATTTTAATAGTAATCATTTTATAGATACAAGCTATTTTGGGGAAAAAGATAATAGTAATAAATCTCATTTTTTTTATGAATTTGATAAAAATATAGAAATTAAAAATTTTGAAAATAATTCACTTAGTTTAAAAATACAAAAAACTTCAAATGACACTTATCTGAAAAAAAATAAAATCAAATCTGATATTATTACAGATGAAGATATATTAGAAAATTCATTTAATTTAGATTTATTCTCTAATGATTTATCAGTAAATATTGAAGCAACGGCTTATGAAGATCTTAATAAAAAAAGTTCAGATAGATATGATTATATTCTGCCAAAAATAGATTTAGTTAAAAAATTAAAGAACAGAACAAATTTTGGAGGAAATTTTTTATTTAAATCTCAAAATTTAATTAGAAATTATAATACTAATATATTCGAAAAATCGAATATAAATGACTTGATTTTTTCATCTTATCCAAAAGTAACACAAATGGGATTTTATAATAACTATGAATTAGTTTTCAAAAATTCAAACACTGATAGTAAAAATTCATTAAATTTTAAAAATGGAAGAAATATGTATTTTTCCTCGTTATTTCAATTCAATTCCTCTCTACCTTTAATAAGAGAGAGTAACAAATATCAAAAAATTCTAAAACCAAAATTAAGTTTAAAGATAGCACCTAAGCACACAAAAAATGATGTTGATGATAACCCTAAAATTGATGTTAATAACATATTTTCATTAAATAGAACCACTGACAATGATGCTATAGAAGGTGGAGTTTCTATAATTTATGGGACAGATTATGTAATAAATAACAAAGATAATGGTAAAGATTTATTAAACTTAAAATTAGCTAATAATTTAAGATTTGATAAGAATGATGATTTACCATCTAACTATCAAATTGGAGAAAAAACATCAAATTTTTTTAATGAAATAAAATATGCACCAAACAAATTTTTTAATATTAAATATAATTCATCTATAAAAAATAATTTATCTGATATCTCTTCTGAAAATCTTATAACGGAGTTCAGTCTAAACAACTTAGTTACCACTTTCGATTATTTAAACGAAAACAATACCTCAGATCAAAACTCTTACTTAACCAGTTCTGCCAAATTTATTCTTGACGAGTCGAATAGTTTGTCATTTTCTACAAGAGAAAATAAAACCGCAGATTTAACAGAATATTACAAATTTATGTATCAATATAAAAATGACTGTTTGGCAGCAAGCTTGGAATATAATAAGGAATATTATAGTGATAGAGATATAAAACCTGATGAAAGTATTTTTTTTAAACTAACAATCATTCCATTTGGTGAAACAACAAGTCCAAATCTTAAAAATTAATGATAAAAAAAATAAAAATTTTTATATTATTTTTTTTTCTTATAAATAGTTTTTCAGATAATAACTTATATGGAAAAATAAGTATTAAAGTCAAAGTTGATGATGAAATTATTACCAATATAGATATAGAAAAAGAAGCAGAATATTTGAAAATTTTAAATCCTAATTTGAACAATTTAGAAAAAGAAAAAATTTATAATTTAGCAAAAAATTCTTTAATTAATGAAATAATAAAAAAAAAGGAAATCACAAAATTTATAGATATTAATCAAGACAATCAATTTATTGAAAATTATCTGAAAGATCTTTACACAAGATTAAATTTTAGCAATGAAAATGATTTTAAAAAAACTTTGGAAGTAAAAAATAATTATTCAATTGATGAAATTAAACATAAAATAAAATTAGAATTGTTCTGGAATGAATTAATTTATTCAAAATATAATAAACAAGTAAAAATTGATCAAAATAAATTAATTAATAAAATTAATAACTTTAATATGAAAAATCAAAATGAATATTTCTTATCTGAAATTGTTTTTTCAAAAAAAAAGGGAAAAAGTTTAGGGGAGTTGATAAATCAAATTAAACTTAGTATTGATGATATAGGATTTAATAATACAGCCAATATTTATAGTATTTCAGAAAGTTCAAAATTTGGAGGTAAGATTGGCTGGGTCAATGAAAATAGTTTATCAGATTTAGTTTCGGAAAAACTAAACAATATCAATGAGGGAGAGTTTACAGAAGTTATAAAAGTGGGAAATAATTATCTTATCTTAAAAATTGATAAAATAAAAAAAACAAAATTAAAAATAGATAAACAAAAAGAATTAGAAAAATTGATTCAAATTGAACAAAATAAACAATTAAATCAATTTTCTAGAATTTATTTTGATAAATCAAAAATAAACTATTCTATAAATGAAATATAAACCAATTCTTTTAATTACTGGAGAACCTAGAAGTATTTTTTTAGAGATTTTCTTTAAATCAATAAAAAATAGTAAATATAAAAGTCCATTAATCTTAATAACGTCTAAGAAAGATTTAGTAAATCAAATGAGAAAATTTAGATTTAAAAAGAAAATTAGAGATATAAAAGTTCAAAATATCAAACATCTAAAAATTGACAATAATAAAATTAATTTAATTAATGTTGATTTTTTAATCTCAAAAAATTCAAAACAAAAATATATAAAAAATTGTTTTGATATTGCTTTTAAATTGATAAAAAATAATTTTTCAAAAAAATTAATTAATGGTCCAATAAATAAAAAAACATTTCTTGAAAAAAAATTTCTTGGAGTTACAGAATATATTGCTTCTAAGTTTAATCAAAAAGAATTTGGAATGTTGATTTATAACAAAAAATTATCAGTATGTCCTTTAACAACTCATCTTCCACTTAAAAAAGTTTCAAAAAAAATTAAAAAAAATTTAATCGAAAAAAAACTAGAGATTATCAACAATTTTTACAGGGAAAAATTAAAAACTAAACCAAAAATAGCTGTCACGGGATTGAACCCTCATTGTGAAAGTATTGATAAATTTAACGAAGATGAAAAGATCATATCACCAGCTATAAAATTCTCACAAAAAAGAAAAATAAACGTAAAAGGTCCTTATCCAGCAGATACTATTTTTTTAAAGTCAAATAGAGATAAATTTGATGTTATTTTAGGAATGTACCATGATCAAGTTTTAACACCTATCAAAACAATATATGAATATAATGCGATTAACGTGACTATGGGACTACCATTTTTAAGAGTAACACCAGATCATGGTCCTAATGAAAAAATGTTTGGAAAAAATATATCTAATCCACAAAGTCTTATTCAAGCCCTAAATTTTTTAGACTCTAAGTGATAAAAGCGAAAAAAAGTCTTGGTCAAAACTTTTTAATAGACCAAAATATAATAGATAAGATTGTTAATATTGTTAACATTAAAGATAAAAATATTTTAGAAATTGGTCCCGGCACTGGAAATTTAACAAGAGCAATATTAAATAAAAAACCCAAAAAAATAATTGTTATTGAAAAAGATAGTAAATTATCAAACTTGTTAAATGAAAATTTTGAGAATGAAATAGAAATTATTAATGATGATGTTTTAAAAATCAACCCCTCTGAGCTTGGCATAAAAACTTTTTCAGTATTTGGAAATCTTCCATATAATATTTCTACTGAAATTTTATCAAGATGGATTTTAAATTTAAATTATAATAGAATTTGGTTTGATTATTTAATTCTTATGTTTCAGAAAGAAGTTGCTGATAGAATAATTTCCCAATACAATTCAAAAAATTACGGAAGATTATCTATTTTAACTGATTGGAAATTAAATGTTGAGAAAATTTTTGATGTTAAACCTTCAAGTTATTTACCTCGGCCTAAAATAAATAGTAGTGTTTTATTTTTTACGCCAAAAAAAGACTTTTTTAAATTGACTAATTCTAAAAGTTTAGAAAAAATTACAAGAATTTTTTTTATGCATAAAAGAAAAATGATAAAAAAGCCTTATAATCAAATCTTTAATGATAACAACAAAGTCGCAACTAAATTAAAAATTGATCTAAATTTAAGACCTCAAAACTTAAAACCAAATACTTATTTTAAGCTCGCTGCAGAATACGAAAAATTAAGTTACTAATTTTTCGACATGATTTCTAATATACTCTGGATCATAGTCTTTTGAACCATTATTGATTTCTGCTTTAATTAAGTTATGAATTTTATTATAACAACTATTTAGTTCATCATTAACGACTACATAATCATAATTGATCCAATGCAAAACGTCTCTATCAAATTGTTTCATTCTTTCGTCAGCAATCAACTTGTCTTTCATGTCTCTATTAGTTAATCTTTGAAATAAAATTTCTCTACTTGGTGGTAAAATAAAAAAAGTAATTAATTTATAATCTAATTTTTTATTCTTTATTTGATCTGCACCTTGCCAATCAATATCAAATAATACATTTTTACCTTTGTTCAAATTATTTATTACCGGAGTTCTTGAAGTTCCATAATAATTTTTAAATACTTTTGCATACTCCAAAAATTCCTCATTTTTAATCAATCTTTTAAATTCCTCTTTGTTTACAAAATAATAATCTTTATTTTGAATTTCGTTTGCTCTGGGTTGTCTTGTCGTATGAGATATTGATATTTCAAAGTTGTCTTCTTTAGCAAGTAACTTAACTAAAGTTGTTTTACCTGCTCCAGATGGAGAAGATAAAATAACCATAATCCCATCATTTTCTGTGGGCATTTAAATTAATTAATTAGCTTTGCCTTCAATAAACTTAACTGCATCACCGACTGTTAAAATTTTTTCAGCTTCACTGTCAGAAATTTCTGAACCAAACTCTTCTTCAAAAGCCATAACTAGCTCTACTGTGTCTAGACTATCAGCACCCAAGTCATCTATAAAACTAGACTCCTCAGTAACTTTTGACTCATCAATTCCTAGATGATCTGCAACTATTTTTTTTACTTTGCTTGAAATATCCTCTGACATATTGATCCTTTTTTGTTATATTTTGTTAATAGTTCAATTACTTTGATTGTCAAGCCATATACATACCACCATTAACATGCAAAGTTTCTCCATTTATATAATCTGATTGATTAGATGCTAAAAAAAGAACCGCATTTGCAACATCTTCTGGATCTCCTAATCTTGCAGAAGGTATTTTAGATATAATAGCTTCTCTAAATTTTTCATCAATTTTATCAGTCATAGCAGTTTTGATAAAACCTGGAGAAATACAATTTATATTAATATTTTTTTTTGCATATTCAATTGCTAGACTTTTTGACATTGCAATTATTCCTGCTTTAGAAGCTGAATAATTTGCCTGACCCATATTTCCAGTATGACCCACTACTGATGTTATATTAATAATTTTTCCCTTTTTATTTTTAAGCATCTTTTTTATTGCAAATTTAGACATTAGAAAAGTTGAACTCAAGTTGATATCAATTACTTTTTTCCATTCATCAAAGCTCATTCTTATACCCAGGTTATCTTGAGTTATGCCAGCATTATTAATTATACAATCTAAGCCACCAAGTTCATTAGCAGCGTTTTCAATAAATTCCTCTATTTTTTCATTTTGAACAATATCGAATTTTAAAATTTTGATATTACTAAATCTATTTTTTAATTCATTTAATTTTTCAATTTTTGTTCCAGATGCTAAAATATTTGCCCCTTGAACATTTAATTTTTCTACTATGGAATTACCAATACCTCCAGAGGCACCAGTTATAATTATATTTTTATCTTTTAAGTCTTTCATATTTGAATGTTTTTAATATCCTCCTCATTATTTATTGAAATAATTTTAACATCTTTATTTATTCTTTTTATCAAACCAGATAATACTTTTCCTGGTCCAATTTCTATAAAATTATTCACTCCTTTATTAACCATATTTTTAACACTTTCCCTCCAACGAACTCTTTTTTCAATTTGTTGAGTTAATAAATTTTTCAATTCTTCAGCATTAAATATTTCATTAGCAGTTATATTTGAAATTAAAACATTATTTCCTTTTTTAAAATTAAGTTTATTCAATTCAATGCTCATTATATCTGTTGCTTTTTTCATTAAACTGCAGTGAAATGGTGCACTGACAGGAAGTTTAACATTTTTAATTTTATTATGTTTAAGAATTGAACTTAATTTTTCTAAATCTTTAATTTTACCACTTAAAACGATCTGTCCCTCTGAATTATCGTTGGCTATTTCTGCTTTGAAATTATCTTTATGATCATTTAAAATTTTTTCTATACTTTCAACTGTAGTTCCTAAAACAGCTAACATGCCACCTACACCATTTGGAACAGCATTTTGCATAGCATCACCTCTTTTTTTTAAAATTTTAATTGTATCTTTAAAATCAAGATAACTTGCGCATGCGATTGCAGAATATTCTCCTAGAGAATGTCCAGCAAAATATTTTGCCTTATGAAGATCAATATTATACTCTTTTTTGATTACTTGAAATATTGAGTAGCTGATTAAAAAAATTGCAGGCTGTGTATTAATTGTTAAGTCTAAATCTTCTTTGGGCCCTTCCAGTATTATGTTTGATAGTGATATATTTAGGTGTTCATCTGCTTCTTTAAAGAGTTTTTTTACGAGATCATACTTATCATAAAACATTTTGCCCATACCTACTACCTGCGAACCTTGTCCTGGAAAAACTACTGAAAACATATGAAAATTATTTAATTATAGTCCTTTTTAATGTTGTAATTAAAGAGTTATAATAGTATATCCTCACGTTTTATTAAAGAATTTAAATGAATTTATACGAACATACTATCATTGCTAGACAAGATACTTCTCCAAGTGAGCTAAAACAGTTAGTTGAGAAGTATTCAAAAATAGTCCAAAAAAATGATGGTGAAGTTGTAAAAACTGAAAACTGGGGTTTATTAAATTTATCCTATTTAATTAAAAAAAATCGGAAAGGAAGCTATATCCATTTTAAAATTAAAGGAAAAGGAAAAGTAATTAATGAATTAGAGAAAAATGAAATAATAGATAAAAAATTATTAAGATGTTTAACAGTTAAAGTTAAAGATTTTGATTTAGATACGAATTATTTCGTTAAAAAAGAGGAAAATGAAAAAACTGATAAAAGAATAAAAACAAATAATTAATTATGCCAAAAAGACAAAGTGGAAACAAAAAAGGTAAGCAAAGTAATTTTGCAAAATTAAGTATATTTCAACCAAATAAATATAAATTCAAAAAAAGCTGTCCACTATCAGTCAAAGGAGCTCCAAAAATTGATTACAAAAATATTAAACTTCTTAAAAAATATGTTTCTGAAAATGGAAAAATTCTCCCATCTCGGATTACCAATGTAAGTCAAAAAAAACAACGTGAACTCGCTTTATCGATTAAAAGGGCGAGAAACTTAGCATTAATCTAACAATGAAAGTCATTTTATTAGAAAATATAAAAAAAATAGGATCTATTGGAGAAGTAATAGATGTAAAAAGAGGGTTTGCAAGAAATTTTTTAATTGCAAATAAAAAAGCGCTTTACGCATCAAAGGAAAATATTAAAGAAGTTGAAAAAATTAAGTCTGAATTATCAAAAAAAGATAATGAGAAAAAACAAGATGCTAAACAGATTTTTGAGAAAATTAATAAAAAAGAGTATTTAATAAAAAAATTAAGTACAGAAACAAAAGATCTATATGGCTCTGTCAAGCCTACTGAAATTTCAAAACTAATTTATGATAAAGATAATATTGATGTAAAACCATCGATGATACAACCTGTTCAAGAAATAAAATCTCTTGGAAAATTTAAAGTTAAAATTTCTTTACACTCTGAAGTTGATGCAGAAATAAAAATAAATGTAGAGTCAGCTGAAACAATTCAATAATTATACAATTTCATCCACAAGGTCTTTTTTAATATTTTAAAATTAAATTTATTATAAGCTAAATTTATGGAAAATAATTTTAGTATTGTTAAAAATACATTTAAGGAACTTCCAAATAACATTGAGGCAGAACAAGCGGTAATAGGATCTATATTAGTTTCTAATGAAATCTTTGATGAGATTAGTACGATAATTAGTAATATTAATTTCTATGATCCAATGCATCAAAAAATTTTTAATGCTGTAGAAAACTTAATTTATAAAGGAATGTTAGCAAATCCCATTACATTAAAAAATTATTTTGAAGATGAAAAGGATGATTTAAATGTTCCTGAATATCTAGTCAAAATTACAAAATTTTCTACCTCTTTAAGACAAGCTATTGAATATTCTAAAATAATTTATGACATGTTTGTAAGAAGAGAATTAATTAAAATTTCCGAACAAACAATTGATAGTGCAAAAATAAATGATTTAGAAACTAATGGTCAAAATATTATTGAAAATTCAGAAAAATTATTGTTTGATCTTGCTGAGAATGGATCTTTTAACTCGTCTCTAGTTAAATTTGATGTTGCTATGAAACAAACTATTGAAATGGCATCTGCAGCATACAAAAATGAAGGCGGTATTGTTGGAGTTCCTACAGGACTGCGAGATTTAGATGATAAATTAGGTGGACTTCATCAATCGGACTTAATAATAATAGCAGGTCGTCCTTCAATGGGTAAAACATCTTTAGCAACAAACATTGCATTTCATGCAGCAAAAAATATTCAAGATAGTGGTAAAAAATCATCAGTTGCTTTTTTTTCATTAGAAATGTCATCAGAACAATTATCAACTAGGATATTATCTGAACAAGCAAGAATTGGTTCAAATGATATAAGAAGAGGAAGAATATCTGATGATCAGTTTGATCAATTCTTAGAAACTTCTAAAAATATTGCTGAACTCCCACTGTTTATTGATGAAACACCGGCCATAAATATTGCTGCTATGAGTAATAGAGCTAGAAGAATTAAAAGATTACATGGTCTTGAAATGATTGTAGTTGACTATATACAATTAATGAGAGGTGTAACATCAAATAAGGATGGAAGAGTGCAAGAGATTTCTCAAATTACACAAGGGCTAAAAGCAATTGCTAAAGAGTTAGGTGTGCCCGTGGTAGCTTTATCTCAACTATCTAGACAAGTAGAGCAAAGAGATGATCATAAACCTCAGTTGGCAGATTTGAGAGAGTCAGGATCTATTGAACAAGATGCTGATGTTGTTATGTTTGTGTATAGAGAAGGATATTATTTACAAAGAAAAGAGCCAAGAGAAGCGACTGTAGAACATGCTGAGTGGCAAGCCAAAATGAATGAAGTTGCGCATTTGGCTGAAATAATAATAGGTAAACAACGTCATGGCCCAATTGGTAAAGTAACTCTAGAATTTGAGGAAAGATTTACAAAATTTAAAGATACTCAAAGTAATTAATTTCCAATATAAATAAGTTAATGCTCGGTGAATTATATCAAAAAATTGTCTTAAAAAATCCCAAATTCATATTCATCATTTTACTAATTGCACTAATTAGTTTTGGTAATTTTTCAAAAAATTTTAGATTAGATGCATCATCGGAAACATTGCTAATTGAGGGAGATCCTGATCTCAAATATTTAAGAGAGATAACAAACAGATATGGCTCTAAAGAATTTTTAATCTTAACTTACACACCTAATGATGGAATGTTGACAGATACATCAGTCAACAACTTACTAAGTTTAAAATATAAAATTCAAAGTTTAGACTGGGTACACAATGTAATTACTTTATTAGATATTCCACTTTTAGATAACTCTGATGCGCCTCTTCAAGAACGTCTTGAAAATTTTAAAACTTTAAAAGATGAAGATGTAGATCGAAATAGAGGTTTTGAAGAAATTTTAAATAGTCCTGTTTTTAGAAATTTTGTGATTAGCGAGGATGGCAATACGAGTGGAATAATAGTCTATCTAAAAAAAGATAAAGTATTAGAAAATATTGAAAATAAATCAAAAGATGAGATAGAAAAATACAGAGACAAAATTAAAAAACAAAATCATAAAAATATTTTAGAAATTAGAGATGTTATAGAAAGTTACGAGGATATTGGAAAGATTTATTTAGGTGGAATTCCAATGATCGCAGATGATATGATGACATTTATAAAAAGTGACATTATAGTTTTTGGATTAGGTGTTTTTTTATTTATTATTGGAACACTTTGGGTAGTGTTTAGAAAATTAATTTGGATTATTGTACCAATCAGTAGTTGTTTCTTCTCAGTTGTAATAATGGTAGGTTTACTTGGTCTACTAGGTTGGAAGGTAACAGTAATTTCGTCTAATTTTATTGCTTTAATGCTTATCTTGACTATGGCAATGAACATTCATATGAGTACAAGATTTTTACAAATCAGAAAATTATATCCAAATAAAAAAATTATTGAAATATTAAATCTCACAACAAAAAAAATGTTTTGGCCAATTTTATATACAGTGTTAACTACCATTATTGCTTTTTTATCATTAATATTTAGTGATATAAAACCAATTATTGACTTTGGGTGGATGATGACACTTGGGTTAATTACTTCGTTTATTATCACGTTCACACTTCTTCCAACTTTATTAAATTTTACACCAACAAAAAATATATCTATTAATGAAAATCAAGACTCAAAAATCACTTCGTTGTTATCTAAAATTTCAATCTATCAACAAAAAAAAATTTTTATAATTACATTTATTATTATAAGTTTAAGTATTTTTGGAATTAACAAATTAGAAGTTGAAAATAGCTTTATAAATTATTTTAGTAAAAAAACTGAAATCTATAAGGGTATGAAACTTATAGATGATAAATTAGGGGGTACTACACCACTTGAAGTAATTTTAAAATTTCCAAAAATTGAAAATCAAGAAAATTCTGAAGATGATGATTTCGATGATTGGGAAAATGATGAAAACCAAAATAACGATAAATATTGGTTTACTAAAGACAAAATAGATACAATCAAGAATGTCCATAATTACTTAGATAATCTGCCTCAAATAGGTAAGGTGCTATCTTTTTCATCAATCATTGAGGTTGCTACTCAATTGAACAATAATAAGCCTCTAGGTTCACTTGAAATGGGCGTATTATATACGAAGATACCTAATAGTATTAAAACTGAGATAATTGACCCTTATATTTCAATAAAAGACAATGAAGCAAGGATCAGTTTAAGAATTATAGACTCACAAGAAAACTTAAGAAGAAATGATTTAATTAATAAGATAAATTATGATTTAGAAAATAAATTGGGACTTGATAAAGATCGTTTCAAACTTGCAGGAGTTTTAATATTATTTAATAATTTATTACAAAGTCTTTTTAAATCTCAAATATTAACTTTGGGACTAGTAATTTTAGGTATATTTGCAATGTTTATGATTTTATTTAGAAATATAAAATTATCATTGATTGGTATTGTTCCAAACTTTATTGCTGCTTTTTTTATTCTGGGAATAATTGGTATAATTGGTATTCCCTTAGATATGATGACAATAACAATTGCAGCTATCACAATTGGAATAGCAGTTGATAATAGTATTCATTATATTTACAGATTTAAAGAGGAATTTAACAATCTAAAAGATTACGAAAAAACTTTAAAAATTTGTCATGCTACGGTAGGTAGTGCTATTTTAAATACATCAATCACGATAGTATTTGGTTTTTCAATACTTGTTTTATCTAAATTCATCCCAACAATCTATTTTGGAGTTTTTACAGGTCTTGCAATGCTTCTTGCTATGATATCAGTTTTAACTTTGCTACCTTCTTTAATATTAATTATTAAACCATTTGGTAAATAATTAATGTTAGATTGGATATCTGATTTTTATAGAGCGATTTCTATTGTTGATTTAATTTATTTAATAATCACAACTTTATCATTAATAAAATGTTATAAAAATGGATTTGTATTAAGTATTTTGTCAATGGCAAAGTGGTTGCTAGCTTACATAATAACTTTGATCATTTTTCCAAAATTAAAACCTTATTTTAAAGAAATAATAGACAATGAATATGTGCTTGATATTGGTTTGGGAATATCAATTTTTATAATAATTATTTTTCTGATACTAATGATAAATAAAGGAATCAGTAAAGCTGTAAGTTATACTGGAATAGGTAGTTTAGATACTTTATTTGGATTCTTTTTTGGATTTATTAGAGCATATATTATTTCTGTATGTCTCTTTTCGGGTGTACATATAGTATATAATTACGATAAATGGCCCATAAATTTTGATAAATCATACGTCTTTCCATATTTAGAAAAAGGTAGTAATTACTTATTAAAAGAATTTCCAAATGAAAAAACATATCAAGACTCTAAAGAAAAAATTGAAGAACTTTAATCCTAAATTAAAAGAAGAATGTGGTATCTTTGGTGTTAGTAATGCAAAAGATTCATCGGCTTTAACTGCACTAGGACTTCATGCTCTTCAGCATCGAGGACAAGAAGGTTGCGGGATAGTTACATTTAATGGAGAACAATATTTTTCCGAAAAAAGATTTGGTCTAGTTGGTGATAATTTTAATAAAGAAAAAGTACTTAAAAAACTTAAGGGAAATTTTGCTATTGGTCATAATCGATATAGCACAACTGGAGAAAATACTTTAAGAAATATTCAACCTTTTTTTGCAGATACCAACGCGGGAGGCATAGGTGTTGCACATAATGGAAATTTAACTAACTCAATTTCCCTTAGAAAAAAACTAGTTGAGGATGGAGCAATTTTTTATACTACATCTGATACTGAGACTATAGTTCAGTTAATTGCAAAATCAAAAAGAACCAAAACTATAGATAAAATTGTTGATGCAATTTTTCAAATTCAAGGAGGTTATGCTTTAGTAATGCTAACTCAAAATTCATTAGTGGGTGTAAGAGATCCTTTTGGTATTAGACCACTAGTTATTGGAAAATTAAAAAATAGTTATGTTTTGGCATCTGAAACATGTGCACTTGATATAATTGGTGCAAAATTCATAAGAGAAGTTGAGAATGGAGAGATTGTCTTAATTGAAAATGATGAATTAAAAAGTATAAAACCATTTCCACCAAAAAAAGTAAGGCCTTGTGTTTTTGAATATATATATTTCGCAAGACCAGATAGCATATTGGATGGTAAAACTGCTTATGAACATAGAAAAAGCCTTGGTGCAGAACTTGCAAAAGAGAATAATATAGATGCAGATATTGTAGTTCCAGTCCCAGACTCTGGAAATGCAGCAGCTTTAGGGTTTGCTCAACATATTGGAATGAATTTTGAATTAGGATTGGTTCGAAATCACTATGTTGGTAGAACTTTTATTGAACCAAGCCAGAAAATTAGAAGTTTAGGAGTAAAATTGAAATTAAATGCTAATCAATCAGCAATTAGAAATAAAAAAATAATTTTAATCGATGACTCCTTGGTAAGAGGTACTACTTCACATAAGATAGTAAAAATGCTTTATGATGCAGGAGCAAAAGAAGTTCATGTTAAAATAGCATGTCCCGAAATTAAATACCCTGATTTTTATGGCGTAGATACTCCAACAAAAAAAGAATTGTTGGCAGCAAATAAAACAAATAACGAAATTTGTGAATATATAGGTGCAAAATCTTTAAAATTTTTATCTTTAGATGGAATGTATAGAGCTATTGGATTTAAAAACAGAAATGTAAATTATCCACAATTAACAGATCATTACTTTACTGGTGATTATCCAGTTAAACCAATTGATGAATTAGGAGATAGCAAAATAACTCAATTATCTCTACTAAGCACAGCGTCAAATAATTAGATGAAAACAGTAAATTTTACAGAAATGAGATTAGGATCTAAAGATGAATATCTCTTATTAGATAAATATGAAAAAAAATATATTAATGGTACAGCTGATAGAATTTTAAATTTTATGAGGGGCCTTTCTACAACTTTAGAGGGTTATAAAGTATCAAGACTTGAACATTCTTTACAAACTGCGACTAGAGCTTATAAAGATAAAGCTGATGAAGAAATGGTAGTTGCAGCATTATTGCATGATATTGGTGATGAACTAGCACCATTAAATCACTCTGAATATGCAGCTGCAATTCTTAAACCGTTTGTAAGTAAAAAAACTCATTGGATTATTGAAAAACATGGTGAATTTCAAATGTATTATTATGCTCATCACTTGGGTAAAAATAGAAATCAAAGAGATAAGTATAAAGATCACCAATATTATGAGGATGCTATAAATTTTTGTGAAAAATGGGATCAAGTCTCTTTTGATCCAAATTATAAGAGTATGACATTAGAAGAATTTACACCTATGGTAAAAAGAATATTTTCAAGAAAACCTTATTCCTTACTTTAATTTTTTAAATAAATTATTATTTTAAATTAATGATAAATTCTAAAGAAAAAATTATTAAATATTTCGAGTCTGGCATCAAAAAGATAGAAAATTTTAAAATAGGAATTGAACATGAAAAATTCCTATTTAACAATTCAGATAATAAAAGAGTCAATTATCTCAAGATAAAAGAAATGTTTTCAGCCCTATTGGAATTTGGTTGGAACCCAATTTTAGAAAATGACAATATAATTGGACTTAATAAAGGTGGAAAAAATATTTCTTTAGAGCCTGGAAATCAAATAGAATTATCTGGAGATAAATTAAATAATATTCATGAAGCTTGCGCTGAGTCTCATGATTATTTATTTGAACTTAAACAAGTTACAAAAAAACTTAATCTTAGTATAGTTAGTGCAGGATTTGATCCTATATCCAAACTTAATGAAATTCCAAATAATCCAAAACAAAGATATAAATTAATGACAAAAAGTATGCCATCTGGAGGAAAGCATAGTCTAGATATGATGTACCGAACTTGTGGAACTCAATTAAACATTGATTACAGCTCTGAGGAAGATTTTATGAAAAAATTTAAAGTTGTGAATTCGATAGTTCCAATTTCGATTGCATTATTCGCAAACTCTTCAATAGTTGAACAAAAAAAAAGTAATTATTCATCATACAGATCAAAAGTCTGGCAAAATACATCTCGTGGGGGTTTGCCCAAAATTTTTTTAGAAAATCTCAATTTTGAAAAATATACTGACTTTATAATTAATTTCCCAATATTGTTCATAAAAAAAGGAGGGGGGTATATTTCTGGAGAAACATATACATTTGGAGATTTTATAAATAGAAAAATTAACGAAGTTGAAAATAAACTTCCAAACGAATTAGATTTATCTACTCACCTTAGTACAATTTTTACAGAGAATAGATTAAAGAAATATATTGAACTTAGATCAATGGACACTTGTGGTTGGGATTGTTTATGTGCAGGTCCTGCTTTTTTTGTAGGAATTTTATATGGAAATCTGAGTGAAGTTTACGATCTAGTATCAAAATGGGAGAAAGATAAAATTATTAATGCTTATCTTGATGCCCCCAAGAAAGGTTTTAACACTCAATTAATGGGAAAAGATCTTCTTTATTGGTCTTCAATACTATTAGATTTATCTCGAAAGGGTTTAGATAAAAGAGATATTTTTAATAAAAGCAAAAAAAATGAGACTTTATTTTTAAATCATTTGCAAAAAGTTATTGATAATAAAACTACGAATGCAGACCATATGATCAATAAATTTTCAAAAATTGAAGATTTAAAAGAATTATATGATAAATAAAATAATTGCTATTCAAGGTGATAATCCAACTAACCTTAATCCTTTAACTGATACTAGTATTTTTTTAGCCAACGAAGTACAAAAAAAAAAATATAAGATTTTCTACTATGAGCCTAAAAATTTATCAATAATCAAATCTAAAGTTATTGCACAAGGTTTCTTTATAAAATTTAATTATAGTAAAAAAAAATTTTTTAAAATTATTAAAAAAGATAAGTTAGATCTAGCAAAATGTAAGTTTATTTTGATTAGACAAGATCCTCCATTTAATCTTGAATATATTTCCTCAACATATATTTTAGATTTTATTAAACATAAAGTTAAAATTATAAATAATCCTACCTCTATAAGAAATATTTCTGAAAAACTTTTCTCATCAAAATATTTAAGATTTATGCCACAAACAATTTTTACTCAAAACATCAATGAAATAAAAAAATTCATTAAAGTTCATAAAAAAGTAATCTTAAAACCAATACAAGGACATGGAGGAACTTATATACATCTAATATCAAAATTTAATCATAAATTCATTAAAAAATTTACGAAAAAACACGATTATATTATGTGTCAAAAGTTTTTAAACCAAATTAATAAAGGGGATAAAAGAGTATTTATTATTGATGGAAAAATTGTTGGTGCGATATCAAGGATACCAAAAAAAGGTTCTTTTTTAAGTAATTTAAGTAAAGGTGGAAAAGCTATTAAAGTTAATCTTACATTAAAAGAAAAAAACATATCAAAGATAATTGCAAAAGACCTCAAAAAAAATAATATTTTTTTTGCTGGCATTGATTTTATTGATCAAAAGTTAAATGGAGATATTAATGTTACGTCTCCAACTGGATTAAAAACATTTTATGATCTTTCAAATAAAAATTTAGCAAAAACTTTTTGGAAAAAATTGAGAGCATGAAAAATCTTACTGACCAACAAAAGGGCTCTTTAATGGCTTTTGTAGCAGTTATGTTCATCACACCTGACTCGTTATTTATTAGAATTTCAAATGTTGATACTTGGGGATTAGTCTTTTATAGAGGAATTATACCATTTTTCACAGTTTTTTTTATAATGTTAATTATTTATAAATTTAGTTTTTTTAAAATTCTTTTTACAAGTGGTTATCATGGACTAATTTATATCATAACATTTAGTTTAACTAATATTACTTTTGTAGTTTCAATTCAAAACACAAACGTTGCTAATACACTTGTCATGATTGCAACAGCACCAATGATATCAGCTATCCTTGGAGCAATATATTTAAAAGAACCACCTGACAAAAAAACTTGGATTTCAATAATTATTACCTTTTTAGCAGTAATTTATATTTTCTCAGATTCTATAAAACTAGGAAATATTTACGGTGATAGTTTGGGATTTATAACAGCATTGGGTTTGGCCATAGGTGCTGTAACAGTAAGATCTGCAAAAGATAAAAATTTGGTTCCAGCTGCAGTTGTGGGTAAAATGTTTGTTGCATTATTTGCTTTATTTTTTGTTGAAAGTTTTCTTCTTGTAGATAGAGATTTATTAATCATTCCAATTATGTGTATATTTTGTGTAGCAATACCATTTGTTTTGGTGACTATTGCTCCAAGATTTATACCTGCAGCTGAAGTCAATCTATTTTTTTTATTAGAGACCATTATAGGTCCAATCTGGGTTTGGCTAATAATAAAAGAACAACCAAGTGTAGAAACTCTTCTGGGAGGAATTATTATAGTTGTCACTATAGCAATTCATTCATTTTTAAAGCTTAAAAATAATTCTTAAACTGTCATATTTAAGACTTGATTTAATATTACATCGCGAATAGTTACATCAGTTTTTATGAATAAAGTTATAAAAAATTCTTGGGCACTTTTTTTAGGTATGGGATGTATAATGATGGCTTATGGCTTTCAAGGTTCTCTTCTTGGAGTCCGAGCTGTGCAAGAAGATTTTAGCTTAACAGCCACCGGTTTTATGATGTCTGGTTATTTTGTAGGATATTTCATCGGTGCAGCTACAATTCCAAATATTATTTCAAGAGTTGGTCATATTAGAGTTTTTGCAGCTTTTGCATCTCTTTCATCGCTAGTCATTTTATTACATTCTATATTAATAAATCCATTTTTGTGGTTTATGCTTAGGTTGCTAACTGGAATTAGTATGGTTTGTATTTATACAGTTGCTGAAAGTTGGTTGAATGATAGATCAAGTAATAAAAATAGGGGTAGCGTTTTATCTATTTATATGGTTGTGCTTTATAGTGCAATGGGTATAGGAATGTTTTTACTTAATTTTAACAGTCCAAAAAATTTTCAACCTTTTATATTAGTTTCAGTAATTACTTCAGCTGCATTAATACCAATATTATTAACAAAGAAAAAACCACCTACATTTAAAAAGATTAAGGCAATGAATTTAAAAAGTCTCTATGAAGCATCTCCTTTTGGTATGGTTAGTTCTCTATTTTATGGAACAATACAATCTGCACTATTTACATTGTTAGCAGTTTATGCCACTTCAATGAATTTTACTATATTAGAAATATCAATAGTAACTTTCCTTTTGGCTATTTCAGGTTCAGTTGCTCAATTTCCAGTTGGAAAAATTTCAGATTTTTATGATAGAAGAAAAGTCATTGTCTATAGCACATTTGGAGCTGCGCTTTTTTCAATTATTACAATACTAGTATCTAGACAAATGTATTTACCTGAAGGGCTAGCTACTAGCAAAACATGGTTCTATATTTTTTTTATTTTGTTTTCATTTTGCAGCTTACCCATGTTTTCGCTAATTTTAGCTCACACGAACGATTACATATCAAAAGATAAATTTGTCGCTGCAGGAGCTGGACTTCAATTTGCTTTTGGATTAGGTGCAATAAGTGGTCCTTTTCTTTGTTCTATCTTTATGGATTTGGTTGGTCCTAATGGTTTTTTTGTATTTCTGTGTTTCTTTCACTCAATAATTGGTTTTTTTGGAATATATAGAATGAAAGTAAGAGCTACAAGGGATAACCCAGATTCACAATTTGTTGCGATGCCTCAAACAATTACGCCAGCGGGGATTGAGCTAAACCCAACAACAGAACCAATTAGCGAGCCTGAAAAAACGTTGGAACATAATTGAAATATTTATAATTAATTAATTAAATCTCTTTCAGGTTGTATTAAGCATGGTCAATGTATCATTTTGACAAAATTTTTGTTGAAAAAAATTTTTTCTCTAGTGAAATGCCTATTTATAAAAATGTCTGAAAAAAAAAAAATAAAAAAAAAAATTATTAAAAAAAATAATAATAAGCTTGTAAAAATTGCTTCCCTAACAACAAAAACAATTAGTAGTGCTCTTTCAAATTACAAAAAAAATAAAGAGCTTGAAAAAATTAGATTAATAAAATTGCAAAAACTTGAAGAGAAAAATCAAATTCAAAGAGAGAGAAAAGAATTAAGAAATTGGGAAGAAAGATTGAGTAAAGAAAGCAGCAAAATTAAAATAAAAGAAGAAGAAATAAAAATTAAAGAAAAAGATATAAAAATCAAAGAAGAAAAGCAAAAAATTGAATTTGAAAGATTGGTTAAAAAGGATGAACATTTAATAACTGTTGCTAAAGAATTAAGAATAAAAGAAAAAGAGCTTAGACTTAAAGATGAAGATCAAAATAGAAAAGATATAGACTTGAAAGTAAGAGAGGATGAACAAAAACAAAAAGAGTTAAAGGAACAAAGAAGAAAAAATAAAGAATTAAAAGCATTAAAAGAAGATGAAGATAGAAAAAAACAACTTGAATATATTAAAATTAAAGAGTGGGAAGAAAAATTCGACAGAGAACAAAAAGAAAAGGAATTAGAGGATAATCGTAGAGAATTAAGGTTACAAAAAAAAGATTTAGAAAAAAATCAAAAAATAGAAACTTTAGTAGATAATAATTCTAATCTTTCATTAGGGTTAGAAAATTTTGATACTGATAAAAATACAAAAAATTGATAATAAAATTTTTATTTTCTGAGTTTATCAATATGCTTTGACATCTTCATTATTACCTGTTTTTTTGAGAGTCTATCTGTTCTTATCAGAATGGCGTCTTTTACTTTTATTAAAGGACTATTCTTTCTAGTCTTATCCAAATTAGTTCTAATTTTAAGAGATTTCTTAACCATGCTTAAAGGTATTTTTTTTCTAAGATCCATCCATCTTCTCTGCGCAGCTACATCGAGACTACATTTAAAATAGAAAGCTATATCGTATTTTGGTTTTTTTGCCAAAACTTTACTAGCTATGTCTCTGCCCTCAACGCAGATTTTTTTATTAGTTTTAATCAATCTCATTTGAAGTTTATTTACTATTTCTCTAATCTTTTTATTTTTAGCTATTATTGCTACATGTTTAGAAATCTCTTCTGCGTGGAGATTTTGTTTAGCAATTTCTTTATACGAGGATCTTTCTAATTTTTTTTTTAAAAAAGAAACAGTATTCTTTGGTTTATATATAAGAATCATTTTAGTACAGAATCGATAAATTAAACCAGAGTTAATAAGTAATAATTTATATTTTTTTGATACTAATTTCGCACCTGTACTTTTGCCACTTGCTGCCTCACCGTCACAAGCAATAATTAAATTTTTAAATTTATTCATAATATTTAATAAACATTAATTTAAAATTTAAATAATAAAATAGTAAATATAAAATGAATGCAAGTTATAAAGATATTTTTGACGAAAAGTATAATGAAGTAATTAATTATATTGAACATGTGAATAAAATTCTAATTAAAAATTATTTTATCTCCAATATTAATTTTAGATGAAGATAAAATTTGACATCTAAGACCTCCTCTCCTCAAAAATTCTTTAAGTATATTACTCTGATTTAAAACCTCTGTTAAATGTTTACATGGTCTGCATAAATCAATTCCTTCAACCTCAACATTACCAATAGTAAATTTCTTACCTATTAAATCATTAAGTTGAATACCTTTTGTAACTATATTTCTTCTAAAATTGACATAAGGAATATCAAGACCATATTTGATATTATAATAGTCAATATTTTCAGACTCGATTAAAGATAATTGGTTATAAGGATCATTAAAATCACTAAAATGTCTGTCTCCTACTACACCTTTGTTTGCTAAAACTTCTATAAATTTAACTTCTTCAATTTCTTTATTGTTATTACTTGTTAAACCTAATTTAAAAACTTTAGACATAATTATTGTTTAGGAAAATAATCTTTTAATTCTCCCTCTCTATTTACATCTGCGGTGCAACAATGCAAACCACCACCAAAAGCATAAGCATCTCTTAAATCAACTGGCACAACTTCCATTCCTAATTTATCGAGTTGCTCTGCTTGATAAACTTCACTTTTTTCAACACATACAGTTTTTGGATCAAGCACTAATACATTCATAGATAACCAAACAGATGAATAACAGAGAGCTGGAGGCTCATTATGAGCTGGCTGCGCACTATCTAAAATTTCCCATCCATTATTCTCAAATAATTTTCTTTGATCAATTGGCAATCTTCTTTGTGGATTGTTTATTATTAGACCCTCTTTAATTGGAGTGAATGTTGCATCTATATGAATTGGATATGGATCACCTGGGAAGTTAACTGCATGTATTCTGTGATCCTTGTAATGTCTTTTTAACCAATCTATACCTTTCAAATTAGTTGTAAAACCATGTTGTACAACCAAATCCTTTCCAAATCTTAATACATCTGCTGCATCAAATAAAGGTTCTTCTTCTGTAGTTACAAAATATTTCTTTTCAGTCCAATCTAATCTCTTTTTAACACCAATTTTATCTGATAGATAATCCTTTCGGTAGTCTGCATCAGTTAGTCTGGGTTTTGGTGCAGATTCGTGTCTCATATTTGTATCTTGATCATAATATTTCTTAAGCAAAGGTCTATAACATAAATATTCAAACCATCTACAACGATAACTCATTGTAGCTTCTAAAATTTCATTACCTACAGTTAACAATACGTCCCTTGGCGGCATACAACCAAACATTGTTTCTGTTTCCCAATCCGGGGTAGATGTTTTTTGATCAAAGTTTATTGGAGTGGGTCTATCTACTTTAATGCCTCTTTTTTCTAACATATATGAAAAATTATCTAATAATGCATTTGCCTTATCGATAGAATCTTTAGTCCTTGGTCCAAACCTGCCCCTCATGTCGCTTTCCTCTGGAACTTTTGCATCTAACGCTGGTTCAGGAGCAGGAATACAGGTTCCATCTGCTCTACCCACAATTACATGCTTTAATGGATCCCATTCATTCCAACTATTAACAATAGTTTTATTTTTAATCATAAATTTTAATTTTTTATAATATTATGTTCAGGGCCAAAAGGAAATTTAGTAATATTTTCTACACTATTTTTACCAATAATTAAAATATCGTGTTCTCTGTATCCTCCAGCACCTGGATTCCCCTCTGGGATCATTATCATTGGCTCCATTGAAATAACCATATTTTTTTGAATCACTGTTTCAATATCTTCTCTTAATTCTAATCCTGCTTCTCTTCCATAAAAATGAGAAAGCATTCCAAAGGAATGTCCGTAACCAAATGTTCGATATTGAAGATAACCTAGCTCAGCAAAAAGTTCATTTAATTCTTGACAAATATCAGAGCATTTTACACCTGGTTTAATTAGTTCTAATCCTTTTTTATGAACCTTAACATTGGCTTCCCAAGCTTTGAGGGACTCATCATCTACGTGGTCTAAAAACAAAGTCCTTTCTAAAGCCGTATAATAACCTGATATCATTGGAAAAGTATTTAAAGATAAAATATCACCTTTAATTAGTTTTCTGTTAGTTTTTGGATTGTGAGCTCCATCAGTATTGATACCTGATTGAAACCATACCCATGTATCCATATATTCTGCATCTGGGTAGCATTTAGCTATTTCTCTTTCCATTTTATCTCTACCAGAAATGGCAACTTCAATCTCCGTATTGCCTTCTCTAACGTTATGTATTATTTCTTTTCCTCCAATATCAGCAATTCTTGCACCATTTTTAATAATTTCTATCTCTTCATCAGATTTAATCATTCTTAATTCCATTAATTTTTTTGAAATATCACTAAATACAGAAAAAGTAAAAATTGAACCAAGTTTTTCTCTATTCTCTAAAGTGATGTGATCATTTTCAATCCCAATAGTTTTTGGTGGCTCATTTCTTCCAATTATTGAGACTATTGCTTTTAAAAAATTATCTCTTTTCCAATCAGTATAAATTATATTATCACAATGAGATCTTCTCCAGGGCTGACTTGCATCAATATTTGCTGAAATTGTTACAATTTTTTGTTTAGTAATTACACATCCATACGGCCTACCAAAAGAACAATAAATAAAACCTGTGTAATAAGCGATATTATGCATCGAGGTAAGAATAACCATATCAAGATTATTCTTTTCCATAATATTTCTCAGTAAGTTTAATCTTCGATCGTATTCTTTTTGTGTGAAAGGAAGTTTAACTTTTTTTCCATTTTTTAATGAAAAAAAATCTGGTCTTTCCATTTTAGTTTAATCCTATAAATCTTTTATTCCATTTTATAATCAAACTATAGTAGAAAAGGGAAATAAATAGAAAGAAACCACCAATAATTGTATTAGTATTTGGCACTTCATTAATTCCAAATAATGGTAACCATACCCAAAATATTCCTCCTATCACTTCAGTTAATGATAAAAGAGTTAATTCAGCTGCAGGGATTGCTTTTGATCCGATTGAATAAAAAATTAAACCCATACAAACTAAAGTTCCATGTAAAGAAAAAAGAGCACTATTATAGCTGGTTGAAAAAAATGACTGACTCTTTATCAAAATCATAATAGCTGCTAATACAAAGCAAAATAATCCTGCAACTGCAACTGTAGTGAATTTGGGAGTTTCTTTTCTCCATCTTAATGAAACTGAAAAAGCTGAAAAACCAACTGATGAAGTCATTCCAAATATAAATCCTACTAATGAATTTTTTTCATCATTTCCAAATGCCATTATTATAATTCCAATCGTTGCAATAATTATTGAAATCCAAACATTAAATGAAATACTTTCTCTTAAAAAAAGAAATGCTAACAGCGCTGTAAAAAAAGGCATAGCTGCCAAACAAAGCAAAGTTATTGCTGCTGATGTATTAGTAATTGAATAAATAAATGAGATCATTGCTATCCCAAGACCGCATCCTCCAATTATTCCTGACTTACCTACTTTAAGGTAATTTTTCCAAAAATTTACCCCCTCCTCAAAATATAAATATAAATTTAAGAGTATAAAAATTGTTAAACCTCTACCGAAAATATATTGCCAGGGAACGAGATTTGGATTGTCCATATAACGAACTACTAATGGTCCAAAAGACCAAACTAAACCTGCAAACAAAACAGTTGGGACTGCTATTTTGGGATTTTTTAATTCTAGCATTCTAAAGATTAATTCTAAAAATACATAACTACAACAAAAATGAGATGATTTTACAATAATGTTTTATTTGACATGTCAGAAAAAAAACAATCAATTATTTGACCCTTTTTAAATTTACTCTTACCTCTTGGAAGTACCGCCCAAACATTAGACTTAGTAAATGATTTAATTTTGAAAGACTCCTGACCAGGCAATAATTCAACTAAAAATTTACCATTTTGAGTTGTACTCAATTTGCTTTTTATGAACCTTGTAAAATTTTTTTTCTTTATAAATGAATTCCTTAGAATTGCTTTCAATGGTTTTTCTGGTTGAATCCCTAGTATGTTTTCTATGAACGGATAAACAAAAAATCTAAAACAAGCAGCTGAAGAAATTGGATTACCAGGTAGGCCAAAAATTACTTTTTGTTTTATTTTAGCAAACAAAATAGGCTTTCCTGGTCTTATCATTACACTTTTAAAATAATGAGATGATTTAAATTTTTTAATTACATTAGGAATATAATCAAATTTTCCAGCAGATACACCTCCTGAAGTTAAAATTAAATCAATTTTAGATTTAAAAATTTTATTAATTTCCATCTTAAAAATCTTTTCATGATTATCTCTCAAAATATTACCTATTTTTAAATTAAACAAAAAATTTTCTTTTATTGAATTAATATAATAAGAATTAGAATTTCTTACCTTCCATGGTGAAATATTATCAGAATTAGAAATTTCATTTCCAGTCGAAAAAAAAAGAATATTTATTTTTTTCTTAACTTCAATTTTTTTTAAACCTAGGGTTTTAAAAGCTAAAATATGATTTGGTCTTATTATAGTGCCTTTTTTAATTATAATTTGCCCCTTTTTATAATCCGAGCCTTTGAATCTCACGTGAGCAAATTTTTTGATTTTTTTTTTAATTATAATTGATTTTGGATTTTTTCGATTGGGATAAAAAATTATTTGTTCAATAGGAATTATAGAATTAAAAGGTCTAAAAACTACGCCACCTGTCATGATTTCGGCTGTTTCATATTTATTAATTTTTTTTTTTAGTGGCTTTGTTCCTGCAGCAATTGAACCTATAATCTTAAAATAATTTGATTTTTTTTTTGTAATATTTTTGGTATCTGTTGAGTTTACCGCAAATCCATCAAAAGCTGCATTATCTTCTAAAGGGTGATTAGAGGGAGAAAAAATATCTTTAGCTACTACTCTATTTAAAGAATTCTTTATTGAAACTTTTTCATTAAGTATTCTGATTTTAGCTTTTTTGAGAATTATTTTTGCTTGATGATAATTAATCATTTAAAATAAGTTTAGCTTTCTGTAAGTCCTCTTTAGTATTTATATTAAAGAATGGATCTTTTTTTTCAAATGTCATATTTATTGTTTTAACTCCAATATTATTAGCCCATTTTTCGACTTTTCTTGCACCATTTTCTAAATCTTTTTCTAATTGATCTATTAATTCAATAGACCATAAACCAAAAATATTATGTCTTTTTTTATCTGAATTCATAAAAAATAATTCACTTTCTCTTTCATCTACCTTATCTAAAAATTCATTAAATATTTTTATTTTGAAAAATGGGGTGTCAGATGGAAATGTTGATACCCATTTATAACTTTTTTTATTTTCTTTAATCCATTTCATGGAACTTAAAACTCCTCCAAGTGGACCCAAATCTTTTTTATAATCCTCAATCTTTATAATTTTTTTAGACTGAAAATGTTTAATTGATTCATTGGTGACAATTAATATTTGCTCAAATTGAGATAAAATTTCTAATAAGATATAATCTATAAGGATTTTATCACCTAATTTTGCTTGAGTCTTATTATCACCAAATCTTTTGGCTTTTCCACCAGCTAGTACTACAGGTAAAATACTGTTAATATCCATAAATGAAAATATAAAACATTAAGAATTGAATTAAAGTAATTTTATGGATTTAAAAATTTTAGAAATTGCATCACATACTGATAATAATAAGATTCTGAAAAATCCTACTCACAAATGTAAAAATAAAAACTCTATTTGTGGTGATGAAATGGAAATCAGCTTAATCATTAAAAATAGTAAAGTAATAGATATTGGCTATCAATGTAAATCATGTATTTATTGTCAAGCTGCTGTTAGTCTACTTTCTCAAAATATTAAAAATAAAAATATTAATGATATAAAAAAATTTATAGAAGTTTGTGAGAATGTATTTGAAGGTACAAAAATAAAATTTGAAAAAAATTGGAAAAGTTTCAAAGAACTTTTTGATAAAAAGAATAAATCACGAAAAGAATGTTTGTTACTTCCATTCAGAACTATTGGTAAAGCGCTTAATGATAAAGTTTAATAAAGCAATTTTTAAGAAAGCTTTACTGGCTGGTTTTTTTTCAGCTTTCACAATTGGTATTTTAACAATTTTAACATATAAAAGTGCAATTGGTTTATTTTTAGCAGGATCATTTGGATCATCAATGGTTTTACTATTTGGATTTCCTGAAAGCCCTTTTGCTCAACCTAAAAATGTTTTCTTTGGACACCTAATTACAGCTTTGGTTGGTGTTATATTTGTAAACTTGGTTCCTCTTCCAATATATATTAATATAGCTCTAGCTGTAGGAGTTGGAATTTTTTTTATGATATTTCTGAATGTAGTTCATCCTCCAGCAGGAGGAAATCCAATAATCGTTATTATTGGAAGTGTTTCATACGAATATTTATTTTATCCTATTATCTCAGGGTGTTTTATTATTATTTTGTTAGCGATTATTATTAATAAGTTTGTCTTAAAAAAAAACTATCCTTTAAAGTGAATAAATGAATTCAAAATATAAAGTTACAAAATTTATCAAAAATAAATTAGAAAATTTTGAAGATTTAATTTCTATCGAAGAACCGTTAGAAATTTCTTTAAAATACAAGGAAGAGGAAATTTGGATAACAAAAAGTTTGTCTATTACAATGAGAACTCCTGGTCACGATGAAGATTTGGTTAAAGGTTTTTTATTTAATGAGCAAATTATCCAAAACCTAAATGATATTAAAAGTATAGAGAGTTTTGGTGATAAGGTAGGTCAATATAATATTCAGAATAAAATATTAATTACTCTTAATAATTCACGAAATGTAAATATTTCAAAAATTAAAAGAGATTTTTTAACAAACTCATCTTGTGGTGTATGTGGCAAATCATCTCTTGATGCCATAGAAATTATAAAAACAGAAAAAACTTCTAAATTAAGTCCAAAATTGTCAAAAAATACAATAGTCAATTCACCTTTGGTATTAAGAAAAAACCAATCTGAATTTTCAAAAACTGGTGGTATTCACGCAAGTGGATTATTCTCATCAGATGGTAGTCTAATATCTTTAAGAGAAGACATAGGTAGACACAATGCATTAGATAAAATGATTGGTCACTCACTAACGAGAAAATGTCTTAAGCCAAATGACCAATTTATTACATGTTCTGGACGCTTGAATTTTGAGTTAGTTCAAAAAGTTTTAATGACTAATATTGGCTTAATGATTGGAGTAGGTGCGCCAACTAGCCTAGCTATTGATCTTGCGAATAGATTTGACATGACCTTGATAGGTTTCGTAAAAGAGGATAGT
>MDTE01137033.1_pt1 | contig 53653 bp, 55 predicted proteins | sample 811231 | NCBI WGS metagenome assembly MDTE01 (sample SAMN05326651, study PRJNA326480) | marine metagenome | isolation source: seawater | place: Indian Ocean: Red Sea | collected 2010 | reverse complement strand
GACCTCTTGATGCCGCCTTAGCTCAGTTGGTAGAGCATCGCATTCGTAATGCGGGGGTCGCAAGTTCGAGTCTTGCAGGCGGCACCACTTCTTCCATTTTAAATCACCCTGTTAGGCTGATTTTCAACATTCGAAATTTCACGATTTCACAGCGTGTCACACCTACGTCAGAACGCAGGAGAAATCGTGATGGCTACTATCAGAAAACCTCGTACTGGATGGCAAGTTCAAGTCCGGCGAATCAATCATTCCCCCATCTCCAAGACCTTTCGTCTAAAGTCTGACGCTGAAGTTTGGGCGAGGCAGAAAGAGGCTGAAATCGACGACCAGACAGAACCGGGTGAGCAATTTCGTCTTAGAGAGCTTAAAGTCCGGCATCTGCTTGAGAAATATGAGTTGGAAGTTACTTCAACAAAAAAGTCGCGGAGCCAAGAGAAGGCAATAATTAATCAGTTACTGCAAGAAAGTTTTGCTGACTGCCCCATAGACTTATTAGAAAAGACTTCTAACAAGATGGAATTAGTTAAGACAATTTATAATTTAGACTAATTAGAAAATTGACAATTGCAAAACGTGTATGTTGAAATATTGAACCTAAGGAGCTCTAATTATGAAACATAAAGACAGATTTAGGGTAGCCACTGTACAGTTGAATTCCGTTATCGGAGAAGTAGAAAGAAATTTAGAACGTGCTGTCGGATATATACGGGAAGCGGCAAAACAAGGAGCTAATATTGTCTTGTTCCCGGAACTTTTCTTACAAGGGTATTGTGCGGAACAACTACTGACTGAAACTGCGGAAACTATTCCCGGTCCGACTACCGACACTCTATTACGGGAGTCTAAGAACAATAACATATATATCATTATGGGAATGGCGCGAAAGGACTCTGGCTATCCTCACCTAATTTATAACTCAGCTTCCTTTATAGGTCCTGATGGAATGGTGGACTATTATGATAAAATACATTTAGGAACGTTCCATCCCTATACAGAGGGCGTATATTTTGCTCCAGGACAACGAACCCCAATTTTTCAAACGGAGTTAGGCCCATTAAGCCTACAAATTTGTTATGATGTATTTTTTCCAGAACTTACACGCATATTTTCCATAAAGGGGTCATTAGCTAATTTAGTAATATCAGCTGGCCCTGAGGCGTTTAGGGACTCATGGAAAGTTATGCTACGCGCTCGAGCCATCGAAAACGCCTTGCCTACCATCTATTGCAATGTAGTTGGAAGACAAAAAGATTTTGCCTTTTTTGGGGGCTCTATGGTGATTGATGCTGCGGGTGTGGTAACTGAAGAAGCAAAATATAATGAGGAAGATATTATTTTTGGAGAGATTGATAATTTAAAAACCGCCAATATTCGACAGCGCTTGCTTTTGTACAGAGACCGACGAACCGACCTTTATCAATCGATAACAGCTGCAGAATACAATTAATTTTTTCCTGTACTATGCCGTATCTAAAGAGTGGTTCGCATAGCTATGGAAAAGAGACCGGCCTCCTAGTGGGCATATAATTGATGGTGGGAATCAAACATTTGCAATGCGCTACATTTAATCTCAGACCATTTTGGATACTTCAGACGATATACCATACTACCATCAGTTAACCGATCATGAGCCTGGTCAACATTACCTCTTAAGAAGTCCGCAAGGTCGACAAAATTAATAAGAGATAAAGACACACAAATCTTGTTCTAGACTTATCTGGAAAAAGTGGCGACCGGGGCCTGATCACCACTGTGTCGAAACACCAAAGGACGCGGTCCTTTGCCCTGGTGTTGCTGTAATACACCCTCAAGAGTGTGCTGGCTGGAAGCCGGCAAATCTTTGATGGAAAAGCCTATATTGTGGCGGTAAAACTCCTCGCCTGTAGTCAAATTGGTAATAGTGGGGCCATAGGTTCCAATGTAATTGATGCGAACCGTCTGACCGATATTCTCTCTCAGTTCCGACAGGCCACGTTCGTAAAGTGCAACAATCTCAGATTCCCGATAACCGAAACTAGATGACACCTTATTAGATCGAATAGCCAAAACATGAGTATTTTGGTCCTGGATAACACGAATAATAGTGAATCCATATTTTGAAAGAAGACAACCCAGGGACCGCAAAGAAAACACATGCAAGTGCACCGGATCGTAGCCCCGATAAAAAACATGTTCCTGGGACGCATTAGGCACTTCAAAATGTAGACATGTGCCGTCGTGTACGAGTTCTGAAATCTGTGTCAAATGCTGATCAAGATCCAATATGTGTTCTAAAACATGGGACGAGGTAATCAAATCGAAGGGCCCAAGGTTGCCGACTACAGATAAATCCGATAGAGGCACTTCAAAAGCGTTTAATCCTTCCGCTCGACAAACAGCAATTCGCTTTGGGGAAGCATCAATGCCTACCGGAGACATTCCCATGCCTCTGAAAAGATGTAAGGTTTCTCCAAATCCGCAGCCGATTTCCAGTACTTTTTGGATATCTAGGCGGTTGAAGTATAATAAATTGGCGTCTGTGACCGCCTCTCTCAGCATGGTGCAGATGGCATCTGCACTACGATGGCGTTTGCGTAGCCGCCTCCACCATAGGTTTTGAACAAATGGCTTGTTTCGAACATATCTCTTTAACCGCCGGGTAAAAGATATTGACTGTGTTATATTCACGTCCTGTTGGGCCTCATAATACGCCGTGTACCAAGCAGCGTCCGGGTGCCGCTTGAAAAAAATATGTTCACATTCTGAACAAAAATGTACCTCAAGTCCCTTTTGATTCTTCGTTCGTATTTGACTAAGGGCCTGAGTTTCCGGCATTGCACAAATGGGGCAACCCGTTCGAGTTACGTAAGAAGTGTCATCTAGATAGGTTATTTTCAACGGCTCATTTTTAAGCCCGATTGTGGAATATTCCAGTCGCTTCACATGGAGTTCCATCGTTTTCCTCGACTTAAATTCGTATTTTTTGGATTTGGAGAGGTAAATGTGTTGCACCGACCCCTAACTACCAGAGATCTAAACCTAGTATTGCAAAGGTAGATGCTCCATGCCTCGGTGGCGCTAAAGTGAGGAAGTGCCATCTGCACGGTTAATCAGTGTTCATTGAGGCAACATTTAGGGAAAAGAACATGCGTGCAGCTCTGCTTAATCACGCTCCTTTCGCTTGCGAATCTTCTCAACCATGAACTGATTACCTGAGAACACCACACGCCCATCGGCCTCTAAGAGGTCGAGCATAAGGCGCAAATTCCGATTAAGTCGCGCCGACTCGCTATCTGTTTCGTACCAATATTCGTTGGTATTAAGCGAAGCGACCACCGGTCGATGGTGACGATAGCCACTGAATGCCGCCAAATATTCCTCAATCCGATTTATCTCTTCAAGGGTGAAGTTACGGAACAAAAGACTATAGGCGTTGGAAAGACCAGCCGCCTCACCGCCATCTTTTGCAATAACATCACCGCCCTTGACCGGAGACAGATGGTCAAGTTTCTTGGCAAGCACAAGACCAAGGTCTTGGGCCAAAGTCTTGGCGTTCTCACCCACGACCTCAAGGATGCATTCGCGAGCGCAGTTGGTCGGCGCATTTATGACTCGAGGTAGCTTGACCTCAAAATTGCCAAGCCGCTTACCGCTGTGGACGTTAAGGAGTCGACCGGTCACACGGGCTCGAATTTTCAAGGTGTAGCTAGCTTCTTGGGCGCTGGCGTAAATGGTATAGATCACTGCCACGTCGATCGGCGGGTTTTTCACCGACTTCGCTATATCAATAATTTCAGCGTCTGTACGCCGTACCCGACCCTGGTCAAAATCTTCGAGAGTCACCGCGACTTCGTCATAAACATTGAAGCCTTCAAGGTCCAATTCATTAGCAAGTGCGTTGAGTACGCGGTTAAACACTCGATTGTTGCGCGGAACTGCGTCCTTATGGCTATCCTCGCCCATGATAAGAATATTGGGCTGCTCGCCGGCACTCGCCGGCGCAGTAAAACTCAATGCAAAGGTCGCAAGGATTGCCAGCAAACCAAAAACGAAGGGTTTCATGGTCTTCTCCAAAAAAAATTCATGCCAACTAAGGAGTAAACACCTGCTATTGCCTAGAATATGAAAGGTTTAGAGGCAAAATACTTTATATCTCAGAAAACAACATTTTTTTCTAAAGCGCAAATACGCCCAGAAACAAACTTCTAATCCAAACACTAGATTCCATTGAACCTTTGGACAATCTGCACTGAAGCATTTGTGCAACTAGCCGAACCAATTTAGCATAACCCTCTAGCCCCCTGAGTTATGGCTCAAGCTCATGTACCCTTTGCACAACGAAGGTGAGGATGAGATAAAATGGCACCGGTAATTTCCGTTGGCGACAGGCGCTTCTTGATGTTCAAATTAAGAGCTTGGCAAGTTGTGCGGTCCGCAATATTTACCTTAATATTTACCTCCGTTATAAACGCTATCCAAGGTTGGCCAGGCGCAGCCGTCAATGCCAGCGAACTTGCGGTAGAACGTGAAGTGTTTGCTGAAATTGCCGCGGAGTTGATGGCTCATATCAGTTCCGATCCAACGATCCAGGCTGAGGGCGGTGGTGACGGGCTGCCTAAACTCGCTATCGCCCCGTTCAGGGATAACGAGCTACCCCTGGCGCCAGCATTCGGCAGGGAATTTAATGATCTGCTAACCGCCGAACTGCTCGCGATTTCCATGAGCAAGAGATCGTTCCGCATTAAGAGCCGCGATAGCTTGCAATCGCTGATCGAGGACATGTTTGAGGTCGAAGGCGCGGGTAAGCTGGACACTACTATCATCTCTTTGCTGCTCAATAGCGCGCAGGTCGATATATTAATCGTTGGACGTATTGAGCGCATCGGCACCGAGAGCTTGACCATCTCCTACGAGGCTCTAGACGGCAATGGTAGCACACTTGCCCAGGCCCAACCCCGGCGCTTGCCCTGGCGATCAGAGTTTGGACAGGATCTGACGGCCCACACATTAGAGGTTGCCGTCAAAGATGCCGTTAGCACGTTAAGCTCGGCTGCTCACGACCTTACCCTGCTGCGTCTAGGCGGCATTCACTATAAGGCAAGCGGCCAATTGACAAATTTTTCTCACTATCTTGAAGAGAGCATCTCTATCGCGTTTGGGGATGCCTACGGCAATGAGCTTTCGGGTCGTGGCTTGCGTATCCAAAATGTCGAACTTACTAACGAAGATTTGAACAACATGCGCGGTATTGAGGCATCACAAAATAATCTAAAGACTGCAAATCTCGGCGCATATGTTGGCACATACACTCTCACTGGTAGTTATTGGCCGCAGGGTGAAACGATCGAAATTCGCCTTTCATTGACGGCATCGAATGGCCTTTCCACCGGCTGGAAAGGCGCAGTACTTGAGTCCGATATCGACAACGTTGACCTCCACCCGAGTAGCGATTTTGGCTCCTGGAGGCTTAGAGATGGTATAGGACCAATAGTTTTTACTCTGACCACAGATCATGGGAAGGATCCAGTCTACCGTGTTGGTGAGAAGATGAATCTGATTGTCCAGTCAGACCAAGATATCTGGCTACGCTGCTATTACCTACAACAAGACGGCAAGGTGTTTCAGATCTTTCCCAACCCTTTGCAGCGCACAAGCGCCATTACAGGCGGACGACCACACACCATTCCGGGCAAAGAACTTAGCTTCAACTTCGAAATTATGCCGCCCGTTGGCAAAGAGCTGGTCAAGTGCTTCGCCCTCGGCAAAGACGTCACGGCGCTATTGCCACATGAATTTGAGCAGAGTGAACTAGCCCCGCTACACCGAGATATGAAGCACAACCTTCCGAACCTCTTCCGTAACCTGAAAGGCATCGCCATTACGGAACAGAGTACTGTTATCAATGTGGTTGAATAACATGGTCGACTTTTTAGATAACTGAGAATAGGGGCTTAAATCCTTTCATTGTCTTTGTTGCATGATGAGGGGGAAATATGCATTCCGAATATCAGTCAAACGCGATGACCGAGATCGCCTTGGCACTGGCAATGGCATTCTTCAGTATTATGGTACTGGCAATGCTATCGATGGGCTCAGCTTTAAAGACTGAGACAAGTGTCGCACCAAATTTGACAGAAGGCATTCACCTTAGTTTGCCCGCTGAAACGAACGTTGAAACCGTTAAGGCACGGAAGGTAGCGGCGGAAGAGGTAATCATCTATTGGAGCGGGCGCTTTTTCGATTCTTCGCTTGAGCCCATCGTACCTGAGACACTCGCCGACCATGAACGCCTGGTGCTGGCGATCGCCCCTGATCTTTCCATAAGAGAAGCGATGGCAGCGCGAAAGCAGATTACGGCTGCCGGTTTGGAAGTCACCGCGCTGGATTCGCGCTGGATGAAAACCCTGGAGGAACGGGATCCATGAAATATTTTTCGTTAATCTTGGCAGCCACCATCGTGATTATTTTTAGCGTTGCCCCTCTGACCGTCGCAGATGCTTCGACAAGAACCGACGTACGTCGCCTGGTGGTTGAGGAGGCGTTGAACAGCAATGTTCCGCCCTCTCTTGCCATGGCTGTAGCAAAGATTGAATCAAACTTTCAATCTCAAGCGCTTAGCCCCGCTGGCGCACGCGGCGTTATGCAGATTATGCCTGCAACAGCGATGGGCGAATATGGAGTAGGCGCCGAAGAACTGTGGGATGCACGTCTCAACGTCCAACTCGGCATCGATTTCCTCGGTCGTCTTATCTCTCGCTATGGTGGTCGCTGGGACTTGGCTCTATCTCACTACAACAGTGGTAGCGTGACACGGACGCGCTCAAACATGGAGCCGCTGCCGGAGACGCGTAATTATGTCAAGACAGTGCTCAACTGGCAAAAGAGGTATGCTGAACAAGCTACTATCTGGGCCCAGGCAGAAACGTCAGAAGATGGCTGGCGTCCGGCACGCACCCGAGATACCGCACGAAAAAACATCGAACCTCAACGTATCGTAGTACGAGAAATTGAAACCAAGCAAACGCAACAGCATTCCACTTGGCAATATACGACGCAGCCGCAGAGCGATTTTGGCGCGGCACTCAAACAACGGGTATTGAGGATGCGCGGCACGCTCGATGATTTCACGATGGCGGCTACTACGCATGACGGCTGAACATAATGTTCTATGCAAACAACTGGCCAATCATCAGCGTCACTACGCTCACCATCCTGCTCCTCGCCGGGAGTACGGCACATCAAGCTCACGCAAAAACTGAGCCCCTAGGTCGCGATGCGCTCCGTGCCATGGTGGTAACAGAAGCGCTCGATCTCGGCCTGCCGGTTGCGCTGGCACTCGCTGTCGCTCATGCAGAATCAAATTTTGATTCAAACGCGCTCAGTCACAAGGGTGCACGCGGAGTAATGCAGATCATGCCGGCGACGGCGCGCAGCGAGTATGGCATTGAGAAAAATTTGCTTTGGCAACCACGAATCAACATACGCCTCGGCATACACTTCCTACACCGCCTCATCGTACGCTATCATGGCCGCGTGAATTTAGCCCTATCCCATTACAATGGGGGATCCGCAGTCGGCGTACCACCCCGCGCCCGCGTCATTCCAGCAACGCGAAAATACGTCAAACGAGTGCAGGTTCTACGCCAACGCTATCGGAAAGAAGTTTGGTCGGGAGGTTATCGCCAATGGACGCACAAGACGCCAGACGCCACGTCATTGAGGCCGGACTGAGTAACGACCTGCAGATTGCTTTTTATAATGTGGCAGAGGCCACGGCAGCAGACGGTGAACTGATGTTTTCCCGCGGTGTTTCGCGCGACCTAGCCAAGTCGGTGACATGCCGTACTTATGCTAGTTTGGTGCTACAGCTTTGCCATCTCGTCAATATCGCCGATGCCGCAGGCAACGAGGGTTGGGAGGTTTTGTTTTTCTCTGGTGGCCGTGCCACATCACAGACTTTTCGTAGCCTTATTGGCGAGCGTTTGATAGCACGCGGATGGCGACGTGCTGGCTTCACCGTGACTACCAAAGGAATCATCACGACTTACGAGGACGGCGAATTTCAGGTGCCCTATTCACGTATGCCCATTCTTGCCGCGCTGATGTATTTGATGTTGGAAACCGTTGGTTTTGTCGAAATCGACAAAATTTTATCCAACATGCTGAAGAATCCAGCTAGGAAGAAATTTATTGGGAAGACAGCTAACAGCTTGTCGGGTCGGCTTTACGACTATCTCGGTGCTCACCTTCGTCCAGTACAGGAGCAAGCAAAGTTTGAGCAGATTGTTTCTTTCCTGAAAGCAGAGACCGATGGCGACGAAGTAGAGATCGACGATGCAATGATACTTGGATTTTGGCAGACTCAGATCCAATCAATTGAGAACAAAGACTTCAGACAATATCGCTCGGCGCTACGAGCATTTGTAGCCTTTGCTCAGGCCATTGAGAGTGGCAGAAGCAAGATTGCTGTGGCTCACCCAGCGGCAATTGGAGAGGATCGCGCCGCTGGTGAAATTTCACCCGACATCCTGCCAGAGGATTTAGAGCTTGAAGACGACTGGAAATCGCCACTTATCGAACTCGACTCTGAACCAGCGAGTGCCATCCGTTTTCTGAACCAACAGGAGCGCAAGGATCTTGCTCTGATAATGGACTGGGGCCCGCTGGCTCTGGCCTGGCCTTTGTCATTACTGCGCCATGAAACCTTTGGCTTCACCCAGTCGCGCTTGACTCAGGCAGCGAGAGCGGGAGCGAGCGGTGCAGAAATCTCCCTTATTGCCTCTTGTGCCGATACAGAAAATTTCACCACGCGTATCGCCCGAATTAGGGAACTGCATAGTCGGATTTTGGAAACTCTCAAGGCTAGCGCCTGGATTTTGCGCCAGGAGCACCGAAAACAAAAAGCTGAGAACGACGATGACCGGGTAATTGTTAATCAAGATATGGAAGCGCGACGCGCATTCAAAAAACTAAACCGACAAGGCTTTTCAGAAGACATCCTCGGAGTTCCAGAACTTGTTGCCGGACATCGCACCGGTGCAACGGCGATGCTGCGTTTGCGTGACCAGGTTGATCAATGGTGCAATAAGGCACAGAGCCTAGACGACGCCCCACCCGGTCTTGGCAAGCTATTTGAAAACGATACGATGTGTTTCAGAGATGAATTTAACCGTCTCTATGGGGAAAGCTCGTGAAACCAAAAATTAACCTTGGTGACTCGCAAGCCGTAGAACAGGCCAGCCGCCTCTTTGCCGCTTTTCATACGGTAGAACAATTGACGGCCGATGACACGCCGGCGGTCATGCGCCCTTCCTTCTCACGTTTGTACGCCTACGTCGGAGAAACGGATATTGATGCAGAGATCGAGGCTGCGCTTGCTGCCGACGTTCGGCTGCGGAGGGATTACCGGCATCTAATCAATAAATTTTCGGTGCCGTTTGTGCCGCGGGTGCTCGCAGCTGATAGCGGTGCCGAGAGCCTGCGTGAAGGAATCGGTTGCCGTCTGCGCTTCATCCCATCCACTGCTGAGCCAAGCCAAACCTATGTGATCATTGAATTTGTAGAATCGACGAATGAGACAACCTCAACACTTTTCCTTTGCGACCGTTTCGACAATTGCCAAAAGGTTTCACTCACTGCGGAGCAGGGTGGAAAAGTGCAGCTTCTACTCGATAACAACTCTGATTTGCTAGCTCGTCTAATGGACAAAGATATAGAGATCCGCCGCAGCTTGTGAAAACGCGTATCTACATCGGCACGGCAAGCGGACCGGTACAGGTCCAGCGTATTTGGCGCGAGGCAGGTATTGCCGAATCCATGGTGTGCCTCAAGCGTACCACAGAGACTCTTCCAATAGGCACAGCCTATAATGCCTTCGTCAAGAGCCCTTCGGGCGTAATTGAGCGCATTTTCGGGCCCTTCGAAGAAGGCGGGTTCCGCCTCGAGTTGTCCGACAGGATCAACCAGGGGACAAGTTGGCAACTCGCTATCTTCATAGCCCATGCTCTTGCGCGAGACGGGCAACTTGCTGGTCCGGAGGATGATTACCAACGAGCGGTGTGGCTTACAGGTCAGGTTGATCACGACCTCAAAACAGGGGCTGTCGATCAGATACCAGAAAAAATTTACGCCGCGGCCCCCCCCCTCAAAGCGTTAATAAATGAGGGCAAAGCTGTATTGATCTTCGCGCCTGAACAAAATTCCCGGGCGCTTGCCAGCGCTTCTTTACCCTCCGGCATCGACGTACACGCGGTCACCAGTGCCATCGACGTGCTGCAGACGCTCGAAATTCCTCTTGAATCGCAGTCGTCGAGACCAAAATTGATGCAACGACAGACCCGCGACTACCATAACCTAAGAACCGGTCACTCCAACGAACCGCACCGTGCCAAGCGGACACTGATTGGCACGGTGTTTTTACTATTAGCAAGCGGTGCGATAACTGCCGGCTTTATCGTGCCAAGTATTTTTTCCGCTAATGAGCCCTTACCTGAGATAGTCAATACAATTAAAGAAAAGGTAACCAGGGCCGAGACAAAACAGACTCAAGTGCTGTCCACAGCAGAGAAATTGCCCCCAGTTGCTTTGCCTCAATTAACAATTTCTGAAATTCGTGCTGCCCCAGGTGGCGGCTGCCCGGCTGTGCATTTTGGCGCTAGCGCCGGCGTGGCCAGTGAATTAACGGAGACAAGCATCGGCGAGTACGCATCTAGTCCCGGCGTTGAGACCTGTGCCCTTGCTTTTACCGTCACACCAACGATGAAGCGAACTTATATGGCGCTTGCGATTGAGCCAATCCTAGGCCGCTATGTCGAGAATCAGCCTATACCCATCAGCTTGATGGGAGGCAAATCTATCACCGCCCCAATCACCTGGCGCATCAACTTACCACTCGTCAAAAACTCGAAGTATGTATTTAAGCTGCACCTTCTTTCGGCTCAAAATCCGATCACTGCCGACATACTTAAATCTGTTAAGACGGAAAATTTTTCGGCTGACGACGACGCTAATCTGTTATCTGTTATCGCCCTTCTCACCGTTGTGCCGTAAAAACTGTTCTGGTCCTTTCATAGTTCCGTGCATGACAACGGATTTATGAGGGTGGACCGGGAATGACGAAAATTTCGAAGCACAAACATCGCCTCGCAGGCATTGTCGCGATTGGTTGCACTGTACTCGTGCTCGGCGCTTGTAACATGAGCCTCCCAAAGAACACAGAAGGTGGCATCGGATTTCGCGAGGATCGTTTCGAAGAAATCACTGCGATGCGTGAATACCGCGACTGTCGAGATGAAGCATTGATATTAGACGAAAAGGCGCGCCAAGCCGGTTCGCCGGCACGGTATCTTGCTAGTGCACGCATGATAGAGGGCTGCGAGGCAGCACTCGGGCCAGAAGCTGCGCGTCTTGCCCTCCAAGAGCGCATGCACGCCTATGCTCTCTCGATACAGAACTATCTCAAGGGTGGCAACGTCTCCAAAGCACGCGAGAATCTCGCCAATTTTACGGCAGCCTTCTCTGGTGGGGATCTCTATTACGCAGATGGTGCCTCGTTCACCGATACCATGGCTCTGATACTCGGCGAAGCAGATGACGCGGCGCTAGGCGAATTCTCCACTGTCAATGTCAGCCCAGAACTTAAATCCGAGCTTCGCCGCGTCCGCTATTGGCAACGCAATTAGGAAAGGGAACCGTCATGCAGACCAACAACCATATTGCCATTGGACGAGTTTCGCGTGGATTTATCATTGGTCTAGCGCTTAGCGCCATGACAATCGGCACGGTTGATCTGGAAGTTCTTGCGAGCAGTGGCGACCCGACCTGGCAGCCCCAGGCGAGCGAACGCCTAGTCAAACTTCCAGCGAACTATATCAAACGCTCACTTGAGAAAGACTTCAACAGTTCGGAGCTCGGCCAAGCGCTCCTGGACATCGATACGGAAATATCTTTCAAGGCCGGAACCTTGGCCGATTTGGAAGGTGCTATTAAAGCGACAGACGGCGAAATGCAGACAGATCTACGCCATCAGTTTTTGCTTGAGAAACAGGAATATATTGACCTGGTATCGCGCAAAAACCAACTCAGGCGGCGGGCGCTCGAAAAGAAATCTGGCGTACTAGAAGAATTGATGACACGTCTAGGGCAGGACGCCGAGCGCATGACACCGGCACGGCGTGATTTGATCAATCACCAAGTTGCCGCGCGAGAACGCTTCCAAACTTCTATACCTGGTGTCGATATGGAATTGCTAGAGATAAGCGTCGTGCCAGAAAGTAAATATGCACGGCAATTTGCTAACAATGTAGCGGCAATCGATTCTCTATCACGCGCCATCGAACAGCATCCCATGAACCGGGGGCCAGTGGTCGATGGCATTGCGGTTACTCGTGAAGTTTATTTGCGAAAGCTCATTGCCGAAGCGCAGGCCGAAATTGAACTCCTCGGACAAGAGAAAACCATCCTTGGCTATATGGCCAAGCTCGTTGCACTTGATGCGACAGCGCTTTCTGAAGATGTCGCCGATACCGAGTTCATCGACAGCAACGTTCCCGCAAACGAAACCTTAACCGACGCAGTTAAATACTTTCTTCGGCAATGAGAGGAGCAGCGATTATGCCTCAATCGATTATCAAACTTTGCCTTCACGCCACCACCGCGCTAGCACTAATCACGGCCATCTGTACGGTCGGTCAAACTGTGGACGCAGGCACAGTTGAAAATTTAGAGCGTGAACGCGCTATCCTAATTGATACCTTGCGCGCCGCAGATCTAGCGGCGAACGAACGCGCAAATCAAGTCGAGATATCACGTAATCGGCTGATCGATCTTGAGCGCATGGTACTCCGGGACGACAGCCTGAATGGACGTAATACGCCAACGGTGCGGCGAGCATTTGCCAATTATGATCTCACCTTCATGGTGCATGCCGCATCAGAGCAACGGGTTTCTTTGATCGATGTTTGGCTCGGACAACTCGGTCTCACTACCCAGTCGTTGATGGGCACGAGCCACGGCAGGCGCTAACATGGACACCATTCTCAAAGGCGCTGGTCCCAAGGCGCTGACCTGGTTTCTGGGCACTATCGTACTTGCCCTCGCTACGGCGGCGTTAACGACCTCTTCCGGCGTCAACGAGATTGCCCAATGGGTACACCGGTCCTTCGGCGTGAGTTTTTTGGTTCTGTTTTCTAGTCTGGTTCTATTTGCGCTGTACTGCTGGCTGCGCCTCCAACGTGTTGGCGACGAAGAGCGGCGCCGGCGCATCTGGCTCGAAACCGGCATGCATGCCGCTAACGGAGTGGCAACCCTTGGGTTAACTTATACTCTGCTCGGTATCTCCCTAGGCATTGCTGCTCTATCACAACACCAACTCACTCCAGATACTGTTCAACAGGTGATCGGTCAGCTAACTCGTTATTTCAGCATGGCGTTTTTGACTAGTGTTGTCGGTGTCCCCGTGGCGGCAGGCCTGCGAGCAATTATCTTGATAACAGAAGCACGTATAACGGCAGGTTCTTTTCAGCGGACGCAACAGGAAGTAAGGCAGTCATGAAAATTTGGATTTTCAATCTACTCGTCGCTGCAGCACTAACTTATTTATTTCTTGGCGAAAGCGAACAAGTACGCGTCAAAAACGACTTTGAATGGGCCAAAGACAAAGTGGAGGTTTCAAGACTCAATAATCGAGATAGCAAAGTCGGAAAGGTTCTCCCCTCGGAGCCTTCGCCCCAGACGGAGTCGGAACTAGAAAACCATAACGTGCTAATCACAAAATCGAAAACGACTTCACCGAATAACATCAAAGTGACTGAACTTGGGGCACCAATGCGAGAGAGAGAACTCGATACCACGCAGTCCACCAATACCCGTGACACCTTGATGTCGTCAAAAAACGAGGGGGATGTCTTGCAGACATTGCAAAATTCCGAAACCACCCCCGATACGGATACAATTACAGCGCCACAGATTTACGATGCTGTAGAGACCTCTTCGGGTAAAGCAGAAATTGTACCCGACAAGATGCATCAGACTGGCAGAGGAGGCCCGCAGGAGAATGTCTCAGGAGATTCTCTGTCGCTCGACAACCCTGAAATCGCACGCCGACGCGCTATCGTGCTTGATGTTGAAGACCCACAAATGACCTCCGATAACAAAATACACACCAATTCAGTGAAGGCCAACAACCGGCGAGATGCCCTCAACACTTTGGCTGAAGATATGGAACTTATTTTTGTTGACATTATGGCTCGTTGACCCGGTGCAACGAAAATGGATAAAACGGGCCATTGCCCTTGGCGCTTCCACAACGGTCGTTGCACTATTGTTGATACGCACCCTGCCTGAGATAGCTTGGGGTCAAAAAGAAAAGACGGAACTTGAAAAACCAACGGTTCAAGTCAAAACGGATATAGCTGACAAATCGATCGGAGGCGTGTCAGATCACTCTGCTGCTCTGTTGCTGCCAAGGCCGCCGTCCACGGAACAACTTAACCGGTACCCATCCAAGACGAAGCAATTCGGAGACTTGGCCCAGTCTATAAGCACAAACACTGAGAGACTGCCACCAAAACAAAAGGAATCTACCGAGACATTTCCAAGCGCCAAAAACCCTGAAAGGTTTTTGGGCCGAGAAATTAAACAGCCGCTCATTGTTGCACCGTCGCAAAAACCGCTTGTCGAGACTTCCGCACCGCCAAAGCCGAGTAATACGACCGATATACTAGAAGTGCGGTCGCAAATCGATGGCACCTCTGTCAAAAGCACAGAAACTGGCCACGGTCCTTCATCATCTTTGCCTCCTGCATCACATGTAAAAGAACGTTTTACATCGTCGGATTTTGCAAAAGAAGCTGAAGGGCGAACACTGTTGCGCATTCTTGAGCACGGCTCAGGACCAGAAGTCGAAATTGCGTGGCCCGTATCGATGATACAGCGGCGGTCTCTCTATCGTTTGCTTGAAACTTGTTACGGCATGGAGATAGCCCTTATGGATTCAAATGGAGGGCTCTACAGGAGTGTAGGAAAAGCGGGTCAGCCGTGGCAGCCCAATCTAGATCGTTACAGCGGCATTGTGCGCCAACCGTCCGGAAGCCTTACCCCGGATGAGCAGATAATTATCGACCGAATCTATCAATATCATGGCGGCTTGCACTTAGCGGAAAATGTGCGTCTTTTCCCGCGTCGCCTTGATGCGTTACTTTTGGGCGGACTCAAGATGATTATCGGTGACAAATACGCTGGCATCTCGGTAATCCGTGCGCATTATCGCCGTGAGGGTGACAGCGTCCTAGTTGAAAACATTAGTATCGATGGCCGTTCTGTCTTTGGTCAAATCAGCCTTTTAAATGCTAATCGTCATTGCCCGTCGGGTGCTTGGTCATGATACGGGCCTGCTTAACCCTGACGTCAATACTGTTATTTAGCAGCGCGATCGGCGCCTGCACGCAAACCAGGTATCATAGTATCAACGCGCATGAAGAGATGGAGATGCCTTTTTCGAGGAATGTTTATTTTCGGATTGCAGATGTTTTTTATACGGCCCCGCCACATTGTTTAATTGTAATGCCAACGACAGATATTGAAGTCCCGTTGGATGTTGTAAATATTGTTGAACAGGCACTGGCTCTTCATCTCAGCAAAAAGGTGGCCCGGGTTATAGGACCTGAAGATCGTCGGTCTGCAGAGCGGAAACTAGCGCTGAATGTTAAAAACCCATTGGACAGGCGTTACCTAGCTCGCAATGAGCGTTGTCAGGCTTATCTGGCATGGCAATTGAAGGACTATGATGACAGCTATATTCTTGTGTGGTCACGCAAGAAAATTGGGCTCGAAGTCAAACTTATGCTCATCGAGAACGACACTGAACTTTGGGTCGCCAGCCACACAACTTATCGCTCTGAAGGCGGCCTCCCGCTCTCACTTCTTTCTCTCCCGATCGCCGCAGCCGAAGCGACCATATTTAATCAGGATGCTGAACAACTAACTTCAATGGTCAATGATGCTGTCCGTCGTCTGATCGTTACACTACCCGATGTCTCGTAAGAAAGGTCCTCTTGGTATCAGATGCACCTGATACACGTTATTTTGAATCAATTACTGATCTACGTGACTTCCAAATACATTTTGCTTTTCTACCCTAACCTAAGTAATACGCTTAGGTGCAAAAATTAAATGCGATTGCATTGCGCAGGTAGAGACACCACCAACCTCATACACCATACAAGCTACAGTGCTATTCTAAAAATGAAGCACAATGGGTACATAACCGTATCAATTTTTATTTTAAAGAGAACAATTCAAGAATGTTCCTAAATGCACCGAAAATCAGTATAGTTGCTACATATAGTTTGACCAAGTACCATTGGGGATCAGAGCTACTCGCATGCTCTCGCAAATTTAGTTAGTGAACTATGTACAAACTATGCTCCCAGATAGCTTTTTGCAGTGGTGGGCGTAAGGCAGTCACTCTCTGCTTTTTGCTTTTTTGTATACTTTGCTTAGGGCTCGTTTTGACGAGTGCTCAACCTAATGCAAAACTATCTTCCGTCACTGTGCAAGCAGAGGGTATAGGTGCAACCCAATCAGAAGCATCCACCGATGCATTGATTCAGGCGATCAGCAAGGTAAATGGCGTAGCGATTGCCACTCAGATGAGCTCATCCATAAAGGAGACATATCTGAATACAGATAATAGAGAGGATTACGCACTCACAGAGGATTTTCAGCGCAACATAGTTTCTAACACAAAAGGTGTCGTAAGGAGTTGGAGAATTCTTAATGCGTTTCAAAACCCAGAATTAAATGACCTATGGGTTGTAAAACTTGAAGTTGATGTGAGTAAGTATAATTCATCGAAACAGCTAAAACGCCTTAGAATGTCAATTCTGCCGTTCAGGATAGGGGGAGATGTTTCACAAATCGATAATAGAACTCTTTTTCAAAAGCATTTCAGTCGCCAACTAGAAAATTACTTAACTCAGTCCAGGCGGTTTGCCATGCTAGATAGGAATTTTCTCTCAGAACAATCAAAAGAATTGTCCTTCATCGCTAATGAGGGTGTAAAAATTGAAGAATTTGCACGTCTTGGAACTCGTGTGGGCACCGACTACATAATTGTCGGTGAAATTGAGGAAGCTAGGGTGACCTCAAAAAGGCGTACTATGCAAACAAGCGATAAAACTTTTATAATTTCTAAAGCATCTGGTCGGGTGTCTTATAGAATCATTGATGTTGCTAGTACGCAGATAAAGTTTTCAGATACTGTTGAAATTTCTGTTTCAGGAGACGGGCTGGCAAAGGCCGCCGAAAGCCTGGCTAATGAAGCAGGAGAAACCATATTGAATGCTATATATCCAATCAGGGTTGTGTCGGGGAATACAAAACAGTTGACGCTCGGGCAAGGCGGGATAACCATTAAAAATGGTCGGACATATAATGTCATTAAGTTAGGAGGTCGAATTGTCGACCCTTACACTAAAGAAGTTATAGGTCGCGAGGAGGTAATTGTTGGAACTGTTAAAATAATTTCTGTGCAGGCCAAATCATCAACAGCAAGGGTTATCACAAGCTCTGAGGACTTGCTTCCTGGTATAAAAAATATGTCCTTAATTATCCGTCCATTAAAACACTCTGATAAATCAGGTTCAGGAAAAACTAACGATGAGTATAAAAAAACACAAGAAATAATGAAAAATAGTAAAGAATCTATAAATACGTTAGAAAAAAATTCCGAAAATGATTGGTAAGCTGATAATTAGTCAAATCATTCCAGGGGGGAATGCAATGCAAAGACTATTAATTGGGATATCACTTTTGTCTTTTATTTCAATTTTCCCATTGCTCTCGAGCGAAGCTGGAATTGATGTACAGGAAATTGAATACGAAGTGATAAATGAAACTGGTTTAGATGATGTATCTCCTGACGCCTATGCAAAAATTGAGGATTTTTTAAGTACTAAGGGGTGGAGTCAAGGTGTAAACAAAAATACTAAGACTGGAAAAACATTTTTTATATCAACGGGCACTGGGCTTATTTCCTCAGACAGAGATAGTAAGAATTTTATTTCTTCAAGACAAAATGCTTTCGACAAGGCGATGCTTGAGGCCAAGAAGGAATTAACAACTTTTTTGGAACAAGAAATTGGCAGCACACTCAGCAATGAACGTTCCTCTCCTAGCGAAACCCGGGAGAAGGAGCGAATTGAACGTTTAACGAGAGAGGGAATGGCGCTACAAGCGGCCAAGGCCCAGGCAGAATCGCTCTCTGCGGACGCGGAAAACTATAGTGAATCAAAGGGCGTCTTATCACTAGCTACCGCAGGAATACAGGCGGAGAGACTATTAAATGCGGAGATTGACCGAGAATTAAAAAACAGAGGATTTGATCCAGATCAACCAGTAGAAGAACAACTTATCAAAAAAATATTAGAATCTGAAAAATTTAAACGAGCTATAACAGCAGCAGCAAAAGCCCGTTTAGTGGGGGTACAAGCATATAGAACTTTTGAGATAATCCCCTCATCAGGAAGAGGAGAGATAGGTGTCATCGCAATTTACAGTTCAAGACTTGAGGCTGTAGCAAACAGTCTATTCTCAGGCGACTCTAGTATTGTACCTGTTGGGACACCCAAGGAATCTTTAAAAAATCAGATACCAAAAAACAAAACAGCTCTAATTACTACATTCGGCACACAGGTAAAGCGCGACGAAACAGGGCAGTTCGCTATTGTGGCTTATGCCCAACAAGGATCTCGAACCAAATCTAAATTATCAGAAAAATCTGCTTACAAGAGGGCGGCCCTGGTTGCAAAATCTCAGATACGCTTCTTTGCTGGTGAAATTATGGCGGTCCGGGAATCTCTTGAGCAATCCGAAAATATAACAGAATATGCTGATGAATCATCTCAGACTGATTTTGACGAAAGCTATTCAGAACATGTAAATGCGGTTGCGAAAAATCTAAACATATCAGGTATCAAAACCCTATTCAGATGGAAAACTAGTCATCCATTGACTGGTCACGTCATAATTGGTGTTGTTGTTTCATGGTCGGCATCTGAAATGGATTTTGCTCGTGAAACTAAGAAAAGGTTGGCCAAAGAACCTAAACGAACAAAGAATATCAAAAATAGCTCGGCTGCGGATACATTGAATGATAATGAAAGCCGGGGGGCCGGTGAAGCATACGACGCGAGTGGATCATCTCCGGATGATGATGATTTCTAGTACCTGGACTTAAACTGCAGCTGAAAAGGTCATCAGATCGCAAAGGGTGGTATTTAAAGTGAAAAATCAGATCATCGTAGTTCTCGTTTTTTGTCTTGTTATACTTTTCTCGCGCGGGTCCAACGCAGGATTTTTGGATGATTTAAAGGAGAGCTTAGAAGAATCCGTTGGAGAAATTGAGAAAACTCTTGATCAGGGCACGATAGACTCTAATTCAACACAAGGCCAGGCCCCAGAAGTAGGCACCAAATCGTCAGCAAAAAGTGCCGAAGAAATTGCTTCGGGGAATGCCGTAATTAACTTTTTCTGCCCGTTAGACCCAGACGCAGAGCCCAAAAGCCTTCCTAATGGGCTGACGGGCCTGGTGGGAGACTTTGGCAAAAGCACCGAAGAACAACTTTCTGAAGCGTTTGCAAACAATAATCCCCCAAAACTTCCCTACATTTTGAATCTCAAGCAATACAATAACGCTTTTGATGACCCAGAAATCCAAGAATTATTTAGTAAATTCACAAATAGTGGGGAACTTGAGCATTTAGCGTGGATTCGGGAGATAACCCTGAAGAAGGATCACAGGCTTACCTGGGTAAAAAAAGCTGATGCGTTGTTCGCTTACGGACTTGTTCATATTTATTACCAAAATGTCGGTGGCAATGCTGAGAAAGGTTTTAAATACATAAAGAAAGCTGCAAAACCTATTCACGGGACAAAACATAAACAATATGGCGCGTCGTATATTGCTGGTACCCGAAGGTATAACGGTTACGGTGAGGACATTAACCTTTCCGCTGCCACTACATACATGAATGTAGCCTATGAAATTGCTCGTAATCGTAGTGATAGCTTCGCAAAAACCGTACAAACTGAATTCCTTCGATTGATTTCTGAACCGGCGAACCCAGCCAGGAACCTTTACGCGGAGCTTGGTAAACAAGCCGAAGCAATGCGCCAATCAATTATGCAAGAGTTTAGTGATAGTGCCCGCAGTGCAAATCCCGAAATACTCAAGAAGTCGCAAAAACTGGCCGTGATGCGAAACGACCTGTTAATTGAGATGGGCACAATTGCTGGTATGGGAAAGGATTTAGAGGAATTTAAAGTCAGTGCTCAACAACAGAAATCGGAAGCAGACCCAACAAACTTAGTTGTTCAAGCAACTATAGTCTTGGGTGATGGATTTGCAGAGAAATTAAAGAATCGGATGGGATCAATTGACAAGTTAGACGAAAATGGCCTTAAAAAATTGGAGTCTGTACATCAAGATAATGAAAATCTCCTGTATACAACCGGAGAACTCACTGCTGAGTGGTTTTCTTATCAGGCAGTTAATATGGCAAACGGTGGTGGCGGATTGAATTTATTTGAGACAGTTGAGGTGCTTAGAAGCCTTGATGGTATGACAAATAGGATGTGTTCCGTCCGGGCGGCAATAATGGAATTCGGAAAGCGAACGGATGTAACAATCAATTCATCTAAGGAACTAAAAGTCGACGAAGGAATATAATAGAGAAATTAAGAGAGATACCTTACGGGCTTAATTCCTTCATAACGGCTCTGGATTGACTATCAATTGATTGTTTATTATCCGGCATAACAGTGTAAGAAAGTTGCATAAACTCAGTTTCTCGTACATAGCCGTCAAGCAACTGTTTTCTTATGCTGTCCTCCGCTATTGCTCTGAACGCTATTTCCAGAAGTCCTTCATATAAAATATAGACTCGGGAAAGGCGGCTTGATGCGCTATCTCTGTTGGACATTTCTAAATATTTATGAATTCCACGATACCGCTGATTAAAGAACTCTTCTCCAAAATTAAAGTTTCCGCTTTCCTCTCTTCTGTTGACTTCGACAAAGCGGATACTCACCCCGACAACTAAACCAATTTGTTTTCGATGTTGTGTTATTTGTTCTTCATCAAATTGCCAGCCCCGGAGTTTTATTTCTATTGCGTAGTCAGGTTCAGGAAGTTTTAGACTCATTTCATAATCGCCACCCACTTCCAGCATATCGGCTTCCGTGGCTCGAGATAGTCGGAAAGGACTTACTGGTGTGTTCAAAGCATCACCGAAAGCAGCAGTGGCTGCAAGCCCAATCATATCTTTGAATTTGTCAACAGAAGTATCGATCCCAGCACAATCTGCTACTACACGATCGCGATGCAAAATAGGCGCGACCACCCAAGTCCAACCCTTATCTTCTCCTAGTTTGAAGGACCGAGAGGAAAGATTTTCCCTATACCAGGAAGCTACACTATCACTAGCATTGTTACCCCCTGTAATCATCTCTAAAAATAAATCAGTTATGTTTACAGCCTTTGAGCCCTCATAGATTTGTAGATATTTTCCTCTTACTGGGAAAGTGGATACTATTGTTTTGCTTTCGTTATTAAAAAGAATGTTGTATCCGACAAGCCGTAGAATTACGTCCGTATATTCTTCCCTGACGTCTAATTTGATAATCATTTCAGTAGCTAATGCGAATATCATACCGTATCGTGTAGTTGCATATCCCTCCATTACTAAGTTCGAAAGGCCAATTTCTTCCCAGTTTAAATCTGATAATGCGTCTTCTAATGCCTTGTTTACTTTAGTTTGATTTGATCCTGGTACTGTGATTTTTAGGGCATCACGGGTGTGATTTAAATCTGCGTGCTCTCCATCAATATAGCTTATTCCAGCCCAGTTCACACTTTCCTGGCTGCCAGCGTAAACCGGCGAGTATATGAATGGGGAATAACGTGTTGCGACAGAAATTCCAATTAATGAAAGAGCCGATTTAAGAATATTTCGCCTACTCATACCAATCGGTCGCATATTTTAACTTTCCCTCGGAAATTGAATTACACCAGAAAAGTAATAGACCCCTGGTCTAGTATATTCATTTTAGCTTTTTGGCATTAAGACGACTAACGATCTCTTGGCCAACCAGATCTCCTGCATCAGAGAGCGCCCTACGAACAGCCTCGTTATCTTCAATAGCTCCACTGCGCTTTTGTACCGGTCCAATGACCGCCACCTTTTTCGGCAAGCGACGGGAAAGGTCGAGAACTTCTCCAGTTGCACTAACCATAACACTAAAACCACCGGTACGTTTATCCGGTCTGGGGGTATTGATATCGATTGTTCCAATGGCAAGGTATTTGATTTCACAATCTCGAAGACCCGAAATCACAAGTTTTCTTGTAGCTCGACTCATCCGGCCATTTATTGCTATTTCCTCCTGAATAATCTCGAGTTCCTCTCCGCCGCATGCGTCTAGGGCATCTAGATAATCAACTGGCTCAAATTGAGCTAAGCTTAGGATACTAGATATTTTTGTGTCTATATCCTTGGTAGAAACAAGTACGTATTCACGCTCAGAACTTGTGGTAATAGCACCCTTCTGTACTGTACTTCCGCCGCTACTATCCTTTGAAAATGATTCTGTTTCTTCAGAAATTGCTATAGTAGTACCATCATCTGCAGCAGACTCCGTAGAGCTTTCCGCCTTTTGTTCTTTTTTTATCTTTGTTCTTTTAGCATCAAAAGTCTGACTAGTACCGCCGACAGTCGAAATTGCCTGTTTTGCGGCAAATAACCAAACCATATAACTTCCGTCGCCGCCAGAAGTAGATGCCTGAGATGATGAAATAAATATACCATCCAGTAACGTAGTGTTGACCTGTATCTTCACCCTCGTTTTAACTATTTTTGTTTCCTTATCCCAGCTCTGCTTTTTTGCAATAAGAGAAACATAGTCTTCTAGGTCTCCAAGAATCTGATCCTTGATAGACAGGTATTCTTGAGTTCGCCCCGGATCAAAACAAATGGCTATATACTGGTTAAAGGCCTGAGCTGTCGCTCTTTGCATCCCCTCCTGAAGAAACTCAGGTTTTGGATCTGAATCAAACGCTCCTTTTCTTTCATAAGGAACTTCGGACAGACCCTTCCATGGACGTAGTGGATCACACTCTGCAGCAAAAACAGAATTTTCCGCAGCGATATGAATGAACGCAAGAAAAACGACCACAAATCCAAGATAGCGCTTCATAATGATCATCGGCCCCTCTGTATTGCTATACAAATTTTATAATAGATTATTCTGGGTTACCGGCAAGCCGTATCTTCACCAGGAACCAAGGGTATATCTCCCCTTAAAAACTTTTCTCATCAAATATTGTATACAGTGATTAGTATGTCGACTCCGTCTAAGAAACTAGGAAGTATCGCCGTGCCCGACAGAAAGTTAGCATAGAGGAAGCTAATGGTTTTAGGACGGTAGAATTTTCCCATCATCAGGCCTGTTAGAAAGACCGACCCATGAAAAATAGTAATATATTTAGCCTGGGTTTCGCTGAAATCGGTATTTTTAAAAGAAACATAGCGTTTTACTGAATTCCTAAATACTTCAGATATTTACTTATATAACCTGCTTAAAACATATCTTTTGCGTGTTGCCGTGACCGGATTTCCGGCAATGATTCCGCTTACAATATTTAAAAAATGGGGGCAATGAATTAGTAAAGTAGATCTACTGGTATCTCATACCAAACTAGCCAACCCGAGACTTTTTTACGCTAACGGCTTTGCCTTCCAATTTTTCGTCTATTCCTGTTGATAAATCTTGTTTCTAGAGTTTTTCAAGATTTCATTGGCCTTAAGTCGTTATCACAGGCTTATGGGTTCTAACTAATTCAATCTCGGCGTAGGGTGTCCAACATTCGATAGGGGTGAGGGAAAACAATGACAGAACTGGTCACGATGTCGCTGGATAGAAGGATAGCGGAGGTCACACTAAGAAGGCCTGAGAAGCTGAATGCAATGTCACGGTTGTTGATGAAGAGTTTGGCCGCCATAATCGCTAATATTTCTAATGATTGTTCTCTGCGCTGTGTTGTAATCACCGGAGCGGGCAGCGCATTTTCAGCCGGCGCAGACATTGCAGAGCTTAGGAAGCTAACCCCTGGAAATGCAGAGCAGTTTATTCGGCTTTTACATACTGCATGCCAGGCAATAAGGAATTGTCCAGTACCTGTCATTGCAAAAATTGATGGTCCTTGCCTGGGTGGCGCCCTAGAACTTGCTGCAAGCTGCGACATGCGAGCCGCTTCTGAACGTTCAACCTTCGCGATGCCAGAGGTGCAAATCGGTATTCCTTCAGTGATTGAGGCAGCTCTACTTCCCCGGTTAATGGGCTGGGGCCGAGCATCAGAATTGCTCTATACGGGGCGAACCCTTACAGCTAAAGAAGCCTTGAGTTTCGGCATACTAGAAAAAGTGGTTTCGCCTGAAGATCTTGACCACGCGATCGCTGGATGGACCGACGCAATTTCATCGGCGGGCCCCAAGGCAATTCGCGCCCAGAAGAGCCTTATGCGCCGGTGGGAGCAGTTGATGATCGATGATGCCATCGAGGCTGGTGTGGCATATTTTCAAGAAGCCTGCAGCAATGACGAGCCACAAATTGCTCTAAAATAGTTAAGAGGCTACATGAGTGCTTTGGGAGGCAAGGCGAAAAATGGGTATACACATCCTCGCTTCGGCAGTCGAAAGCTCGGGTCTTACAGGCGTCACAGCGCTTTTGTCCCGGGTATTTCTCCAGGTAACAGATAAGAAAATCGCCATAACCAGGAGGGTAACCCTATGAAAGTTGGCGCGTTCCTGATGCCGAATCACCCCCCCCACCGCGACTTCGCTGAAGGGCATTATCATAATCTAGACACGCTGGAATATTATGACGAAATTGGCTTTTCCGAGGCCTGGGTCGGCTGTCATTACACTGTTCCACGCGAGCCCAACCCAGCGCCGGATTTACTAGTCGCGCAGGCAATAGTGCGGACCAAGAATATCCGCGTGTCGCCAGGCGGTTATATGCTACCCTATCACCATCCGGCTGAGCTTGCCCACCGCATTGCCTGGCTCGATCATATCTCACAGGGGCGTTGCTATATTGGCATCGGCTCGGGTTCGATCCCGAGCGATTGGGCCCTATTTGATATCGACGGTTTCAGTGGCCAGAATCGGGAAATGACGGAAGAGTCGCTTGAGATCATGATCCGCCTGTGGGAAAGCGAGGAAGCATTCGACTATGACGGTAAATATTGGCGCGGCAAACGCCCACCTGATGATCCAGAAGATCTATACAAAATGCACATCAAGCCCTTTACCAAGCCCTATCCGCAGCTTGCCATCGCCGGCTTCAGTGCCGGTTCGCCAACTCTTGAGCTCGCCGGCCGCAATGCCTATATCCCGCTCTCTCTCAGCTTCGGCAACACCTATCTCAGTGGCCATTGGGAAGCAGTCGAAAAGGGCGCGGCGGAAGCCGGGCGCGTGGCCGAGCGAGATATCTGGCGTGTCGGTCGCGACGTCTATGTCGCGGATACCGACGCTGAGGCGCGCAAGAAGGTGAAAGAGGGCGAGATTGGTGATCAATATGAGGGCTTTTGGCTGCCGGTCCTCAACCGTATCGGCATGCTGGAAAGCTGCAAACATCATCCGGATGTATCAGATTCCGACGTCACACTCGATTATATGATTGACCACAATATGTGTGTCGGTAGCCCCGAGACGGTGAAACAGAAGATTGCCGACATCGCCGGGATTTCTGGCGGCTTTGGCCAACTACTGATTACTTCCTACGACCATCTCGGCAACATGCAAGGCTGGCGCGAATCAACAAAGCGACTCGCCCAGGAAATCATGCCGAAGTTTTCCGGCCTCGGCGCATAAACAAACCAAATCTCAAATACCGAAAGAGAGAATCTAATGATTAGGCTGCACACTCCCAACACCATCGCCGCACCGGCATCGCGCTACAGCCATGGCGCCGAAGCTGGACCCAATGCCCGCTGGCTACATGTTTCTGGCCAGGTTGGCAGCAATGCTGACGGCAGTCTCGCCGAAGGCTTCGAAGCACAATGCCATCGGGTATGGCAAAATACCCTCGCGGTGCTGGAAGAATCGGGTATGGGTGTGAAAGACATTGTCAAGGTGAACACGCTTCTGATGTCCCGCGAAAATTTGGCCCAGATGCGGGAAATCCGAGATTCCTACCTCGGCGACCACCCGGCGGCCTCAACCCTATCTATCGTCGCCGGCCTGGCCCACCCAGACTGGCTGGTCGAAATGGAAACTATCGCGGCCCAGGAAGCATAATCATTATCGACCAATTGGTAGATTGACTCATGTTGTAATCACACGCCAAACTTGTACAATTGACAAGGATAAGATCAATGGTGCTCTAAATTGGGCTACTTGCACCACAACCAGGGGAGATTATCGCTATGAAAAGACCGACAATCGGAAGATTTCTGCGCTTTGCCATGCTCGCCGCTTTAGGCTTGTCGCTCGCCTGGAGTTTCGCGCCCGATGCGGCATCGGCCAAGACCAAGGACGGAAAATATCTCATCTACTATAGCATGAGCTATGTCGGGAATGCTTGGCAGACTGAGGCAAAAAACGTCATAACCGCAATGGCCTTATTGCCAGAATATCGCGACCGCGTGGAGCTTCGCGTTCAAGCTGCCGGGGCTAACGCGGCGCGCCAGATCCAGCAGATGAATGCAATGATCCAAGCTGGCGCAGACGCGATCCTTGCCTTCCCGATTTCACCCACAGCGCTTAACGGCGTTATCAAGAACGCATGCAATAAAGGTGTGATTGTCGTGGTGATCAATGGCGTTACCGAGCCTTGCGCCTATGTAGTCAAAATTGACGGCGTAAAACTTGGCGCCTACCGCACAAAATATGTAGTCGACAAGATTGGTGGAAAGGGCAACATCGTCGCCATTACTGGCGTACCCGGCGTGTCATATAGTGAGGAGCATCATCAGGGCGTCAAGGAAGAGATCGCCCGCCATCCCGAGGTAAATTTGCTAGCCGAGCTTGTCGGCTTCTGGAGTCATTCCCAAGCGCGCCTCGAGATGCGCAATTTGCTTGCTACACATGGTTGGGACGAGATAGATGGTATCGTTGTGCAGACTGGCTGCTACACCGTCTCACAAATGCAGGTTGAAGATGGTTGGTGGCCCGAAAATCCCATCATCCCATGCGCTGGCGAATCTGCCAATGGCAATCGCCTACAGATGCTGCCTACCTCATCCGGCATCGAGGGCGCGCTCGGTAAATCGGGACAATCCATTGGCTCTGGCCTCTGGGCTGTGGGATATACTTTTCGCGTCGCCATGCAGGTGCTCGACGGCGAAAATGTCGACCATCTGATCTATTACACCGGCGTCGAAGTGACCGAAGATAATGTTGCCCTGTGTGAAACCGGCTCAGCTGCGGAATTCGCCGCTGGCTGTAACACTATCAAACCAGGCTCGGTACCGCCTGATTACGCCATCGACTTCTGGTCGCCACAAGTACCAGAAATGGGCTTTAAAGCAGCTCTGCACGGTGTACCGGACGACTATTGATCGGTTCACCACGCGTTAGATAGTACCGAGGCATGGCCATGCTAGACCATGCCTCGGTGCCTTCGCCCTGCCGCGTGACAAAATGAACAATTCTGCGCCCGCTATAGAAGTTTCGGGACTCTCCAAGCGCTTCGACGCAACGGTGGCCCTTGATGATGTTTCATTTTCCATCGACAAGGGCGAAGTCCGAGCTCTTATTGGCGAAAACGGCGCCGGAAAATCGACTCTAGTCAAAATTCTAAGCGGCCTAATTCGCCAGGATTCAGGCAGCGTCAGTCTTTTTGGCGAGACGGTAGGAATTGGCCGACCGGTCCGCGCCCATCGTTTTGGCATTCACACTGCGTTTCAGGAAATGACCCTAGTGGACGATCTCACGGTCACGCAGAACATGCTGCTGCCCTACGAGCCAGCACCGTTACTCGGACAGATCAATCACCGCAAGAGCCATCAATTGGTCGCGCAACATTTCGCCAATTTGAACCTTGAAAATGTTGACCCCGGTGCACTGGTAAGCGAGCTAGACCTTTCGACGCGACAAAAAATTGAAATTGCTAAGGCAGTATCACGGGACCCTCGCGTACTATTACTTGACGAGCCGACTTCAACCCTATCGGTCTCCGATGTCGATTGGCTCGGCGCCTTAATCGAAACACTGAGCGCCACCGGGGTAACACTCGTTTTTATCACCCACCGTATGGCGGAGGTGCGGCGCTTTTGCGGCAGTCTCACGGTGCTACGCAACGGCCAGCATGCCGGCTCCTTTGGGGTTGACGAAGTGTCTGACAGCGATGTTGTACGTCTCGTCATCGGCCGCTCGCTTGGCGCCATCTATCCTTTAAAAGAAGATTACCGACGGAGCACGGCAACTGCGCCGGCACTCGCTGGAAACGGTCTCTCCACCAGCGGTCAATTGTGCGATACATCATTTCAACTATGGCCAGGCGAGGTTCTTGGTATCGGCGCGTTGCAAGGTATGGGTCAGCTCGAATTGTTTGAGGCGCTGTTCGGAGTCACTGGCCTGCGCGAGGGCCGAGTAGAATTGGATGGCAAAGCCGTCACGCTAACGACACCAGCCGATGCAGTGCGCGCCGGCATCGGTATCAGCCTGGTGCCAGAGGATCGCAAGACAGAGGGCCTGTTTCTCACCCTATCTGGTACCGCCAATGTCTCAATTCCGGTCATCGAGCGGCTCGCCAATTTTGGGTGGATCGTGCGCGAGGCAGAGGCGGCAGCGGTAGACGAAGTGTTTGACCGCCTCAACGTCCACCCTCGTGCACTTTACAAAAGCGCATCTTCATTCAGCGGAGGCAACCAGCAGAAGATTGCCATCGCCAAATGGCTGCTGGCGCAGAGCAAAGTGCTTCTAATGTTCGACCCAACCCGCGGCGTAGATATCGGCACCAAGCACGAAATCTATATTCTGATCCGCGAATTGGCCAAAGAGGGAAACGCAATCCTGTTCTACACGACGGAAATTCCCGAGCTGGTAAATGTGTGCGACCGAGTCCTGGTGATGTATCGCGGCCGCATCGTCAAGGAACTACTCGGCGACGAGATTTCTGAAGAAAATATTATGACACACGCGCTTGGCACACCGACGGCGGGGACCGCTGCGTCGCCAGAGGAGATCGCTAGATGAACGGCTCAGCCGCTCTTTCCGCCGTGCCGCTAAGTTGGCGCCGTAGCCTAGCACGCCAGCAGCGTTTGTTCGTCGCCGTCGGCGCCTTCATTGCCATTTTCGTCTATCTTGACTTTATCTCGCCAGGCCCAGTTAGCTACTTCGAAATCAGCTTTCTATTTGCGAATGCCGGACCGTTGGCGCTCGCCGCAATGGGTCAGACCATCGTCTTCCTTATTCGTGGTTTTGATCTGTCCTGTGGAGCCACACTCTCCCTGGTCAATGTTGTTATTGCGCTCTACACCCGCGATACGGTTCACAGTCAAGTGCTCATGTGCATTGCGGGCCTTGGCATAGGTGCCTTCGTTGGCGCCTTCAACGGATTCTTCATCGCCTTCATGCGCCTCCAGCCGGTGGTAGTGACACTGGCCACAATGTTTATCATTCTTGGCCTTAACCTGTTAATCATGCCCGATCCGGGCGGTATGGTACCCTACGGCATCACACAAACTCTTACCGGAGATATCATTCCGGACATTCTTCCAGCTTCGCTGGTCGTACTGTTGGTGGCCTTGTTGATCTGGGCGCTGATCAAACGTTCGCGTTTTGGGACCGCGCTTTACGCCGTCGGTAGTAACGAAGACGCGGCATTCTCCAACGGTATTTCTGTGACACGGACAAAATTTATTGGCTACACTCTAGCCGGCATGTTCTACGGCGCCGGCGGCGTCTTTCTGAGTGCTCAGACCCTGTCCGGGGATCCTCTGGTAGGCAGTGGCATGCTGTTGCTAATCTTCGCCGCAACAATTTTGGGTGGTACGCGCATCGGTGGTGGACAGGGCGGCTGTGTCGGAACCGTTTTCGCTGCCCTCACGCTCCTCTTAATCTCAAACGTAATGCTGGTGCTGAATGTTTCCTCACACTACACGCCAATTGTCGAGGGGGTAATTTTGTTGCTTGCGGTAGCCGGCGCGACGCTCGGCAAGGATTCTCCGGTCACCGAACACCTTAGAGTTTTTCGACTCAATATTGCTGGTCTCGGCAACCGCTCGTTACCGCAATTTCTCGAACGCCCCAAAGCCCAGCGTGGGAGGTTGCGAACCAACTGGAAAACGCGGGTGAGCGATGAGCTGACTGGCTCGGCGGTCAATCAATGGCGCGTAAAAAATTGGGAAAGTCTCCGCCTGATTATCCCGGCTTGGGTGCTGCTGGTCGTAGTTTATGTGTTGGTGCTTATCTTTATCGGCGGCTCCGCCTGGAGCACACATTACTTCAACTCACTCTTTACGCTAGCGATCTTTTTTGCCGTTCTTGGGTTAGGTCAGGGCGCTGTGGTGCTAACCGGCGGCCTCGATCTCTCAGTGCCACACACCATGGCATTTACAGGCGTCATGCTAGCGGCACTCTCTAACGGCATGGACGGACCAGCCTATTGGGCCATTCCGATGGTACTCGGAATCGGTATTACGGTAGGCATCGTCAACGGGCTTGGCATTGTTCTGTTTGGAATGCCCGCAATCGTGGTAACGCTTGCTACTAATGGCATAATGCAGGGCCTTGGTTTGCTCTATACAGGCGGCATACCAACCGGACGGTCACCACCAGTATTGGTGTGGCTTTTCACCGGGCGGTTTCTCGGCTTCGCACCGTCGGTCTGGCTGCTGATTATTTTCGTCGCTATGGCGATCATTGTACTGCACCGAACCACCTTCGGACGGCGCGTTTTCGCGCTGGGCAATAGTCCGCGCGTGTCTTTACTGTCGGGTGTTCGTGTCGACCGCACGACCATCGGTGTCTACGCGCTGAGCGGCTTTTGCTCAGCCCTCGCCGGTGTACTGATGACCGGATTCAGCACCGTTTCGTTCCTTAATATGGGGCTACCCTTTCTGCTGCCGGCAATCGCCGTCGTTCTGGTTGGCGGCACGCTTGCAACTGGTGGACGTGGCCATTATTTGGGCATTCTAGGCGGTGCCCTCCTGCTCACAGCGGTAGCTACCTTCGTCACTGGCACCAATATTCCGATTGCATGGCGCGATATTGTTTTTGGCGTCGTGGTTCTTGGTGCGGTGTTGACGCTGCGCGAACGCAACACCGGCTAAGCTCAACCGGCTAGTAGTTCCGCCAGCGCCTGGTCGATAAAGGCAGCATCTTCGGGGTTACGGGCATTACCAGCCCAATGACCCCAGATAGACGGAATTGGGCGAAATTCAGCGTTCGGTATATGGGCCGCCTCATAGGCACCGTCCTCGGGCGGAAAATAAATATCGGTTTGGCTAGGCATAACGATTGCCTTAGCACTTATCGTTCCCAATGCTTTTTCAAAATCTCCACAATAAATCTCATTGTCGCTAAGGTCAGCGTGATACCAAGTCGATATATGAGAAAGTATGTCGTTTGCATCGCGACTCACAAACATGTTTTCCCAATGGCCTACAAGAAAATCCTCAATCGAGTTGTAACCCATATCATTATATTTGCTCTCGCGATAAAAACCCTGCGACGGCGGGGAAGCGGCCCAAGCGCGACCCAGAGTTTTGAGACCGACTTCCGGTGGCGTGTCGTACCAGCCGTCTTTCCACGCTGGATCAAGTTCAAGAATGCCGCGCATACCTTGGAGGAACACTTTGTTATGAGGCGAGGTTCGCGCAGAACCGCAGATCGGCGCGATGGCGGCCATCATGTCTGGAAAAAGCACTGCCCATTGATAAGTCTGCAGGGCACCCATCGAATGGCCCATGACAAGCAACAGCTTATCAATGTCAAGCACCTCAGTGATGAACCGATGCTGCAGCATCACATTATCATAAATTGAAACGTGGGGAAAATTGCCCCGGTCGAATGGCGATGGCGTATTGCTAGGGGAAGAAGAAAGGCCATTGCCCAAGAGGTTGGGAACAATAATAAAGTGACGAGCGGGGTCGAGTGCCTTACTAGGGCCAAAGAAATATTCGCAATCGGTGTGCCGCATACCGAACGGTGTGAGAATCACTACGGCATTGCTTTTGTCTTCATTGAGTGTGCCATAGGTGCCGTAGGCAAGCCTGACGTCATGCAGGCTGTGTCCCGACTGCAATAAAATTTCTCCAGCCTCGAAAAATCTGCTCTCGCTCATGTTCGCCTCCGCTCAGTGCCCGAACTTAGCTGCCGGCGACGACAGGCAATTCGATGAAGGACGGCCGCGACGCGTCGTGGAATACCGTTTGGTTTGCAATCACCAGCTCGCTATCTTCCCCGAACGGCTTACCATTGTTCGGGTTACGGTCGAAATGCGGGAAGTTGCTGCTCGAGACTTCAACGCGAATGCTGTGTCCCGCTTCAAACTGGTGGCAAGCAACGCCGGCAGCGATAGAAAAGGAATAAATCTTGCCAGGCTCCAACAATCTCTCGTCCGCGAGCGATTTGTGGTAGCGTCCGCGTATGATGCCCTCGGTAATATTGATCGACGTGCCGTCAGGCCAAACATCGCACAGCTTGACGGTGAAATCCGTATCCACCGCCGAGGTAGCCGCATGCAGAACTGCGTTTACCTTTCCAGCGATAAACACCGGCGTATCTAGGGGCGATGAGCTATAAACCAGCACATCGTTACGATATTCAACCGGTCGCTGGTCAGCGGGTCCCATGGGCGCCCTATCCGGAAGGCAGCAGGAATGACCGCCGAGACTTTCGACCGGCACCGCCGGACCGTAGATAAAAAAATCAGCGTCCTCGTCGTCCGGCGCCTCGCGCGAAAGGCTGCCATCCCCGGAAAGCGAATTAGCTCGTCCGCCACTATGGCAATACCATTTCTCCGCCATCGTACCGGGAAGTGGCCAGCTATCATAATCGCGCCATTCATTGGCACCAGTGACGAACAAGCGCACCATGGGAAGTAAGTCAAGTCTGGTACGGTCGCCCTTGAGTTGAGCATCAAACCAAGCAATTTGATAATCATCGACGAAATTTCGTGCCTCCCAACCATAATCGATGGCACCAACTTTCTGAGTCCAAGGAATATGATACCACGGACCCACGAGCAGGCGGTGCTCCGCCCGCCCGGCGGCTGTAAAGACTTCGTAACATTCGATCGTCTTGGCAATGAAGCTGTCATACCAGCCGCTTACATGGAGGCAGGGAATGTCAATAGTGTCGAGGCGAGATGACAAATCCCATTCCCGCCAATAATCGTCAGCGGATGGATGAGCAAGATAGTCGGCAATGAAGGGTAGAGAATCGGGTGTGATAAAAAACGGCGTCTGCCTCATCGGTGTCGCCGGGTGCCATTTGCCAGATATCTGGTCAGCCAGAGCTACCTGGGCGATAGCCTCATCGTCACCCTTTCGGTTTGCCGCATCGCCAGCGATGATTGCAGCCCATTGCGCCAGTGTTGCCATGGAGAGTGCGCCACCAACATAAAGAAATCCGTCATGCATGCCGGCGGGATAAAAAGCTGGAATCGCTGTTTTGAGTGATGGAGGCTGGAGATGAGCAGCAAGCAGTTGGTTGATCCCAGGGATGGAGAATCCGTAACTCGCTACCTGACCGTCGCACCAATACTGGGCGGCACACCATTCGATGGTATCGAACCCGTCAGTGTCATCATGGCGCAGGGGATAGAACTCACCCTCCGACTGATAACGACCGCGTGAATCCTGAACCAGCACTGCATAGCCATGCCGGGCATACCAAGAGGGGTGGGCATACACGTAGGATTGTGCGGCATCCTTATCATAAGGTATGCGCAATACCAGAGCAGGAACTGGCCCGCTTTCCACTGGGCGGAAAAGGTTTGCGCGGAGCGTCACGCCGTCCCGCATGGCAATAGCGATATTCTGTTCGGCGTGGATTCCGGCAGTTTGATAGGAATTATCCGACATGGCGGTTTTCCTCAATATTTTGCAACGATAACGAGTATCTATAACCACTTTAACCAATCCGGCCGCAAAAATAATCCTGCTTCGGCAGGAGTTCGAAATAAATATTTCGAGAAAATTCCAGACAATCACTAACCGATATAGCTTAACCTCTAGGGCTATTGCGTTTCCTAACCAGTATTGGCGCCCTGGGCATAGTGCGCGAAGCCGTTCAAGCCCTATAATTTCTTTTAAATGACACTCAACGTACAACGCGCTGTGCCTTGGAAAATTTGTTTCACAAAAAATTTTTCGGATTACAGAAGCCAAAATTGAAAAATGGTACTTCACTTGTTATGCGACTAGAAGCAGTCCGAGGACTTTGAACAGGTGGACACAACTTAGGACCTAGGCAAACCGATCTCGACACTAGATATTTATGACTAGGTTGAAAGCACCATCGGGCCATGTTTTGGAGCCTGATTGGCAGGTCTCGGGGGGCCTGTGGATGACATATTCCGCCTCCATGACCACCTAAAGGCGCGCCTTTAGGTGGACAGGATGGATTTAGCCCAACTATAGTGCGCCCGCACCGCGCCGAAAAAGGGCGCTTACGAGATGAAACCGATAGAAGGCATTATGGCCAAAGAAGAATTGCTCGAGTTTTCCGGCACAGTGACGGAAAAACTCCCGGACACTATGTTCCGCGTAAAACTTGAGAACGACCATGAGATCATTGCACGTCCAGCGGGCAAGATGCGTAAATACCGCATCCGCGTTTTGGTCGGCGACAAGGTCGATGTCGAAATGACGCCCTATGATCTAACTAAGGGCCGCATTACTTTCCGACACAAATAGCCTATCCGCGCACCGCCGCCTAGACCTGCGGGTTTCCCTCAGGACCATAAATACGAATCGTCTCCGCCACGGTGATTTGGTATTCCTCAAACAATTGGTTTTTTCCCAGAACCTGCGCCTCTCCATGCCCTGGGTGATTGCGCCATGCCGACACGGCTGCTTCGTCACGCCAGAAAGACAGCGACAGAAATTTACCGGGCGTCACCATGCTTTCGAAGCGCTCAATGGAAATGAAGCCGTCCTGCTTTTTGAGCTCAGGGCGCAGCTCTGCTGCGAGGTCAAAATAACACGGTGCACCCGCTTTGTTAGGCTGGACTTCGAATATGACCACGATCATGATCTTCTCCATTGCCAGAGAGATGAATAGTATGGCTCATCCAAGATTTGTTGATATGGGCACCTGCGTAGCCTAATGGACGCTTATATGGATTTCTGGACCTTGACCGCGAGGCGCTTGGTTTTGCACTCCGTGTGGTGCGCATCGCCTGTTTTGGATTCCGGGTCACTCAGTGTAATCGGTTTGGCCAGGGCAAAGGGCAGTTGCCCGTCAAGCCATGTGTGCAGATTATAATTTCGCGGAGTTACTACCGCTTCTTGGGATAACCTCGCCATTAGTCTGTTGTCGAAACAAAACGCATCGTCCGCATACCAAGCCCAGCATTAAAGCCAACCGAAAGCAGAATAAGTGCTGCGCCAATAAAGGTAAGGCGGGTAGGAACCTCGTCAAAACCAAGCCACACCCAGATTGGCGCGAATACCGCGTCGATCAGCACCACGAAAATCAGTGTTGGAGCCGAAATATAGCGCGCAGCATAGAAATAAAGTGTAAGTGGAATAGCGAGTTGCACCACACCAAACGCAGCCATCATAGCAACATCATAAGCGCTGGCGGTAAACGGCAGAGCAACCGGCAGTGCCGCGATGCCCGCAACCAAAGCCGAAATCAGTACCGCCGGTTCCATCTGCACATTCCGAAATTTACGCGCGATTAAGGTCTGCACGGCGATCGCCACGGCAATGGAAAATGCCAGAAGATTACCGTAAAAACCGCTGAGTTCGGCCGCACCGGAGAACATGACCCCAACACCGGAAAGCCCACCCAGCATGGCGATCCATGTATAAAGAGGAACGCGCTCGCCGAGGAAGGGCCGGGCAAACAATGCCACCAACAGGGTCGATGTGGTCATGATGGCAACAACATTAGCTACCTGAGTATGCTGCATCGCCAATACGTAGGCGATAATCGCCCACCCGGTGAACACACCGATCACTAAGCTCGGCAACGCTGCTGCCTTAAATGAAGCAAGCGCGCGACGACGCTCCCGGATGACGAAGATCAAGGAGACCGCGATGGCAGCAAAGAAACAACGGAGAGTGATGATTTCCCAGCTGTCTATCGAGACTGCACGCACAAAATAGCCGCCGCTGGAGAAACACATTCCGGCGCTAACAGCGAGCAGAGCGCCAAATACGGGCCGAGAAATCACCTGCACTTCCACCCGTCGATCAAAATGCCACCAAGTCTAACCCGGTCATATAGGTCTCGATCATACCACACACCTTGGCGTCGTTTTTCCATCAGCATGAGGCAGCCGGGAGATATTGCCAGAGATCTTGTCGCAGATATCATGATTAAGATAATTGACTACAGCGGACCGAACATTGATCCCTTTGTATAGCAACCTAGAGATGCCAGTGGTTTTAAGAATTACACCCGCTTTCAACTGATCTTCCTCCGCGCTTACTTTTCCCGGCGTTACTATCATAATCAATACGATCCCTGCCGCCAGCCACCGTCCCGTGTAAGCAATTGGCGAGAGGTGAATAATTGACTATGGTCCGGCGCGAAACCGAGAAAAAAGAGGCTACATGTTGCGCTGCGCTGCTATCGGTCTTGGCTGGTGGGCCGACGAACTAGCCCAGGCCATCCAAGGAAAATCACAGAAGATCTGCGTTACAACCTGTTATTCGAGGACGCTAGAAAAACGCATAAGCTTCGCCGATAAACACGGCACGACTATTCATAATTCCTATCAAACAGTGTTGACCGACGAAGACGTTGACGCGGTTCTGCTCTGCACACCTCATTCACTTCATGCAGAACATGTTGAGCAGGCGGCACGGGCCGGTAAACACGTATTCGTAGAGAAGCCTTTCACCCTCACGGAAGATAGCGGCAGAGCGGCCGCTACCGTCTGTGCCGATCACAACCGTGTGCTAGCTGTCGGTCAAAATCGCCGCTATGCTGCCGCCACCCAAGAGGTGAAACGCCTACTACAGGCTGGCGAATTCGGCACACCACTTCATTGTGAAGCCAATTTCTCTAATCCCCGGCCACTGCAATACAAGCCCGACGGCTGGCGCGCAAACCGAATTGAGAGCCCAGGCGGAGGTATTGCAGGCATGGGCGTACACATGATTGACGCCATGACCCACCTGCTTGGACCGGTAACCCGCGTACAGGCGCAGTGCAAGCGTCTCGCAGTCTCAGTCGACATTGATGATACCACCTCGGCTCTATTCGAATTTGCCTCCGGCGCCACCGGCTACCTCGGTACTTTCAGCGCCTGCCCACAGACTGTCTTCTTTAATCTTTACGGAACCGGCGCCAATGCCTTTGCGGCTCCAGATACAGATCGGCTAACTTTGCATCGTGCGGGCAAAGAGCCTACGGAGGTAAACCTTACGCCGATTGATACCCTCAAAGCGGAACTTGAAGAATTTGCCGACGCCTGCACAGGTAGCGTTAAATTTCGCGTGCTGCCGGAAGAAGCGATCCACACGGTTGCCGTCATGCAAGCGATGGTAGCCTCTGCCGAGCACGGAGCACCGATAGTTGTCGGTAGCCTCTAGAAAATGCTTCTCAAGCTCCTTCTATTAATTGGCGGAATCACAATCTTTGCTTCCATGATCTATGACCGTTTTACCGGAAAAAAGATGACCCGGCGGATTGTCTGGCCATTGTTGGGTACCATTGCCGCGGTGCTCATCGCTATCGCGGCGCGCACCGTGGTGAAATAGCGACGCCTAAAATCATCCCATAACCTTGTGCGCAATACGAGATAGGAAAGTGGCGCAGCTTCGAGCCCATCTCTGAGTGGCGAGAAACTGAGACCGATGGCTAATCTACTGCTTCACCCAATTCACGAAGTTTTTCTCGGATTGCGTAATTGTCCGGCGCCATGCCACGAGCGCGGCGGAAATCTTCTCGTGCGAGAGCATTCTGGCCCGCGCCTTCAAGCGCAAGGCCACGATGGAAATACATCTTTGCATTTACCGTCCCAAGATCGATGGCGGCATCAAAATCCTCGATCGCACTCGACCAGTTGTCACTCATGCGGTAAGCGCTGGCCCGAGTTGCTAGCGCGATTCCGACTAGGGCGTCGTTGATCACGTTGCTCTCAATTGCCAGAGTCAAATCTGCCACCGCCTTGTCATACTCTTCTAGGTGATAGAATGCCTGAGCGCGGCTGATATGCATGACAGCGAAAGCCTCTCCGAATATTTCTCCGGAATTGATCGCTGTTGTCAGATGCGTGACCGCTGCATTGAATTCCCCATTGCGCAGCGCCCGAGCTCCTTCGTTCATCTCAAATCTTCCATTACTCGACAGAGCAGGAATAGCAATCAACGCAGCAAATATGAACGCGGCAAAAAATTTCACGAATGGAAGGTTCAAGATTGCAACGGGACAAGAAAATCGCGAAGTGCGTCAAGCGTCACATCCGGGTCTTCTTCCATCATAATGTGACCCAGATTGGGTAGTATGACAGACACCGCTCCAGGAATAGAATCAGCAAGTACACGGCCCGCTTTTGCCGGCGTCATCAAATCTTTTTCACCGATGACCACCAGGGTCGGGCAAGTTACCGCCGCTGCCGCTGCCGCGCCACCCTCATAGGCGTTTGTCGCCATAAGGTCTGTATGGAGGATACCGTTAGCGGCACGTTCCATGACACGCAAGCCGCCCCTCATCATCCAAAGGCCCGGCATGCGATGCCCGCCAAGCTGTGCACGCCGGCCATAACCCCAGACATTGAGCAAGTCAAAAGCCTCATGATCATCCACTGCGGCCGGCTTGAGTAAGGCGTCATTGACCGGAATAGCAAGTGCTCCACCAAGTATCACCAAAGCTCGCGCCCGGTCATTATACCGCCCAGCGCAATCGAGAGCGACTTGCCCGCCCATGCTGTGGCCGACTAATGCCACGCTTTCGATTCCCGCCGCGTCCATCACTCGAACGACCCAATCAGCCATTGCCTCGATCGAAGTGAATGGCTCGCCACCGGAGCGGCCATGGCCCGGAAGATCAACGGCCAAAACGTTGCTGCCATGCCATGCAAAATAACGCGCCTGCAATTTCCAGATTGTTCGATCGAATGAGGCGCCATGGACAAACAACGTGGTCGGTAGCTTAGTATCGAAATCCTGACCGCCGGTGGCACAAAAAACCTTATGGCCGTTGACTTGCAGCTCCATCGTCTAGTTCCTCTGCGACGCCTTAAGCGCGCGGGCAAGATCATTGGTCAAATCCGACGGATCTTCGAGTCCGACCGAGAGACGAACCATATCTTCAGCAATGCCAGCCTTCTCTAGTTCCACTCTACCCATCTGCTGATGAGTTGTGCTGGCCGGATGGATTACCAGGCTCTTGGCGTCACCTACATTGGCGAGATGAGAGAATAGTTCCAACGCCTCAATAAATTTACGCCCAGCCTCGCGACCACCCTTGATGCCGAAAGTAAAGATCGAACCGCAGCCATCGGGCAGCAAGGTCGCCGCAAGATTATGATCTGGGTGGGAGGTGAGCTCAGGATAGCTTACCCAGTTTACCAAGTCATGGCCCTCAAGAAAGGTGATTAGGTGACGAGCATTCTCGACATGGCGCTTGACGCGCATGGAAAGCGTCTCGACGCCTTGTAAAATATAGAAGGCATTGGTCGGACTCATGCAGGCACCAAAATCGCGCAGACCCTCGGCACGTGCACGCATGATAAATGCACCAGGGCCAAATTCCTCGGCAAAATCGAGGCCGTGATATCCATCATATGGTTCTGTAAGGGTAGGGAATTTGTCAGTTGCCTCCCAATCAAAGGTACCGCCATCGACGATCACCCCGCCGATGGCGACGCCATGACCGCCGAGAAACTTCGTCGCCGAATGCATAACAATATCGGCACCGTGCTCTAACGGGCGGAACAGGCAGGGAGTGGCAAAAGTATTGTCGATCATCAGCGGCAACCCGTTCTCATGAGCAACTTCGACGATGCGTGCAATATCCATCACCTCAAGGCCTGGATTGCCCAGGGTTTCTCCATATACGAGCCGTGTGTTGGGCTGAATGGCATCGGCGAAAGCCTTCGGCTCGCGCGGATCAACGAAACTCGTCTCGATACCGAAACGCGGCAATGTATGGGCAAAGAGATTGTGGCTACCGCCATAGATTGAAGCCGAGGAGACGATATGTGAACCGGCATCCATCAGTGTCGCCACAGCTAGATGAAGCGCCGCTTGGCCGCTAGCCGTGCAAACGGCGCCGACGCCACCTTCGAGTGCCGCGATACGCTCTTCCAGAACAGCTACGGTAGGATTAGAAATGCGCGAATAGATATGCCCGGCGCGCTCTAGATTGAACAACGAGGCCGCCTGCTCAGTATCGTTAAACACATAAGAGGTAGTCTGGTAGATAGGAACAGCTCGCGCGCCAGTCACCGGATCGGGCCTCTGACCGGCATGCAAGCCAAGGGTGTCGGGTCTAAGATATTTTGGACCAGCCGCCATGTCGGAGTCTCCTTCTCGGTTCGCCGGTATCCTATGCGAGCGCAGCGTTTTGTCCAGGCGCGCTTCCAACAATGCGGAAAACTGTTTTGAGCCGCTCCCACAGGGCGTAAGATCATCGACAGAGGCATAAGGATAGGGGAGTGGGTCTATGCTCAAGATCACCGGTTATTCGGACCGAGTCAGCGCACGTCCTGGCGAGAAGATCAAATTCATGGTTAATTGCGAATTAGACAGTTATCGCGCCGATATCGTCAAATTGATATGCGGAGACAGCTCGCCAAACGGACCAAAATATAAGGAAAAACTAATTCGCACCCCAGTCAATAAAAGATACAAGGGGCGCGCCCAGCGCATACATGCTGGCTCCTACGCCATTGTCAAAAGCAATCCGAGTCTTGAACGGATAAAAAACTTCACCGTCCAGGCCAAGGTCTGGCCGACCACGCCAGAGCGCGGTCAGCAAGTCATTCTCGGCAAATGGAGCCCGCGCAATCAGAGCGGCTTTGCCCTAGTGGTAGCTGAGGATGGCTCACTGGGCCTGATGCTCGGTAGTGGCAGAGGAAAAACTGAGACCGTCTCCCTGGGCAAGGCGATGTTGTCACGTCATTGGTACATGGTCGCCGCTAGTTGGGATGCTGCAAAAAGAGAAGTACGGCTCTATCAAGAGCCTCTGCACAACTATTTCGGTGTCAAACACGGCGGCTCAGTGGTTAAAAAAGTTAAGATTGCCAAGGTTGCTAGCAATAAATCTCCGTTCACCATGGCGGCTTTATTCAGTAGTAAATCCGGCGACCGGACGATCTGCAGCAGCTTCTATAACGGTAAAATCGACAGCCCGAGAGTTTGCGATCGAGTACTAAGCCCGGCAGAGATCGAAAGCCTGAAAGGCAACGCAATCCCCTCTGCACTCGCCTCATCGGTCCTCGCCGCATGGGATTTTTCGCGCGATATTACTTCGATCAAAATCAGCGATATCTCCAGCCGTCAGATGGACGGTGAGATTGTCAATTTACCGGCGCGCGGCATGACGGGTGCCAATTGGACTGGCGTAGAGATGAGCTGGCGCCATGCCGCAGAAGAATATGGCGCAATCCATTTTCACGACGACGACCTCTACGATGCTGGCTGGGAAGTAGACTTCGAGCTGACGGTTCCGAAGGGTCTAAAGAGCGGGATTTATGCCGCGCGCCTCCGGGCCGGAGACGCGGAAGAATATATCCCCTTTGCCGTCCGCCCCGAGCGGGGTAAAGAAGCGCGTATCGCCTTTATCCTACCTACTATTCATTACATGGCGTATGCCAACGAGCATCTCGCCTTCAACGGCCCGATTGCAGAGATTCTCACCGGCCAAGTATCGGTGCTACACGATACCCATATGTTTCTGAACAAGCACCGGGAGTATGGTGCCTCGCTCTATGATACTCATTCCGACGGCTCAGGCGTCTGCTATTCTTCGCGCCTTCGGCCAATTCTCAACATGCGACCAAAATACCAGACACAATGGTCCTGCTTCGGCGAGAAGGACACCAATCTGCGCGAATTCAATCTTGACCTCTATTTCATCGACTGGATGGAGCGTTTCGGTTTTGACTATGACGTGGTGACTGACGAAGATATTCATTATGAAGGCATCAGCGCCCTTGAGCCACACAACGTCATCATCACTGGCAGCCATCCGGAATATTATTCTAAGCAGATGCGCGACGCGGTCTTTGATTTCACCCACCAGGGTGGCCGTCTAATGTATCTTGGCGGCAACGGTTTCTATTGGCGTGTGGCGCTGCATCAAGAAATACCAGGTGTAATCGAAGTCCGTCGTTGCGAAGCAGCAATCAAGACCTGGGGTGCCGATACAGGCGAATATTACCATAGCTTCACCGGCGAGCATGGCGGCCTCTGGCGCCATCAAGGCGAGACTGAACCACAGCGCTTAGCCGGCGTCGGCTTTACCTCCGAAGGATTCGATATCTCGTCCTATTATCGCCAAACAAACGACGCGAGGAACCCCCGGGTAGCCTTCATGTTCAAGGGCATCAGCAACGATGAGCTAATTGGCGATTTTGGCTTCCATGGCGGTGGCGCGGCAGGCAATGAACTGGACCGCGCCGACCTAGCGCTCGGCACCCCACCCCATGCCCTGGTCGTCGCAACCTCAGAAAATCACACAGATCTCTATATGGTGGTGAACGAAGAAATTTTAGTGAATTTCCCCGGTGGGACTTCGGGGCCAAACAATCCTTTGGTACGCGCCGATATGGTGTTTTTCGAAACACCCAATGGAGGAGCTGTATTTTCCACCGGCTCCATTGCGTATGGTGCCAGCCTGCCGTGGAACGATTACAATAACAATGTTGCCAAGTTGACAACGAACGTGCTTCGGCGATTTGCCAACCCAAAACCGTTTTAGGAGAAAAGGAGTGAGTGATGCCCGCCTATGCGATTGCCGATATCAAGATAGAAGACCTCGAGACCTATAAGGGTTACCAAGCGCTCACACCGGCAACTATCGAAAAATATGGCGGCCGCTTTAAGGTGCGTGGCGGCGATAGCGAGGTGAAAGAGGGCCAATGGCAACCGGGGCGCATAGTTGTGCTCGAATTCGACGATATGAATGCATTAAAGCGCTGGTACGATTCGCCGGAATACACCGAGGCCCGTGCCATTCGCCAAAAGGCCGCGACCGGCAGCATAATCTTTGTTGAAGGTGTCTGATGCCTCATCAATATGGACAATTAGCTGATTGGAGTTGGAGATCTGTAACGCCGTCCTCGCGAGAAGAGGCGGGAAGGCACTACAACGAATCTTCGACCACCCGCTGCGTGTTCAACTTTGCATCGACGGGTGGTGTAACCGAAGCCTAATAAGGCCGTTCGCTAAGCTTTCACCCAAGTTTTGACGGATTAACCGCAGGCGGTATCAGGGCCGGCAACAATACCTTCATCGTGCAACCGGCCTATATCGCCGTCGCTCATACCTAAAATGTCCGCGAGAATTTCGTCGCTATGCTCGCCAAGCATCGGTCCTCGAGTGGGCTCCATACGAGGGTTGGCGGCAAAATCGAGTGGCGACCCCGGAGTAAGTATCCGTCCGATACCGGGCTGTTCGACTTCGCCAAACAGAGGATTGTCGGTTGATACAAATGGATCTTCTTCAACCATTTGCTTATAGGTGCGAAACGGCCCCCACAGAATACCGGCATCACTTAACGCCTCTCCAGCCTCGGCAAGTGTCTTGTCGGCAAACCAAGCGCCGACCATGTCGTTCAGTTCGTGACGAACTTTCCAACGGTCAGCCTCAAGATTGAGGTCAACGCCCCGGGCCAGCTCTAACTCATGAAAGCGCGCGGTTAAGTTAGTCACCTCGCCAAGTGCCTTGATGTGCCGGCGGGTGACGACAACAAGCATGATCTCGCGCCCGTCGCTGGTAGTGAAATCACGCCCGAATGTGCCGTACATATCATTGCCGATGCGCGGACGAGTTGTACCGTTGATCTGCACGTCACCAAGATAGCCAAGGGACGCCGTGAGATGATAGGCCGTGTCCGCTAGGCTCAGCTTCACGAGTTGGCCCTCACCCGTGCGCGTTCGATGTCGCTCGGCGGCGAGCAAGCCGATCGCGGCTGTGAGACCGCAGGTTAAATCCCAACCCGGCAGCACATTGTTGACCGGACCCTTATGGTCCTCCGGCCCAGTAACATAGGGCCAACCGGTGCGCGCATTGACCGTGTAATCCACTGCCACGGAAGCATCAGGATTACCTATAATCTTGAGCATGATGAGATCACTGCGCTTCGCCTTCAGCGAATCATAATCAAGCGTCGGCGGTACCTGAAGATTGGTCAGAAAAATTCCGGCTTCAGGCCCCGGCTCCACAATCAGCGCGGCGACGATCTCTCGGCCTTCAGGCTCGCGTAGATTTACCGCGAGCGAACGCTTGCCCTTGTTCATTGTGGCCCAATAGATGCTATTGTCGTCAGCAGTCACAGGCCAACGCTTATAATCGAGACCACCACCTATCAGATCGAAGCGGATCACATCAGCACCCATTTGCGCCAAGGTCATGCCGCCAAGCGGCGCCGCGACGAACGCCGAGCCTTCGACGATTCGTATTCCTCTGAGAATATTGTTCATGGCGCACCGCTTTACGCCAAACGGCCCGTGACCTCAAGGCAAAGAGCAGCAGGCAAGGGAAGATCGCTGGTGTAGAGTAAAAGGCGGCAAGGTGATCAATGAATGAGGAGTCGCAAACAATGAGCGATAAACATGCGGTCCTCGAGGCCAACGAGGCTTTCTACGCGGCTTTTAGGAATCGTGATGTAGCGGGGATGGAAAAAATCTGGGCGGTGACGGCACCGGTCTGCTGCATCCATCCTGGTTGGACGCCACTGATTGGGAGAAAATTAGTGATCGAGAGCTGGGCAACTATCCTTTCGAATCCAAGCGCGCCGCAGATCAGTTGTAGCGATATGAATGTCTTTCTCCACGGCGGCAGTGCCCTGGTGGTATGCCAGGAAATCCTGCCCCAGGCGCAATTGCTAGCATCAAACTGGTTCGTACACGAGAACGACCTGTGGCGGCTCGTCCATCATCATGCCGGTCCCAGCCCGCAACCGGTAGTAGCGAGCACCTCACCGCAGGACGGCGGTACCGTGCATTAAATGGTCTTGTCCGTATTGTTAGGCTGCAAACGGGCCAGAACCTAAACGACCGTTCGTAGATTACGTCAGCGGCTGATCTTATCTAATGCCTTCGCCGTTAATTTACCGACCAGAATCACTCGCTTTTCAACCAAGGATTCGATCAAATCCTCGGATACCTTTGTCATTGCGGAATCCCCTCGCTCCAGGTGCTCGCAGAACGGCCAGTTTCATCCAACGGGCACCAAAATTTCCGTGTTTTTGGGATTATCGACGAATGATTTCTCGTTGATCTGCTCGAACTGCCATACGAATGCAGCGGTGAATCCGCTGTTCTTGTTACTTTATTAAAATTAGCATTCTTGTTTCCTGCTTGGTGATCGCTATCATCCGCAACGGCAAATTTAAGCGCACTATTTAAACAAACGTACAAAATGGGCAAAGCATGAAAGAGGGCAACGCGGCGGCTCAGGTCAGTGGTGGCAAGTTGGAAGCCGTGCTGAAAGCAGGGCAGTTTGCATTGACCGCTGAAATGGCACCACCGGATTCGGCAGATGCGGGTGCCGTCCTGGCCCGCACCAGATGCCTAAAAGGCCTGGCGGACGCTGTTAATGTACTTGATGGCCCAGGGGCGCAAACTCATCTCTCGCCTCTTGCCGCGGCAGCAATTATGGCAGATGACGGAATTGAGCCAGTACTTCAATTCACTATGCGCGATCGCAACCGTCTCGCACTACAAGCCGATGTGCTCGGCGCCGGCGCACTCGGAATTCCCAACATTCTCTGCCTTACCGGTGATTTGCCAGAGGCAGGTAATCAGCCGGAAACCAAACCGGTGTTCGATCTCAATTCGGCTCAGTTTATGGAAATGGTCCGAGATATGCGCGACGCAGGACGATATCCTGACGGGCGTAAACTAGAGACTCCGCCGAGACTGTTTATTGGTGGCGCTGACGCGCCGCGCAGACTGGACGATAATGTCACCCCTGGCGCCCTACAAGCCAAAATCACAGCTGGCGCCAATTTCTTCCAGACGCAATATTGCTTTGATATGGGGACCTTACGCGACTATCTCACCCGGTTGGGCGATTTTGGCATTCTAGAGCAAACCTATTTCATCATCGGCATCGGCCCCATAGCTTCCGCTCGATCGGCGAGATGGATGAACGAGAATCTGTTCGGCGTCTACATTCCAGAGAAGATTATTACCCGTCTGGAGCAGGCCGAGGATTCAAAAACAGAAGGACGTAAGATCTGTGCAGAACTTATTCAAGAGATGCAGGAGATTGATGGGGTCTCGGGTGCTCATCTTATGGCACCCCATGGCGAACAAGCTGCTGCGCAAGTCATTCGCGATTGCGGCGTGCTGGAATCCAGAGGCAGGTAGCTAGCGTCTCATTTGAAATTATCACCCGCCAGTGCTCACGATGAATAATATAGACAAGATCAAAACGAACCCAGCTTATTGATCGTTATTAAAATTTCCTTTTGAATTGTCCAACGGCATCCGGCACCATGCTCCGAAATACACGGCTTATCATAAATAGGGAGACGGATTTATGGCATATTCACGGGCTTCAATTACGATCAAAGTGGGCGCACCCGCCGACAAGGTTTGGGAACATATAGGCAGCTTCTCAAACATCAAGGCAATCATGCAAGGTGCGATCACAGATTGCGCCGTTGACAAAACCGGTACTGTCCGCAAGCTCAAAGTCAAGGGAGAAAAAGGCGTCATAGCGGAGCGTCTGGTCAAATATGACAGCCAAACCCGGACCCAGATATACAGCATTATCGACAGACCCAACAATATCGTGCCGTTCGTCAATTACACCGCGACCATCAAAGTCGCACCCGCCACCCCACGCAGCAGTACAGTTACCTGGTCGAGCCGTTTCGAGCCTAAAAACGGTCAAACATCAGCAGACTGCCGAGAGTTTGCACTTGGTATCTATAACCTCGGCATCAGTGGTGTGAAAAAGAAAGTAGCCCCCAAAAAGAAATCCGCTGCCAAATCCAAGCCGATGAAAAAGACGCGCTCAAAAAAGAAATAGCCCCGGCTCCTTAGTAAATTACTGCTTCCAAATAGAGCCCCCAGGCCGGCGCGTTGGGCCCAGCGTGGCTGCGATCGCGTGCGGCCAGAACTTCCGCGATATCGGTTTCCGTCCAGCGACCTTCGCCGACCCAGACCAAGCTACCAACCATGGCGCGAACCTGATGCTGCAAAAATGATTCAGAGCGTGCCTTGAGATGAATATCCTCACCTTCACGCCTCACGTCGAGCGCATCCAAAGTTTTGACTGGTGAGAGTGCCTGGCATGCGCTAGCGCGAAAAGACGAAAAATCATGCTGTCCGAGCAACCGTTGAGCAGCCTGCGCCATGGCATCTGCATTAAGTGGACGAGAGATCTGCCAGGCACGTTTAAGGTTGAGGGCGAGTGGCGAGCGGCGATTAATAATACGGTAGCGGTAAATACGTGCCAGTGCAGAGCGCCGAGCATCGAAATCATTGGCCACCCGTTCGGCGGCAAGCACTGATACCCGGCGCGGCCTCAAGTGAGCATTTACCGCATCGCGCAACACATCCATGCGAACTGCGGCAGCAAGATCAAGATGACAGGTCTGCGCCCAGGCATGCACCCCAGCATCCGTACGCCCCGCGCCATGCACCCGCACCGTCTCACCTGAGAAAGCGGTCACCGCCTCTTCTAGCGCCTGTTGGACGGAAATCCCGTTGGCCTGCCACTGCCAACCTACAAATGCTGTACCGTCATATTCGACGGTTAGTTTGTAGCGGGGCAAGGCAGTATTTCTCCCAGCGAAATGCGGTAGCCACGCAAAAACTCTTCCGCCGGCATCATCCCCTTGCCAGCGCGCTGCAAATGGTCGAGCCGGAGAGCCGTGCCCCCGCCGCAAGCGACGGTCATACCATCGCTAGCAAGTACCGTACCAGGCGGTGCGGCCATTGCATCTGCCGTTTGCGCCACCAGCAGCTTAATACGCTCTTCGCCATGCAGGAACCAAACGCCTGGCGTGGGCGAGAAAGCTCGCACCAAATTGGCGAGTTCGCTTGCCGGACGATTCCAATCAACCTGGGTCTCTGCCTTGTCAATTTTAGCGGCATAGCTCACCTCCCCTGTTTGTGCTACTGGCACTGCCGCAGTTCCGCGACAAAGCTGATCAGCCGTCTCTGCGAGGAGGCTCGCCGAAAGCACGGCAAGGCGGTCATGTAGCTTGCCACCGTCGCATTGTGCATCGATTGCTAGGCGCTCACTACGCAACACCGGACCGGTATCCAGCCCTTCGTCCATCTGTATGATGCAGACTCCAGTTTCCGTGTCACCGGCCATGATCGCACGATGAATCGGCGCCGCACCACGCCAACGAGGCAATAGAGAGGCGTGGGCATTGATACAACCGAGGCGTGGCGCCTCCAGTAGCACCTTTGGCAGGATCAAGCCATACGCTACAACAACACAAAGGTCAGCTTGAAATGCGCCAAATTCTTGCTGCTCTGCCTTACCTCTAAACGACAATGGCGTGAGCACTTTAAGCCCCGCTGCCTCAGCACAGCATTGTACCGCAGATGGTCGGTGTTTTTTGCCGCGGCCAGCTCGGCGCGGCGGTTGGCAATAGACAGCCGCAATTGGAAAGCCCTTTGCCAGGAGGGCGTTGAGCGCGGGCACCGCATAATTTGGCGTTCCCATAAAAATTATTTTGTTGGCCTCTACCGCGGCCATGTCAAATAGCTCCCGCCTTACGCGTCTATGACTTTGGCGCGCCGCGCCTTTGCCATCTTGCGCAGGATTATATTCCGCTTCACCAACGAGAGGTGATCAACAAACAGTTTACCGTCGAGATGATCGACCTCATGTTGGAGGCAAACGGCGAGAGTCTCCGATGCCTGGACCTCACGCGCTTCACCATTTTCGTCAAGATAACTAACACGCACTTCCGCCGCACGCTCAATATCGGCAAAATATTCAGGGAAAGACAGACAACCCTCTTGATAAACTATGCGCTCCGGGGAAAACCAAGTAATTACGGGATTGATCATTTTTATCGGCGCAGGTGGATCATCCAACCTATGCACATCCACTACCATTACGCGCTTGGGCACACCAATCTGAATTGCCGCGAGGCCAAGCCCATCACCGGCATACATGGTCTCAAGCATGTCGCTTAGCAACGTGCGAATTTCTTCGTCCACCGCCTCCACAGGGTTGGATCGGAATTTTAGGCGCTTGTCGGGTGCGACAACGATGGAGCGTACGGTCATGTAAAGCTTAGGTATTACTCACCGGCCATATCGTCAAGCCGCAACGCACTGCTTTGACAGGCGACAGACAGCGAGCCCATAGTGGCAAGTATGAACATCGTGATTCTTATCCTTTTAGTCATCGTCGCGCTGATTGCCGGCTTTGCAGCGTTTTCTCTCCTCAAAATACGTTTTCAAGCAAGCGAATCGGAGGCAATTAAAAGTGAATTGGAACGTCTGACGGAATCATTAGCAGTCAGTCAGAACAACATGGAGGAACGTCTTAAGGCAGAACAGCGTGCTCTTGGCGAACGCTTGCATGAGCGGGAAATTGCGATCAGCAAGACTTTGGCGGAAGGTTTGCAAAGTGCTACCAAGAAAACTCTTGAATCTATGAACCAGGTCGAAGTTCGCCTCGCGGTGATCGACAAAGCGCAGGCCAATATTGCCGACCTGTCCGGCCAAGTGGTGAATCTACAAAACATTCTCTCTAACAAGCAGGCGCGCGGCGCCTTCGGCGAAATTCAGCTCAACGACCTAGTGCGCCAGGTCTTACCACCCTCGGCCTATAGGTTTCAGGCGACATTGAGCAACGGCAAGAGGGCAGATTGCCTATTGGAATTACCAAATCCACCGGGAGCGATCGCGATCGACGCAAAATTTCCCCTTGAGAGCTACCACGCGCTGCAGGCGGCGATGAGCAGCAACGACAGCCGAGCGGTTGCTGAACGCGCCTTCCGAGATGCTATGCAAAAGCATATCCGGGATATTTCCGGGCGTTACATTCTAACTGGTGAAACAGCGGACGCGGCACTGATGTTTCTGCCGTCCGAGGCGATTTACGCTGAATTGCATGCCAATTTCCCAGCCGTGGTGGATGAAAGTTACCGAGCACGTGTTTTCATCGTCTCTCCCACCACCCTTTGGGCGACCCTAAACACCGTAAGGGCAATTCTTAAGGACGTGCGAATGAAGGAACAAGCCGGTCTTATCCAGAAGGAAGTTCATGCATTGCTGGAAGATGTTGGGCGGCTCGACGACCGAGTTGGTAAATTGCAGCGCCATTTCGATCAAGCTGGCGAGGATATGCGCCAAATTCGCATTTCCACCGAAAAGGTCGGCAAACGCGCCGATCGCATCGAATCTGTGCAGCTCGAAGAATCAGGAGAGAAAAACGAAGGCGCTCTGACTCCGCCAATGAGCTCAGTCAGCGAAGATTAGAGTGGACGGCGTGCCTTGAGGGCAGCACTGAGAGTGCCATCGTCAAGATAGTCGAGCTCGCCGCCCACCGGAACACCGTGGGCGAGGCGGGTAATGGTTACTCGGGAATTCTGTAATCGGTCGGTGACGTAATGCGCCGTCGTCTGACCGTCGACCGTAGCACTCATTGCAAGTATGATTTCTTTTATTTCCAGCGCCTCAGCGCGGGCGATGAGCGTGGTGATGCTAAGATCTTCCGGGCCGATTCCGTCAAGGGCTGAAAGCAGACCACCAAGAATATGGTAGCGGCCCTTAAAGCTGAGGGTGCGTTCGATCGCCCAGAGATCGGCGACCTCTTCAACGACGCAGATTGTGCTGCCGTCGCGTTCGCTATTAGCGCAAATCGCACATGGATCTTGGCTGTCGAGATTACCGCAGATAGCACAGGGCTTGATCAATTCTGCAGCGCTTTCGAGCGCTTTCAAGAGCGGTACCAACAAGGCCTCGCGACGCTTCAAAAGATACAGTGCGGCCCGGCGCGCCGATCGTGGCCCAAGGCCAGGCAACTTGCTGAGATAGTTAATGAGCCGTTCGATTTCGTCCCCGGCCATAGCTAAATTTCGCCTCGCGGAAAGCGTTTAGAAGGGCAGGTTCATGCCGGGTGGAAGCTTCAACCCGCCGGTCAGTTTGGACATTTCTTCCTGCATATGTGCTTCGACCTTGGTCTTGGCATCGTTAAAGGCAGCGGTTACTAGGTCTTCCAACACTTCAACATCATCCGAATTGACTAACGAGGGATCAATTTTAAGCCCCTGCATTTCACCTTTTCCATTGAGAGTTACGGTCACCATTCCGCCGCCCGCGCCACCGCTGATTTCCAGCGCGCCCAAGCCTTCCTGCATTTCGGCCATCTTAGCCTGCATCTGCTGCGCCTGTTTCATCATCTGGCCAAGATTTTTCATGAGTCACCTTTCCTTCTTGGAATCATGAGTTATCGTTCGAATCTGTGTCGTCGCGCAAGCCGCTGATTTCAGCATCGGGAAACGTCTTCAGCACCTGACGAATAAGAGGATCATCTTCCACCGCACGCAGCTTGGCAGCGTTTTTTTCCGCCGCCTGCTCCTCCAGAGTTGGATCGCCACGCTCATCGGACAGCGCCACCATCCATTGCCGGCCCGTCCAGGCGCACAATTTCTCGCTGAGTTCGGTCGCCAATGGCTGGAGCACGTTTTCGTTTTGCCGCAGTTCGATATGGCCTGGTGAAAAACGTACGAGATGGACATCGGACATCAACCAATGCCGCAAACCTACCTCCCGATGACGCTCCGCCAGAGCAACAATATCGGCGAGGCAGCTAATCTCAGAGACATTGGACTCCGCCTTCTCCGGCGTCTCAGCACTATGGTCCTCCGGTTGCGTTTCTGGTTCGGGCATACGCTCTTCCGCCAGTACCAATCTCCCACCGTTATCCGGTGCTGGCGGCACCGACGGTGATAGGACTGGAGCAGCCGGCTGTTCCGGTAACGTTGGAGGCAACGCTCCGGTCAATTTGGTCGGAGCATTTCCCAGCGAACGGATTGCCTCCGCCGGGGTTGGCAGCTCAGCGGCATAGGCGAGACGCACAAGGGCCATTTCCACCGCCATAAGGGCATTTGGCGCACGGCGCGCATCGGAGAGTCCTTTGAGCAACATCTGCCAAGCACGTGTCAATTCAGGCATGGCTAGCCTTTCTGCCATCTCCTGGCCCTGCTTGCGCTCAATTTCGGCAATACCAAGCTCATCGACTGCCGCCGGCACCAGCTTGACTCGGGTCAACCAGTGGTTAAGTTCAAGCATATCTTCCAGTACAGCGATTGGATCAGCTCCTGCGCGATATTGCTCGCTGAGGAGATCGAGGGCAGCGGCGATTTTACCCCGCATTACGGCAGCGAACAGCTCAAATACTTGTGAGCGGTCAGCAAGGCCCAGCATGTTGCGCACCTCGTCCTCGCCTACGGCACCAGCACCATGGGCGATGGCCTGATCAAGCAGCGAGAGTCCATCGCGCACCGAGCCGTCCGCGGCGCGAGCAATGAGGCGGATTGCCCCCATGGAGATCCGAGCATTTTCTCTCTCCGCAATGCTTTGGAAATGTGCAGAGAGATCGGTGGCAACCACCCGCCGAAGATCAAAGCGCTGACAGCGCGACAATACGGTCACCGGTAGTCGGCGCACCTCGGTGGTTGCGAAGATGAATTTGGCATGGGGCGGCGGCTCCTCCAAGGTCTTTAACAAAGCATTGAAGGCCTGCTTCGAGAGCATATGCACCTCGTCAACGATGTAGACCTTGTAGCGTGCGCTGGTCGGTCGGTAGCGCACGCCATCAATCAGCTCGCGGATATCGTCAACACCAGTGCGTGACGCCGCATCCATTTCCATGACGTCGATATGACGATCTTCCGCTATGGCAACGCAATGCTCGCACTGTCCGCAGGGTTTGGAAGTTGGGTCGTCACCACTGCCATCCGGGCCAATACAATTGAAGGCGCGGGCTAGAATTCGAGCGGATGTCGTTTTGCCTACACCGCGCACCCCGGTAAGCAGGAAGGCATGTGCCAAACGGCCAGTGCGGATGGCATTGGTCACCGTGCGTACCAAGGCTTCCTGGCCGATCAGATCGGAGAAATCGGTGGGCCGATACTTTCTGGCCAGAACGCGGTAAGGGCCGTGGTCGCCCATCCGGAATCCATAGTTATTGTTAAGTTCAGGCGCCGGCTGCCGCCGGTCGCGGGGTAAAGGCGGGAGGCCGGACAGGTGACCCGACCTAATCTCGTTACGGCTGCTTCCTTCCGGACCTGACCGGGTTAGCGAGGCGGCCGTCCACCGCCGGTCT
>MDTE01192683.1_pt1 | contig 53713 bp, 49 predicted proteins | sample 811231 | NCBI WGS metagenome assembly MDTE01 (sample SAMN05326651, study PRJNA326480) | marine metagenome | isolation source: seawater | place: Indian Ocean: Red Sea | collected 2010 | reverse complement strand
TAACTGTCTCATACTGCATCATCGGCCGGGTGGCAGAGTGGCTATGCGGAGGACTGCAAATCCTTAGAGACCGGTTCGATTCCGGTCCCGGCCTCCAGAATTCACCTAGATTTCAATTATGTAGGACTTGCATACCCCGCGAAACGCTCTGACGATATCGGCGCGTCCCATCTTCGGGTCATACTCTTCGGGATACCCGTGCTGCATGAAGATAGCGATTTCGTATTGGGCAGTGGTTGACTCTGTAAGATGAAATTTGCCGAGCAATTGGGATCGCTACCAGAAATCGTGAACTTCGGTATCAAGGCATCCACAGTGAAGCAGTTTCTGAACACATCTGGACTTGCCACCAATTGGTCTGAACGGTCCCAGTCAATGTCGACCAGAGACCTTGCAAAGATTGCTGAGAGTCAAACTGTGATGGTGGTGTGTCATCGGTGAATGTGCGAGAAAAAACTAAAAGGGGAAAAATTTCCTTGTTCGTCCACGTTACAACGCCCTAGCGAATAATTCAGCTAATTCTGAGAGTTATCGGGTCTACCAGATCTGAGCCAGGATCAGAGGTGCCGGCGCCGCCTCATTTAAAACGCACGCAAACGCGCGAATATATATTCGCCATTTTCTTGATCGCGAACCTCACCGGCATCAATGGGCGAGCTTAATGTCTCCCATCATCCCGGATTCGTAGTGTCCCGGAATGTTGCAGGCGAATTCAAGCGTGGCGTGGTCTGGGAATTTCCAGATGAGTTCTCCCGTTTGGCCCGGCTCCAACAGGATGCTGTTGCCTTCTTCGTGCATGCCGTGCCCTATGATTTCCTGCATGTGTTTGGCGGCTTCCCGATTAATGCGGTCCGGCTCAAGCACGCCATGCTCGACCATCATTTCCATTTCAGGGGCGTGCGCTTCGTGCATCGCGGCAGTAGCGATGTTGAATTCGTGAACGAACTCGCCCTTATTGGTGACGACGAAACGGACGGTCTCCTTTTCCTTCAGATCCAACGCTTCCGGCTCAAAATAGTTGTCGTACATCTTGACGGATATGGTCCGGGTGACATTTCCCGCCTTGCCGGGCTCACCGATCTTGTGCGTGCCATGGCCATGGCTATGCCCGCCCTCGGCAAGGCCCGACAAAGACGCTGTGAGCAAGGGAACGCAGACGGCGATGGATGCCGCCAACGAAAAGATAGAATTACGCATGGTATTTGATCCTCGTGGCTTGAGCGAAACCGACTGTGGGCTTGTTGTAGTTAGCCCCTGCCCTGACTATAGCGCACACGCGCGTGTATATAATGCAAGACGATGATCCGAGACAGGTTTCATAGCGGATGGCTGTTGGCCGCGGTTGCCGGACTGTGGCTTGCCGCCTGCGGCCCGGCGCAAACCACACTGAGGGTATCCTCGGCGGGTGCTTGGCAACCGACAGCGGACGGTGTGGCGATCTACATTACGAGCAATGGCTGGCATTCAGAGATCGTCGTGCCCAGAGCCCTGATACCCGCAGACGCGATACCGGAAGCCGGTGATTTCCCCCGGGCTAGCTATCTCAGCTTCGGCTGGGGAGATGCAGAATATTTTCCGGCGCCGAACAAAACCCTGGGCAAGACCCTTCGTGCGGCACTGATGCCGACGGCCTCGGTGGTGCACCTGACTGGTTTGACGTTGCATCCGCAAGACGTGTTTCCCGGCAAAGAAATTATTGAGCTGGGCATCTCACACGAGGGTTTTGATCGCCTCATCAATCATATCCACGCCAGCTTCGCACGTGAGGAGAACCGGCACGTCATCCCCGGCCTATACCGCTTCAGCCGCTTCTATCCAGCATCCGGCGAGTTTCACCTGCTCAACACCTGCAATACCTGGACGGCGGAGGGGCTTGAGCGCGCGGGACTGCCAGTACAGGTCTTCGGCACCGTCAAGGTCGAAGATCTCATGGCGCAAATCCGTCAATTAACTGCCCCATAGAAAGCGCCGCCCGAGGGGATTGGGCGGCGCTTTTCCGGCAGACAAGAGTGCATATACATATGTCTGTCAGGCGACCTGGAGCCAACTGTGTGTCTTGTCGTTAGCTCAATAGACAATCAGAACGGAATTTCGTCATCTAGTGAGGATAGAGCTCCAGGCTCAGAAGTATTCGGCATATTAGGAGCGGCGTATGGGGTTTCATGTGCATCAGTGCCAGTGCGCGTAACCTTCCATGCCTTTACATCTGTATACCAGCGCCCGTTATATTCCCGACTCTCTAGATCTACAGTGACAATAAGGCTTTCTCCCTCCTTGATGGCGAATTCGTCTATCTTGTCACTCCAGGCCATAAAGCAAACCTTCTTGGGATATTGGCCCTCGGTTTCTAGAATGTACTCCTGCTTACGCCACGGACCTTTAGCTGACTCGCCAGATTTCTCTGGGAGGAGTTCAATGATCTTTCCATTAATTTCCATGATGGATGTCCTGTTTGGAAGGGAAAGCAAGTAGTACTGAAATATCTATGACAGTTGAGTTTGGTAATGGCTTTAACCACCTGTGTAAAAAGATAGTTGGCGGTTAGACCGGTTCGATTCCGGTCCCGGTATCCATATTTTATTTATTCTTCAGTTATTTAAGTACACTTATTCAGTAGTTTTATAACCAGTGGTTTATTGTTTCTACGGATTTTGCACCTAGATTTTCCTCGTTCGCTCACGTTACGACGCCCTACCAAATAATTCATCGCGCTCCAGCACCGCCTTCGCCTTACTACCCACTTCCGCTGAAATGGGGTTTACAAATTTTTGTGTCATCTTTGTTGAGTGCACCTGAGCACCGCACCTCACAGGCTACAGTGCAAAACCTCAAGGAACATGCTCCCTTAATCTATATATGGCGCGAGAGCGTCGCGGAGAGTGGGAGCAACTGTTTCGATGCCGGGCGTATCCGAATGAATGCAAACAGTCTCGAAACGAATTGGCATATCGTTTCCGGAAACAGATGTGACCACGCCTTCCGTCAGGGCGCGCAACGCCCGTGCTGCCGCTGCCTCGGGTTCATAGGCTACATGCTCTCGTGTGATGATTAAGCGACAACCCTCGTCATATTCGAGATCGGCATAAAACTCTGGCCACCACAACAGCCCGCGACGCGTGTATACGGTATCATGCATCGTGCCTATCTGACCAATTAAAGGAACTCCAAATATTTCCGAAACATCAGCGGCCGCTTCAGCACAATGCTCGTATTTAGACGTCATTCCAAAGAGCGCACCGTGGGGTTTGATGTGATTAAGAGCAACACCCTCCGCATCCAAGAATCCCTTCAATGCGCCTACCTGGTAAATTAAAAGGTCGCGTAATTCGTTCCGCTCCATCTCCATCTCACGACGACCAAAACCCTGGCGATCAGGAAGCGAAGGATGAGCACCGATTGAAACTCCATGTTCCATCGCCATCTTAACCGTCTTGTGCATGACGCTAGGGTCTGAGGCATGAAAACCGCAGGCAACATTCGCAATGTCAATGTGCGGCATGATTTTAACATCGTTGCCGAAACTATACAGGCCATAGCTTTCGCCAATATCACAATTAATTGTTACACCCATTTTTACCTCTTTGCGCCGTAACTCGCAGATCATGCTATCACATTAGCCAAAAACTACGTCAACGACCTAGTGAACTCAGATTGCTCCTAAGGTTTTACTTAAATATTCGAAAATGTGTCTAGCAAGCATGTTTATCAACTAGACTATAACACCCCATCCTCGCTACCCTTTTGCCAATCCTACTGTTGAGAAAAAACGGTGAAAGCTTTCAACCCACCGGTCGATCAGCAGCAGCACTTACCTCCATGATCCGTGTTTTCACGGTTTTGATCTCGAGAAACTCGCTTCACAGGCCGCGCCCAAGCTACCCCTAGTGCGGGGTCATAACGGGAAGGCCGTCAGGAGTTCTTAGAATTAATCAGATTCGTTTTCTCCAACGACGTTGAATATACGCACGAATTGCTCAGCGTAGTTCTGAGGTATGTTTCCCCCTTCGTAATACAATATCCGCGCTCGCACGGCCGCATCTGAAACCTGCTCTAGGGAAACGCCACCCTGATCTTGTGCACTAATCAACTTGGCCGCCAAATCACTGGACGAATGTTCATCAAGAATTTCATAGAATTTGGCGAGAGCTCCTTCCAAGGCGTCCAGTCGTCCAACAGCACTCTTTTCATCCTCAGCCGCATTAAACAGTTTGACTGCTTCGACAAACAACCTGTTCGCCTCGCTATGGTCGCCGGCGGATGCAGATTTCACATTGAACATCAGCGCTATAGCGGCAAGTGCAAAAATAATCTGTCTCATGCTAAATATTACCAATCCGGCCCACCAATGGTCATCAGTTTCTTACTACAGGCAGAACGAGGCAGGGCGCCAGTTGGCCCCCCGCCCCGCGTTGGGATTTTAGTCAGTTACGCCGCCTCGTCTTCCAGGAGTGGCGCAGAACGGATGGGAATCTTGCGCGCCTTCTTCTCTTCCGGAACTTCGCGAGCTAACTCAATAGTCAAAAGACCATCCGACATATCTGCGTTTTCAACTTTTATGTGATCGGCAAGTTGAAAGCGCCTTTCGAATGCACGACGAGCTATACCCTTATAGATCCACTTGCTACCATCCTCACTTTCAGGATCGCTTTTGATCGTTAGGGTATTCTCCGTTAGAATGACTTCGATCTCCGCAGGCTTAAATCCGGCGACTGCCATAGTAACGCAATACCGCTCATCGTCGGTCTGCTGGATGTTATACGGTGGATAAGAGAGATCACCATCCGAATATTGCGCTGCTGAGTCTAGCATTCGGGTTACTCTGTCAAAGCCGACAGCGGTGCGAAACAGGGGGGAAAAGTCAAACGTGGTAGTACGCATTTCGATATCCTCCTTTGAGCAATATCGGCAAGGCGTTCTATGGCTTTTCAGACGTGCCACAAAAAGCCCCGCCTGTTGATAGCGGTCCCAACATTGGCAACCGCTTACTGCCTATATGGTGATGCTTCCTTCAGTTTTCAAGAATGGAAGATCGCTTGGAATCAAAGTCGATACCGCTGGTCTCCCATCCAATATTCCGTAATATGGCTGCCTAGCATTCCTCCTAAGTGCTCAGCGAGGACTTGGCATAGTATTTTCAACCAGCACGCCTATGAAAGAATTTGCAAATTTCTCAGTTACTTTATTGCACACAAGGTTTCATTGAGAATCAGGTAGTTATAAGTTTTTTTAAATCTCAATATCCTTTTATATCGATTCGATGTTGACGTTAACCCCCATCAAAATAGGAACCTATTCGTGACCAAAAGCGACGGTGAATTTGCGCACGAAAATATTGCTGCAGAATGTCGTTTTGGTCAGCCGGTCCGGCGTTTGGAGGACGAACGGCTCCTGACAGGCAGGGGGCGCTATGTTTCTGACATTCACCTGCCCGGCATGGCACAGGCGCGAATGCTACGCTCACCCTATGCGGCGGGGCGTCTCCGCCGACTGGATGTGAGCAACGCACTAATGGCACCGGGTGTGCTTAGTGTGTTGACTGGTTCAGACCTGATCAAGGAAGACTTCGGCAACATACGGCCCTTGGCCCGGCTCAAGCGTGCCGACGGTTCAGACAATTTTGTACCACCCTATGGAATGCTGGCAATAGACGAAGTTCGGCATGTTGGCGAAATCATCGCCGTGGTCGTAGCCGAAAACGTGCTACAAGCCGATGCGGCGCTAGAATTGATCGAATTGGAAATCGAGCCAATACCGTCCGTGACGGATATTGTGCAAGCGACCGCGTCAGACGCGCTTGCGGTTTGGCCGGAAGAGCCCACTAATATCTGTTTTGTCGAGCGCCTTGGCGACGCGGCACGTAGCGATCTGTCTTTCGCTCAAGCAGCGCATATCGTTGAAGAGACCTTTGTCATCTCACGTGTAGCAGCAAGTCCTATGGAAACCCGCTCAGCGATAGGCATCCATGAACCCGTGGACAACAGCTACACCCTCTATGCGGGGCTTCAGACTCCCCACATAGTCCGTAACGAGATCGCTAGCCAACTTCTCGGAATTGCACCTGATAAATTACGCATCATCTCGCCTGATGTCGGCGGTGGTTTCGGACTCAAAGCCTCTGTACAGCGTGAACTCGGTCTGGTCCTGTGGGCGGCGCGGTGCATCGGCCAGCCAGTTCGCTGGGTTGCCGACCGCTCAGAATCCTTTCTCAGCGATCACCACGCGCGAGACAACATTTCGCACGTCGCACTTGCGCTCGACACTGATGCCAAATTCCTGGCCCTCCGACTGCGCGCGAAGACGAATTTAGGCGCCTATATTGATACATTTGGCCTTAGCGTCACGGTCGGCAATCTTGGCGGATTGAGTGGCCCATATATGATAGGCGCCTTTGATGTCGAAATGGCCGGTGTGTTTAGTCACACGCAACCGGTCGCACCCTATCGTGGTGCCGGCCGCCCGGAGGCAACTTACTGCATTGAGCGCATCGTCGATACCGCCGCCCGAAAAATCGGGATAGATCCCGTGGAACTGCGTCGCCGAAACATGATCCCGGCCGACGACATGCCGTTCGAAACGGGCCTGACATTCCGATACGATTGCGGCGAATTTGAAAAGAACATGGACCTGGCACTTGAACGCGCCAACTGGCAGGACCGTACTAGCCGAGCCACTCAGGCAGCGGCGCGCGGTCGGTTGCACGGTGTGGGAATTGCGTATGCGGTGGAATGCGCCAGCGGGCCACAAGATGCACCAGGAAAAGAATCTGCCGAACTCCGCTTCGATGCATCAGGCCAAGCAACATTGCTGCTCGGCACCCATAATCACGGCCAGGGTCACGAAACCGCCTTCCGCCAATTGGCCAATAGTTTTCTCGGTCTCAAGGCGCAGCAAATTAATATTCGCTTCGGCGATACAGCGGATGTTAGAGAAGGTGTCGGCACCTTCGGCTCTCGATCCCTCACCACCGGGGGTACAGCTTTTCAACAGGCGGCAGACGAAATTGTCGAGGCAGGTCGTCTAGTGGCCAGCGATATGCTTGAAGCAGCGCCCGCTGATATCGAATTTTCCAAGGGAAATTTTCTGATTCGTGGCACTGATTATAAAGTTTCCTTGCCCGCAGTAGCAGCAAAAGCGGCCGAAAGCGACAAAAACGGGCTCCGAGCCTATGCCATGACAGCGCCGAAGAATTGTACCTTTCCCAATGGCTGCCATATCTGCGAGGTGGAGATTGATCAAGAGACGGGCGAGTTATGGTTGACAAGCTATATAGTGTCTGACGATGTCGGGCGGGTTATCAATCCCTTATTGCTGGATGGTCAAATTCATGGTGGTGTCGCTCAAGGCGTCGGTCAGGCGTTATGCGAAGTGGTTAAATTTGATTCGGAGAGCGGCCAATTGATAACCGGCTCTCTAATGGACTATAGCCTTCCCCGTGCGAAAGATTTACCGATGATCGATGTCAAAACTCATAATGTGCCAACCAAAAATACACCATTTGGCATCAAGGGCGCCGGCGAGGCTGGCACGGTTGGCAGCCTGGCAGCGGTGTCAAACGCCGTGATGGACGCCTTGCACAAGGCGGGTGTTTCGCAATTTGACATGCCAGCGACGCCCGCAAAAGTGTGGCGTGCTATACGCCAGAGCGATTCATAAGGCCCGATCATGACTACTGAAATCTCGCGCAGCGGCCCGATGTTCAACCAGAACCGCTTCAAACTAGGAATTTTTGGCCTCAATTGCTCTTATGGTTGCACCATCAGTCATGCAGCGACAACCTTCGAACCAACCTTTGAGCATAATGTAAAGATCGCCAAGTTGGCAGACAACCTCGGCTGGGAGTTCCTGCTGCCAGTAGGCCGTTGGCGCCATTTTGGCGGCACGACACAATTCAACGGCACGAATCTCGAAGTTTATACCTGGGCGGCTGCAATCTCTTGTCATACCGAGAAAATCGCAGTGTTCGCAACCTCGCATGTACCGACAGTGCACCCCATCTTTGCCGCTAAGCAATCTGCCACCATCGATAATATTTCCAATGGCAGATTCGGCATCAACGTCATTTGCGGTTGGTTCAAACCGGAGATGGAGATGTTCGGCGTTAAGCAACTCGAGCATGACGAGCGCTACGTGATGGCAGACGAGTGGATGACTTGTATGAAACGTATGTGGACGGAGCAGGACTTCGACCATGCAGGAAAATACTACAACATCGATCAGGGCTTCCTCTTGCCCAAACCGGTGCAAAAACCCCATCCAGTGGTGATAAATGCAGGCTCCTCGCCCGCCGGCATAGAATTTTCTGCGCGCCATGCGGATTACAACGTTCTTTCAATTACTTCGCTCGAATCAGCAGCGAGCAAAGTCGATAACATTCGCCTACAAGCAGCCGAATATGACCGGCGATGCGGCACGTTAAGCTACGCCCTCGTGTGCTGCGCCGATACGGAAAAAGAGGCGAAAGCGCTTTACCAGCGGATTATCGACGAGGGCGATTGGGGAGCGACCAATACGATTATCGAGTTAATGCTCGGTCAGAACTTTTCATACGGCTCTAACAGCGACGAAATTCGCGCCATGGGTGAGCGCTTCATTGCGGGTTGGGGCGGACTTCCTCTTGTGGGAACTCCAGAGCAAATCGTTGAGCAGATGCTCAAATTGTCGGATATGGGAGTAGAGGGCCTCGCTATTTCTTGGCTCGATTATCATGAGGAACTGAAGTATTTCGGCGAGAAAGTGATGCCACTAATGCGCGAAGCGGGCTTGCGCCAATAGAAACCGGTCATTCTCTTAAGGGGCTGAGCAGCAAAACTTTTCTTGCAATCAGCCCAGCTCAGAGCAAAGTATTGACCCTGAATTAGCGCAGGAGTCGGCTATTTCAGCCTTCAATAAGCTTCGCGGGCGGGTGCACAATATTCTCGAAGTTTCCGAGAATGGTGATGTCTACTCCCGCATTATCGACTACAGCCTCATTGGGCTGATCACACTCAATGTTCTGGCCATCATCGTCGAATCGATCGACGCAGTGGCAGCAAATTACCAGCCCATGTTCGACATCTTCGAACTGGTGTCTGTAATGGTCTTCACTGCTGAGTACCTGCTCCGAGTTTGGGTGTGCATTGATAATGCAGACTCAAAATTCCGCGGTTCTTTCTGGGGCCGGCTGCGCTACATTGTGACTCCGATGGCGCTCATCGACCTGGTCGTCATTCTGCCGTTCTATCTGAGCTTCGCGATCGGCATCGACCTCCGGGTGCTGCGGATTCTACGCCTGCTGCGGATACTGAAACTTACCCGCTATTCCGGCGCCTGGGCGCTTTTCGCCGCCGTGCTTTACGGCCAAAGGCGTACGCTCTATATGGCAGGGTTTTTAATGTTGATCATGCTCGTGCTATCGGCGAGCTTGATGTACCTAATTGAACACGACGCTCAGCCACAGGCCTTTGCAGATATACCCTCTGCTATGTGGTGGTCTCTCGTCACGCTTACCACCGTGGGGTATGGCGATGTCACGCCAGTCACAGTAGGAGGTAAGATTCTAGGCGGCTTTGTCACCATATTAGGTCTCGGCATGTATGCCCTACCTGCCGCAATTCTCGCTTCCGGTTTCATGCAGGAATTGAGCAAGCGGCAATTCGTGGTGACCTGGAGAATGGTCGCCAAAGTACCACTTTTCGCCAGCCTCGACGCGGAGAAAATTGCCGGGATTGCAGCCCTTCTAAAACCGTGGTCGGTGCCGGCGCGCTATACGATAATCCGTCGTGGGGAAGCGGCTGACTGCATGTATTTTATTGTCTCAGGCGATGTGGAAGTTGACTTGTCACCAAACACCTTTCACCTAACCACCGGCGAATATTTTGGCGAGACGGGTATCATTAGCCGCACGGAGCGAGTGGCTAATGTCATCTCGATCACCGAATGCAAATTGCTTATTCTCGAAGCCCGCGAACTCAATCGGCTACTAGAAGACAACCCAGCGCTTGCTACCGAACTGAAGGAACTGACTGATCGCCGTCTAGCCTCAGCCGAAATCACTCCGCCCCACGGTCAAAACTGATTAGCTTCCATCGTATTATTAAATTTGGCGTCAATAGCACGCCATCGGTCCAGGTCTGGTGCCGATTCCACAGCTGTCTTAACTCCCTATTCTGTGGCATAGGCGCCGATCAAGTTGGCGGATATGGGTTCAAAGTATATGTTCCGACATAGTTCGGGCCGTCCGCAACAGACTTCCTTCGGCAGCCATTTCGTCTAGCGGAATCGTCGCCGCCGCATGAATAGGATCGATGTTGAAACTATAAGCCGCAACAAGACGAGGCACGCCGGCACTTTCCGCACCGAGCACGGCAGCAAGACTACCGACCTTATGAATTACAGCAAAATCGGAAATAATACTGTCGGCGCCTAAGAGCAAATGATCGACCCGCTGAGCGAAAAGAGCCAGTGCTGCATCCGTGATAAATTCGACCTTTCGTCCACCACTCTCAAGCACCTCCGCTAGACGCCGACCTTCGTAACGCGGCCTGCCTTCGCCATTCACCACCCGCTTCACACCCGCAGCGTCCGAGAGAATTTGTTCGACCGTCGACGAATAACTTCTCGTGAGAACCGTGTTTGCTCCGCCAAGCGCATCAATGGCAGCTTTTCGCAGAACTGATCGGGCCGCCTGCCGACGAACCGTCCGTTCGGCACTCACTATCGATACGTCACCGTGCTGGATACTGAGGGTCTGCTGCCAGAAAAGTGCTTAATTGCCAACCGCTGCCATGGCAAGGACGAATCGTCAGGAGTCGTGCCGCAAGCGTCCGCGCTTCTTCAATAATTTCGTTTGGCTTTCGGCAGGGTTCAGCCTGGGCCGCACCCATCAGTAAATCTAGGCCATCACCGGCAAGCTGACTCGCTCCCCGGGCACGATCCTGCTGGATCAACCTTAAGCGGCTTTCGATATCCGACATGGTAAGCTCAAACAAGCGTTTGCATTTTCTGTCATCTTAACCATATTGCGTGAATGTTACGCTCATGAATGTCTGGCTCGGTAAAGGGCGTTTTGCTATACAAGCCGATATCGACGCTGCGTGGCGACAGAAACAATTCCTCGGTAGCTCAGTGGTAGAGCAAGCGGCTGTTAACCGCTAGGTCGTTGGTTCGAATCCGACCCGGGGAGCCAAATTTAGCAGGGGTTGCGCCAAATGGGCGCAGCCCCTTGTTTCTCGTGTGCCTCAAAATGGGTAATTAGAAGAAGCATTACGCGGCCTGTACACGCTTAGGAGCTTGATGGTTGCTTTTGGGAAGGTTGAGTCCATGCTGAAACTAGTGAACCTGTTATAGCGAACTCAACTAACTCCACTTCTAGGTTATAATAATACTGGTGAATTTGAGTGAGACTATGTTTTCGACCTTGTCACAACTACTTACGATTTGCTTGGAAGTTTTCTGTCAGACTAAACATTTTCCACTCGATCTTGTGCACTCACCGCCTCATTGTTAGAACCGCTGGCAGTTTTTCCACTGGGAGCCCATCATGATCGATGATCCGTTTGCGCCGTTCATAGATTTGCAGGAGCAGCCAGGTATAGCCGATGAGTTCAAAGTGGAGAAAAAATGGCGTTACGCACTTGCTCGACGGGCAAAATTTCACGAGCTTGATGCCCTCAGCCATCTCAATCACACTACCTTCCTGCGCTATTTTGAGGATGCTCGTATCGGCTATTTGATGTTACACGGCCTGCCAGCTCCAGCCCCGGATTCGACAGGCTCCGTGTTAGTGCGGCTCGAAGCCCATTACTACCAGCCGGTATTTTATAACGAGCGCCTGTTAATTACCGTCAGGACAGAAAAGATCGGTAATACCAGTATCCACCTGGAATATGGCGCATGGAGTGCCGAAAAGGGCCTGGCCAGCCATTCTACCTCACTCCTCGTCATGGTCGTCACAACGACTGGTAATAAGGAGCGCGTCTCTGACGAAATGCGGGCCTCCATCGCCGCCTTTGAGGGATGCAACTATTAATGTTTTAATCATTGTCAGAAAACCCGACAGCGCATCATCACACGGGAGATACAGCCATGGCCGAAAGCATCGCCTTCGTCGACAACGAGTTCGTTCCTATCACGGAAGCAAAAATCTCCATCATGGAGCCGACCTTTACCAAGAGCGACGTAGTCTATGACACGATCTCTTCCTATAGGGGCTATATTTTCCGGCTTGATGATCACCTGCAGCGCTTTGAATCATCCTTCCGCGCCATGCAACTCAACCCACCGTACTCATTAGATGAAATTCGTCATATTGTCGCGGAAATGGTTATACGTTCCGATTTTGATAATACCTGCATCACCCTGATGGCGACGCGAGGTCCCTTTATCGATCTCGCAAACCGGGATATTCGCAAATGCAAGAACGGTCTAATGGCAGTTTGCGTGCCCTATTACTGGGTCCTAGGTGAGGACAAGCAGACCACCGGCGTGAATATGGTGATCACTGACAACCAGCGCGTACCGCTTGAAGCCATTGACGCAAAGGTTAAGAACTTCAATTGGATGGACCTGACCCGGGCGCTTTTGGAAGCCTATGACAAAGGCGGAGATTCAGCGATGCTGTGTACACCGGATGGTTATCTCTCAGAAGGGCCAGGTTTTAATGTCTGGCTTGCCAAGAATGGCAAGCTCTATACTCCTCTTGGCAATTTACTCGAAGGTGTGACACGCCGCTCGGTGTTTGAGCTCGCTAAGGAGATAGGCGCTGATCCGGTCGAAAAACCACTGACACCGGAAGACCTACGAACCGCCGATGAAGCCTTCACCAGTACCACGGCCGGAGGCATCACGCCGGTGACCCAGGTCGACGGAAAGACTCTCGGAAACGGCGCGCCAGGAATTCTAACAACTCGGTTGATGGAGGAATATTGGAGCCGGCGCGAAGAGGGGTGGCATGGCACCCGTGCGGAAGAGATCTTGCAAGACCGAGATGTGGCTTAAACTTAGCTCGCGCATATGACGGAGACGCAAAATATGCCAAACGAAATGTTCGACAAAGGCCTCAAAATTCGTACCGAAGTGCTCGGCGAAGAGTATGTGAACCGTGCCATCAACAATGCAACTGACTTCAATCAGGATTTTCAAGAATTCATGACGGAATATTGCTGGGGTGCCGTTTGGGGTCGCCCTGGCCTCAGTCGAAAGCAACGCAGTCTCAATAATCTCTGCATGCTCGCTGCACTTAACCGCCCACAGGAATTTGAAATGCATTTCCGTGGTGCACTCAAGAATGGCTGTTCAGTAGAAGAGATCAAGGAAACGCTTATGCAGATTGGCATCTATTGCGGCGTTCCCGCGGCGGTCGAGGCTTTCCGCATTGGCCGACGGGTCATGGACGAGCTTGAAGCGGCGAAATCCGGTAACGATGACTGAGCCACTTCTTGGCTTTATCGGCCTCGGTAATATGGGTGGCCCAATGGCCGCCAATCTTGCGTTGAGCGGCAGGCCCTTGATCTGCTATGACGCCTCCGGCACTGCGGACCGGGCGCCCGAAGGCGCGCGCCATGCAGCTAACAGTGCCGAGGTAGCGCAATTCGCTACCATAGTGTTTTTGTGCCTGCCTGACGGACCCATCGCTAACCAGGTCGCCGCCGAGTTGATTGCAGCGCCCGGGCGCATCGTTGAAGTGGTGGTCGACAGCACTACATCCAGCGTTAACGAAGCCCGGGCAACTCATAATCTGCTCGCTACAGCCGGGATCACATACGTCGACGCGCCGGTCAGCGGAGGCGCCTCGGGTGCACGTGCTGGCACGCTGGCAATGATGGTGGCGGCGCCAGACGATGTGTTCGCACGTCTGCTGCCTCTCCTGAATCCCATGGCCAAAAACGCCCGCCATGTCGGCCGCGAACCCGGTCAGGGTATGGCAATGAAGCTTCTTAATAATTTTCTTTCTGGCATGGCTATGGCGGCAACCAGCGAAGCCATGGCGTTTGGCGCAAGCCAAGGCCTCGACATGTCCACAATCATCGATACGATCGCGGTTTCAAGCGGCAAGAACACGGCAATCACCGACAAGTTTCCCAATCGAATCCTGCCGGAAAGATACGATTCTGGCTTCGCCACACAGCTCATGACAAAGGACCTCACACTCTATGTCGATTCCTGCAAGAATTTGGGTGCTCCGCATCAGTTGAGTGAAACATTGCTACAAAACGTTTGGCGCAGGATGTGCAATGAAATGCCTGAATCGGATTTCACCGAAATCTATCCTTTCACCATAAAATTTAACGGATAGAGCGGCGCACAATGGCGGACGATACTTCCTCCTCACGGCATTATTATGTGACTGAAGCACTGTTCGGTGAACAGCCGATCTGGCGTGTCGTCCGAGGTGAGATTAACACACGCGGTGTTGAGGTGCGCGCCTTTATATGTGGCTGCGCCACACGGCGCGGCGCAATCTCCATGGCCCGAGCCTTGAGCGGCTACCGGGAGTGTGACGAGACGCTAATCGGAGTGCGTGAACGCGCCGGAGCCGGTCGCGCAGTGCCAGCCTTAACGCATAACCCTGTGCGAACCATTATGCCAAATTGTTGATGACGAAGGCCCTCCGCCTCAGGCGTTGCGTTTGCGATATTCGTCGAGGTAATCGATCACTTTCTGTGAATCGATAATATCGGCATAGCGGCGGCCAACATCGCGAAGATTGTCGTTGTGCGGCCCTATTTCCGCGTCGCCAACGCAGTCCTCTGGCACCATGGTACGATACCCATGGGAGAAGCTGTCTATGATACTGGCGCGAACGCAACCGCTGGTCATGCAGCCGGTAATTATCGTGGTATCAACGCCGTTCTTAGCAAGAAGCGTGGTAGCAGGTGTGTTAAAGAAAATCGACGGACCGGTTTTACAAAAAATAAAATCGTGATCAGGGTCCGAGGTACGCGGCTCAATCTCAGTGGTCGGATCTCCATAATAAAAAGATTCATGCACCGGAGCGATTTTCCAATGCGGCATGTCACGTTCAGAATGATAAGCTGTGTAGCAGTTGGCTACCGGGACATTCGCGCGGCGTGCAACCTCCAACAGGCGAGCCGTGTTTTCCACGGCGCGCTGCACTAAGTCGCAATTACCAAAATCCGTGTTGCGGTCGGTAAAGCCGCGTTGAAAATCGACCACCATTACTGCAGGCCGGCTGCCGAATCCGATTTCCCGGTCGCCATATCCGATTTCTCTATAAGCGTCAGTTCCCATGAAATACGCCCCGTTCTCTGATCAGTCGGCCACGTTGACCCACTCCAGCATATTCCATAGATTTGTCCGTACCTTTGTCAACATTTTTCACTGGAGTTTCGCGCGATGAAAGCGTTGTCGGACCTGGTAGTTATCGACCTTACACATATGCTGTCGGGACCTTTTGGCGGCATGTTGCTGGCCGATCTTGGTGCACGGACGATCAAGGTCGAGCCTCCGGGTAAGGGAGAGCTTACGCGCGGCCTTCTTGCCAAGGATCCTAAAAATTCACTCAATGGCATGGGTGCATATTTTCTCACCCTCAACCGCAACAAGGAAAGCATCTGTATCGACCTCAAGAATGAGGCGGGCCTAGCACTATTCTACGAGTTGGCAGGCAAAGCCGATGTTGTGCTGAGCAATTTCAGTCCTGGGGTCACCGAACGACTCAAGATCAATTACGAGATTCTCGCCAAAATCAACAAGCGTATCATTACATGCACGGTGAGCGGCTTTGGCGAATCCGGCCCAGCTTACAAGCGTCCGGCCTTCGACATGGTAGCTCAAGGATATGGCGGCGGTATGTCAATCACCGGTCAGGCGGACGCGCCACCTACTCGAGCTGGCATCCCAATTGGTGACCTCAGCGGCGGTATGTTCAGTGCCGTCGGAGTCCTCGCCGCTCTGCACGCGCGTGAACGCACTGGACGCGGCCAGCATGTTGATATTTCCATGCAGGACTGCCAGATCTCGCTAATTAATTACATGGCGACAATGTATTTTCTCTCTGGCGAAGTACCAGGTGCGATAGGCAATTCGCACTTCGTGCATGTGCCCTACAACACCTACCCGACGAAAGATCGCTGGCTTATCATAGCCATCATCACAGATGGAGGCTGGTCAAGCTTTCGCGACATGATGGGAATCGAAGATTTGATGAATGACAAGTTCGATACCCAACCCGGCCGGCTCGCGGAGAAGGACTTTATCGAAGAAAGGATCGTTACACACCTGAAGAAGAAAAGCTGCGACCATTGGTTGGAGAAACTTGCCGAAGCCAGGATCCCCTGTGCTCCGGTCAACGACCTCGAACACGCGCTTAATGACATCCAAATTCAAGCGCGCAATATGGTGGTGACAGTTGCCCATCCCGAAGGCGGCGAAGTACGAATGCCTGGGAATCCGGTCAAGATGAGTGAGACCGGCGATGAAACATTTGCGCCACCACCACTTCTTGGCCAACAAACAGACACGGTTTTGCGGGATCTTCTCGGAAAAAGTTCCAGCGATATTCAAGCATTACGTGACGCTGGAACAATTGGCTGAAAACCACCGAGCAAAGAGAAAAGGAGCAATTTCATGAATGACAAGGTCATCGTCAACGAGGTGGGACTACGTGACGGCTTGCAGAATCAACCTCGGCACGTGTCGGTCGAGGGCAAACTGGAAATGCTCGATTCCTTGATTGCAGCAGGAGTGCGCTCGGTAGAAGTGACCAGCTTCGTCTCACCAAAGGCAGTGCCGCAAATGGCTGACGCGACTGAGCTTTATGGCCGCTTGCCATCGGACAAGGGCGTTACATACGAGGCGCTAGTACCAAACGAGAAAGGTTACGAACGCGCAGTGGCTGCGGGCGCAAAGACAATTGCACTGGTTCTTGCCTCAACCCAGATGATGAATGAAAAGAATATCGGAATGTCACTGGAGCGTGCGACCGAGGTCAATATCGCAGTCATCAAACGTGCCAAAACGGAAGGCATCAAGCCGCGCTCCTATATCTCCACTGCAGTGGGTTGCCCCTATGAAGGAAATGTTGCGCCGGAGGTGATATTCAATCTGGCAGATCAAATGTTTAAAGCCGGTGCAGAGGAGGTCGCGGTGGCGGATACGATCGGTTCCGGAGACCCTGCCCAGGTCAGATTCATTTTTGAAACCCTCGCAAACCGCTACGGCGCGGAGCGTCTTGCCGCCCACTTTCACGACACCCGCGGCCTAGCGTTAGCAAACACCTGGGCCGCCCTGGAATGCGGCGTACGGAAGTTCGATACCTCGATCGGCGGTCTTGGTGGCTGTCCCTTCGCTCCCGGTGCTACCGGTAATGTTGCAACCGAAGATGTGGTGCATATGGTCGAACGTTGCGGTTTTAGGACGGGTATCGAAATTGCGGGTCTCAGAAAAGCGGTGGCGGTGGCAGAGAAATATACCGAACAAATACTCGGTGGCCGGGTTCTCTCCTGGATTGAAAGCCAGGAGAAACGAAACCATGCCAAAGCGAGCGCCGCAGCGGAATAAGCGTTTCCCGCCTTTCAGCCCATTGCGGCACGGTCGCCAGCCATTCCGTTGCCGATGAGATCAATGGAAAATTCGTCGAGCAAGATTTCCGCAATGCGCTCGAAATTGACGCCGATACGGATGGTCTTAAAATCACGCAAATCAATTATCGAAGAGGAGCGACCCTCGTTGTTGGCGTATTTGCTGGTGCCGTGATCAAGTGCGATATCGGCAGAATCGCGCACCGGAAGCTCAATATCCTGAAGACGATATTTGCTGCCCTGCAATGACGTGTTAGCGGAGGAGCCAAACAGCGGCATGCCCCGCTCTTTCGCTTGACTGACCAATTCTTCGTGTAGCTCTCCGGCATTTAACAACATATCAATGCTACCGGCCTTGGAAGAATTGGCGATTACGAAAGGCGCCACATCCGCGAATAATGGATGATCAGCTCGAAAGGGGGCGACTGTTGACATCGGCAAATTGTGTTTATTAATAATGCAATCGACAACTGCCCGCTCGCGTTCACCGCAGACTTGAATGTCATTGAAGAGCTGCCAGTTGCTCAACATGCCACTCGGCTTTTCGAAGCTGCGGTTCTTGGCGGTGAAAATTCGGCGCATGGCCTCTTCACTATTACCAGTGATAGCGTATGCAACATCTAGCGGTACGATGGCAACGCCCCCAGCCTCCACAGCATCGATTACGCGGACGGCGTCATTTTTATAATTAACATTCGTCATGAGAACCTCTGGGATACATAGCGTTCGATACCAGTGAAAAGCCCGACCAGTCGTGCTGGGCCACCCTCCTCTACGAAGCCATCGAGGGCATCAACGATCTCACTTTTATTTGGCTTTGCGTCAAGAGGCGCAAGCAGTCCAACGACCTTGTTTTCAATGACGTCATTTTCCATAGGTCGAGCCGGCGTACCGATAGAATCGAGCACGTCGGCACGGCGCAATGTGCCATCTTTCATGCTTAACTCCACCCAGCTTCCGAAATGCTCAGGAAAGGCGGCCTCCATCTCATCATCGTCAACCGCCTCGACCTTATCGGCAAGGCCTAGGATCTGTTTATCGTCAAATTTGTCTTCGGTATAGGCTTCATAAGTTTCGGGGCCAATAACCAGGCTCGCGCCCAGCGTAAAAGGCAGACTATATTGAGCCGCCATTACCGAAACTGGGCGTCGCAGCATATGCTGAGTGCGCATGATCACCGGCCCACCAATACGTATTTTCGTGATGCACTCCGTATCCATGGTAAAATTCTCGGTCACTACCCGTAACGCATCGATAGTAGAATGAAACAAGCGGCAGCACGGATAGGGCTTCAGGCTAATACGGTGAATTTCATAAGGATCACCATCCCCTCGGGCAAGCTCCCCATAATTAGGATTTTGGCCAAATAGGCTACCGAGGCCATAGCGCCCATCCAATGCACGCGACGGACCGGCGATACCAAGCGCCGCGAACTCGGCTGCAAGCATACCGTTGTGCGCGCCATAGCCACCATGCAGCCGCTTCACCGTGGTGCCTTGCGGGTCTTCTGAGAATTGCATGGAGCCTCCCGCCATGGATAGCATAAGGCCCCATGCAGATGTGATTCCTGCAGAATCCAACCCAAGCAGCTTACCTGCTGTGGCAGCAGCTCCGAAACCGCCGAAGAGCGCTGTCGGATGATAGCCGAACTCGATTATCTCCGACGCACCGACCGCTCGCCCAACTCGGCCCATGGTTTCATACCCCGCAGCGATCGACGCCATGAGGTCGGCACCCGAAATGGTGTGCTGAACGCCGAGCGCCAGTGCGGTGGAGATCACCACTGCGCCCGGATGGCTTACCGAGCTATCGTGGGTATCGTCCAATTCCATACCATGTGCTGCGCTTGCATTAACAAGAGCGGCGATATTCGGCTGGGTGCGAATTGCGCTACCAAAGACGAGGCTCTTGCCGCTGCCCGCATAACGTCCGGCCCAGTTACGTAGGCCCAAACACCACGGCATCTCGACACCGCGCCGGCAAACACCTACATGATCCAAAAGCAACCGCTTGATCTGCCTGCGATCAGTCTCGCTCAGTTTGGAATATTCAAGCTCGATGACATCACGAGCCAAAAAGGCGGTGAAGTCTTTATCAGTTGTACTCTTATTCACGCCGCGCCATCCTCATATAGGCAATGTTTGATCGCGCTCTTTTTATCGCATGGAAGTCGAACTGCTGTATATAAGATGCTAGCTTGTCCGGACCAATTACGCGGTAATGTTAATGACACAATTCGACAAGGATCTCGTGCTCGCCCAGGCTCGAAGATTTGGAGGACAAATTCCATCTGAAGCGAGAGCGACAGAGCTCGCGGAGCATCTCAACACACTGATCAACGCCCTCGATATGGTATCAATTGACCTTCCTCTTGAAGCGGAACCAGCCGATATGGCGCGCACTCTGGAAGAGCTGGCCAGGGATTAAAAACATGACCGCGGAGATTCTAAATGCCTCTCTGGTAGAAACCGCCGAAGCGATCCGAAACAAGAAGCTCTCTTCAGTCGAGGTGGTAGAAGCCGCTGTCATTCGCGCTGAGAAGCTCCAGCCAGTGCTTAACTGTTTTATTCAACTGCTTGGTGAGCAAGCTTTGGCGGAAGCAAAAAAAGCTGATGCTGAACTTGCACGAGGTGAACTACGCGGACTGCTCCATGGTGTGCCACTGGCGCATAAGGATATGTATTACCGTGCTGGAAATTTCTCAACCTGTGGCTCCAAAATTAGAAAAGATTATGTCGCCGATCGTGATTCGACGGCGCTAAAACGCCTGCTAAATGCTGGTTCGATATATCTTGGCGGCCTCAACATGGCGGAATTTGCCACTGGCCCAACCGGCCATAACGAACATTGGGGTAACATTCATAATCCATGGAACCCTGACCATATCGCCGGGGGCTCATCAAGCGGCACCGGCTCGGCAGTGGCAGCACGCATCGTATACGGTGGCCTCGGCTCAGACACCGGAGGCTCGATCCGCATCCCCTCAAGTGTCAACGGTCTGGTCGGTCTGAAGCCGACTAACGGGTTAATCAGCCGTCACGGCCTGATGACGCTATCGCACACCATGGACACGGTGGGCGCCCTGACCCGAACTGTTGCCGATAATGCCCGCATCACTGCAATCATGGCCGGGTATGATCCTCTGGATCCAACGACGAGCCACCGTGAAGTGCCGGATTACGAAGAGCTCCTTGCTCACCCAGTGAAAGGGCTCCGCCTCGGCGTGCCACGCAATTATTATTATGACATCATTACCCCCGAAGTAGAGAAGCTGCAGCAAGAAAGCCTCGCCGTATTCCGTGACCTTGGCATGGAGATCATAGAGTTAGACGTGCCGGATATGCATGTCCCGACTCATATGTCCAATATCGTGTTTGTCGCAGAAGCTGTAGCAATTCATGAGAAATGGCTCCGAGAGCGGCCTGACGATTATCAGGATCAGGTCCGCAGCCGCTACGAGCCAGGCATCTATCTACCGGCTGAAAAATATCTCCGCGCGCTTGATATGCGGGCCGTGCTCTTGCGCGACTTTTGCGACAAGGTTTTTTCTAACTGCGACGTTCTGCACACGCCGGGACTTTCCATGCCCGTGCCGAGTCTGACTGACACCGACGTTGCAGCTGGCCAGGGCATGCCCCAGATGGTCGCTAATCTGAGCTGGACGACACGATCGAACAATTACCTCGGAATCCCTTCACTCGCTATACCCTGCGGCTTCACTACCAACGGCCTGCCCGCCGGCTTTCAACTCATGGGCCGGCCTTTTTCAGAGGACCGCCTGTTTCAGCTCGGCCACGCCTATCAAGGCATCACCAATTGGCACACCCTCACGCCGAAGATGAGTCAATGATTCGGCATAACCTTAATATCAACGAGAATGCTGCAGCATTCCGGCAAGCCAAGCCAAAAGTAAGGACGCCCCCCACCAGGCGCCTGAGGGACTAGGAAAAATTAGGAGCTAGCTTATGAATCCATCTGAGAAACGCGCCAAATTGGTGGAAACTGTTGCCAAGGGCGAGTTTGTAACCGCACCCGGCATCTATGACATGATCTCAGCCAAGATAGCCGACCGTATGTCATTCAATGCACTCTACATGACCGGCTATGGTGTCGCCGCTTCTCACCTCGGCGTGCCGGACGCGGGCATTGCCAGCTTCGGCGACGTAGTGAATCGGGTACGCCTGCTGGCGAACGGCACTGAGGCGCCTTTGATCTGCGACGCTGATACCGGCTTCGGTGGCCTCCTCAACGTGCATCACACGGTCCAGGGCTATGAAGACGCCGGCTGCGCTGCGATCCAGATAGAAGATCAGGAATCGCCCAAGAAGTGCGGTCATACACCGAACCGCCGAGTAGTGCCAATCGAGGACATGGTAGAGAAGATCAAGGTCGCCGTTGCGGCGAGGCGCGATCCCAACTTCCTCGTTATCGCACGCACGGATTCGCGCACCACGGACGGCCTTGACGAGGCGGTCCGCCGCGGACATGCCTTCGCTGCAGCTGGAGCCGATGTGATCTTTGTGGAGGCGCCTGAATCCCTCGACGAGCTCAAGGTAGTGGGATCAGTCTTCGACAAACCGGTGCTCGCCAATATGGCCGACGGCGGCAAGACACCGATCACCTCCGCCAAAGATTTGCAAGAAATGGGCTTTTCACTTGCCATCTTTCCCGGCCTCGGCATGCTCGCTGCCGGAAGTGCTCTGGACAAGGCCTATGGCACTCTCTTAGCCGACGGCACCAGCGCCAATGTGAAAAACAAGATGATGCCTCTCACCGAAATGCACAGCATTATGGGATTTGATGACGTCTGGGCATTTGAACGGAAGTGGGCCAGAGACAAAGTTGCAGAGTAAAGTACTCTTCCGCAACTAAATATATTGAACACGGTAACACAAATTGGAATGCCACATGCATTCCAGAGTGTGCTTCGGTTTTGAAGGATCTTTACCCAAAGAAGAAAGTGGTGCCTGAAGGCGCCACTTTTTCTTCTCAAATATTAGGCATCCCTACTCCGCCGCGGCGCCAGCTTTCGCCCTTTCCGCACGTTCGCGGAGGCCCTTGATTATGTGTTCGCGGAAAACCGGAGCTGCCGGGGGTTCAAGGCCGGTTTCTTCTTGGCAGGCGGCGCGGAGTTCCTCTACATCGCCACCACGATCAATCAGTTTAATCTCACCGCGTTCCGCACGCATTTTATCGCGAAGATCGTTAGTCGCAGCCTCGTCAACGCTGAGATCGTCATTGAGGACCACCCCATAGCGCTTCGCGCCCTCCAGCGTGACGAGGCCACGGTCGACTTCAAGGGCGATCAAAGCAGCATCGCGCTCGTACGGATCACCCCAACCACCGCCGCCCCAGGTGTGGAACAGCAACAAATCGCCAGCTTCGACCTTAACATGGTCACATTTCGACGGAAGCAATTCTGTCGTGCCGTCGACACGGACGATCTCCTTCTTGCTTCGCCGGCCCGGCTGGCCTCCAACCACACCCCAGGGATAGGTCAGCCAGCGATCATCATGGAGGGACATCTCGCCTGGTTCGAGCGCGCGGTAACCGATAGTGATACCGTTGCCACCGCGATGTAGACCCGGGCCGCCAGAATCAGGGATCGACTGATAAATGTCGATACGAAGCGGAAAATATGCCTCCAGAAATTCATTTGGTACATTGGTGAAGCTCGGCCAAAGGGAATGACCGTCCGGCCCGTCACCAACAGGACGACCAGGAATGCCACCAAAGCCGATTTGATAGAGCTGGTACCATTCGCCCTCTTTGTCATAGCCCGAATACATGAAATGCGGACTATCGGAAAAGCCGGCAGCGACCATGTAATCTGGATTACGTTGGCCCAGAAGGCCGGAAAGCACGTCAAATATGCGGGCAAGGGCATGAGTCCGAGAGCTCAATGCCGCTGGCTTTAACGGCTTCAATAGGGTGCCTGGTGGAATCCGCACATCGACATGGTCGTAGAAGCCGTCGTTAAACATTATCTGCGGATCGAAGATGTTAATCATGTAAACACCAACGAACATCTTAAACATTTCCTCGTTGAGGAGCATATTGATGGAGGAGTCCGACTGCGGATCCGTACCCTCAAAGTCGAATACCAGAAGGTCGCCCTCACGCCACATGGTGCAGGCCATTTTATAGGGGCCCAGGCCCTTGCCATCATCGTCTACATAATCTTCAAAATATACTCTCTCGTCCTCACCGACTGAATTCTGGATGAGATGCAGCATGGCGCGTCTGTTGCGCTCTAAGAGTTCGTCCATAGCGGACTGAACCGTATCGACACCGAAACGATCGCACAGTTCGAAAAGACGCTTCTCAGCGAGGCGTACGGCAGCGACCAATGCATTGAAATCGCTCTCGTTCCATTGTGGCATACGGCATTGATGCAGGATCACCTTGAGCACGTCTTCCTGTAACTCGTCTTTCTTATAAATCTTGACGATCGGAATGACGACGCCTTCCTCATAGATTTGTGCTGCGTCAGTCGGCAGTGAGCCAGGCACCTTACCACCGACATCTGTCATATGACCGAACATCGCAGCATAAGCGATGAGCCGACCGTCAAGAAAAACGGGACGCATCACCAACCAATCTGGCGCATGACTAATAGAACCGGCGCAGCTATAGGGATCCGAAGTAAGAAACAGGTCGCCTTCCTCAATGGTCCCGTCATAGTCTCGGTTAAAACCATGGATGAAAGAGCCAAATTGACCGACAACCATCTTACCGTTGGGTGAAGCGATCATCGGAAATTCGTCATGTTGCTCACGAATACCTGGTGACATGGCGGTTCGGTAGAGAACCGCGTCCATCTCGTAGCGTGCGCTTCTTAGCGCAGACTCTATAATGTCGAGGGTGATCGGGTCGATCTCGACTTTTTTGAAGGGTTCAGAGTTAGGCTGAATGATCTTGGCTGGCATGGCGAATTTCTCCTAACCTAAGCGCCGACCGGGCGGATGATGATGGTACCGAACTGATCGACCTCGCCGATATGATCCGACAGAATCAGGGTCGTCGAATCCATTTCAGTAACAATAGCTGGACCGGCGATCTTGTTGCCCGATTTAAGGTTTGCACGATCATAAATCTTGGCCTCTTGATCACGATTGTCCATGTATACCGTAGTCGTCGCAACTACGGCATCAGTTGGATCTTCGCCACCCTCTTCTAAGGTACCTGCCGCCACAAAAGTTTCAGCGCCCTGCACGATGGCGCGGAGCGTAACGATTTCATGTTCGGCATCAAGGGCGAAGGTAAACAATTGCGTGTGGATGTCATCGAACCTACGACGCAAAAGGTCTAGTCCTTCCTTGGCAAATTCGTCCTCTGTGAAGTTGACCGGCAACTGAAGACCCTGGCCGTGATAACGCAAATCAACTTCATATTCGACACTTTGCTCATCGCGCAGCACACCTTCCTCGTCGAGCGAGATATGTGCGCGCTCCTCTAATTCTTTCAGGATACTGCCAACGTCTTCGTTGCTTACCTCTGAAAACTGGCGAACAACAGAGCGTGAGGCTTCATCAGTTACACGTGTGGTTGCATCTCCATAAGCGCACAAAACACCCGGCGAAGGCGGAATGATAACCGGCCAAGCGCCCATCAGCTTGCCCAAAGCGTTGGCGTGAAGTGGTCCCGCACCACCAAAAGCGATCAAAGCAAAATCACGCGGATCAAAGCCTTGCTGGACCGAAACTAGACGGAGTGCACCAAAAATATTCTCATTGACTATGTCAATCACACCCGACGCCGCTGTTTTAAGGTCGAGGCTGAGGGCATCTGCGATGGTCTGTAACGCAGCCTCCGAAGCATTAAGGTCGAGCTGCATCTCCCCTCCAATTAATTCCTTGGGCAGATAGCCGAGCACGACATTTGCGTCGGTAACAGTTGGCCGGTCCCCGCCTTTTCCGTAGCAGGCCGGACCAGGATCAGCACCAGCACTTTCCGGGCCTACACGAAGTGCCTTGGTGAGCTCAGGAACATGGGCGATAGAACCACCACCGGCACCCACGGTACGTACATCAAGGGACGACGCCCGAACGGTGACGTCGCCCACGGTGGTTTCACGCCGCTTGCGTGGTATGCCATTCTGTATAAGTGCGACATCCGTCGAGGTGCCACCCATGTCAAGTGTAAGTAAGTCACCAAAACCAGACTGCTTCGCAATCCATAGAGCACCGGAAACGCCACCGGCCGGACCTGACATCAAAACGTTGACCGGGGAATTGCGTGAGGCCTCAACTGAGGAAAGGCCACCGTCGGAGCGCAAGATGTGAAGATGCGCATCGACCTTACGGTTTTTCATCTCGTTATCGAGATTCGAGAGGTATTCACGCACCACTGGCGCTACGTAAGAGTTTGCGACAGTAGTAATCGCACGCTCATATTCGTACATTTCAGGCAGTACCTCGGAGGAGATGGAAACCGGCACATCCGGCATAACCTCCTCCGCTATCTCGCGGATGCGAACTTCCGTTTCACCATTAGCATAGGCGTTCATCAGCGAGACAGTGAGAGCCTGAATTCCTCTTTCTCTCAAGCTCTCAAGTTTGCCGCGAAGATCGCCCTCGTTGAGTTCCTGTACCAAGCCCCCACGCGCGTCGCGCCGCTCTTTGGCTTCGATGGTCGCCTCAAGGGGCGCGAGTGGCTCGGGTTTTGGCCAGATGATCCAGCCGGCGAGAATGCCGGGCACAAACGAACGCGCGATCTGCAGCACCTGCCGGTGGCCCTGGGTGGTCACTAATCCAACGCGAGCGCCTTTACCCTCGAGAATGGTGTTGGTCGCGACCGTAGTTCCGTGCATCACATGGGTAATGGCACCAGGATCTACATTCGCGCTTCCGCATACTTTTTCGATACCGTTCAATACACCGATGGAAGAATCCGCCGGCGTAGAGGGAACTTTGGCACGATAAGTCTCACCCGATCCCTCGTCGATCAGGAGGAGGTCGGTAAAAGTCCCGCCGACATCCACTCCCAAGCGGTAAGCCATAATTATGTCTCCTTACACAATGCCGCCGAAGCGGGTCTTTGATGTCACAAGCCTTAAAGGGCCATTCAAAAATATTCAGGCTGGGTCAAATCAAGTGGCAACCCATACTCAAACAAGCAACGATGCGATTAATGTTATGCCTCTTTTAACATTTTTTTTGCGCCATACCCTCGGCGCCGTCTCTGCATAAAATAGACGACCACGAAACTTGCAAAAATAACTAATAAAGAAAATAGGGTTGTCATTGTGCCGATAGCATAAATAGTTGGCGTCGCGGCTAGCGCCAACGCGTTGACTAGTTCGACAGGTAGGCTGTTGTGCTCTCCCGCAACGTTCGATATGCGTGGATATTCGTCGTAGGAGAGTGTGAAGCCAAACAATGCAACCCCTACTAGGCCCGGCAACGTAATTGGTATAGTAACGTGCCTTAAGGTTTGCCACTGGGTCGCGCCTTGATCTTTCGCAGCCTCCTCAAGGCGTGGATCGAGCCGACTAAACACTGCTAGCATTATCAATACGCCGAATGGAAGCGTCCAACTAAGGTGGGCACCTAACCCCCCGGACCACCACTGACTAGTCAATCCAAGGTTCGAAAAACCGATACCAATACCAAGGCTTATTAGAATTGATGGGCAGATCAAGCTTGCTACAACTAGATAAAAAACAAGTATGTTGCCTTTAAAGTTTTTACGAAACGCTAGACCAGCCAAGAATGAAATACCCATTGTGAGCACCATTACAATCAGGCCCAGAATTACTGAACGCCCAAAAGGCCAGCGATAATCACCAATATAGTGAGGATCAAAAACTTCGCTAAAGTAGTAGAGAGAAAACCCTTGCATCGGGAAGGAAAGAGATGCGTTTTCCCCCTGAAATGACAGGACAACAATTATGAAAATAGGGCCGTAGAGAAATAACAAATACAAATAAAATAGGGTAGCGCGCGGCCAAAATCCCGGGGCTCTTTTAATACCTTCCCTCATTATTAAAGTTGCCTTCTCACATCGACTACGCGCATAACTCCGCCAACCAACAGCAACACTACAATCAGCAAAATCATAGCTGTAGCGGCAGCGGGCGGGTATTGAAAATTGTATACTTGATTAGCCATAGATGCTGCGACAGTGCCGACACGCGAACCACCAAGGATCCGTATTGCCGTATAATCACTAGCAACCAGCGCAATAACAAAAATTGTTCCAATGGCAATTCCCGGCTTACACAACGGCAAAATAACATTCCACAAAATTTGGAATGCGCTAGCGCCATTATCGCGTGCAGCTTCAATCAGGTCTTTGTTAATCCTTGCCATGACATTAAAGAGAGGAGCCATCATAAAGAGTGTAAATATTTGAACGTAAGATAGCAGGACTGCAAATTCAGAAAACAACAGAAACTTTAACGGCTGGGCTGACAAACCAAGCCCCATAATAGCTTGGTTTATTATCCCTTCTGTACCCAGAAAGGGAATCCAAGCGACAGTTCTGATAACCGCAGATGTCCAAAATGGCACCACACACAACAAGAAAAGGAGCATTTTGGTTCTGAGCTTGACTATGTCAAAGACCAGGAAATAAGCCAGTGTAAACCCAATAACAAATGTTATTCCCCAAGTGATGAGAAACATCTTTAGGGTTTGCCAATAGTTAAGAGCCGTCAATGACCGGGTAAATATCTTTTCATAGTTGCGCAGGGTCCAGACACCCTCAAGCGTCATGAAACCGTCAAATTTCCATAAGCTAAGAATGATGATTACGATCACTGGCCCGACAAGGAACAGCACAAGAGTAATCACCAAAGGTGATATCTGAATCAAGGTTGAGTAGCGGTTAAATAAACCTGTCAACACCGCCATGAACGTGTCCCTGATCGAAAATTAAAACATTCAAAAATAGTAAAAAGAGATGCGGGACGCTACAGCGCCCCGCATCCAAATAACTTTACTGCTATGAAGCCATGAACTCGTTCCACCGATCGGTGAGATACTCGTTCTCATCCATGACAGAGTTCCACACAGCAATTCTACCCATTCTGTTCTTATAGGAACCACCATCTCGCACAGCACCAGCTTTTTCCATAAGCTTACCGAACGGGCTATAAATATCGACTGTTGCCGGCTTTCCTTCAAACCAGAAGTCCCATTCCGCTTTAGGCAGATATTTTTTAGTGTTCTGCCATGTCACAACGTAATAGCCCTGCCTAGCAAAGAACGCACCCGCTTTGCCGGTATGGTACCATGTTACATAGTCGTAAACGGCACCCAATGTTTTACCCTCGACATGCTTAGGAATCATATGCCCGAGCGACCATGAGCGGTAGCCTTCTGCAAGATCCTGGTAAATACATGGAACACCTTGCTCTCTCACTGCGGTTACCGCAGGTGACCACATTGACTGGATTACTACTTCACCATCCACCATAAGCTGGACAGAGTCGTTGAAGGTAGACCAAAGAGAACGCCAGTGACCATCATTCTTGAGTTCGATTAGTCGATTAATCGAGTAATCGATTTCCTCTCGGGTCATGTTCCCCTTGTCGGAATATTCAATTTCGCCATTAGCCTGGAATGCCATGGCAGCGTCCATCAGGCCAATCTGTGGAAATGCTACCAATGCCGCACGTCCCTGAAATTCGGAATTAATCAATTCCTTCCAGGAATCAATGGGACGACCAATGATGTCCGGACGGATACCAAGTGTATCGGCATTATGAAGTACAGGGTGGTTTGTGATCCACTTTGTTGAACCTGGCTTTACGAAATCTTTAGAATCAGCACCAGACGTGTATCCAACTGAACTCGGGTTTTGTCCATCGCCATACCATGCATCGGGCCAGATCTTTCCATCTGCCTTATAGAGGTCTACAACTTGATCCCACTCCGGCAACTTAGTGGTGTCCCAGGCTTGAAAACGACCGGATGGCCACATGGTCTTCATTGTCATGAAGGGGGGTTCAAACAATTCAGCCGATTTCGGTTGGTTAAGACCGCGACCAATGATGTCTGGGATCGCTGTCGCCGTCTGCACCACCTTAAATGGCAAGTCTTCGTTAGCCATATCCTCTAGTGGCGGCATGTTTGAAACAGCCATGCCCACCGTACGAACGGTAATGTCATCCTGTGCCCAAATCGTTGGAAAGCCGCCGACCGCTGATCCCGCGGCTAAGCCAGCCACTGCTGCCGTCCCCTTCAACATCGAGCGACGGCTTAAGCCCTTTTTCTCATCTGAATTCTTACTCATGCTCTCACTCCTCAGCTGTATTTATCTGTTATTACAAAAAACTCTTAACGCTCCTCTAAACCAATAGTTAGTTATTCTGCAGTTCTTTCGCCAGCGGGGATTAGTCGAAGCTCTCCCCGATTAGGTTTTGGCTGCCCACTGCGGTTTCCAGCATCCGGCCGTCGGCGACAGACCAAACCGCGTGAACATTATCGCCCACGATTGCCGGACTTTTGAAAAATTCGTGGTCCTCGATCACGGCGACCAGTCTCTCGTCGTTTTGTTTTACGATAGTCACCTTTACCCAGTTGCCCTGGTACTCAATGGCATGCACAACGCCAGCCACTGAATTCACGTCACCAGATTTTTCCTTATTGAGATGCACCTTATCCCGGCGAACACCAATATTCATGTCCTTGCCAACGATTGCATCGCTAACATTGACACCATAGACCTGGCCATCAACGCCCTTGACGATGGTCTCACCATTTTTTGTGTCAGCAATCGTTCCCGTAACCACGTTCCAGCCGCCCATAAATTCAGCAACGTAGGTGGTCTTGGGCTCCCCGTAAATTTCAACCGCCGTGCCTGCTTGTTCAATATGGCCGGTATCCATGACCACCACCATGTCGCCCATGGCAAGCGCCTCAGGCTGGGTATGAGTGACGTGGATAAAGGAAATTCCAAGGTCTTGCTGAATAAATTTAAGCTCGGCCCGCATATGAAGGCGCAAATATTCGTCAAGCGCAGACAGCGGCTCATCAAGCAGAAGTACCTTGGGATTAGTAATAAGCGAGCGGGCGAGCGCAACGCGCTGCTGCTGCCCACCCGACAATTGCTCCGGCATTCGATCGGCCATGGGCTCGAGTTGCACGCGCTTTAGCACGTCATAGGCTTGCTCCCGCCGCTCGGATTTGTTTACGCCCTTCATCTTTAGGCTGAAAGCGACATTGTCGAGCACTGTGAGATGAGGAAAGAGCGCATAACTCTGGAACATCATCGACGTACCCCGCGAACCGGTTGGCAGTCCGATGACGGAATTTCCGCCGATCATGATATCGCCTTCCGTCGGTGTCTCGTGACCCGCGATCATGCGCAAGAGGGTCGTCTTACCGCAACCGCTTGGCCCAAGCAAACAGCAGTAGCAGCCGTCCGGAATTGTCAAATTAATATCCTCGACAGCTACCGTCGGCCCGAACACTTTGCTGATGTTCTTAATTACAATCTCGCCATCACCTGCCATGGCAATAAACGTCCCTTTCCAACAAATACAAAGATGGCGCGATCAACATAACAGTGAACCACCGTAAGAAAACGCTACCCCGGATTTTGCAGTATTCCTCCTAAGGGTTAGCAGGTTTCTAGATTAACGCCCAAGAGGCAAGACAAATCTTTGCGCACCGCGCCTTTGGCTTTCGGCATAACCCCGAATTCACAATCGAAAACCTAACCGTCTCCCGCCCCATTTCGCCTTTCACTATCAATATACACGCCGCTCAATAGCCTATTACGCATATCACCAATTTTTCTTTGAAATTGAAATACCTTCCCAAAGCCGGGGCTACAAGCATATTTTACGTTGTCCGGACAAATTTTGTGCGCCCCGGCTGCGGCGGCGTGAAAGGAGTATTGAAGAATGGCAAATGCGCCAGTTTTGGGGATTGATCAGGAACAAGAGCAGATGATTCTCGACGGGGTGGATAGCTTTATAGAGCGGGATGTTAAGCCATATGTTTCTGAGCTTGAGGACCAGGACATTTATCCCGAAGATATCGTTGAGAAAATGAAGGAAATGGGCCTGTTCGGTGCGACTATTTCAACGGATTACGGCGGCCTCGGCCTGCCTGTCACTACCTATGCTAAGATCATCGAGAAAATCTCGGGCGCATGGATGTCGGTCAGCGGAATTATTAATTCACACCTTATTATGGCGGCTGCGGTGGAGCGCCATGGCACCACGGAGCAAAAACAATCCTACTTGCCGCGTTTCGCAACCGGTGAATTGCGTGGTGGCGTCGCGCTGACGGAACCGGATGCCGGCACAGACCTGCAAGCGATTCGAACTGTCGCCGAGCGCGAGGGTAATCAAGGCTACCGAGTCAACGGCAACAAGATGTGGATTACAAACTCGATAGAGGGTAACTGTGTGGCGCTCCTTGCCAAAACCGACCCGAAAGCCGAGCCACGTCATAAGGGAATGAGCCTTTTTATCGCTGAAAAGGGACCCGGTTTTGAAGTGAGCCGCAAGCTGAAAAAGCTCGGCTATAAGGGAATCGATACCGCCGAACTCGTGTTCAATGATTATCACATCGAGGCCGACAAGCTGATCGGTGGCGAAGAAGGCCTCGGCCTGAAGCAAGTTTTGAGCGGGCTTGAATTGGGCCGCATAAATGTAGCGGCGCGGGGTGTCGGTATTGCCCAAGCAACCCTAGATGAATCTGTGAAATACAGCCAAATGCGCAAAACTTTCGGCAAACCGATTTGCAAACATCAAGCGATTCAACTCAAGCTCGCAGATATGGCGACCCGCGTTGAAGCTGCTCGACTTCTGACAGAGCGTGCAGCCGAGGCCTATCAAAAAGGGGAACGAGCAGATATGGAAGCTGCTATAGCCAAACTGTTTGCCACAGAAGCGGCGATGGAAAATGCACTAGACGCCATGAGAGTGCACGGCGGTTATGGCTATTCCAAGGAATTTCCTATCGAACGCATGTTTCGCGACGCACCGCTCTTGCTTATTGGAGAAGGCACCAATGAGATTTTGCGCACTGTGATCTCGCGCCAACTCATTGAGCGAAACCCAATCTAAAATCAGAGGACGGAATTATCGTCATGACTACGCCCTCACTGCCTCTCAAGGGCCTCAAATTGATCACCATTGAGCAATATGGTGCAGCTCCGTTTGGCACCATGTACCTTGCCGATCTCGGCGCAGAAGTGATCAAGGTCGAGAATCACCACAATGGCGGCGAGATGGGACGCCATGTGGTGCCCTATTCCAAGGGAGACGACAGCCTTTTTTTTCAGACCTTCAGTTGCAACAAGCGGGGCCTTGCCCTCAACCTAAAATTGAAAAAGGGCCAAGAGGTATTGCACCGCCTTGTGGCTAATGCTGATGCGTTGATCAACAATCTTAGGGGTGATCTGCCGGCCAAGCTCGGTCTCGATTACGCCACCCTTGGAAAGATCAAACCAGAATTGGTCTGCGTGCATCTTTCGGCCTATGGCCGGAACAACGAACGTGCCGCCTGGCCCGGGCTTGATTATGTCATGCAGGCTGAGGCCGGGTATCTCTCTATGACCGGCGAGCCCGACAGTCCGCCGACTCGCATGGGTCTCTCCATCGTCGATTTCATGGCCGGACTAACTGCGGCACTCGCGCTTGTATCCGGCGTGATGGGTGCACGATCGAGTGGTAAAGGCCAGGATTACGACGCATCCCTGTTCGATGTCGCCATGATTAACCTAAGCTATCCGGCGGTCTGGCATCTGACCGAAGGCTTCGAGCCAACCCGGGTGTCGCGCTCGGGCCACCCCTCGCTGGTGCCAAGCGAAATGTACCGCACCGAGGATGGGTGGATCTTCATCATGGCAAATAAGGCGAATTTTTGGCCGCGACTTTGCAACGCACTTGAGAAACCGGAATGGATTAATCACCCAAAAATGAAAGATTTTCAGGATCGGCTGGACAATCGCGAAGAGGTAGTGAGCCGCCTCGAGAAAGTATTCATGACGAGGACTACCTCAGAATGGCTCCAACGGCTCCACGGCAAACTTCCTTGCGCTCCCGTCAACGATGTCGAGAGTGCACTTACCGGTGATTTTGCAGCGTCACAAAAAAGCATTCAAAGCGTGGAGCATTCTCATTGGGGCGAGGTCAAAATGGTTCGTCAACCGATTTTGATCAATGGCCAGGTCGCGCCGCGCCGAGCTGCCCCGGCACTTGGCGCCGATACTGCGGATATCCTCTTGGAAGTCGGTTACTCGGAAGAAGAAATCTCTGCACTCGAAGTTGAGAATGTAATTTCCTTAGACCACCAAGACTAACTCCGCCACTTGCTCCGGCGTGCAGCCGCCGTCTAAATCCATTACCGCACACAGCAGCTCTTCTGCTCGAATAGGTGCGCAGGCCATTTCTGCGTTAGCCCGGAATTTAGCGATGACCTCTTCGCCAGAAAGCGGCCTCAAGTCAGCACCACGGTTAACCTGCTCTCGATGGGAGAGCTCGCGCCCGTCGCGGGTTGTAACAATCACCTCTGCAGAGAAATATTTCGGATAGGCAGATTTCGGGTCGGGTTCACAGGTTACCTTATCGCAAAGCGCAAGAATGTCAGGATCGTGCAACATCTCTGGCTCCAGCTCGGCAAGCGTCAAGCGGCCTCGCCCAAGCACACTGGCGACAGCATAAGGGATACTGAATTGAGCGTCGTATCCGCTGCTCGGCCGTCGCTTCTTCTCGATCGGTTCACAAACCAGGGACATGCAATCTTTCGAAAGTAGCGCTCGAATAGAGGTGACATCCTCCACCTTGAGCTGGTGTTTCCGCACCAATTCGGCCATGGCGTCGGCTGAGGAATGTACCAAGTGACAAGCCGGATATGGCTTAATGCCGATGCGCAGCATCTCCCAATCCTCGCCGAGATCATGAGTGCAATCAGCCCAGTTGATCACCTCGCCAGACTCAGTGAAGCAATCATAGAGTCCGAACTTACCCTCATAGGGTTTGGATGGTCCTTGGAAGCCTTGACGTGCTAACGCTGCCGCGGTGATACCCACTACGCTTGCCCAACCAGCATGGAGGCGCTTGTTCCAAGCTCCTTCGTCGAGGAAACCAAGTGTACCAGAGCACATGCCGAGTACAATGCCCTGCGCATCGCACAGTTGTGCCTGAGTCAGCCCCGCAGCACGGCCCGCAGCGAGAGCAGCACCATATGCGCCGACCACACCGGTCGGATGAAAGCCCTTACGATGAAATCCACCCTTAGCTGCCATTCCAATGCGCGCATCAGCTTCGATCGCGGTAAGATAAGCGATGAGCATGTCGCGTCCAGAAATCCCGTGACGCTGACCAAGAGCAAGAAGCGTTGGTACAGCTGTGCAAGTAGCATGGATCACGCCGGCCACATGAGTGTCATCAAAATCTAGGGCATGGATAAGAAAACCGTTCATCTGTGCAGCGTCGCGCAATGGCAGGCGCACAGTCGTGCCGATAACTGGATACGGCCCCTCGCCCGCTAGCTCGCGCATCGCAGCGAGTGTCTTGTGGCTGTAATCAAAGATACTAGCCGCGAGTCCGATACCCAGCGCATCGAGAATATGGAGCTTAGCCCGCTCGATCACTGCTACCGGGATATCGTCCCAAGCGAGAGTGGCGGTAAAAGCCGCGAGTGTGTCCGAGATAGGTATCCGATGGATAAATTCGGGTGTTGAAACAATCTCTTCGGCGTATTCCATGGTGAACGTTTCTCCCACTCAAGCTCGGTAAACGGTAGCACCCAAAAATGAGGCGGTAAACCTAACTAGCCCGGCCCCTCGAGACCTCATGAGCAAATTCCATCAACCCGTCAACGAGCTCTCCAAAGCGCTTGAAGCGCTCGTCCTGCGAGGTGCCACGACGGTATTGCGCATAGATCTGCATAAAAATCACGCCGAGTTTGAACATGGCAAGCACGCGGTGAAACAGAAAATTAGAGACATCGCGCCCGGAGCGTGCGGCGTAGCGGGTGACAATCTCACTCCGAGTTGGAAAGCCGTTACCTGCACTTGGCATCTGCTCAAGGTCGTGCATCGCTTGTGGATCATCTGGTTCGACCCAATAGCTGAGGAGAGTAGCAAGGTCAAACAGCGGATCACCGCACGTACCCTGGTCCCAGTCTAACACAGCGACGGGATCTAGGTTCTTAGGGTCGAGCAGCACATTGTCGAGCTTGAAATCATTGTGCAGCAGGGTCGGTAGACCGTCCGGCACCTTATTAGTCTCGAGCCAGTCAGCCACCTCGACACCAGCCTTGGGTGGCGCATCGTCGCAGGACAGTACCATGCGCTTGCGCCAACCGACCACCGCACGCTCAAGAAAACCGTCGGGGCGACCGAACTCGGCGAGATCAACCTCTGCCGGCGTTATCTTATGAAAATCGGCCAGAGTGTCAGCCAACATAGCTCCAAGCGCTGCACCAAAATCATCGCGCCCAGAAAGAAAGTCTGGCCAGGTACCGCCAATTGAGAGACCGACCCGATACTCCATCACGAGGAAGTGATTTCCAAGTATCTCTTTGTCAGGCGAGTAATGCACACTCATCGGTGCGAGTGGAAAGGCTCGCCACAATCGGCTGAGGATGCGGTGCTCGCGCTTCATATCGTTGGCGCCAGGAGGAATGTCGCCCATTGGTGGGCGACGAAGAACCATGGGTTTATCGTCAACACGGATGAGATAGTTGAGATTTCCGAAGCCGCCGGCAAACTGGCGTGGCCGGTCCTCGTCAGGGTCAAAGCGGAAGCCATTCTTAGCGAGATGTGCGGCGAGGGCAGTCCAATTCTGGACAGTCTCTGCTTCAGGTTCGAGAAATTTCGGCTCTGCGGCGTGCTGTGCCGCGGCGGCAGCTTCTTCACTCAACATAATAGAAAATTAGGTTGTTCGGACAAGGCGGTCAATAAATCGAATAATGCCGAATGCAATTCTGATCGTCACCTGCACCACTAGAAAGCGCGCAAACGTGCTATCAGCACAATAATGCGGAGAGCAAAGCAACAGCTCGCTCTTTAACACCGCACGTTTGGCACAATCTCGCCATGGACGGTCTGTTTCTCTAGAATGGCTCTATAACACTATAAAAAAATAAATCGTTCGAACGGCTCTGAATATTATATTACGGCACTCTTTCGTGGCATAATGACGAACAGCAGGCCGAGGAAGAGTGGCACAAGAGCTATCAACACCCAGAAGCTTAGGCGCTCACCAAAGAAAGCCATTCCGAACAAGATTCCGGTCACGGGCGTAATAAAATTAACGGTGGTAAAGAATACCGGCCCCATCAGCATAACCACCTCAAGAAAGAGATAGATGCCGAGCCCTTGCACGAATATTGATAGTACAAGCGCCCATTCCGCATCGCCAAAGCCCCCACCGAAAGCCCAAAGATCGCCACGCACAACCATGGCAATAGCGAGGATCGGCAGTGGCGCAATGAAAAAGCCGGCGCTGAAGGCAAGAGAATCCATAGCCGGCGGGCGCATTAACGCCGCGGCGATGGTCGTCGTTGCATAACCGAGCGGCACCAACAAGGCGACCATCACCCACACCACGAGATCCGGCGAAGGCAGGCTTGCCTCGGGCGCAACTATCAGCACGATACCCGCAATACCAATGAACAACCCTAGAAAGCGAAGCCACCAAGCCGGTTCGAATCGAAAAATCACCGCGCCGAGATAGGTCATCAACGGCGCAAGCGCGATGATCATACTCATGACGCCCGCCGGAAGATTTTGCTCAAGCACCACGGCAACAATGATATAGGGGATAGCAAAGCCGGTCGTACCTGTGACGGTGAAGCACTTGATATAGGCCCAACCAACGCGCGGTGGTACGCGAAAAATAAGTGACAGCGCCAACATCACTACACCAGCGCCAAGGCCAAGCCAGAACACATAGGCGATCAGCGGCACCCCACCGCGCACGGCGACACCGGTCAGTGAATAGGTCAAACCGTAGGCCACGCCCGTGACAAATAGCATTAAAAGCGGCCAGCCAAGATTTGGCCTGAGAGCGCCGATGTTCATGATACGAGCCGCACGTTTGCTGCCTGGATGGTGCACTCTTTCATCGTTGTCAGAACCTCGACAACGCCTGCTGCAATACGCCTAGCTAATGCGTCAACCGACAGAGTTTCTGCATGAACTTGGGACGATTGTAAAATAAACACATTCGTTTGGTCCGTGCGATTGATCTGGTCCAGCAAGCGGCCAGTGCTGAGACAAAAACAGTCATCCTTCTTGCACCAAACCGTCTGCCGCATCCCGAAACCAGCCACATCATTCTCCATGCTTATTCAGCGAGCCATCCAGCGATTAGATGCAACAGGTTGGAACTGACCTTACCACGGGTTAGGATGGCGTCGCCAGTCAGGCCCGAAAGCGGTGGAATACTATGATTGAAGGAAGCGCTTTCGGCAAATTCGACGGTCTTCGAAATTGTTTGTTCAGATAGGTTTTCAGCAAGGAATATCGTCATGTCTTCCGATACCGACATTTATAAGCATCAGAATTTTGGCAACCATCTCGGCATCGGTGAAAAAGCAGCCCTTTTGATTGTTGATTTCGTCAATGGCTTCGACGACCCGGATCAGTTTGGGGGTGGCAATGTTAGCGAAGCTTGTGACAATACCGTTCCGCTCCTCGCGGTATGTCGTGATCTCAATTTGACAATCGCCCACACTCGCGTGGTGCTCGCAGAAGATGGCTCGGACGACAACATAATGGCTATCAAAGTACCTGCGCTAAAGACACTGACAGAACATGCCGAATGCAGCCAGATCGTCGACCGCCTGACGCCACGGCCAGGTGAAATCGTTGTGCGAAAGCGTGTGCCCTCTGCCTTCTTTGGAACTGACCTCGCAGCTAATTTTACCATGCGGCGCATCGACTCCGTTCTGGTAACGGGCTGCACCACGAGCGGTTGCGTAAGGGCCAGCGCACTTGACGCCATGTGCTGGGGGTTCCGCCCAATCATTGTCACTGATTGTGTTGGCGATAGAGCGGTTGGCCCTCACGAAGCAAATCTATTCGACCTTAAGCAGAAATATGCTGAGTTGATGACCCGTGACGAAATCATCTCTGAACTGACATCGCGCCAAGCGCGGACCATCGAATAGCGTCTTTTCATTTTACCGAAACTTAGGAAACAGAATATGAAAGCGGTGATTTTTCGCGAGCATGGCGGCATCGACAAGCTGCTCTATGAAGAAGTCAAAACGCCGAGCCCAGGACCCGGTGAGGTGTTGGTCAAAATTGGTGCGAGCGGAGTGAATCACCTTGACCACGATTTGCGCGAAGGTATCTCGGGCTTTGAGGTGCCGCTACCCCATGTAATGGGGGTCGAGGGTGTCGGCGAGGTGGTGGAACTCGGCGAGGGTGTGCTAAGCGCCAAGTTAGGCGATCGAGTCGCTATCGATTTTGCTCAAGGAGACCCTCAGAGCAATATGTGGCTAAGTGGCCTCGATGGTGTCGATTTTACCTATGGTCGTATCGGCGCCAGTCAATGGGGAACGCATGCGGAATATTGCCGCTGCCTCGCCACCTCACTGATGCCGATACCAGATGGCATGTCCTACGAAACCGCTGCCGCCTCGGTCGTTGGCTTCGGGACGTCGTGGCACATGACCGTAACCTTGGGACAAGTACAGGCTGACAAGACCGTACTTATTAATGCCGCAGGCAGCGTCGTCGGCAGTGCCGCAATCCAGGTCGCCAAACTGCACGGCGCGCGTGTGATTGCTACAGCAGGTTCCGACGCAAAGCTGGAGAAAGCCAAGGAACTCGGTGCCGACGAAGTAATCAATTACACCAATCAGAGCATCCGTGAGGAGGCGCTCCGCATGACAGATGGCTTTGGGGTTGACCTCTGCATCGAATCAGTCGGTGGCGATGTACTAATTCAAAGTATCGATGCCGTCTGCGAGAACGGCCGCCTCATTACCTGCGGCGCCCATGCCGGCGAGGTGGTGCCGATCAACATCATCGAGCTTTTCCGCAAACATATGATGTTGCATGGCAGCCATTTTGCTGGCAAACGCGAAGTGTCTCATGTTCTCAAGCTAATCCAGGAAGGCAAGATGAGCCCAGTAATAAACGCTGTACTCCCATTTAGCGAAGTTCGCGAAGCGGCACGCAAGACAGCGGAGCGCGACGTGTTTGGGAAAATGGTACTAGTACCCTGAGACGTGTCCCACATCTCCAGTGGAAGAAAAAATTTAAACGGGTTAATCCGCGTTAAGGATTTTTACTTTCGGGTTCATCATACGGAACCATATTGGTGGTATGAGAGCGATCAAGAAGCTTGTCGCGTATCCGAATGGCAATTTCCCAGCACCCTCGACCATCTCGAGGCACTGATAGGGCTCGCCTGGGCGCATATGGTGATCAGCATGGTGGGTGAGATTGAGTAGCAACCAGCTTGACAATCTGTGATCATCGTCCCAGGAATGTTGTGGGCCCATGGGTTCCAGTCGGCCATTATCGCGCAGGCGGCGTTCGAGGCCGTAATGTTCCATATAGTTGATCACTTCAAGGTAAAAGATCGCCACCAAGCCGATGCCGGCGAGAACGCCGATTGCCGACCAACCAAAAATAAAACCCACCGCGACATACATGAAAGCTTGAGTGACGAGACCGCTCAGCACCCGGTTGCGCCAGCCATAAGGTCCACGCCCGCGCTGGCGCATACGCTCCGACTCGATATGCCAGGCTGAAATGAGACCGCCCCAGGTGGCGCGTGGGAAGAAGCGATAGAAACTCTCATTGAGCCGCGCCGTCGCTGGGTCGTCTCGCGACCCCACCGTGCGGTGATGACCGTGAACATGCTCAACGCAGAAATGGTGATAGGTTACGGTCACCATCAATGCATCAGCAATTCGTCGCTCTAGCCAAGATATGCGATGAGTGAACTCGTGTGCGAAGACGATGCCGATTGCGCCGCAAATGGTGCCTATGGAAAGCGTCATACCGATGATCTCGAGGACCGCCATCTCGTGACGCGAAACCATTAGCAGAAGCCAGACAATCATCGCCAACTGAAACGGCAACCACAGCATCGGTGCGAAGCTGTACGCTGGCGACTCTGTGCCTGGCAAGCCACCAGCCTTGCTGCGCCCTACCAACATGTCGAGGGCGCCAACCGCGCCAAATAAAGCGACAGGAGTCAAGAATGTCCAGCCGCTACCAAGTTGCTGGCCGAGCAGTAATGGCGCGAGCACAACGAAATATAGAAAATATGGCAGCGCGTTTAACATCCTTCCATCCTAGCAAAAGTGGAAATAATTACGACAATGAAGCGAGCAAACAAATGGAGGCCACAATGGCCAAGAAATGGAAGTGGGGAATCCTGTTCTCGGGCGACAATCTGACCCTCAACGAAACCGTCGCCTATGCGCGCGACGCAGAAGACGCTGGCGCCGACAGCCTGTGGACTACAGAACTTGGGCGCGATGCCTTCTTACCGCTCGCCGCGATTGCCGCAGAGTGTAACAAGGTCAGGCTTGGCACAGGCGTCGCTACCTATGCTCGCCCACCGGCGATGACTGAAATCAGCGCCATGTCTATGGCGGAGATAACCGATGAGAGGTTCATCCTTGGTCTCGGCACTGCACCACCGATGTGGAACGAGAATTGGCACCAACTCACCGTCGACAAACCGGCGCGACGCATGCGTGAATATGTCGAGGCGATCCGTCGCATGTGGACGTCAAGTCCTGCCAACTCGATCGATTACGACGGAGAATACATTAAAATCAAGGAATACCGCCGTATAATGACGATGCCCTGCTCGCCGCCGCCGATCTATCTCGCGGCAGTACAAACAGCAATGTTGCAGCTAAGTGGCGCCATTGCCGACGGGGTAATTCTGAACCTCCTTAACACACCGCATTATTTTACCGATATCGTCCACCCTAACCTGAAGAAGGGCATGTCCAAGACTGGGCGTTCGCCGAGCGATATTGAAATCTGCTCGCTAAAGGTCTGCTCCGTAGATGGGGATCGTGAGCGGGCGCGCCGCCGCGCCCGGCCACCCATCGCCTTCTATTCCAACCTTCCCTATTTCGACCAAGTGCTCGACCCGGCGGGATTCACCAAGGAAAAGATGGCTATCCGCGCCGCCATGGCCGAGAACAACGTTGAAAAAATGCTAGACCTCGTAACCGACTACATGATCGATACCTTAGTGCTTGCCGGTACGCCAGACGAAGTGCGAAAGAAACTCACCCCCTTCGAGGGCCTGTTTGAAACCTTGATTCTCTATTGCCCGATGCCCTGGCTGGAACCCCAGGAATCGAAGGACAATCATGCGGCGATAATTGAGACCTTCGCAGATTAGGAGACCACTCGGCGATGCAATCCTCATCTATGTGCGCCGATGGGTGCTTCACTGCGCCAGGGGACTGACCACATAGCCATCGCGCTAGCGAGGGGCTTCTTTAGATTCCCCCCCCATCTTAGCGCGCATATTTGCACTCAATACCTCGTCGACTTTGCCACCGGGGCCAATGACAACACCATAGATGGAATCGGCCGCCTCGTTAGAAATCCACTTCTCACGCAAGTCATGCGCAACTTGCGCAGCGGGGCGCTCAAGAGGAGAGCCGAAGCCGCCGCCACCGCAGGAGATAGAGACGATGCTTTCCCCATCTCGGAGCAACACCTGAGCACAAGCTTCGGCAATTTCGCACTCACCATTCACTCGGCGGATATATTGCTCAGCGCGCCCGCCCTTGCGACCTCCGCGCACACCGTTAGCGGCATTGATTGTGCCGTCGGAGACATAACCCACTTCAAGATCACAGCCCTCGGGGCCAAATTCCACACGCATACCATTACCACCACGGTATCGTCCTGCACCGCCAGAATCGGGAATAAAATTTCGGCACTTGACGGAAATTGGGAAGACCTGCTCGTCAACTTCCACGCTATCCTGATAACAGAGGCCTGCATTTCCAACATGGCCCACAGTAACCCAGGAGTCTGCAACGGGTGAAGCCGCGCCGGCCCCGAAACCGAGAAAAACCTGGTTCACAAAGGGGTCAGCGCTATCTGGATTAAACCCTGAGATCACACCGACACTCGGTGGAATGGCGTACCCAACCTCCGCCATACCGGCGCCCTCGGCGAGCTCAGCAATGGCGCGCTGCACACCATTTGACACGTGATCAGCAACATTGGTGGTAGCAACCGAACAGCTTGTCGGGTGGCGCGGAATACCAACCACGCAATTCTCACGCAACAGTACGCGTATACGTCGGAAGCTGCCTGCATTGGGCACCACGGTATGTTCGATTGAGTTGTAGACACCAACCATAGCAGCTGTGCGCGAGCAGGCCTCACTCAAGTTCAGGCCACAGGGCAAGCAATCAGGATTGTCACGGAGATCGACCTCTATCATCCCAGACACTGGATCAATGGCGAGCTTGACTTTAACCTCGACACCCTCCTCCGCGCCAGGGAAGGGATCATGCGTACTCGAGACCGTAATCTGACCGGCTGGCAAAAGAGAGATCTGAGCTGCCATGCGCCGTTCAGAATAGTTTAGCCAATGCTCGGCAAAACAATCGAGCGTATCCCAGCCAACCTCGCCCGCAAGCGCCATCAATTCACGCTCGCCGATACGTGCTGCGCCTATCTCAGCAAGATAATCGCCCCACCATTGCTCAGGCACACGGATACGCATGCGGCACATGCGGATGATGTCCTCAACATCTCGGTAATTTTCCTGCACCTGCACTGCTGGGAAAATCAGTGCACCTTCCTGATAAACATCACGTGCACCACCCATATAGGTGGTGGGTAGCGAGTTGCCGCAATCTGCCTGATGCGCCTTGGCAATCATAGTGAAGCGGTGCCCACCGTCGTCGTCCATTACCGGAACTAGGATGGTGTGATCCGCCGGATGAGAACAGCCGTGGTAAGGAGAATTGTGCAGAAAAGCGTCACCACGTTTCAAAACCGGATGAAATTTCTGCATTGCTGCCGCCATCAGATCCGGTCCGCTAAGCACATGGATAGGTAAGCTCTCGGCACTCGCGAGCAATTGATTATCAGCGGTAACAATACAGCAAGAAAAATCGCGCGCCGTATTGAGCACGCCGGAACGTCCTGTACGGAAGAGCGTATTTGCCATTTTACGGCATACGCCTTCCAGGCGCTTGCTTAGGATCGCCATATGCACGCCGTCAAGAGGCGCAGAGCCTGCCATCGCTTAAGTGGAACTCATCGCACGGAGTTTTGATGTCGCGGCTTGATCTACAACGCCTGTCTCGTTCACGACGACGCCATAGATCTCTCGCGCAGCCCCAACAGAAACCCATTTCTCGCGTACGTCGAAGCTCACCTTGTCTACCGGTCGTTCGTGAGGATTACCATAGCCACCACCACCGCAGGAATAGGATACAATGGTATGGCCCTCGGGAATTTCTGCTTGTGCACAAGCCTCGAGCCGATGCAAATCACCATTGGCATCTCGACGAAACTGGTCAGCCCGCGCGCCGTCACCTCCGCCACGCGTGCCTTCCGGTGCATGTTCATTGCCATCCGATACGTACCCAACTTCCATGTCGCCCTCGACCGGCCCGAATTCGCAATAAACCGCCTCGCCACCACGTGAGCGACCGGCACCACCAGAATCGGTAATGAAATGGCGCCCAACCACACGCATAGGAAAGCGCATCTCGTCTAATTCGATGCTGTCCTGATAGGAGCCGCCGGCGTTGCCGATATGGCCAATGGAAAGCCAGGCATCAACATTTGGACCAGCCGCGCCGCCACCCCAGCCGAGAAAAATCTGATTTACGTACGCACCACCGGTCTTTTCGCTCGAGCCAGATATGACGCCAATCGAAGGCGGGATAATCGAACCAGTACTTGCCATGCCATGACCATCGCCGAGCTCGGCGATGGCTCGTGCCACACCATTGCCGAGGCGATCAGCGACATTGGTCGTCGCCACTGAACAACTGGTGGGGTGAACTGGGATGCCTACAACACAATTCTCGCGCAGATGCATCTTCACCCGACGGAGCGAACCGGCATTGGTTGGTACATCCTCTTGGATCGAATTGAAGATACCCAAAAGGACTGAGGACTCGGTACAGGCCTGGCTAAGATTGAGACCGCAAGGGAGACAATCTGGGTTGTCACGTAGGTCAATCTCGATCATTGCGTCCTCTGGACGAATTTCGAGATCAATCTTCACATCGATGCCGTCCTCCGCACCAGGAAAAGGATCATGGCGACTAAATGTAGTGGCCTTGCCGGAAGGCATCTGGCGAATAGCGTTGATCATTAGTTCTTCAGAATATTGGAACCACTGCTCGGCAAACCGGTCAAGCGTATCCCAGCCAACCTCCCTACCGAGCGCCAGCATCTCGCGCTCGCCGATGCGTGCTGCGCCGAGTGCTGCGAGATAATCTCCCCACCACTGCTCAGGCACACGGATACGCATCTCACACATACGAATGATGTCCTGATTGTCCTCATAGTTTTCCTGTATGCGTACTGCAGGGAAGATCAGTGCGCCCTCGTTATAAACGTCGCGCGCACTGCCGTGATAAGTCGTTGGGATCGAGTTACCACAATCCGCCTGATGCGCTTTCGCAACCATAGTGAAACGGTGCACACCATCATCGTCGACCACAGGTACGAGATAGGTATGATCTGCGGGATGAGAGCCGCCGTGATAAGGTGAATTATGCAGAAAGGCGTCACCGCGCTTTAGATTGGGATGATTCTCCTGCATCGCCTCGCACATCATGTCAGCGCCACGCAGAACATGAATCGGCAGACTTTCCGAGACGTTCAAAAGCTGGTTCTGAGCCGTCACCAGTACGCAGGAGAAGTCGCGCGCGCTGTTTAGCACGCCAGAGCGTCCGGTGCGGAGCAGCGTATTAGCCATCTTGGCACAAATCGATTCAATTCGCTTATTGAGAATGGCTAGCTGAACGCCATCTAGTTTCTCGGCCATGGTTTAGCCCTCCGCTGCCGGATTGATCACCAGACTACCCGAATCACGACGCACCGCCGATGCGCCGGGATCGACCACCACGGTGGTAAAGGAGGATTCGATGATTGCCGGGCCGGTGACTTCCTCGCCCCGCGCCATATCCTCAAAACGTAGCACTCTTGCATCCACCAAGCCGCTACCTTCGAAATAGGCCTCCCGGTGTTCCGGTACTTCGATGTCACTAGCAACCGCTTCCTTGACGGTCCACTCAACGCCATCACGCAATCGGCAGCGTACATTAGCGCGCCAGCCAACGACTTCCACTTCGGATTTATTGTCGGCGATCGCGAAGATCTCCTGGTGGGTGCTGTGAAAGTCATCTCGTAAATCTGCAACATCCTGGTCAGAGGCAACACGGTTGCCGCGGAGTGGTACCTCAATTTCCCAGATTTGACTGGGATAACGCGCCTCAGCGGTAAATTCTATGATCTGCTCGATCGAGCCGGCACCCGGCCCGGCGATAAATTCTTGGCATTGAGATTCTAATCGGGCGAGTAACTCGTTGACGCGTTCGGTCTCGAAACCTGCTGTCTGAGTGTAGAGCGTGCCGCTAAATTCGGCGCGAAGATCCGACATTAATGCGCCAGCCGCACTCAAGGCCGCCGCAACATCAGGTATAATTGCCCGCTCGCAGCCTAGTCGTCGCGCAATGGCAGTGACATTGAGACCCGCTGCACCACCACCGCCGATCAAAACCGCACCACGCGGATCAATACCCTGATTGACCGTGATGTCCTCTATGGCGTGCACCATGTTTTCCGTGGCTACACTCAAGATCGCGGCGGCGGCCTCGTGCAGGCCAAAGCCCAGCTTGTCGCCAACTTGGCTCTGGATTGCTTTGGCAGCAGCCTCGCGGTCAAGGCTCATTGCGCCGCCGAGAAAAAAGTCCGGATCAATCCAACCAAGCACTACTGAGGCGTCTGTCACCGTCGGTTCCGTACCACCTTTACCGTAACAGACCGGCCCCGGTACGGCACCAGCACTCTGAGGGCCAATATGCAACAACCCACCCTCGTCGACCCAGGCAATTGAGCCGCCACCGGCGCCGATGCTTTTCACATCAACCGCCGGGAAGCCAGTCATATGGCCGCGATAGGGCTGACCGATCCAGGTTTCCCGCGTCCAGGGAATACGGCCGCCGCGCACCAAGCTGACATCAAAGGTTGTGCCGCCCGTATCGGCAATAATTGCGGTATCTGCGCCACTGTCGGCCTGGGCGTAGGCGCGTCCCGCGAGTGGTGCCATGGCCGGGCCCGAATTAATTGAGTGAATCGGCGATTGCGCCATATCGGCCGCATCCATGGCACCGCCTTGGGTCGTCACCACCAGCACGCGACCATCGAAGCCAGCATCGCGCAAGCGCGATTCAAGACCACCCATATAAGCTCCCATCAAGGGCTTGAGCGAGGCATCAATGGCGGCGGAGGAGGCACGGCGATATTCGCGGAGTGAGGGATTTAGCACGTGCGACAAAGTGTAGGGCACGCCTGGCAAATGTTCTTCCAGCAGCTCGCCGACACGAATCTCATGCGCCGGATTGACAATTGACCATAAGAGACAGACCGCGACCGCCTCAACCTTAGCCTTCTTTAGTTGAGCAATAGTCTCAACCACCTCTTTCTCATCAAGCGCCTCACGCACCTCGCCGTTGTACATGATCCGCTCGACAACCTCGTAGGTGAGGGATCGCGGAACATAGGGCTGCGGATAAGGTACGGTGAAATTGAATGGCTCTATGCGTCCACCTTCGCGAAGCACCAAGACGTCCGGATGCCCCCTTGTGGTAAGAAAAGCGGTCCGCGCTGTGTTCCCGGTAACGATGGCGTTAATTGCATGGGTCGTACCATGGATCAACATATCACCCCTGGCGAGAAGGTCGGAGCGTGAGACGCCATAATCTTCAGCTGCCAGTGCAAGCGTGTCGAGCACGCCAGCAACAGGGTCCGTTGGCGTGGTCGACGCCTTGTACATACGGACCTCACCGTTATCGTCCTCCACCACTAGGTCTGTAAAAGTGCCTCCCGTATCAACCGCAAATCTCATTGTTCAGCCTCGCCTCACCTGGGCGAGCACCGTTTGGCACCGGCCCAAATTTTTCTGATTTTGATGTCCAAATATGAGCTAAAACCTAACCCGAAACCGCTGCCGAGCCAATGGTATGATCAACCCATTTGGGAATGATAATAGAAGGCTAATTGCGATCCAAGAGTTCGCGTGCCAAAACCAGAGAATTCTTCAATAGATCCACCTTTATCCTTTACCCGGGGAGCAAGTTGGTAAATACCAACGCTAAATGAAATGCACTAGCGGAGCGCATCATCGCAGGGTTGCTTAATATTCCATTCCCGCTCCCCATTAGCGGCAAGTTAGCTTGCCGATGAACGAGTGCCGGGCTATCGTCTTCCGCCCAATCAGGCGCAAAGGGAGAGAGACGTGTCGAATGAATCGTACCCCGTAAAGGGGCGGAACATCGATTTACAGGGCGCCTACGCAGCAGCTGAAGAGCGCTTTACCTCGGCTAATCCTAAGAGCCTGGTACAACATACACGCGCCTCCGAGAGTCTCCCTGGTGGCAATACTCGCACTGGCATGCATTACGAACCTTTCCCGCTTGCCATGGAGCGGGGCGAAGGCGCCTACATGTGGGATCTTGATGGGCACTGCTACCGCGATTACGCAGGCGATTTCTCGGCTGGTCTCTACGGCCATACCAACGAGACTATTCATGCAGCGGTGCGCGATGTACTAGCTAACGGCGTCACTTTCGGCTCGGCGAGTGCCCATGAATCGCGCCTCGCATCCCTCCTTTGCGAACGCATCCCCTCGATTGAGCGCATCCGCTTCACCAATTCCGGTACCGAAGCGAATATAATGGCGCTGGTTACAGCCAACGCCATAACAGCACGACACAAGGTCATGGTGTTCGAGGGTGCGTATCATGGCGGCACCCTCTCCTTCCCGCCGGACGGATCGCCGATCAACGTGCCGTTCGATTTTGTCATGGCGCCATATAATGATATTTCTGGTACCAACGCGGTATTCGACGAACATGGAGGTGATGTCTCCGCGATTCTAGTGGAGCTCGTTCAGGGTGCTGGCGGTTGCATTCCAGCGACCGCTGAATTCGTTGCACTTTTGCGGGAGCGAGCGACACGTCATGGTGCCGTGCTTATTTTCGACGAAGTGATGACCTCGCGCCTTGGTCCGACAGGGCGACAAGGCGCGCTCGATATCATCCCGGACATGACGACGCTAGGCAAATATGTCGGCGGCGGCATGACAGCAGGCGCCTTTGGAGGACGGGCCGACATCATGAATTGTTTCGATCCGCGCGCCAAAGGCCATTTGGTCCATAACGGGACGTTTAACAATAACGTTATTACACTGGCCGCTGGTACGGCAGGACTGGAGAAAGTCTTCACTCCGGAAAAAGCGGGGGAGTTCAACGCTTCTGGTGAAGCGTTTCGACAACGACTCAATGCTCTGGGGCCAAAATACCGCCTTCCGTTTCAGGCCACTGGCCATGGCACACTGATGAACATCCATTTCGTTGACGGCAAGGTCCACAATATCGGCGACTTGGCAAGGCGCAACCTCACCGCGCTCGACCTATACCACCTCGAAATGATTGCAGCCGGGATCTACATCACCCGGCGCGGCTACATGGCTTTAAGCCTCGCTCTAACAGAAGGGGACCACGGCACTTTCATCTCGGAAACAGAAAGATTCCTAACGACCTATAGAGAACTGCTAATTGGCTAATCCAGCTTATCCAAACCGGCATAAGTTTCCAGATTGGCATCGATATTGATTGCCTGGCCAGAGATGTGCCGACCCTGGTGAGAGCATAGATAGAGCACGAGATCAGCAATCTCCTGCTCTTCGACTCCCGTTCGCATGGAGATGCGGTCGAGTATAATACTCTGCAATTCCTCAAACTTCCTGCCTGAAGCATCTGCCTTTGCCTGGATAACACGGCGCGCACGATCGTTCAGCACATACCCTGGAAGCACTGCATTAACGCTGATATTGCGCGGTCCGAGCTCCATAGCGAGCGTGTCGCTAAGGCCGATCACTGCACGCTTTGCGGTGGCATAGGGGAGGCGCAACGGAAAAGCAAGGCGCCCGGCAGTCGAAGAGATATTGACGATCACACCCTTCCCGAATTCCACCATGTATGGGACGGCGCGGCGAGCGCAGTAGAACTGGCCGTCAACATCAACCGAGATAGTCGCGCGCCATTCCTCATCGCTGATGTCCTCGAGCCGCTTGGTTGGACCGGCGATGCCAGCATTGTTAATTAGCACATCAACACCACCCATCGCCTCGGCGGCTGCGTCGAACAACCGATCCACATCGGCTGACTTGCCAACATCGGCGGTTATGACACCTATTTCCGGAAACGCATTACGTAAGGCCTTCAAATGATCCTCAACAATATCGCAGATGAAAACTTGCGCGCCATTATCGGCGAGCGTCCTGGCAATGGTTAAACCAATCCCAGACCCGCCAGCGGTGACCACGGCGCGCCGTCCCTGGCAATTGACATCCATATATAGTCCCCCTCCAAATTGCTTTTCCAGACTACCCAACCCGACATGTTTTGCCGAGAGGGATTGTCAGAATGCTTTAGTACGCGCATAAACAGCTAGGATAATAAAACGACGGACAAGCAATGACTCGTTGCGACTTTCTTGTGGTCGGTGCTGGCATGGCCGGTTCCTCGGCTGCTTATGAACTGGCCGAGCTTGGCGCTGTTACGCTCATCGAACGTGAAGATATGCCAGGCTATCATACCACAGGGCGTTCCGCCGCCGTCTTTACCGAAGCCTATGGCAACCGTGCCATTCGTGGTCTGACCACTGCGAGCCGGGCCTTCTACCGCGCGCCCCCAAAAATCTTTGGAGATACTCCCCTACTAACGCCTATTGGAGCTCTGTTTATCGGACGCGAGGATCAGCGTACAACTGTCGAAGAACATTACGAGGCGTGTCACGCTTTGGTCCCGAGCGTCACGCTGATCGACGGTGACGAAGCGCGCCGTCTCGTCCCCATTCTTCGCCCCGGTTATGCCGCTTGCGCAGTTTGGGAGCCGGACGCTAAGGGAATCGATGTTAACGCACTGCATCAGGGTTACCTGCGTGGGTTAAAAGCGCGTCGTGGCACGTTGGTAACTGACGCAGAATTGATCAACCTCACCTACCAAGACGGACTGTGGCTCGCTGATACCCGCGCGGGCTCTTATGAAGCCCCAGTAGTCATTAACGCCGCCGGTGCCTGGTGCGATACGGTCGGCGAGATGGCGGGGGTGAAGCCCATCGGTCTAGTGCCAAAGCGGCGAACTGCTTTTATCTTTGACGCACCTGATCGGAACGACCCAATGGGATGGCCGCTGATGGCGGATGTCGACGAGCAATTCTATGTTAAGCCAGATTCCGGCCGCCTTTTGGGATCGCCTGCAGACGAAACGCCGATGCCACCACAGGACATCCAACCCGACGACCTCGATATCGCCATTGCCATTGACCGCATTGAAAAAGCCACGACTGTCAAGGTTAAGCGCATACACAACAAATGGGCGGGGCTCAGAAGCTTCGTCGCCGATAAGACTTTAGTTGCCGGCTTCGACTCTGAAGCGAAAGGTTTTTTCTGGCTTGCCGGACAGGGTGGCTATGGCATCCAGACGGCGCCAGCCATGGGTAAGGTTACCGCCGCCCTTGCGAGCGGCGGCGATTTCCCTGACCATGTGCTGGAGCGTGGCGTCACTGAAACTGACCTCGATCCGATAAGATTGCGTTAAGCCGAATCGATGACTGTAGCTACTAGTTCAAAGAAGTCAGAGCTAACGCCTACTCGACCTTCACTCTGAAGCCTGCATGGTCCAACGCTATAGCCCTTTGCTCTGCCGCATGTATTTTGCCTAGATCCAGCAGAGCATGAAGGTGATGCCGGGACAGTCTCTGCAGATAAAGAGAGGCCAGAGACCACAGTCTAGTCATCTTCTGGTGCGTGTAGAACTACAACCTCACCGTTGCGCACAGCATGAAAAAAACAGTTGGGTCGGTTGGTGTGGCAGGCAGGGCCAGTTTGGTCGACGCGTAACAGTAAAGCATCATGATCACAATCGTAGCGCAGCTCAATGAGACGCTGGATATGGCCCGAGCTTTCTCCCTTGCGCCAGAGACTTTGCCGTGAGCGCGACCAATAACAGACCTGCCCACTACTGAGCGTCTCGCGGATGGACTCGCTGTTCATATAGGCGAGCATCAACACCTCGCTAGTCTCGTCGCTTTGCGCGATAGCAGGGATAAGGCCATTCTCGTCGAAGACCAAATCGGCGATGACGCGCTCAGCAATATCAGAGTTGATACTCATGGTTCAGCTATAGGCCGATGGCGCGGTCGAATCAATTGGCGGCCAGCGCCGACAACGAAACTGAGCAGAAATACTGCAAGCGCGGCAACAACAATGGAAGGGCCCGAGGGAGTATCCCATTCTAACGAGCCGAACAGCCCACCAACAACCGCCAACACACCTGCGAAAATAGCAAGAGCTGCCATTTGTTCCGGCGTTTGCGCAAGACGGCGCGCCGCTGCCGCAGGAACAATCAACAGCGACGCGATCAATAAAATGCCAACGATCTTCATCGCAATTGCCACGGTGACAGCAATCAGCAGCATAAAGGCGATGCTTACAAGCGAGACCTTGACGCCCTCGGCGCGGGCCAACTCCTCATGGACGGTAATTGCGAGGAGCGGGCGCCAAAGACAGGCAATGACTGCGAGGATTGCTGCTCCACCGGAATAGATCCAGATGAGATCACCACGCCCGACGGCTAGTATATCGCCGAACAGATAGACCATAAGGTCAAGCCGCTGGCCCTCAAAAAAGCTCACCGCTACCAGGCCAAGAGAAAGTGCTCCATGGGCCAGGATGACCAAGAGAGTATCGCTAGCGAACCGGTTCTGGCGCTGCAATAGAATCAGGAGCGCCACCAAAGCAATGGAACTGGCGATGATGCCAATGGTGAAATCAATGTCGAACACAAGGCCTAGCGCGATACCAAGGAGTGCACCATGGGCGAGGGAATCGCCGAGATAGGCCATACGCCGCCATACAACAAAACAGCCGAGCGGCCCGGCAATTAACGCCACGCCGATGCCGCCTATAAGCGCACGCCAAAAAAAATCGTCGAGCATAATCAATTGCCTAAAGCGTGGTCGTGCCGTTTGCTTCCTGCTTGATGGACGCCGCCAGAAAGATCGTGCTCATGACGGTGATTATGGTGATAGAGAGCGATGCTGTCAGCCGCTCGTGGGCCAAAGAGTGCAACATATTCCGGATGGGCGCTTACTGCTTCGGGCGCGCCAGAGCAGCAGATATGGCCATTCAGGCAGAGTACACGGTCGGTCGCACTCATAACCATATGGAGGTCGTGACTGACAACTAGGACGCCGCAGCCGCGTCGCGTGCGCAACTGTTCTATTAGCTCGAACATATCGATCTGGCCCTGAAAATCGACCTGCTGCGCCGGCTCATCGAGCACCAGAAAATCAGGATTGCGCAAGAGTGCGCGGGCTAGAAGGATGCGTTGAAATTCACCGCCTGAAAGTGTTTCCACCTGAGCCTCGCGTAACTGGGGCACGCTGACTTCCCTTAGCACCTCAGAAATCTCATCTTTTCCCACATTGGCCGACATGCGCAAAAATCGGTGCACAGTCAATGGCAACACCGGATCTATCTCGAGGCGCTGCGGCATATAACCGATGACAAGACCGGGCGCTTTATCTACACGCCCTGCCTGATAGGGAATGAGACCGAGAATGGCGCGGATAAGGGTGGTTTTGCCGGCGCCGTTAGGGCCGATCAGACTAACAATTTCACCGCCGAAAAGCTCAAGATCGATGCCAGAGAGAATTCTTCTTCCATTCTGACTAACCCCAAGCCTTTCAGCTGATACAAGGCGCCGGCCTACTTTTTCGAGCGGCACACTCATGACGCTGCGCAGGACGGACATTCGCCATGCAACTCGACCGTCTGACTACGGATGGTAAAGCCCGCCGCAGCTGCCTGTCGCGCAACCGCTTGATCGATACCCTCGCCATCTATCTCACTCACTTCACCGCATTTCTGGCAGATGAGGAATTGCGCGTTATGGAGCTCGTCCGAGCCAGAACAGCCTATGAAAGCGTTGAGGCTGTCCACACGGTGTACC
>MDTE01084170.1_pt1 | contig 53729 bp, 50 predicted proteins | sample 811231 | NCBI WGS metagenome assembly MDTE01 (sample SAMN05326651, study PRJNA326480) | marine metagenome | isolation source: seawater | place: Indian Ocean: Red Sea | collected 2010 | reverse complement strand
TCTTTTAAATTTTGCCATGCAAACTTTGGTGTTCTGCGTGAATTAATAAAAGTTGTATTAATATTTTGAAATTCAAATGCCAGTCTGTACCAATCACTTTCACCATAATCATAACCGCTACCATCTCCTCCTATTAAAACTAAACTCTGCTTAATTGGTTCTTTTTTTATTTCAAATGGTTTAAATTTTGTTGGAGGCAACTCTGTAGTAATAACTTTATAAACTGGACTTATGTCAGTTTTTGTAGAAACAATCCCATCAAATTTTTTCATAATTCTAAATTTTGGGCTTCCTATATAGATAACTTTGGCTCCTGTTAATTTAGCGAATAAGTAAGAAGGTATGGCTGTCCTAGAACCAGAACAAATTACTAAATCATATTTATAATCCACAAGGTTAGGATTTAATAGTTTAAGGAAAAATAAATACAATTTTTCATTTACCAAAGTAAGAGTTCTCTCTAGAAAACCTGGAAGAGCTATTAAATCCTTATTTAAAAAATAGATATCTTTTTTTTTGTTATATTCTTTGATTATTTCTCTCAGTCCCAAGCTTTGACTAAGATGGCCTGATTTTTTATCGGCAATAATTGCAATCTTCATACAAGACCATTCGAAGCAATAACTTCATATCTATCTTTATCAATTAATGAATAAGTTATATTCCCACCTGCTTCCTTAATTAGACAAATGCCTGCTGCAAAGTCCCATAAAAAAACTCCTCTTTCAGCATAATAGTCGCATTTTCCAGATGCTACGTATGCACATGAAAGAGCTGCACTTCCAAACATTCTTACTTTTTTCCAACCTTTGAGATCTTCCAAGAAATCCATGGATGATTCAATTGTTTCTGATGCAGGGAAACCAGTGGTTATAGAGGCTTTGTTTTTTGAGGTTATATCTGAAACAGAAATTTTTGCATTATTGAGAAATGCTCCATGATCTTTTACGGCCGTAAACATTTGATTGTTGTTGAAGTTAAAAATGACTCCGATTAAAGCCTCATTACCCTCCATTAAAGCAATGGAAACACAACATTCATCTAAGCCTCTAAAATAATTTGCAGTGCCATCTATTGGATCTATAACCCAATATTTTGCATCTGCTATATGACCCCCAAATTCTTCACCCAATATTGGAATATCAGTTACTTGCAGATTTGATCTAATTAGTTTTTCAGTATCTTGGTCAATTATTAATTTTATATCCCTACCTTTTTCTTCATGAATTTCTTTTTCCTCTAATTTATTTTTGTTGAGAAAATTTCCTGCTTCTATAGCAGCATTAACAGCTAGATCTTTTAATTCGGTTAACTTCATTCTTGAACTGCCTCCCATGAATCTTTACACATTCTTTCTAAACTTAAATTCGCATGCCAATTTAGTTCATTATGTGCTTTTAATGGATTCGAATAACATATTGCTACATCTCCTTTCCTTCTATCTACAAAGTTAATCTTGATACTTTGTTTATTAGTTTTGTTAAAAGTAGAAATAAGCTCCAAAACACTTGTTGATTGCCCTGTTCCAAGATTAAAGAAATCTATATTCTGAATTTTTTGAACTTTATCCATTGCTGCAATATGCCCCTCCACAAGATCAATTATGTGGATATAATCCCTTTCGCCTGTACCATCTCTTGTTTCATAGTCATCTCCATATACATCTATAGTATTTTTACCATTCTTTACACATTCAATGAGTTTTGGCATTAAGTTATTAGGCTTATTTAAATAATCTTCAACAACGATAGCCTCTTTATGTGAGCCAACTGGATTGAAATACCTTAAGCAAATCGATTTCACTCCTTTTTTAACAGCATAATCTTTAATTAAATTCTCGCATTCTATTTTTGATTGTCCATATACTGAGGTAGCCTCAATCGGACTATCTTCAGTAAGTGGTTGATTAGGATTATTGCCATATACAGTTGCAGAGGATGAAAAGATAAAGAAAGTTTCTGAATTCATGTTCTCAAGCAAATTTCTTGTTGAACCAATATTATTATCTAAATATAAATCAGGTTTCTCTTCAGACTCATCAACGGACTTTAATCCTGCAAAGTGGATAATAAAATCGGGATTAAATTCGTCTAAAACTTTCTTTAATTTTGAATTTTCGTTTGCTAAATCTATTTCAGAAAAGCCAAAGATCTCTGGGAAATCTGTCAAAAAGGTATCTATATTACTTCTATTTGAATTTATAAAATTGTCGATTCCATGAACTTCAAACCCTTTTTTTAAAACTTCATAGGTGAAAGTGCCGCCTATATACCCAGCAGCCCCAGTAACCAAAATTTTATCTTTTGTCATCGCTTATTAAGAATCTAGGACTTAAGGAAAAATAAATCAACAGATAGCTTAATATGTAAACAATGAAGATACTAATGAGTGCTGAAGTATTATTTGAAAAATAAACAGCAGATGCTATGTAAGGAAAGTTAAAAATAGTCAAAAAAATAATTGTGAGGAAATGTCTTGCTCTATCATGACGAAAGTTCAATGTTCCAAAACGCATGTAAATTACATGATGCAAATGTTCAGCATCAGGCTGCATCGCATCACCACCTGTAATAAACTTTCTTCTCAAAACACTAAAAATTAGGTCTGTGAATGGATATGCCAGAATTAGCATTACTGCCCAAGGCGAAAGGTTATTGCTTTGTTGGGCTTCTATTAATCCAAAACACACAATAGAGCCTAAAAAATAAGCGCCAGCATCACCAAGAAAAATTTTACCAAAAAGGTTAAGGAGAAAGAATCCAGCTAATGCTCCCAGTAAGATATTGGTGAAATATCTAAATTCATCTGATAAAGGAAGATCTGTACCTGAAATATTTTCTATAACTTTTAATGCAACTATTATTGAAACTAAATATGAAGATAATTGACCATTTATGCCATCTATTAGATTGAAAGCATTCATCATTCCAACCATTGCAAAACAAAGAAATAACAGAGCCATAAACTCGATTTCTAAAAAATCATCAAAGTAACCAAGATCTAAATCTGTAACCCTTATATCAGCAAAATAAAAAAATAATATCGGCACAGGCAAAAGCAATGCAATTCTTATTTTCGGGTCTAAGTTAAATTTCAAATCATCAATAAAACCAATTAAAAAAGCTGGTAAGCATAATGCTAAGATCAAAAAAGCATTTGAGTTCCAGTCAAAACCAAATAAAAAAGTCGTGAGTATTGTCGATAGATAGATAGCAACCCCTCCAAACCTAGAAATTGATTTACTATGTAGAGTTTGGGCGCTTTTTCTTACGTTTATATCACCAGCTATGGCTGCTCTTTTATCTAGATATATAAGACCTACACAAAATAGAATTGATAAGATAAAACTTAATGGCGCATAGCCGATAAACATGTATTAATTATAAACCTTTTTCGATAGTAGCTTTAATAAAAGTCATGAAATTGCCAGCATCTACGCCATTTATAACTCTGTGATCATAGGATAATGAGAATGGCAGAATAGTTTTATCAACTAGAACTTCATTTTCAACTTTTGCAACCTTTCTTGTTCTTGCAACACCAATAATACCTACTTCTGGTGGGTTTATAATGGGTGAAAAGCCACTTCCACCAATACCACCTAGACTTGATATAGTGAATGTTGACCCAGTTATATCGTGTTTCATTAATTTTTTTTCGCGTGCTTTAATCGAGATTTCAAGAATATTTTCTGCTATTTTTCCAATTTTTAAATTATCGACATCTTTAATAACTGGAACTACTAATCCTTGATCAGTATTAACAGCTACTCCTATATTGACGTATTTCTTCACCATTAATTTTCCATCATCTACCAAAGATGAATTCATCAAAGGAAATTCCTTCAAAGCAAGTGATGTAGCTTTAATGATATACGCTAGTGGAGTTATTTTGATGGCTGAAATCTCATTTAATTCTTTTCTCTGATTTTCAATTTTGGTGATATCTGCCTCCTCAAAATGTGAAACATGAGGTATTGATTGCCATGATTGGGTTAAGTTCTTAGCTCCAGCCCTCCTTATTTTTGATTGATTTTCAATTACATAATCACCGAAATCTTCTAAACTTTTTAAATCAGCATATTCAATTGTTTGGATATTGTTGTTTGAGTGTACAAAATTCTTGAGATCATCTTTTGTAATCATCTTATTTTTACCAGAGCCAATAATTTTTTTAAGATCTATCTCTAGTTCTCTCGCTATTTTTCTCACTGCTGGCCCAGCATTTATTCCACTGAAATCTATTGAAATTTTTTCTATTTTTTCCTCATCTTTTGCAGTTTTATTGGATGAGGTCTTAATTTCTTCTTTTTCCTCTTTATGCTCTTCGATCTCTTTGATTTCTTTGATTTCTATAACAGCAAAAACTGTTCCTTCTTTTACACTATCTCCTTCTTTAACTTTTATATCTTTAATTTTGCCATCAAAGTCTGACGGCACTTCCATCGCTGCTTTTTCAGATTCAAGAACAATGATTGGATCATTTTTGCTAATCTTGTCACCTTTTTTTACAGTGATTTCAATTATTTCTGTGTCTTCTGCCTCCCCTAAATTAGGTATTTTTAACTCAATATTTTTCATCTGTTGTAAGGATTTTTTATGTTAAGTTTTAATTTATACTTAGTCTTAAATTTTTTTGCTTCTTTCGTAAGACCACATGCTAATAATGCATTATAAGCTATATGATTAGAGTCAATTTCAAAAAATTCTCTTAGTTTTTCTCTGGTATCACTTCTTCCAAAACCATCTGTTCCTAAGCAAATATAATTGCCATTTACCCATTTTCTAATTTGTTCAGCAAATAATTTTTGGTATTCAGATACTGCAACTGTTGGCATTTCAGTTTCAAAACAATTTTCAACATATGATTTTGAATTCTGATCGTTCATATTCTCTTGATCAGCAATTATGCCTCCTCTTGCCAACTCATTGAAACTTGTAACGCTCCAAACATTTGCTTTTACGCCAAATTCTAATAATTTTTTTGAAGCTTCAACAGCAAAACGTAACGTAAGGCCTGATGCAAGAATTCGAACGTCAGCTTTTTTCTCCATCTTAAATAAATATGCTCCTTGCAATATTTCAGAATCTGTTAAATTTTTTGGCCTTTCAGGATGTATATAGTTTTCATTCATTAGAGTTAAGTAATAATAATTATCATTATTTTTTACGTACATATCATCTATCCCATTCTTGATGATTGTTGCAAGCTCATAATCAAAACAAGGATCATAAGACTTACAGTTGGGAATTGTTTGAGCTAAAAGGTGGCTATGGCCATCTTGGTGTTGCAGACCTTCACCATTAAGTGTTGTTCTGCCAGATGTCGCACCCAATAAGAATCCTCTAGCTCTAGCATCACCGGCTGCCCATGCTAAGTCATGTATCCTTTGAAAACCAAACATTGAATAGTAAATATAGAATGGAATCATAGGAAGAGAGTTATTGGCATAAGATGTTGCTAATGCAATCCATGCTGAAAAAGCGCCTGCTTCATTTATACCCTCTTCTAGCATCACCCCATCTTTTGACTCTCTATACCACATCACTTTATCTGCATCTTCTGGTTGATATTTTTGACCCTCTCTACTATAAATTCCAAATTGTCTAAAAAGGCCATCCATACCAAAAGTCCTTGCCTCATCAGGCACAATTGGAACTATATTTTTTCCAATTTTTTTGTCTCTCAATAATGAGGTAATAAGCCTTACAAACACCATTGTTGTTGACATTTCTCTTTTTGATTTAGAATTGAATTCATCAAAATGAGAGTTATCGTTTACCTTCAAGTTAGCTTTTATAGCCTCTCTTCTTGGCAAGAAGCCTCCAAGCTTATCCCTTTGGTTTACTAGATATTTATATTCACTACTGTTCTTACTGAATTTTAGATAATCCAAATTTTTTAACTTTTTTGAATCAATAGGTAAATTAAAGTTTTTAATAAAGTCCTTAAGATTTTCATCAGTAAGTTTTTTCACTTGATGCGTAGTATTATCTGCTTGCCTTGAACCAATACCGTATCCTTTTACAGTAAATGCAAGTATCACAGTTGGTTTATCGGTGCATTCATAGGCTGTCTTGTAAGCATTAAATACTTTTATTGGATCATGGCCCCCTCTATTTAGATTTTCTATTTCATCATCCGTCATATCTTCAACCAGTTTTAGAGCATCGGGATGCTTGCCAAAAAAATGCTTCCTAGTATATGCACCTCCTTTAGCTTTGAAATTTTGATATTCCCCATCTACGGTATTATTCATTACCCATCTAAGTGCACCCTTTGAATCTTTAGCTAAAAGCTCATCCCATTTTCTACCCCAAATAGTGTTAACCACGTTCCAACCAGCTGCTTTAAAAATTGCACCTAGTTCAGTAATTATTCTAGAATTTCCTCTTACTGGTCCATCGAGTCTTTGGAGATTACAATTAATTACAAATATAAGATTATCTAGTTTTTCTCTTGCAGCAAGAGATATAGCTCCCAGGGATTCTGGTTCATCCATTTCTCCATCACCACAAAACATCCATATCTTTCTTTTCGGATCATTTTTCAATAAATCTCTTTGTTCTAGATATTTCATGATATGAGCCTGATATATTGACATTATTGGTCCAAGGCCCATCGATACTGTTGGAAATTGCCAATATTTTGGCATTAACCAAGGGTGTGGATAAGAGGATAGGCCATTTCCACCTATTTCTTGTCTAAAGTTATCTAATTCATTTTCTGTTAATGAGCCCTCTAGGAATGATCTAGCATAGATTCCGGGTGAGGAATGGCCTTGAAAATAAACCAGATCTGATAAATCACCACCTTTAAAAAAATGATTGAAACCAACCTCATATAAAGTTGCTGCAGATGAATAAGTAGATATATGGCCGCCAAGATCTAGCTCTTTATTAGCTTTTAAAACAGTAATTAGAGCATTCCACCTTATGTAGTGCCTTATCGATTCTTCTAAATTCCAATCACCAGGGTAGTCAATCTCTTCATATTGAGAAATAGAATTTTCAAAAGGTAAGTTAGCAAAACCTGATTCTAAAAGCCCCTTATTTTCAGCATATTTAACAAAATTTTGTATTAGTTCAGAAGCATCTTCTTTGCCATTAAAAAGCACTAAATTTTCCAATGCATCTACCCAATCTTGTAGCTCAGCTTGATTTTTAGGGTTATTTTTCATGGAAGCGGTAATATTCTAATGGAATTCTTTTGTTTAGTGAATTAGGTCTTTCAACAACCATAAAGTAAGTATATGTTTTTCTCCGCTGAGAATAGGCTTTGATTGGTGCAAGCTAAAGGGATTCAAATAAGTAGTTTCTGCTATACAATTTTCAAATGAAATCATCATGCCTGCTTCAGGTTTTATCGATAAATCTAATTGAGGAAAATAAGTTTCACCTCCGCTGAATTCATCATTTAGATAAATAATATTTGTTATAACTCTTTGTTTCACTTTACTATTCTTACTTATCTCATTTACGTCAAAAGCGTCATAATGAGGTGCATATTCTTGACCCACTTCGTATTTTACATACTGAAAATTTTCTGAATTTTCTTTTTTAAAATTATGGAGCTTACAAACTGCCATTCTTAATTTAGATGTATTTAAATCATCATTCAAAAAAGAAGAAGAACTTGTTCTATATTTTGAGCTCAAAATTTTTACACCTTCTGTAACGTTAGATTTTTCGAGGTTAAGAGCATGGATATTTATAATCTTTTTTCGAATTTCTTTACCAACTACATTTTTATAAATCAATATTTTGGGTGATGTGCAGATTGTAACTGGAGTAGGAAAGTTCATAATCTATATATTAATATCTTATAAACAGTTTACATATGATAAATCTTACAGGTATAGATAAATTTTATGATCTGAATAGTGATCGAAAATATATTTTCAAAAATTTAAATTTTTCTATTAATTCAAGTGATTTGATAGTAATAACTGGACCTAATGGTTCAGGAAAAACTACTTTGCTTAGGTTGTTAAATAAAATCACATTACCAAATAATGGGGAAGTACTTTTTGATGCTGATCTTCAATTAGATGAAGTATCCATGGTGTCTCAGAATCAAAGATCCTTTTTTTTAAATTTATCTGTTATGCAAAATTTACAATTTTTTTTAGATATCAGTAAAAATTTAGTTGGCAATTCTCTAGCAAAGATCAATGAGCAATTGGAGATATTTGGGTTACTAGATAAATCTAATTCTCAGATGTCTTCTTTAAGTTCAGGACAGCTGAAAAAAATATCTATTATTAGGTCATTACTGGTACGACCTAAAATATTATTGCTCGATGAAGTAAATTCAAACCTTGAGGAAAACGCTAGAAAATTTATTTCTGAATATGTCGTAAGTGAATTAAATGGTAATTTTGGGACAGCTGTAATTTGGACAACACATTATCCAAATGAGCTTAATACAAATAAGGCTATCAACTATATTATAAAAAACAAAAACTTAATTAAAACAAAATAAAAATGGGCTTCATAAGAATTTTAAAGGCAGTTTTTAGAAAAGATTTCCAGATAATGTTGAGGTATAAACTTAATTTATTAATGACTTTTCTGGCAATCATATTTTACTCAATCTTTATATTTTTCATATCTGAAACTTTTACTTTTCAAGATAGTGATATTGAAAGTGTTAAAGGTATTAACTTATTTATATTTTTGCTTACCGGTCTGATGATGATTGATATAACACTTACTTGCTCTTCATCACTACCCCTAACTGTGAGCTTTTATCAAACTTCAGGAATAATGGACGAATTGGTATCAAACATTAAAATTTTTTTCATAACAATAATTTGTGCGACTATTTTTCCCTTTTTTTTATCATTAATAAAATTTTCTTTGTATCTGTTATTTGCTATTTTATTTTTTAAATTGGATATTGATCTATCAATAAATATTTTTCTGATTATTCCATTCATGTTCATATATCTTTTTGCAATTGTGGGAATTGGTTTGATTGCTGCTTCATTAACATTGATATTCAAAAGGGGTAATCCAGTTATACAGCTAAATAACATATTAACCGCAACAATTACTGGTGCTTTTATACCAGTTGCTAAATTTGCAACTCAGCTTCAAATAATCTCAGACTTCCTTCCTGCTACTCAATTCATAAATATATTGAGAGTGCTTTTTGAGGTTGATATCCATTACCAGACATCTCTAGATATTTTAGCCCTAAATCTAGTATTTTTAAGTGTTTTTATTTTCACTTTAGGAGCCTTTAGCTTTTATAAGGCTACTAATTATGCAAAACTTAAGAATATTATTGCAGACTATTAAGCTTTATATGACTCTGAACCCTAATCAAGTATTTAAAAGCAATGAATTATGTGCTCATACCTCTGTAGGTGATAAATCAATAATCCTTAACATAAAGAATGGTCAGTATTATGAGTTAAATTCGACAAGTTCGATTATATGGAAGCTAGTGAATGAAGGAAGGTCTGTAGAAGACATAATACGCTTTATTTCTGATAAATATAATATTGAAAATAAAGTTATAGCCAAATCTGTAGAAAAATTTCTAAATTCTTGTATGAAACTTAATTTTATACATAAAGTAGAATGATTTTAAATGATCTCTCGTCGAGGGTTTTTTTAAATTTAAAGCTATTTAATCACTGTAAAGAAATCTCAGCCTTTTATAAGAAAAATTCCTTTCATCGTTGTTTAGAAGTTCTTAGCAAAGATGAACATGAAGTTAGTCTTAATGTTCCAAAAGAAGTATCAGCTAAATACTTATCAAAACGCATAAGGTTGATAAATAAATTTTTTGGAGTTGATAACTGCTTGGCAAACTCTATGTGCCTGTTTTTAGCTATAAAGAATAGAAAAAATGTTTCACTTATAATAGGTGTTTCCGATAATTTTAAAGAAAGTTCATTCTCTCATTGTTGGGTTGAAATAGAAAATGTTGCAGTTAATGAAGAAAGAAGAATCATGCATTATAAATCAGTTATTAGTATTCATAAATGAACTCAATTGCAGGATTAATAAACTTAAAAAAAGCAGCGCTAAATTATCAAGAATTAGACGCATTTGAAAAAAACTTTTTAAAAAGAGGAACGCATTTTCAATCCTGCAGCTTACCTGATAATTCTGGTTTGTTTTTTTCAACTTCTTATTATAAAAACCAAAAAATTGTTGAGTTTCAAAATTTAATTATTATTTTTTCTGGAAGATTCGATAACAAAAATGAAATAAAGCAACTTTTAAAAATTCAAATCAATGAAAGTCTGTCAGATCCAAAGTTAGCTTTATTAGCATTTTTAAAGATGGGGGAAAAATCCTTTAATGACTTTTGTGGAAGTTTCTCTTTTGTAATTTTAGATAAAAAAAATAAAGATATTTATTGTGTAAGAGATCATTTAGGGATGAAGCCAGTTTACTTCGCTTATGAAAATAACACATTCTGTTTTGCAACTAATCCAGAATATATATTTCAATTATTGAATAAAAAAAGATTGCTTAATGAAAGAAAGTTGATAGACATAATTACGCGAGAAGATAATCAATCTGAATCTACTCTTTTTTTAGGGGTTGATAGGGTTGAAAGAGGCTCATTCATTAAAATTAAAAATGGTGAGATCCAAAATCATAGATACCATAAGTTTTTGACTCCCGAATACATAAAATTTGATGATGAAAATGATTATCTTGATCTTTTCGAGAAAACTTTTAGACAAGTTATTAGTGAACAAACATCTGGATATGAAAGATTTGGTACTGCGTTAAGTGGTGGACTTGATTCTACATCAGTTTCAAGAGTTGCAGCTGTATTAAATGAGAGAAAACAAATTAAAAGCGAAATTTTCTCTTATAGCTATAAATTTACTGAACTAGATGCAGATGATCTAGAACATACCGATGAAATTAAATATGTTGAAGATGCAGTTGCAATGGGAGGACTAATACCAAGGAATGTACTTATTAAGAGAGGAAATTATATAAATGATTTAATACGATCTCAGTCAAAATTTCCTTCTCCTTGTTTTCAAGGAAATAGGTATCAAGAGCTACTTCTTATTGAAGCTTGCAAAGCAGATGATATTAAAATGATACTAACGGGATTCGATGGTGACTGTACGGTTTCTTATGGCATGGAACTGATACAAATATTATTTGAGCAAGGGAGGATATTTGAAGGACTTTCTTTAAATAAAAAAGTAAGAAAGAGAAGGAAAATGCCTAATAATTCCCTAAAAATAATTTACAGTTACATTTTTCTTAAATCTTTATCTCCGATCTTGCATTTAACGCTTAATAGAATAAGAGGATTCAATAAAATCAGTAATGGATTTATAAAGGATGATCTTATACAACACAGCAGTTCCCTAGATCGAATAAAACTTGAAAGGCAGTTTATGTTTGATACTAAGAATGGTCATAGAGATCTTCTCAACAGCAATCACTTTCAAAACTCTTTTGAATCACTTGATATAGACTATGCTCCAAATGGGATTGAAGAAAGACACCCTTTTTGTGATAAACGCCTAATGGAGCTATGTTTAAATATACCGCCCAATCTTAAACTAAAGGACGGTTTAACTAGATACATACTTAGGGAGTCACTCAAAGATTATATTCCTCATTCAGTTAGATATAGGGCATCAAAATCTGATCTAAGCCCATACTTTTTTTATTCAGCAAAAAATGAAATTAAAAATTTAATTGAAAGACTTCTAGATACAAATTCTCAAATTAGCCATATCTTAAATAAACAAAAATTAAAAAAAATTTCCAGCTCAAACAAGAATTTGTCCAAAGAGGACATTACATGGATCATAAACCTAAATATTGTAGATGAATGGCTAATTAGTAATTTTTAATAGGATATAAAATTCTGAAAAATCCTTGTAAGTACGCTATTTTGGTTATAATATGTGGAGGTACTTGTGGTGAATATGGATAAAAAAAATACAAAATGGGTTGAACCAGAAATTAAAAATCTTGGTGAGGCTAAAGACCTAATTAAAGGCCTTAACCCTGTTTTTGACGCGAAAAACAGCTTAGTTCCATCAGATGAGTTCAACACAACAACCTCCTGAATATCGTTATCAAATCTATAACAAAATTATTTCATTAGATTTTGCTATACCTTTCTTATCTGAAATAGATTCAAAAAAAAATCCTGATATTAATATTGTCAAAAATAGACTTATTTATAATGCTGATTTTAAGGATGGGTATACCTTGGATAAAGAGCGGGCTTTCTACTCAAAAGGATCCTTCATACAAACAAAACATAGCAAAGATGGTGTAATCGAATATTTTTTAAGCAATGATTTATCCGATCATGATAAATCTTTTAAGCTCCTGTCACATCCAATGGCTTTATCATTAGTAATTGGAGGAAGTTATGTTTTGCACTCGAGTGCAATTGAAATAAATAAGAAGGCCTATGTTTTCATAGGCCCATCAGGAAGCGGCAAATCTTATATGGTAAATTCACTTTTGAAGTATGGAAGATTAATGACTGAGGATATTCTAAGCTGTAATTACAAAAATGAATCGTTTTCTGCTACCCCAAGCATTCCTGTAATTAAATTAAAACAAGGTGAATTGAAAGATGATAATGAAAATTTTGAAATTCATGGTGATACTAGAGATCGAAATGGGTTCATAGTAAAAGATTTTGATTATAAAAATACACCTGTAAAAATTGAAGCATGCTTTATTCTGAAAGAAAGTAAAAATACTGATATTTCAAAATGTGATGAGATAGATGCATATAAAAATTTACTTTTAAATTCATTTTGTGCGTTACCTAAGAACAAATGTCTAGAATCAGAAAAAAAATTAATGGCCGATATTTCATTATTTATAAAAACTGTGCCCATATATAAATATGAAAGAAGAAAAGATCATAATGTAGCTAACTTATTAAAGTTTCTTGCATTATGAGTTTCAAAAATAGTCAAGATTTTTTGAAAGATTCTGAAAAAGAGTTTCTTTGGGCGCTAGCGGTTAATAAAAAAGAGGAAGCACTAAGATCTTTCAAGGAAATTTCAGAATACGAAAATATTATTAATTACACGATTAATAACCGAATTGAACATCACTTATATAAATTTTTAAGAAATTATGGCTTATTAAAAGTAATAGAAAAAAAACATATTCATACAATTAGAAACTCAATTGAGATCAATGCAAAAAAAAGCATGATCACCTATCATAAGGGGCTTAAAATCTTAAATGAATTTACTAAAAATAAAATTAATTATGTTTCACTCAAAGGCTTCTCATATCTTAAATATAGCAATACATTCAATAGGCCCGTAAGGGATATTGATGTTCTTATTAATCTTGATGATATCGAAAGAGCTGTTGATATCTCAATAGAAAATGGATTTAGGTTTAGAAATCACAAAAAATTTTCAAAAGACATGATTTTAGAGAATACAGATATATATGATTTGCCTGATTTAGTTGATGAAAACAACGTATGCCTCGAAATACACTATAAAATACTAAGAGACAGCAAATGCTTATCGTGCAATTTATCTAAAAGCCTGTTTGAAGACGTACAAAATTTTTCTATTCATGGAAGCAATGTAAAAACTTCTAGCTTAAAAAGCACCATTTCTCATCTGATATATCACGCCTCAAAAAAAGGAAACTTTGATAATGGTCTTGGATCTATATTTGATTTAAGATTTTTATCCGAATTTCTTTCAAAAAAAGACATTAAGCAGATAAAAAGTATTTCAGATGAATGTGGTTTCAGACATGAAAGCGAATCATTTTTAGAGATTATTCAAGAAAAAAATATTAATTTCAGTCACGGAAATGCGTACCTTTTGAGAGAACTAATTTTTTCACCAAATATTAATACTAAGATTCAAGAATTTTTTCTTAAGAAAAGTCTATTACAAAAATTGAAAAACATTTTCATATTAATATTTGCTAGTGAAGATAAAATGAAAAGGGAATTCCAATCAAATACAAAGCCTATTTTAAGCAACTATTTAGAAAGATGGGCACGTCAGTTTAAACAATTTAAAAGTTATATATATCTACTGGTGTTTAAGAGAAAAATCTTTAAAAAAAGAGGCGAACTAATTAAAAATTTTTATAAAGAACATTAAAAAACATATATAATTAATCGCTTGGGATATTTATTGGAAAAATGACAGAAAAACTTACATCAGAAAATTTTTATTCTTCAAATAATGAAAATGATGAAATTGATTTAGGTAAGATTTTTAGATTCTTATTGATGCAATCAAAACTTATTCTTTCCATTGTGTCGGTGGTTTTAGTTCTTTCAATTATTAACTATAGTTTTTCAACAAAAAAATATTTGATACAAAGTCTTCTCCAATATGAAGCATTCAATCAAAATATTTTCGATCCATCTAAATCTCTTCAAATGGCATCTTCTGGTTCCGCATCAGATATTACTAACTTAACTACGCTATACGAGTCTCGAACTAATTACCTTAAAGTTATAAGAGACTTAAACCTAAATATTTCTATTGAAGGTCTCGGTGATAATGAGAGCATAGATATAAAAATATCCTCAGATAAAGAAAATCATCTTGAAAATCATAAACTTAAATTTTCTTTTAATGAAAGTGGGTATGCATTATTAGATGAAGACCTCAATGAAATACAAGCAAAAAAATATGGTGAAGAAATTCTTTTTAAGAATCTGATAATATCTATAAAGTCATCGAATTTAAAGGAATACAGACCAATCGACATTCGTTTTAAAAGTCCGGAAAGTATGTATAGTTCTTTTAAATCAAATATGGATGTAAAGTCTAATGCATCAAGAAATACTTTTTTTAGAAATGAGGGTTTAATTACCGTCTCATATATCACTGATAACGTAGAACTTGGAAAAGAAATCATAAATTATTCAAATAGAATTTTTCTGAATCAAAGAATCTATGACGAAACGGAAAAATCAAGAAAGGCAATAAGCTTTATTGATAAAAACATTAAATCCATAGAAGAATCTGTTGAAACAAACAAAATAAAATTAAAACAGTTTCGTGAAAAAAATAAATCAATTGATGTTAGCTTAGAGACTGCAGCTATTATTAGTAAAATCCAATCTTTGGATGAATCACTTAATTCTATAGACATTGAACTTGCTAAAGCTGAAGAAATCTATACATCAAATAACCCGGCATATCTAAATCTATTAACTAAGAAAACTTTAATTGAGAAGCAGAAGGAAGAAGTTTTATCAGAAATAGAGTTAATGCCAAAAGAACAACAAGAATATATTGATTTATATAATGATTTAGAGGTGTCTCAGGCCCTATTTGAAGAACTTGAATCAAGAAGATTAGGGTTTTCAATTTTAGAAGCAAGCACAATCGGAGATATTAGAGTAGTTGATGAGGCTTATGTTGATACAATGGTTAGCCCTCAGATCCTAACTATTTTAATCTTCACTTTGCTATCTTTTGTAATTGCTTGCTTTATTGCAATTGTGAGAGGTTTTAATTTTTTACCAATATCAAATCCAGCTGAATTATTTGATAACAACATTCATTTACCAATCATCGGAGTGATACCTAAAATAGATAATTTTGAAATTTCTCCAGATGATTTAAAGTTATCCAATTCAATTGAATCTCTCATAGTAAGTGTAAATTCAATACAAAATAATGATCTTGATAAAAAAATAATAACAGTTACAAGCCCTTCTCCAGGTAATGGTAAATCAACGATTTCTATGAAGCTTGCAGAAGGCTTCGCAAAAATAGGCAAAAAAGTTTTATTGATAGATAACGATTTAAAAAGGGGTAACATTGCGAAAAACTACAATATTAAGAGCATCTCAGAAAAAACGTTCAACTCAATTGATGAATCAACATTAAATAATTACATGGTTTATGATAATTTTTATATCATACCAAGAGTAAAGGGATTAAGTAATTCATTCCAATTCTTATATAACTACCAATACAAAGAAAAAATTAAAACCTTCAAAGACAATTTTGACTATATAGTTTTTGATACTGGACCTATATTGTCTGTAGCTGATTCTTCAATATTAATTGAACAGAGTGATCTAAATATACTTGTTGTCAGGCATGGAATTAATAAAATGAATGAGATAAAACAGTCTATTGATAATTTCAAACAAATTAATAAAGATATAGACGGCATAGTATACAATGCATATACAAAACCAAAGAGCTACTATGGTTACTATGGTATTTATGGAAGCTATTCCTATCAATATTATGCAAATAAATATCTAGACGATGCTTATGAATATGAAAAAAAAGATTAACTTAATATTTATTCTTCTATTTATTAATGGATGTAGTTTATCTCCCGGAATGTATATGGAAACAAAAACTTCCTGGAACGATAATTCCAAATATGTTTTTGTAGACTCAATTGATAAAAATGTGAAGTTAATTAGCATATCTGAAACGCTAGATTTATCTTATAAAAGTAATTATGTATACAAGATAGGTATTGGTGATCAAATATCAGTAACTATTTGGGGCCTTCCAGAGATATTTCCTATTAATGCTGTAAATCCTGATCAAAACCTAAGAAGAGTCGATGCGAATGGCAATATATTTTTTCCATACGCTGGACTAATTAAAGCCAAAGGAAAGACCCAAGATGAACTAAGAGAAGATCTAACTAGTTTATTATCAAAGTTTTTTACCGATCCCCAGGTAGATGTGTCAATTGCACGATTTAATTCACAACAAGTCTTTGTTCTGGGGGAGGTTACAAGACCTAAGAAACTTAATATAACTGATATTCCAATCAGCCTTTCAAACGCTATTGGAGAATCATTTGGTTTAAATACTAATACAGCAGAAGGTTCAGAAGTCTTCATAATAAGACAAAATGGTTTTGGAGCAGAGCCATTAATTTTCCATGCTGACTTAAAAAATCCTTCAAGTTTCATAGAGGCAGGAAATTTTTACCTTACAAATAATGACATTGTATATGTTAATGCAAGTGGAACAGCTAGATGGAATAAAGTCATTTCTCAGTTTTTTCCTTTCTCATCCTTTCTCAATAGCATAGATAATCTAACATCTGATTGACAAGGTACCGTGACATCAATAAGAAAATCCTTCTGTATTGTTTGCATAGCGAATTATTGCAGAAGCCCTGTAGCAGAAAACTTACTTAGAAAAAGATTCGGTAATAATTATGAATTTTTCTCTGCAGGCCTTGCACCAATATCATTACCTAGTATGGATCCAAGATCTCTAAAATTTTTGAAAGAATGTAATGTTAATCATAATTTTCATACTCCCAAAAAAATAAATAAAAAGATGTTGAATTATTTCGATAAAATTCTTGCGGTAGATTATTATGTTTTGAATCAATTAAATATTGCATATCCGCAATATATGAAAAAATTTGCTTCCCTGAGCATGCAATTTAGCGATATAAATATTGTTGATCCTTATCAATTTCAAGAAGATGAATATTTAAGAATAATGAATGATATTAAACAAATTGCTGAAAGAATTGATTTAGAAAAGTTTTAGCAATTATAAAATTTTCACAAGTTCTTTATTTCAAACTCGTTGATTTGACATATTAGGCCTGAATTATTCAGTATGAATTTCAAAAAACTGTAAAACGGTTTTATGAATCTTAGATATATGACTGCCTTGAGGAGGGGCAAACTTTGATACACCCTTTGAAAAATATGCAAAACCTTTGCTATGGTGTTCTCCATTTTTAATTGCAACAAAGGACACCAAATCACGAAGAGGCAACTTATTTCCTGAATAGGAAATCATTGTTTTATCTGTAATTTCTGACGGATAGGTCAAAACTACGAAAATATCTTTACCCCTATTGTCTATCTCTTCAAAAAGTTTAACTCCATCGTCAACTAGAATTCTTGATAATAGCTGCTCTGCTTTTTTTGAATCTTCTATAGAATCAAATGAAACTAAAAAATCTCGTGTCATTCTTGGTACAACATTATTAAATTTTATTCCAACCTTATTTAAAAAGGATGCATGATCTTTTAATCGATAGTAGAACTTTAATTTTTCATAAGGTTTTTGAGATAATCCTGTGGCAACGATTATTTCTGTGTTTGACAACTTATGAAGATCCCACAACATTTCGTCATAAACTTTAAGCATTTCAAAAAAGGGGTCCTCATCTTTTTTAATATACCAAGTTGGATTTTTCAGTTCTGGTGACTCTACATATGGTGAATTAAAGAAATAATGATGTTGAATATGTGCCCCAGCATTAAGGAACAATGTTGAGAAGTTTGGATTTTTTCTTTGAAGCAATGTTTTATGTATTTCGTATAAGAACATGTCCAAGAACAAGGCTTTTCTCCATGGCTTTCCCATTGCATTTAATGCATATTTAATCATTGGGACATATCTAGCTGGCCTAACAAGCGCTATAAAAGCCATTCCCAAACTTAAGATTGTTTTAAATGTAAGTTTTGACTGTGAGTTGTCATTTACAGCTTGCCTAATTGCTTCGGTAATACTTTTGCTTAAAAAAGTGTCATCAGATGGTGTTTGTGTCCAAGGATCAGGTATAAAATATGCTGAGTTTTCAAGTCTATTAGCAGCATTCATTGGGCTTATAGCTCCAACAGAGAAACCAGCTTTTTCAACCTGTTCGAAAAACTGCTCTTCAGAAGAATTAACGAAATCACCTAATCTAAAAACATTATGTTCTTCAAAGGTTTTTCCTGTATGAACTGATGGCCATTGAACCCAAGGTTCAAGATTTTCATACTTAGATTCAGCTTGTGTGTTAACAATCCCTTGTTTAATTAATTTCTTAAAGCCTGGCAAAGATTCACCTCTATCAATGTAAAAATTGACCGCCTCAAAATTTATTTCGTTCAATTCTAGTAAAACAATATTTTTCATAAAATTAATTTAGAGCATATATATTTTCAGTATTTTAACCTGTAATAATCTTCTTTACAGCAGACCTTATACCCACCTTCCAATCAGAAGGTAAAATGTCAAATTTTTCTTGCAGCTTACTATTATCTAAGACAGAAAATTTAGGACGCTTTGCAACAGTAGGATATTCATCTGTTAAAACTTTTTTTAAGTCTGGAATAGAAATTTTTTCGTATTTGCATAACTCGTTAAAAATTTCTTTAGCAAATTCAAACCAGGAACAGGCGTAATTTCCGCTAAAATGATATATGCCTTCTAAATCTTCACTTGAATTTAACTGATTAATAATAGAAATAACTGCTTTAGCTATGTCTTGAGCATAAGTCGGACAACCTATCTGATCGCTAATAATACTCAGCTCATTATGATCTATTGCTTGAGATACCATTGTTTTAAGAAAATTATTTCCATACTCACTAAATACCCAAGCTGTTCTTATAATTATATGCTTGCAGCCTGAGGACTGAATAGCTAATTCACCTTTTAGCTTAGTTTTACCATAAATGTTTTGAGGGTTTTTTTTGTTTTCCTCTTTGTATGGCACTTCAGAGTTTCCATCAAATACATAATCCGTTGAGAAATGTATCAACCATATGCCTTGTAAATTGCAAACATTTGCAATATTTACAACTGCAAGATGATTTATAAGATCAGCAGTATTTTGATCTTTTTCTGCCTTATCAACTGCTGTGTAAGCAGCGGAATTTATAATTATATCTGGAGAAATTTCTAAAATTTCTTTTTTTGTAACTTCAAAGTCAGCGATATCAATTTGGTTTCTGGAAGCATAGATTACTTCATGATTTGTATTTTTTAGTTGATGATTTAAGCATTTACCAATCTGGCCATTACATCCTAATAACAATATTTTCATTATTTTAGAGAAGATAATGAAGGTGCATTTGCATCTTTTTCTGATAATGTCGGATTTATCACAGGCCATTCAATCTTTAAATCTTCATCATTCCAAATTAAAGCACCCTCGTCACCTTGATCATAATAATCAGTACATTTATATTGAAGGTGAACATTTTCAGATAGTGCTAAAAATCCATGAGCAAAACCTGGGGGCACCCATAGCTGTTTTTTATTTTCTGATGAAAGAATGACAGAAACATGTTGGCCAAATGTCTTTGACTGTGGATTTATATCTACGGCAACGTCAAAAACTTTTCCATTTGAACATGAAACAAGCTTTCCTTGAGGCTTTCTAACCTGAAAATGTAAACCTCTTAAGACATTTATAGAAGATTTAGAAAAATTGTCTTGTACAAAATTTACATCACTAAAAAATTCGTTAAATTTTGATTTGTTAAAGGATTCATAAAAAAAACCTCTTTCATCTTCAAAAATATCATGTTCAATAATTTTGACTGATTCTAACTTAGTATTGATTATCTTCATTTTCGTTTATATAGTTTTTCGAGATAAAGCCCGTAAGTATTTCCATTCATCTTAGAAGCAATTCTTTTTAGATCTTTTTTTGAAATCCAATGATTATTGAATGCAACTTCTTCAATACACCCAATTTTAACACCTTGCCTATTTTCTATTGTGCTAACAAACTGACAAGCATCTAAAAGAGATTCAGGTGTTCCTGTATCTAGCCAAGTAAATCCGTCTGGAAAGATTTCTAAATTTAATTGGTTTTTTTGTAAAAATTTATTATTAAGGTCAGTTATCTCAAGCTCACCCCTTTTTGATGGTTTTAAAGTTTCCACAATTTTTACAACTTCATTACTATAAAAATATAGACCAACTACAGCTAAATCAGATTTAGGTTTTGATGGTTTCTCAATTATTGAGATAGGTTTTAACTTTGAGTCAACCTCAACTACACCAAATCTCTTGGGATCAGATACTTTATAACCAAAAATTGTTCCTCCTTTTTGGAATGATTTAACCTTATCTTTTAATAATTTTGAGAAATCATATCCATAAAAAATATTATCTCCAAGTATTAAGGCAACTGATTCATTTCCTATAAAGTTTTTTGCAATTTTGAACGCAGAGGCAATACCATCAGGTTTTTCCTGTACAGCATATTCAATATTTATTCCTAATTCTGAACCATCACCAAGTAAAATTTTAAAAAGCTCTATATCTTTTGGTGTGCTTATAAGCATAAAATCTCGAATTCTTGCCATCATTAAGACAGAAAGCGGGTAATAAATCATAGGCTTATCATGGATAGGTAAAAGTTGTTTTGAAATTGCTTTCGTAACCGGATAAAGTCTTGTTCCTGCTCCTCCTGCTAAAATTATTCCTTTCATATTATTTCCTCAAAGATAACTTTTGTTGGCTAAATACCAATTAATTGTTTTCAATATGCCTTCATCGAATGAATGGTTTGGTCTCCAGTTTAATTCTGACATAATTTTTGATGAATCAATCGCGTATCTTTGATCATGACCTGGCCTGTCTTTTACAAAACTGATTAATTCATTAAAACTACTTATATTGTGTGGTTTTTGTGTAATTTTCTCATCGAGGACTGAGCAAATCTTTCTAACAAGCTCTATATTTGATATTTCATTATTACCACCAATATTATATGACTCTCCAATAGATCCTTTAATAACGATGCTGTGTAGTGCCTGAACGTGATCTTCAACAAATAACCAATCCCTTATTTGAGAACCATCACCATAAATTGGGATCTTTTTTGCTGACAGACAACAGGAAATGATTTGAGGAATCATTTTTTCAAAATGCTGAAAAGGTCCGTAATTATTGGAACAGTTTGAAATAAGTATAGGAAGTCCGTATGTTCTATTCCATGCTCTTACTAGATGATCTGAACTAGCTTTAGATGCTGAATAAGGGGAACTAGGCAAATAATTATTGTCTTCTTTAAATGGTTTTCCATTAGATGATAAGTCTCCAAAAACTTCATCTGTCGAAACATGTAAAAATCTAAATTCTTTCTTATCCTCTATTTTTAGATAGTCCCTAGATGCTTCGAGCAGATTAAATGTTCCAATTATGTTGGATTGAATAAAATCGGTTGGGTCCATAATTGATCTATCAACATGAGATTGAGCTGCAAGATGTATTACTGCATCTGGAGCAAAACTATGAAATTCGTTCAAAAGTTCTTTTGAATTACACAAGTCTAATTCTTTAAATAAATGATGGTTATTTTCTTGATGTTTTTCTAAATTTTTTAAATTAGATCCATGTGATAATTTATCTATATTAAGAACTATATAATCAGGATTATTTAATAGGAGGTTTATAAGATTTGAACCTATAAACCCATACCCTCCAGTTACTAAGATTTTCATTTAACTTCTCCTTCGATTGCAATTCAATCTAAAGTAAATTTACATTAAGAGAATATTAAGCTTTAATCAAACTTATATTAATTTAGGATTTAAAAGCTTATCTTTCCCTTTAATATTTAGTTATATTTAATGCCATAATCGAATCAACTAATACTTTAGCATTCTCTTCTCTTAGATGATAATTTCTTAATTTGTCGATATTTTTTTGCTTATTTTCTATGGATAGATCATACGCAACTAGCTTGTTATACGACTGGATAAAACCACTTTCATCTCCTGCATCAAATATTTCAACCCCATAAAATTTAGAAAAAATTTCTTTTGCAGGACCTTTTGGAAGACCAAGAAGAACTTTTCGACCACTAGCAATATATTCAAAAATTTTTGTTGGAACTGCAGTTCGGTACTTAGCGCCAATTTGTGCAAAAAGGATATCAACATCCTTCAAATGTTTGCTGATTTTTTCGTGAGGAACAAACCCTGTAAAAATTACATTATCAATTTTCTCAGCAATACATTTATGTTTTAAATCTAATAATTTTGCACCATCACCAATAATTTTTATTTTCAAATCATCTATTTTTCGTGAAAAGTCTAAAAGCTGATCAATTTCTTGCGCGATTCCAACATTACCTATGTATGCTAAATTTATATTTTTGCTCTGCGGTGAACAGATTATAGACTGCATTTCATTTAATCTAGCTTTTGAGATTCCATTGGCTACGACTATTGAAGATCGACCTGTTATATCTTTAATTTCTTCATATTCTGCAACATTAGTTACTGAAATAATTTTTGAACTCTTTGATGCTAAATAAAAAATTTTAACCATTAATTTGCTAACAGTGTCAGAAAGAAAACCATTACCAAAATAAGTCCAAACAGCATCTCTCACATCTATAGCAACAATATTCTTTATAGGTTTGAATATTAATGGAACAAGCAGAAATAACGAAGGAACAGTTATTATCGTTAAATCGGATTTTGACTTTTGCATTTTTCCATACAATCTAAAAGCCAATATCAATTCATTTATGGCTCTTATAAAAAATTTATTTTTGTTAACTGTATTAATTTTTAAATTTGTTATTTGAATAGAATCATTAAGCATGTATGAGTGAGAGTCTTCATTTGAACAACAAAATATTTCTACGAACTCAACTTTTGAATTATCTATCAACTTCTCAGCTATGACCTTAATTCTGTTAGCTGTAGCTTTACCATTCGGAAATGGGAAATTTGTAAGTATAGAAACTTTCATATGTCATTCATAAAGGCCATTAAAAAATATTTTTGACCAAATAATTAATTGTTTTAACAAAATTAATTCTCATCAAAGTTGATTTGCCATCCAAGTAAAACAAATTTTTAAGTCTTTATCTGTAAAATCTACACTTAGAGTTTTATTCTTTTCAGTCATACCAAATTCTGGGTGAAATATTGAATCAGAAAGCTTGCAACTTAATCCTTCTAAATTACTTTGCATTAAGAAATCTGATCCTTCTACTTTAAGAGTATTTTGTTCTAAATAAATATTTAAATCTGGGTGAAAGAAAAAGTATGCTGTTGCTTTCTTAAAACCTCCGAATATGGAGTCATTTACTGTAAGGCTATTTTTTTCAAAATTTATTCTTCTAGAATGAGTGCAACCACCAAAAGATTTCTTGTAGCCATCGTGTTTACCACTCAATGATATTCTATTATTTGACTCGATTTTATAGGACCTTTCGATTATTCGAGCTCTATTACCAACTCTAAAACTATGCCAAACCTGAGAAGAATCATTTCCATTAATTTCAACAGTATTATGAGATTTTGTTTTACGTTGATTTTTCCTATATCTACCCATCTCATACTCGGATATGCCAGAATTTACAAATACTCGTTCTTCACCTAATGATAGCTCAAAAGATAATGTATCCGCATGTGCATGAGCTGGAATATATTCAGGACCAACATGTGATGCATCAAATATCAATTTATTTTTAGCCAATTTAACGCAAATATAACCACTATTTGAATTATCAATAATTTGAGTTTTATTAGGATCAGGAGGTTCGATTTCAAACCCCATTTTTTTTGCATAAATTTCAATTTTCTCTTTTGTTGGGGAAATTCCATTCACTGAATCATTAAAAAAAGATAAGCTTCCGTCAGGATGGGCCATAGCATCCATAAACTTAATCATCTTAGGAATATATTTAACTAAAAGATCTGACAACTGAATTGATATTTTATTTGGGTAAGCCTTGCTTAGATTAAGCATATCAAGCATGTCTACTAGCATCAAAGAATGATACATTGGGCTAAGTTCAAAATTAGCGCCATCATCAAGAATTTGTTCAGGAATTTGACTTATAAGACCTTTCTCTGCAATTCTTATCCAACCAACATTTTCAAAAATTAGACCTGCAAATAACAATGTTTTCAAATTAACAAAATAGTGATTACCCAACAAATGCTTTTCAAGGTTATTTGATAAAAAACTTGTCTGCTCAAAAATACTTCCAAATAATTTTTTATCTAATTCAAGCCCACCTAACCAAGCTTTAAGAATATTTACTATTCGTAAGGATGAAGGGTAAGCCTCCCAACCATTGCCGTATCCTACAGGGTTTTGATCAACCCATTTATTCAACAACTTCAGATGTAAATCGCGCTTTTCTTCAGCATTGTCGGAGAGCAGGTCTTCAAAATAATGCAGGTTATAAACCCATAATTTACTAGGTAATTCAATGTTCCAATCAGCTGGCAAATCCAATTTTTTAGTATGATTCAAAAATGATGCCTGCAATAGATAATCAATTTTTTCGTCATAAAGCGTGACATGTTTCCATTTATCTGAGCGATTAGGTTTTGATCCTTGAAAAAATTCTGTGACTGTCGGTTTTATAAATTTACGTAATAATCTGTAATAGATTTGCTGCCACTTTAGGTACTTCAGAGTATTTAATAAAAGAAGTAATTTCTTCATCAGTCGTAGTTTAATATCCTCAGACTTTTTTATTTTCTTAACATTTCTGCAATATCTACAGAAATACGTGCTACCTCAAAGATTTCATCCTGTGGAATAGGACTATCTTGCCCTTCTCTTATACTCTGCATGAAGGCTTCAACGCAACTTTTCTGCCCCTTATCCTGAGACCAAAGATTCATCTCACTGAAACCCTTCCATCCAAAACCGCGTAATTTTCTGAAATTATCTAGCTGCACCACAGCATTGTTACAGAAAACCTCTATTCGCTCTTTAGGAAAAGATTTTCCTCCATTAGCAAAATAATGAATAGAGCCTATAGAGCCATCTTCAAATTTGAGAGATATTAAAGCCTTATCTTCAGTAACATCCACGAAATCATTTTCACCCATTTTGATAGCATTGAAGGACTTTATTTTTGATCCAGCCAAAAAGCGCATCAAATCAATGTAGTGACAAGCTTCACCAATAATGCGTCCGCCACCAATCTTAGCATCCTGAGTCCAATGTTCTTTAGCAACTTCCCCTGCATTCATTGTCATAATAAAAGTTTTAGGTGAAAGTTCATTTTCAAGAAGACTCTTGATTTTTTTTACATGTGGCGAAAAACGACGGTTGTACCCCACCATTACCATAGACTTATTTTTTTTCTGAGAAATCTCAATCTTATCAATTTCATCGTGGGTAAGAGCTAGGGGTTTTTCAACAAAAACATGCTTGCCCTTTTCTAAAGATTTAATAGTTTGAGATGCATGAAGATTATGCTGAGTAGCAATAACTACAGTATCAACAGCATCGTCTAAAGCTTGTTCAATATCAGTGGAAGCTATTAAAAAACCATTTTTCTTGCCATGATGAACAGCACTCATGCCACCGCTTGTAATTAATGCTTTCAAGTTAGCTCCAGCATTCCTAAAAGCAGGAATAAGAACCCTCGATGCATAATTACCACCACCAATAAATGCAACATTTCCTTTTTGTGGTTTGATGCTACTTTTTTTTCTAAGTCTAACCGTACTATTTGATTTTGATTTAGATTCAGATGAGGAATCATAATCTATTAAGATACCCAAGGATGAAGTGTCTTCTAACTTCTTGTAAGCCTCTACAGCATCACCAATTTTAAACTTATGGCTTATTAATGGCTTTACATTAATTGAACCCGAAGACATCAAATCTAATACAGCTTCAAAATTACGTTGTTCCGTCCAGCGAACAAACCCGAAAGGATAATCTATGCCCTTACCTTCATAATCCTCATCATAGCGACCAGGGCCGTAGGAACATGAAACTTGAAAAGTTAGTTCTTTCTCATAAAAGTCCGCTCTATTTAGCTCTAGACCGACAACACCTACCAATACAATTCGAGCTCTTTTTCTACACATCTTTGCTGCTTTATGTACGACATCATTACTCTTTGAACTTGCCGTAATAATCACAGCATCAACTCCCCGTCCGCGAGAATAAGACTCAGCCATAATAAGAGGGTCTTGTTCTTTTGATAAATCTACTACCTCTGCACCAAATTGCTTGGCAAGATCGCACTTATTTGTATCAAGATCTACTCCCATGACCCTACAACCATTTGCCTTTAAGATCTGAACTGTAAGCAAACCGATCAAGCCAAGCCCAATCACTACTACTGTTTCGCCGACAGTTGGGTTTACAAGTCGAATACCTTGCATTGCGATAGCACCCAAAACGGTATACGTAGCCGTCTCATCATCAACCTCGTCAGGGATAGAAACCACGAGATTTTTAGGTACTCGAACTATTTCTGCGTGATAACCATTTGAAACAACTCGAGCTCCCTTTTCAAATCTTGTATCACTACCATCTATAACCTTACCAACATTACAGTATCCAAGTGGAAGTGGCTGATCTAACTTTGACTTGATTGCATCATAAGTTGCTGAAATCCCATCATTTCTAACTTTATCCAATACCATTTTTACTTTATCTGGTTGTGAACGTGCCTTCTCAATCAAACCAGCTTTACCAAATTCAATTAACATACGCTCTGTGCCAATTGAAACAAGTGATTTAGTAGTTTGAATATTAATGTGACCTTTCATGGGTTTTGGAGAAGGGACATCAACCAAGGAGGTTTTACCATTTGAAAGATTCTGCAAAATTTGTAACACTAATTTTTCCTCTCACTAGCTATTCTAGAGATTTTATCGCGATAATTCTTGTCTAAATAGTTTATCAAAACTGCTTTATAAATTCCTTTAAAAACAAAAAGGCTTCCTGCAGCAGCTCCTATTATTTTATACCTCTCTATGAGCTTTAAAATTTCATCTTGGGAACTTGCACCCCCAACTATAGTTAATGGACAGGAAACTAAATTTCTAACGCGATCAGTTAAATTTAAATCATAACCCTTCATCTTACCGTCACAATCAATTGAATTAATAACCAATTCACCAATTCCAATTTCTTCTAATTTTGAAATAATCTCATTCAGACCATGTTTGATTTTTTTCTTTCCGTTATGAGTGTAAATTTTATACTCACCAAATAAATTTTTTTTAATATCTATAACTACTACGATACTTTGACGCCCTATTACTTCAGCCATTTCATTTATAATCTCAGGTCGATCAAAAACTATAGAAGAAATGGCAACTTTCTCAGCGCCTAGCTTAATGATTTTTTGAGCTTGCTCAACTGATTTTATTCCGCCACCATAACAAAGAGGCATTCTGCACTCATTGGCAATCTTTTCAATTAAGGCATAATCAGGTTCATTGTTTGCAGAAGTAGCATCAATATCAATAAACATTAGCTCATCTACTTCTTTTTCATTAAATATCTTCACAGCATTAATAGGATCACCAATATATTTTGGATCTTTAAAATTTACTGTTTTAACTAGCCCCTTTTTGTGTAAAAGCAAACAGGGTATGACTCTTGACCTTAGCATTCAATTATGTCCGAAAAATTTTTAAATAATCTAATGCCATTACTATGACTTTTCTCAGGATGGAATTGAAATCCAAATATATTCTCATTATTTATTGCGCAATCAAAGTCATGCTGATAACAAGAAGTAGCAATAACATTCCTTTTTGATTCAGCTTTAAAAAAATATGAGTGAAGAAAATAGAAACCTATCTTTTTATCAATGCCCTCAAAAATAGAGTGTTTAGAAACAGAAATTTCATTCCAACCCATATGGGGTAATTTAGGCACAATAGTCATTTGATTTACATCAAAACACTTTACAGAACCAGAGATCCACCCCAAACCCTTTAAAGTCCCTTCTTCTGAGCTATCAGCCATAATTTGCATTCCAACACATATGCCCATTACTGGAATTTTATTTTGTAGAACAGCTCTATCTAGAGCATTTCTTAAACCAGATTGATCCAACTTACCTATAGCCTCATCAAAAGCACCTACTCCAGGAAGTATAAGCTTAGTTGCTAAGGAGACATCTTTAGGAACTTTAACGATAAACGTTTGAATTTTAAGACGCTTGTAAATATTTCGAATTGCTTGAATATTCCCAGATCCGTAATCAATGATTCCTATCAACGTTTACCACCTTTCTCAAGTCCCATTGCTCTGAGAACTTTTGATCCTAGATCATATATATATTTTTGGTTTTTATAATCTTTGAATGTCTTATTTGGGTTATTGAAATATTCCATTAGTTTAGAAGTTGTTATATCAAGCTTATTTGAAATGTACTCAATGTCATCTTCTATAGTCTCAGGATTATATGCAGGCTTTTTAAGAAGCTCTAATGCCTCTTTTCTTGTCATCTGGCCTGTTACAATAAGACTAGAGTATTGAACTTTTCGTGTATCAAATCCAAATTTTTCTGGTAACCAGTAGGATTCATAAAAACGAGTAAACCTAGATTCAAAATGCTTTTGAGGGTATCTCTGAAAACCAAACTTAAGCTCAAGAAATTTGGTAGCTTCTTCCTTATTGTATTGCATGTAATCTAATGGTCTCGTAACTTTTATTCCCTTGAAGTAAGGAAGGAAAATCTTATGCCATAAAATATTTGTTACAGGATAATTTCTAAGTTGAGCTGAACCAAATTTTGAATGGATATCTAGAAGTTGTCTGGAGTCTGTTTGAAAATACATCCATTCTAAAGGATTACGTATACACTCTGTAGAATAATTGCCCCCAGTGAGAATATTCTTTACATCATGTTTATAAGCAAATTTATACATGGTTGCAAAAAAAGCATGATCTTGAGGAGTATCTATATGTGGAACACCTGACTTAAAGAAGGATAACTGAAGATCTTTCATTTCTTCCCAATCAATAACTTCTGTGAATAAATCAAGCCCTAGACCATCAACCATTTTCTCAATATTATTTACGGCTTCCTGGCTATTCCATCCAGCATCTACATGAAAAACTAAAGGGCGCAATCCCAACTCTTGTACTGTCAAATATAAAAGATAGGAGCTATCAATACCTCCGCTCATACCGACAATACAGTCGAACTCTTTACCAGCTCCATCTTTTCTGATTTTTTCGCCTATCTGATATAGATCCTTTTTAGCCAACCCATCTGGATTCCACTTAGGAAGTATGTCATTAAAATATGTATTGCAATGATCGCATACACCATTTTCATCAAAAAAAATTTTTGAGTCTGAGGAGTCCATTACGCAGTTTGAACAAATTTGATGTTTTAGCTTGCTCATTTTATAAAGTTACACTCAGATTCTTATATAGGGTAACAAAGTATAGTGAGGTAAATCCAATAAGAAAAAAGAAGGAAAGAATTTTATGAAGGAAGCCTTTTGAAAAGTAAATACTTGCGGCAGCAACAACAAAGAAAGCAGAATAAAAATATAAAAATAATCTTGCAAACAGTTCTATAGAAAAGAAAAGATTGCTCATGATTGCAAAGATAGCAAAGAGTAAGTAGTAAATCTTAAATTCTGGCTTTATTCGAATTATTCCTTTAGCGTAAAAAAGGATAAAAAATGAAAAAATTGACCTTAAAATGAGGCCTAGATTTGTACCTGTTGTTTCTAAGGTTGAAAATCTTTCACTATCACTCAAATGTAATTGATAAAAGGATATATTGTTTGTAATGAAATAATTGTAAACATCTCCAATGAATAGAGGTGTAAAGTTCTCTCCTATGAATGCAAGTGATAAGGTAAAAAGTGATAATGCGGCTACGCGGTTATATGGTAAATATCTTAAAAAGAAGAAGGGTAACATTACAATAACAGAAGCATGAAAAAGGCTAGCCGTAATTATAACTAGTGCATAATAAGTAAAATTGTTTTTCCTTATAAATTGTATCGAATAAAAAAACATCATTATTGCAATAGTTTGTCTCAATCCACTCAGTGTCCATAGAAAAAAACCATTACAAAATACGAAAAAAAACATCAAGGGTATTAAGTAACTAAAATCATCAGCACTTTTTACAAATAATGCCCAAACCATGAAAGCCAACAACCCAAAGAATAAGCCTGATGAAAAACCTAAGTTAGCAAAAAATAAATTCAAGAAAATCCAGCCAATTTCAAGTCCGGTCCAACCAGGATTATCAAAATCAGATGAAGTTATATCATTATAAAAACTAATATAACTAGCGTAATCTATACCTATACTCTCGTCTCGCAATCCAGCAAATAGACCAATTAAAAATAAGACAAATAGAACCTTTGGATCTAATAAAGAGCTTTTCCTAGACTGACTTAAATTAAGCCCGTTAGTTCTCAGAGGCAAAAACCTTCCTCTTGGCAAAGCAACAGATAGAACCATAAGCAAAACAAAAATAAAAAAATATGAAAAAATTATCATCTATTAACTTCCAATTTAAGCAACTAAAGTTTAATCAAGTTTCATCATCTTAAAAAGAGTCTATTCACTAATAATAAGGCTTTAAGGGCTTTATTTTTAGGAGAAACTTCTTAATTGAATTAAAAAAATTTATCAATGAAATAAAACCTATATTTGAGAGTGTTTTCTTTAACTTGCTTTTGAGTTTTTGAGTGTAGCTTTCTGAGTTTTCATTACTTCTTTCTCTATCAAGTAAGCTACCCACCTTATACTCATTAGCAATATTTATAATTGGTGGAGAAATACCATACAAATTTATTGATTTATCCTCCCAATAATCTGTTGGTTTCCCAATAACCTGATATTCCTTAAGTCGCTTTTTCGCACCTTTTTGATTTATAAGATATCCATATCCACCTGCTACCCTCTCAGAAAACCTAACAATATCTAGAAATTTATTTGCGCTTTTACGTCCCCAAAAAGAAGCTGACCCCTCCTCATCTCTAGATAATCCTGAATGATGGCCAAGAAGTATGCATTCCCAATCAGGCGGCATTTTTTTTATTAGTGAGGTCAATTTTACATAATTAAAATTAAAAGATATGTCATCCTCAAGAATTAAAGCTATCTCTAACTGTTCTTCAATCATTCTTTTGTAAATAGATAAATGACTTAAAGCACAGCCTATTTCACCTTTTGTAAGAGCTCTGCCTATATTTTTTTTAGTTAGCTTCTCCGAATAAGAGTCAGATATTTCATCACTTTTTAAATCTGCACCATAAATTGCATCAATAAAAATTGGATTGATATCATTTTCATTTGTGATTTTGATCATTTGACTTTTTTTTAAATGATCTTTAGAAAGATTTATAACAAAACAACTTACACTTTCCATCAATTTAACTCTAAAAAGAAAATCTGAAGGGATTGTATGATACTACACTACCCATTTTGTATTCCTATATTTTCTTAATCCTCTGACATATCCAATATTTGCAAGATATTCACCAATAACAATCATAAATGAAATAGTTGCTGCATCTTTAAGATTTGTTTTTGTATTTCTATTTATTTTGAATTCTATTAATGTATCTCGCACAACATTATTTAATATGAATTTTTGAAGAATAAGTGAGATTGTAAAAACACTCATAATGAAGGCATAAATTGTATGACTTGGGATCAGCAAAAATATTAAAAAAATCTGTATTGGCAGTGAAATAATTAAACAGCTTTTGAGTAAATTAAAACATAATTGAACTATCGATTTTTTTGCAAATAAGTCAATTGCAGCTTTAAAATAGCCATTTTCAGACCTCGTTTTTAACCAAATCTTTAAATTTGCTGGTTGAAAATGCTTAACTCTCATCTTCTTACATCTACCTTTTACTAAACGACCTTTTGCTTTCTCAAATAATGCTGTCTCATCGCCTCTGTATGTAAACTCTGGCTGGAATCCATTAATATCAATTAGAAAATCTTTTCTGTAGGCCATATTTGTCCCAATTATTGCGCCTTCATTTTTCATGTATAAAGAAAAAATACTATCTTGCAACAATCTGGCAAACTTATTATCAGTATTGTAAAGCTCTACTTCTCCACCCAAACAATTTACATTAGGGTGCGTGTCGAAGTACTCTAAAATAACACTTAAATAGTCAGGAAGGGCTATAGCATCCTCATCAACATATACTACATATTGAGCATTACTTTTTTTTAGTCCTGAATTCCTTGCAACACTTAATCCTTCATTCAACTTTCTGTGATATATGAAATTTGGACTAGTTTCTGTTAAATGATTATCAATAAATTCTTTTATTATTGTTGATGAATCATCATTTGAACCATCATCAATAATAATAACCTCAAATAAGTTACTATCTAATGTTTGGTTCAATAGACTTGTCAGACACGCTTCAATCGTTTTCTCACCACTATAACAGCAGACTATAGCTGAGATTTGAGGCGCCGAATCTGAAAAATGATTTTTATTAGTAAAGGTTTTAATTTTCTAAAAATCCTGAGTAATAGTCATTTATATATTCTTCTAAGGAAACCTTCCAATCTCTCATCTCATTAACATTTCGTAAGTCTAATTTTTTAGTCAGCAATCTTTCAGAGGCCGGTCTAGAAGCAAAGTATTCCTCTTTAAAATGATCAGATGTAACAGGTATTATCTTTATGTCATAATCCAAGTTTAAAGTTTTTACTAAAGTTTCAGCCACTTCGATTCTACTTGTTTGCCCACCACATACTGTGTTGTAAAGACCCCAATATTCTTTTTTGATTAATTTTTTTACTGTAATAGCAAAATCATGAGTGTAAGTAGGTGTACCATCCTTATCATTTACAATAAATAACTGTTTAGATCCAGATTTAATTTGTTTCATAAGTTTGTGAATAAATTTTTTATCTTTGCTAGGTCCTGAGCCCATCATCCAGCCAGCTCTACAAACTAAAAACCTATTAGCGTTTTCGCAAACATATCTTTCACCCATATATTTAGAGCGAGCATAAACACCTAATGGGTTAGGAATATCCCAATCGTCATAAGATTCTTTTTTGCCATCAAAGATCCCAGCAGTGCTTGTGTACAAAAGTGGAATATCTAGATCATTAGATATATGAACAGCGTTTTCAACACTTAAGGTGTTTGTTAAGTATGTATCGTCTGGATTTTCTTCACAAAACTCTAAGCTAGTATGAGCTCCAATATGAAATAAATAATCTGGATCAAAATCTTTTACATCTTTTTCATATGCATCCGAATCTCTAAAATCTAAAAATGTTAACCAATCTTCATTAACATCTTTATCTGAGCATTTTAAAATATATTCTTTTTTAAACTGCTTATAAAACGCTTCTCCAAGCATTCCACCACATCCTGCAATATAGATTTTTTTCATTCTATTATCCTCATCGTTAAATTGTATATTTATTAATCATTTGTTCATATAAAGAGTCTAAAAATATTGAAAATTAGAGCACCTAAATAAATTTAAACTTTATATTGAATTGTAATAGCTACATTCAGCAACTTAAATTTCTGCAATTAATCCTCTTTATCTATCAACTCATTGATAAGATTATAGATTTCATGAAGATTTATTGATTCCACATAAGATTTTTCAACACCACTTCCAATTACTATACATGTGCCATATGTAGATGGATAAATTGGTTCATATCCATGCATTCCTTTGTAGGGTTTTTGGTAGTGAAAAAAATCAGGAAAAATCAACACTCCTTCATTAGCCCACCAAGTCAAATCTCCATATCTACGATCTCCTATAGGAATATGATTACATTTACAAATCTCCTCATTAATAATTTTTCCATTTAATGATAAATATTTATCTTTCCTAAGCACCTCTTCATATTTTTTCTTGGCATTCTCTGTTAAAAACCAGACCCGTAAAATTGTTGAATCAAGAAAATAAATATAATCTCTTCCTTTTTTTAGCCTAAGCTTTTTTGCCAGACTTACTATATGTTTTTCGACATCTAAAATTGATTTTACAGTCGTCATTCCATGATCACCTAAAAAAATAAAGTTAGTTTTTTCGTCTACTTTCAAGAATTGGTCTACACTGTCTTTTAAGATAGAATCAATTTTTTTTAACTCTGGCCCTAGATCCTTTGAATTTGGACCAAACTTATGTCCATTAGAATCAATGTCTCCAATATAAATGGGGATAAAAGAGTAATTCTTTTTTGAAGAGTGATATATTGCTGATTTTATTCTTTCAGAATCGTTTCCGTTTGATGGCTTGCCAAGAGAAGTGAATGAATCAAGGTATGTAAGTTTGTTCTTTTTTCCTAGAATTTCAAATATTGAAGCTGAACCGACAAATTCCTTTGTTTCCATGTCGTGCTCATCTTCAGTTAAATTAAAATAACGTAGAAACGAAAAGGGAATATTATATGGTTTTAGTTTATGACTTACTGTAAGAAACCTAAAAAATTTTAAAATAATTTTTCTAAAAATTTTTGAAATACTTAGATTTCGTATAGTAAAAATACTTAAAAAAGATTCAAACTTACCAACAATATTAAAGAACAGGTTATCACGGTATGTGCTTTTTTGAGGATCATACCCAATAGCAGTGAAAAATCCAGATTCGTTAGGTTTGAGACCAGTAAAAATCTCTGTTCTTTCACAAAAACCTGCACTTGGAATAACATGTTTTATATTTCTGCCTTGCTTTCTACATTCCCATAAAAATGGAGTGTTCTCTTTTGTAATGTAATCGTATCGACATGCATCTAAAACAAACAATACTACTTTCATTTTGTTATCTACTATACTTAACTATTAATTCTCTTAGAGAATCTTTATGAATATCTTTGTCTTTTAATCCTGAATCTATTTTCATTAGAAGTAACTTAGATTTTTTTAATGCATAGCTACTATTTTCTTTACCCAAAAGATACTCCAGGGCATAAGATTGAGCAAGTCTAATATTTTTTTGGCGCCAAAAACCTTTTAGATTTTTTTCAATTAACAAAGTTTTGAATAACAATAAAAAGTTTTGTTTTGAGCAGGAAATAGCTTTTCTAAGATCATCTGAATTTTTAATATTTTTTTTATAATACTGTGATAATGCTTTAAACATCACTTCATGATAAGAATTCAATATATCGTTATAAAAAATTTTTATTTTAGATGGTTTTACCCTCTCATCACTGGGGCTTAACTTTTCTCTGAGCGCCCAATCTGAGAGCTCAATCAATTTATTTTCTTTAGGGTATAGATTTTTAAATCTTCTAATTCTCTCATTATAACTTGTATGGTAGGATTTTTTTTGGAGTAACATGACATCAACAATTGCCAAAATGGCTTTCGCCATTTGATTTCTAAAAAACCTGGATTTTTCACCACAAACCCCTTCATTTAAACCCTTTTCATCAATGGAACCAAAAAAAGTATAAATTCTAGTGAAATATAATATTTCTGCATCCTCCAAAGTTAACTGGCTAGGTGAGAAATTAGGAATCTTTTTCAAGATATTTAAATCTCCCCAAATTACCGAACTTCCATACTTTAAATCGTAATTAAATATTAAAGGTTTCAGATATTTTAATTTCTTTACAGGTTTTTGGGATAAATCAATAAATCTTATATCCAAACAATCTAGAAGATTCTTTTTAACTAATTCTAATAAGTTGCTAGGAATTTTCTTCTTAACTACAAGCAATATATCGTAATCGTTATAAACTTTAATATCGCCATTGGAGACGTAGAAAGATCCTTCATCTCTGCCATAGCTACCATAAAGGATAATTGAAATTAACGAGCCCTCAAAAGAATTAGTAATCAATTCCAATATTTTGTTGATATCTTTATCTAATCTTTTTTTATTTAATAACTGACTTTTACTCATAATCTTTAATTTCTAGTTCAGATATTTTTATGAAACTTAAGCTAACTTCTTAATGCTTTAAAAAATTTCTTGTAATTCGGTATATGGGCAATGACATATTCAAATAAACTAATATCGATCATTTTAATAATCACAAATCGCCAAAGAGGAATGAATAAGAAAAACATAATCAGAATCATAGAAATAGCTACAATCTCAATATTGAATTGTGCTGCAAAATAGATAGCAGTTGGCAAAATAAGAAATGTTAAAGATGACCAATAAAACTCTAAATCAGTTCTTCCAGAAGCTATAGTAATTGTTCCCATCGGGTTTCTCCACATAATGAATATCATATAAATTGAAAGAAGCTGAACCAATGGAACTATTTCTACATAAGCCAGACCATAGAATAAAGTTACAACTGGCTTAGCAAATAAAATCAATAACGCATAAATTGGTAAATTTATTGATGAAACAATATTTATTAGCTCTAAATATGATTTTGAAAGTAACTTTTTATTGTGCTGTATATCAGAAAATATAGGTACGGAAACCTTTGTTAGAATTGGATTAACTAAACTAGTTGGCCTTTGAACAAGTTGCTTCGCTAAACTATACATTCCTAAAGTTTCTATACTAAAAAAACGGCCCACAATTAAAACATCTACTTCTTTATTAAAAAAATTGACTACTTGGCCACCAGTATTAAATCCCCCAATTTTTAAAAATGGCTTTACATCTGTAAATAGAAAATGAAAGTTTAATCCATAATTTTTAAGACCAATTAGAAAATAAGACAAGCTACTAAATGTCACACCACATATAAAGGAATAGATTAGTGAATAAACACCAAAATTATTAAGTGCAAAAATTACAGCTGATGCCAAAGCAATTAATGCTGAAAAAATCTCTATTAATGCAATAAGTTTAAAATTAAATCTTTTTTGTTCTCTAATTTGAAATTGCTTACCTACAGCAATAATTATCAAACTAATGCCCGTAATGGAAATCAAGTTTGCCAATATGCTTTCATCATAAAAAAAGCCGATATATGGTGAAACTGTAAACAGAAATATACACAAAATTATGGAGATAAAAATACTAAACCAATACAAACTAGCATATTCGTTTCTTGTAATATTTTTTTTATGAAGAATGCCAGCCGAGAAACCCAGATCACCAAATAAAATAGCAAAATTCATAACAAATAAAACAATAGCCATCAGACCGAAATCAGCTGCATCGAGGAGTCTTGCCAGTATAGAAATTCTGATAATAGTGCTCAAGGCAATAAATATTGCTGAGATACTAGTCCATTTGACTCCAAATAGTGATGTTTTTTTTAAGTCCAAAGAATCTGCTTTTTGCTCAATTGATTAAAAGAAATTATTTTTTATTTGTCCAAATACCTTTTGTGTCAATTACATACTGACCAGGAGGTGAAATATTATAAAAATCTGAATGGTCAACCAATAAAAGATGAATATCTGCTTCTTTTATAGCCTGGTCAATTTTATTCAATTTAAAATGTTTTGATACTTTTTCATCTAAACTAATATTCGGCTCAACAGCTATTACTTTGCAATCATATTTTTTTGCAATCTTATTAGTAATTTCAAGAGCTGGGCTCTCTCTTAGATCATCAATATTGGGCTTGAAAGTTAAGCCATAACAGGCCACTGTTACGTCTTTTAAACTCTTTTGAGGATTTTTTTTAAGAAATTTATTAATTGATTCAGAAGCTTTACTTATTACCCAATCTGGTTTTGAGTCATTCACTAATCTGGCAGTATGAATTAATTTAGATTTATCTGGCATCTGACTGACTAAAAACCAAGGATCAACAGCAATACAATGTCCACCAACACCAGGACCAGGCTGCAAAATATTTACTCGCGGATGCCGATTAGCTAAAGAAATCAGTTCCCAAACATCTATATTTAACTTATCACACATAACAGAAAGTTCATTTGCAAATGCAATTTGCATATCACGACAACTATTTTCAGTTAATTTTGCCATTTCAGCAGTACATGAATCAGTAACTACACACTCACCTTTGACGAAGGATTTATAAAGATTAATTGTAAAATCGGCGCATTTTTTTGTAATACCGCCAATAAGCCTATCGTTTTCGACAAGTTCTTTCATAATCCTACCGGGTAAAACACGTTCAGGACAATGCGAAATTCTTATATCTGAATCCTCACCATGCGTTTGAGGGAAAGTTAAATCTGAACGTTCATTCTCCAGCCACTTTGAGAGCTTCTTAGTAGTACCAACTGGAGAAGTTGATTCAAGAACAATTAGATCACCTTTTTTCAAAACAGGAGAAATAGATAGTGCAGCCGCTTTAATATACTCCAAGTTTGGTTTGGGAATATCATTTCTTGCCTCTCTAGGGTAAAAGGGTGTTGGAACTGCAATTAAAAAAGCGTCTGAAGCGACAGGAGTTTCAACTGCCTTAAATTTCCCAGAATTTACTGTATCTTTAACAATTAGATCAAGACCGGGCTCAGCTATATGAATTTCTCCACGATTAATTGTGTCAATCACTTTACGATCTATATCGACACCTATTACGTTTTTTCCACTTGCTGCAAAAATAGCTGCTGTTGGAAGCCCTATATAACCTAAGCCTATTACTGAAATTGTTTTGAATGCCATGATATATACCTTAAATTAGAGCGCCTTAATTATGCGCTTGCATGCTTTTCCATCTCCATATGGGTTATGTGAAAAACTCATTTTTTCATATGCAGTTTTGTCAGACAATAAAGAGCTCAACTCTTTTATAATTAATTTTTCATCTGTTCCTACCATCTTAACAGTTCCAGCATCAATCGCTTCTGGTCTTTCAGAAGTGTCTCGCATTAAAAGGACAGGCTTTCCCAAAGATGGAGCTTCTTCTTGAATTCCACCAGAGTCCGTAAGCAATATATAGGATCTGTTCATTAAATATACGAAGGGTAGATATTGCAAAGGCTCAATAATAAAAATATTGCATAGGTTCCCCAAGTATTTTTTCACAGGCTCACGTACATTTGGATTTAAATGTACAGGATAGATAAATTTAACATCTGGAAATGCATTTGCTACATTAGCAATAGCACTACAAATTCGATTAAATCCGTCACCAAAGCTCTCACGTCGATGACCAGTAATTAGCACAATACGATCATCACCACCCAAAAAGTTAAATTGAGACTCTATAGAAATTCTTAAATCTTCATTACTTTCAAGTTTTTTTACAGCATCATATAGAGCATCAATTACTGTATTTCCCGTTACAATAATTTTTCTTGGATCAATATTTTCCTTAATTAAATTTTGTTTAGCAATTTCTGTAGGTGCAAAATGTAGTGAAGCAATTGCTCCAGTTAACTTTCTGTTTCCCTCTTCAGGCCATGGTGAATATATATTTCCTGTACGCAGACCAGCCTCTACATGGGCAACAGGAATTTTTTCATAATAAGCAGCTAAGCTTGTTGCAAAGGTAGTAGCAGTATCACCATGCACAACAACTATATCAGGCTTAAATGACTTTAATAATGGATTAATTTTTGTCAAAATTTTACTATTTATTTCTGGTAAAGTCTGATCAGCCTCCATCAGATTTAGGTCAAAATCTGGAGTTAGATCAAATATATTCAATACTTGATCTAGCATTTCCCTATGTTGAGCTGTCACACAAAGTTTTGCATGAAAATTTTCATCTCTCTTTAATGATTGTACTAGAGGAGCCATTTTTATAGCTTCAGGCCTAGTCCCAAAAACAACTAAAACTTTCTTTTTCATTAGCAATCTAACCCAATTGCTTTTTTAGCAATTGAGCTGTAAGAAAAAATTCGTACACCCTTATCCATAGAAACATCTGCCATTTTTGATACTAATTTCTTATCAAATACCAAAGATTTTATTATTCTACTGATTTCATGAATATCTCCTTGATTCAACATAATACAATTTCCATCTAAATCAATATGATCCATACCCTCCCATTTCTTAAATACTGCTGGAACACCCAGACCAACTGTTTGTTCCCAAATAACTGAATGCGTTCCTGGGTAAAAAGCGATATCCGAGGCTAATAAGAAATTGCGAATTTCTTTTTGCTCAGCCCAACCAACATGAATCACATTTTTTGAACTAGATAAGCTTTTAATTTCATTTTTCATTTGAGGGGTTGCTTCACCGAAAACTAATAATTTACTTTTTTCTAAATTTAGCTCTAAAAATGCTTTTATTAGGTGATGAATTTTTTTACGCTCATCGATTCTGCCACCAGTAACAATTAAAAAATCATCCTCATTGATGTTATATTTTGAACGAGTTATTTGACGTATTTCAGTCTTAGATTTTTCAAGACTCACAGTATCATCATGCCCTAAAAAAAGAACATCAATCTTATCCTTATTGATACCATAAACTTCCTCAAAAAAATTTGCTCTTAAGGGAGTTACTCCAAAAAAAACTTCAGTGTACGGTTCAATCTTTTTTGCACACCATTTATAGATAATCTTATGTAAAATATTTTTAGATAACCAATTTCTAGCACTATTTATGAAATCTGTATGGCCGCCAACAAAAACTTTGGTATTAGGATTATTTTTAACATATTTTACAATTTCAACTATATCCAAGAACTGAATGTCATGAAGGAAAATAATATCAGGTTTTATCTCTAATAATTTTTGCATCAGACCTTTATAAACTCTTAATTTTCGGGAAAAGATTCCTGGTAACCAGTTAACGTATGGCAACCTAGTAACAGGTACCCCATTTTCATTGATATAACTTCCTGGGCTAGAGTATCCAAGAGTCCTGGATGACAAATAATTTTCGGTTGAGGCTATAATCTCTACGTCATGGCCCTGAAATTTATGAACTTTTGGAAGTATATTTTCTTGATAGCCATAGTTATCAACATAAGTAGAGGCTAAACAACAGTGCACAATTTTCATTAAATTTCAGCTTTATTAAAGCCTAAGGTCAGAATATTCCTCTGGGAACTTAGACTTCAAGTCAAATATAACAGAGTTGGATTTACAGAATTTAGAGATCTTCTTTATTCCAATATCGATTATTTCTCTATGGGGCACACAAATTAAGATTGCATCATAGTTATTTTTTTCAGGATAGTCGACGATTGAAAAACTTTCAAGCTGATCTTTGCTAGCTACATTATCAAAAATATCAACTCTTTTCGTTATATTTTGTAATTCCTCAATTATTGCAAAAACTTTGGTATTTCTTAGATCCGGACAATCTTCCTTAAATGTTACTCCCATCACTAAAACCCTTGCATCCTTAACTGATATGCCTTTGATATTCATTTTTCTCAATAACTTTTCTACAACTACCTTTGGCATGCCATCATTCAGACGCCGAGCAGAATTAATAAGATCGGGTATATATCCCATCAATTCTGACTTTGAAGTTAAATAATAAGGATCTACACTGATGCAATGCCCACCAACTAAACCTGGTGAAAAGTTAAGAAAATTCCATTTTGTAGAAGACGCATCTAGCACAGATTGCGTATCAATATCTAAATGGTCAAAAATAATTGAAAGCTCATTCATAAAGGCAATATTTAAATCTCTCTGAATATTCTCAATTACTTTAGAAGCTTCAGCTATCTTTATACTATCGACTAAAAAAGTTCCTGCTTCAATTATTTCCCCGTATATTTCATCCACAATTTTTGCAATTTCTGGAGTTGAGCCGGAAGTTACTTTAACTATATTTTTAAGATTTCTTTCTTTATCGCCTGGATTAATTCGTTCTGGGCTGTACCCACAAAAGTAGTCGATATTAAACTTTAAACCTGAAACTCTGCTTAGGGCCTCAACGCAAATTTCCTCTGTACAACCTGGAAAAACTGTTGACTCATAAACTACTATATCACCAACTTTAAGATATCTTCCCACCAATTCACTTGCTGATATTAGATATGATAGATCAGGCTTTTTATTAACATCAACTGGCGTAGGAACTGTGACTATATAAAAGTTAGATTCTGAAAGGTTTTTCTCATCACTGGTTAGTTTTAAACCATCTAGATCTGCAAGTTCTTCAGCTTGTAACTCTTTTGTTCGATCAACTCCATTCAACAATTCTTGAATTCTATTATGATCTATATCAAAACCTATAACATTTCTTTGCTTAGCAAATTCAACCGCAAGCGGTAATCCTACATATCCTAGTCCAATAACTGCAATTTTTTTCTTATTCATTTTATTTGTTCCTTAAATTCTCTAACTTAATAACAACTATAAAATTATTTAATCTTATACCTCTGTTTTATCTCATCTATATTCTTTAAAACTATTGAAGGTAGCCATTTATTATTCAAAAAGAGTACCCTAAAAATAAACTCTGACTTAAGAGCATGAAAAAGCAATAATAAAAAATAATAACGAGGAGCAGATCTTACCCTGCTTATAAAAAAAAGATAATTACGACCCAAATAATTATAGTCACTAACAGAACCAACTTGACAACACTGTGCACGTAAATCTACAAGTACCTTTACATCATTATGGGGGTAAAAAACAGAATGAAATAATTTAGTATTTTTATGATTCTCTCCTAACAACACATTCTTCAGACTTCCTACCCCTATACCAGCAACCAAAGCATAATTATAACCAATACTTGGGACTGCATATTGAACTAAACTTTTGTTTATTGTTCTTATTTTTCCGCCATTTAACATTAGTGAATTTATCATCATAAAATGAGGCACATAAGAATCACAATTCTGATACCCTACCTCAACATACTTTTCAATTGAACTTCTTTTGTAGATCATATTTGATAGAAAGATAAAACTATTGAATTTATGCTTGTCATCAATTGCGTTAAGAAAATCAGTGTAATTATTTATCAGTAAATTTTTTTTGTCTTTTAGCTTTATGATGTCGGGAATTTCATCATTCTCAAAATTTGATAATAATTCTTGTAAAGTAGCAGAAAAATTAGTCGCCAATAAATCATCATCAGACATTATATATAAATATTTGCTTTCACCTAATTCAAAGCATCGCATTATGTTTGCCGACATTCCTAAGTTGTATCGGTTTCTAACAACGAAAATATTTTTATTATAATTAAACGGATAAGCTTTCTTGACAACCGCATCGAGATTTTCATCTGAAGCATTATCAACCACATAAAAATTTATTTTTAAACCTTTATGATCTAAATCAATTAAATTGAGCGTCTTTAATAGACTATCAGGTCTATTAAAAGTAGGTATACAAATATCGATTTCTAACATTAATTTTAGGAATTTAATCAGCTTTATTTATTCTTTCAGCAACCATTGAAATAAGTGATTCATTCAATGGTATTGTGCTTCTCCATCCTAAAGCACTAATTTTGCTTATATCTGCTTTAAATGATCCATGAACATTTACAGACAAATTTTTTCCGAATAAAAGAATACTTTCACTTACATCAATTTTCTTTTGCATCAACAAAAGCAATTTATAAATTAATTTTTTCAATTGAACGACATTACCAGTCCCTACATCATACTCATCTTTATCTTCTAACATGGATAGATTTTCTATAATCACTGAATATGCCTCTGCAACATCATAAACATCAATAAAATCTAATTCTTGTAAGCATTCACTTAAATGCAAATCATTACCGTTATAGATTTGATCAATAACCCATGGTAAGAATTTTTCAGAACTATCACCTTCTCCACAAACATGACTTATCACAACATTAACTCTTTTGAGTGTAGTAACATCTTCCTCAAAAAGTTTTTTTTTGAACATATCTTTTGTCTTAATATATCCCTGCATATGCTGAAACTTTTCTGGATATCTGCAATAAAACGAATCAGTATTCAAAAAACATTTAACATTAAATTCTTTTGAGAGTCGCAACAAATAATCTGGTAACTGGTAATTAACATCTTCCATTGAATTAGAGTCATTACTTCTACCGTACTCAGTTGCCATATGTATCACTACATCAATACCCTCTTGAAAAGTTTTATTAACATCATCTATTGAGATATATGAAACATTATCTTCTGCTTTTTTCTTTGTTCGAGACAATACGAATATCCTGTGATTTAAAGCTGTTAATTTCTTTACTAACCTGCTTCCTATGAAGCCTGTTCCACCGGTAATAAAAATATTCATTTTTTTATTAATACCCCTATAAAGAGTTTAAATTTAATTAATTTTTTCAACTTTTAAGATTTGAATGTTAGTTTCAAAAAATATACCTTTAAGCAAAAAATGAAATTGAAAATATTTAAGAATTCTTAATTACAAAATCGCTCACTGTTTCGTTAAATTTTTTAAACATCTCATCCGTAAGGCCGTGATGTACTGGCAATAAAACACCGCGCTCCATTACTTTGTCTGAGTTTGGATATCCATTCTTATCAACAACTTTAGGAATATCCCTAAAACCAGGCTGTCTATTAATATTTCCTGTAAATACTACTCGTGTTTGAATATCTCTTTCTTCAAGATAAATTTGAAAATCTCGTCTTGAAAAAGAAGCCTTATCACTGATTATTACTGGAAATGCTAGCCATGCGGTGTTTGAGTTTTCAAGCTCTTTTGGAACTTCAAAAAGACCATTAAAAGATTCAAAAAAATCTGATTGCTTCTTGAAATTTTTTTGTCTCGTAATGATATTGTTGTCTAGATTTTTTAATTGCTCTAAACCAAATGCAGCTCCGATCTCACTGCCTTCAACATTGTAACCTATTCTTTCAAAGACAAATTTTGCGTCATATTCTATACCGTCTAAATTTACATTGAATCTGTTTTCAATAGATTCGCTATTTTCATCAAATAAGCTAGAGCTTCTGCCCCACGATCTGAGAAGTTTTGCCTGTTCTATCACTTCCTGATTATTTAGAGCGACAGCTCCACCGTTACCAGCACAGTTGATTATGTGAGATCCATAAAAACTTGTAATGGACATATCGGTATATTTTCCTGAGCTTTCACCATTTATTGTTGCACCTAAGGTATCTGCTGAATCTTCTATCAAAACTAGCTTATATTTTTCAGCTATTTTTTTAATTTCAGGCCAATTACATAGATTCCCCATTAAATTTGGAGCTAAAATTGCAACAGTTTTTTTAGTAATCATTTTTTCGATCTGATTATGATCAATACAATAAGAAAGTGGCTCAACATCTATAAATACAGGTACAAGATTATTCTTTACCAAACATCCTATTGATGTTGAAAATGTTAAGGCTGGAGTTATAACTTCTGATCCTTCTTTAAAGTCAAAAGCTTCAACTCCTATATATAATGCTGAGGATCCTGAATTTACATAAAGGCATTCTTTTTTATCAAAAAGCTTTGCAATTTTAGATTCAAAGGTTCGAGCGTAATGCCCCATTTGTGTAGATTTATTTAGACACTCTACAACAGCATCAATCTCTTTTTGACCATAAACAGTTTTTGCATATGAGATTTTCATTTATCTTTCCTTGTAATGTAATGGCTTATTTGTGATGTAGAAAAATTATACATATTTTGTTTTTGGTTCCAAGCTTTGTTCCAGCTGACAATTAAGTCTAGACTTTCCTGCAAAGAAAGTACTGGCGCCCAGCCTAATTTTTTAATAGCTTTCTCAATGCTTAACTTCAATACTTTGGATTCTGGCTTATTTTCATCGTTTTCAATTACAATATTTTTATAATCAGCATTCAACTTTTTAAGCATTTCTTTTGTTAGCCACTCTACAGATCGAAAACTATTTTTTGTTGGCCCAAAATTCCAACCACCACTAAAGCTTTTATCTTCATACGCTCTCTCAGCAAGACAAATGTATCCATTAAGAGGTTCAAGCACATGTTGCCACGGTCTGATTGCAGATGGATTTCTAAGTTTAATTTTTCTTTTATCGTTGCATGATCTCAGAATATCAGGCACTAGCCTATCCAATGAGTGATCTCCACCACCAATAACATTTCCTGCCCTTACTGAACATAATGATATATTTAATTTTTCATAGAATGACTTAAGAAAAGATGATGATACTAACTCTGCACACCCCTTACTGCAACTATATGGATCATTCCCACCCATTGGATCATTTTCTTTAAATTCTCGACCTGATTCTAGGTTTTGATAACATTTATCTGAAGTGACATTGATTATGCATCCTATACTGGGAATATTTCTACATATATTCAGTAAATTAGCTGTGCCGATTACATTAATTTCTAAAGTATTCACTGGATCATCATATGAATCTCTGACCAGAGGCTGTGCGGCTAAATGAAAAACTATATCAGGGTTAAAATTTTTTATTTCTTCTTCTAAATATTTGTAGTCCCTTATATCTCCAAAAGATGAATTCAAATTCAACTCAGATTCTATGCAATTAAAAAATGCATTTTCTTTAATTATTATTGGTAACGAAAATCCTTTTATAGCACAGCCTAGTTGCTCCAACATTAATGAAAGCCACGTACCTTTAAACCCAGTATGACCAGTAATAAAGACTTTTTTGTTTTCCCAGAAATTTTTTTTCACAGTTACCACATTTTCCAAGGAGCTTTCTTATTTTTCCATAGATCTTCAAGGAATAACTTGTCTCTGAGAGTATCCATTGGCTGCCAAAATCCTTTATGCTCAAAAGCCATAATTTGGTTTGACTTCGCTAATTCTTCAAGTGGCTCCTGCTCCCAAATACATGAATCATCATGAATTAGGTCAATGACAGAAGGTTTTAAAACAAAGAATCCACCATTAATCATTCCGCCGTCGCCCATCGGCTTTTCAGTAAAATTCTTAACAAGACCATTTTCAATTTCAATTGCACCAAACCGCCCTGGAGGTATTGTCGCAGTTAAAGTTGCAGGCTTATCGTGTTTGATATGGAATTTAATTAACTCAGTAATATTTATGTCACTAACACCGTCTCCATAAGTGAAACAAAAATTTTCTTCGCCTTTTAAATAATTGCTAACTCTTCTTAATCTTCCTCCAGTCATTGATTCATCTCCAGTATCAACTAGTGTTACAGTCCAAGGTTCAGTACGTTTTTCATGAACAGTCATGTTGTTAGCTGACATATCAAAAGTTACATCACTCGAGTGTAATGAATAATTTGCAAAATATTCTTTGATAAAATAACCCTTATACCCACAACATATGATGAAGTCATTTACTCCATGACTTGAGTACATTTTCATTATGTGCCAAAGAATAGGTTTCCCACCAATTTCAACCATTGGTTTTGGTCGAACTTGTGTCTCTTCACTTAATCTAGTGCCCAAACCACCAGCTAAAATAACTGCTTTCATGTGTCCCTCCTAGTCTGAACTGAAAAAAATCTCATAATAAAATTATTCATCAATATAAGAACTAAGCTTATCGTATTCTTGTTTCTTTTTGATAATAAATTCCTTAGTTATTCTTGTTTTCTCCATAATACCCTTTGGTGTTAAAATATACGCATAATCTAGTTTTTTCTTTGAGTTAGTAAAATTGTTTATTTTAATAAACCCAACATCTATTAGAGCTCTAATACAATAATTTACCTTACCAATGCTTAGACCAGTTTTCCTAGCTATCTCTCTTTGAGATGCTTTACCATCTTTTTCTATAGAATGCATAAGATCTATATGGTCTTCTGTAATATTATTAGATTTTCTCATTTGAAATTATAGATTTTTTAAGTAGTAAATTTTGAATTATGAAAAGTTTAAAATATAGCTACCGCACGGATAATTCAATCAAGTATTTTGATTTTTAATTCATTCCGTTCAACTATTGAACATTGTATTTCATGTTTAAATAAAACACAATATATCAAAAAATAAGATCCTTTTCTGAGATATCTATCCTTCTCAAGGAACCGAGAATATGTAACAAGATGCCAACTCTCTTTTTTGAAGGAAGTGAGCAGATTTTAGCAATATTACCTTTAAAAGAACCACTTTTAATATTAACTTCCTGCCCAATTTTAATTTTTGAAACTAAAGGTTCTAGTTTTGATGATTGCTCTACTAAATTAATGCTTTTTATTTCATCATTAGTCATATATGAAATATTTTCTCCAAATTTTATGATATCTTTTATACCCTTTGTATATTTGATCGATGAGTATTTATCAATACCAGTATTAATAAAAATATAACCAGGAAACATAACTTCTTCTTTGGGATTATGATTAAGTTTTTTTGTTACTATTTTTGGTAAATAGTAATCAAGACTTTGGTTTGTAAGGTTGATCTCAACACTTTTGATATCATTTATTTTGTAAGTTGCAACAAGCCAATATTTCATTATTCACTAGGATGGTGCCCAGGGCCGGACTTGAACCGGCACGAAGTTTCCTTCGAGGGATTTTAAGTCCCTTGTGTCTACCAATTTCACCACCTGGGCGATAGCGTCAAATTTTATCATCGAATGATACATTTTGCTCAGATTCTCTTGAATCCAATTCCTTATATTCTGATCTAATTTTGTTATTAATCTTAACTGTGGATATTAAGGAATTTAAATCCACATCCATATTTTTGGCAAATTTAATTAAGGCTAAACTATCCTTAGGAAAACATGCGCCACCAAAACCTTTTTTTCCATCATGACCAGGCACATTCATATGACTATCTCCAATTCTTGAGTCTTTAGAGATAGTATTCACAACTGATTCCCAACTATCTTTAACTTGTAGTTTTTTGTAAACAGAATGCAATTCATTGAAAAAAATAACTTTAGAAGCTAAAAACGTGTTTATGGAATATTTGATAAAAGATGCTGTTTTTAAATCAGTAAATATATGCTCTTTTGTTTTGCATCTTGAATGCCTTAAATATGCATTTGCAACTTGCGTAGAAATGTTTCTATCTCCACCGAATATGATCATTTCAGAGTTCACAAAATCTAGGTTTGCATGTTTCTCTCTTAGAAATTCAGGGTTGTAGATTAATTTCGAATCCAATTTATGCAATTCATCCAGTAAAGATGGTAGCACAGTACTTTTTACAACCTTAATAGCATTTGTACAATGTAAAACTAGTTCCTCAATCACATTTTCAATGATTGATGAATCTTGACTACCATCATCATTCATTGGTGTTGGAACACAAATAAAGACTATATCTGGCTCAAATTCTTTTAGATCCTCTATGTTCGTATCGAGTATTGGATCCACAATAAATTTATTAACACGTTTGTTAAAACCCCAATCAGTTGCCTTGCCCACAAAACCGTGTCCAACTATTCCTAACTTAAGTTTTCTATATATTTTCATAATGCTTATGCCAATCTAAAAATCTTTCAATACCTTCATCAAAAGACATTTTAGGATCATATCCTAGTAAATTTTTTGCTTTGGTAATATCAGCATGTGTTTTTATGTTCTCATTTTTTGTATTAAAGTGCTCAATTAATGCTTTTTTACCAATTATTTTTTCAATTTTATACAGTAAGTAACTCGTTTTAATGGGAGCATCATTACCTAAATTAAAAATCTCGTTTTTATTTTTACACTCTGGATTAAAAAGATAAACAATTGCACCAAGGGTTCCTTGAATAATGTCGTCAATATAAGTCATGTCTCTATACATATTGCCCTCATTATTAAGACTGATAACCCTATTCTCTTTTATTGCTTTTGTGAAAGAGTAATAAGCCATATCAGGTCTTCCAAATGGACCATATGCTGAAAAAAATCTTAGCCCAACCATAGATAAATCACATGACTTGATGAGTTCTGATGCATGCATTTCATTCAAATGTTTTGATTTACCGTACTCTGACTTAGGATTTAGCAAGGTTTTATGTTCACAAAATTTTCCTTTATCATCGTCTGAATATACCGAACTACTGGATGCATAAAGAATTTTGCTGATATCCTTCTCTAAGCAAAAATTACAAAATGATTTAAAACCTGTAATATTTGAAGATTCATATAAATATTCCTTATCTTTTGAAACTCTGACTCCAGCCTGTGCGGCTAAATTAATAGCTAAATCAAAATTTGTATCTTTTAGAGAGATACTATTTATGTCCATCTTGTAGAAAGAAAAATTTTTTGATTCTAGAAGAGCTAATCGCTTTAATTTTAGATCAGGATTGTAATAATCATTATGATCATCTATCCCCACTACTTCATGGCCGGAACTTAATAACTTTTTAATTAAGTGGAAACCTATAAAACCTGATGATCCTGTTACTAAAACTTTCATTGTTTGGAGGCTGAGAACGGAATCGAACCGATGTACACGGAGTTGCAGTCCGCTGCATAACCACTCTGCCACTCAGCCTAAAGATTTATTTTAAAACTAATAGTTATAAGAATCACCTTTAAATGGACCGTCTTCGTTAACTGAAATATACTCTTGCTGATCTTTTGTTAATTTCGTCAGTGTGCCACCAAAACCCTGAACCATCAAAGCTGCTACTTCTTCATCTAATTTCTTAGGAAGTACTTTTACATAAAGTTTCCTTTCTTCTGGATTTTTTGAAGCATAGCCGTCTTTAAATAAAGCAATTTGAGCCAATACTTGATTACAAAATGATCCATCCATAACTCTGCTTGGGTGACCAGTTGCCAAAGCTAAATTTACAAGCCTGCCTTCTCCTAAAAGTAATAGATAATCTTTAGCAGATCTTATAACTTTGTGAACTCCAGGTTTAACTTCATACCATTCAAAAGTTTTTAAGTGATTTATATCTATTTCATTATCAAAATGACCAATATTGCAAATAACACAACCTGATTTCAATGCATCAAGCATATATTTATCCAGAACATTTACATTACCAGTAGTCGTGACAACCAAATCATATTTTTTGAGTAATTGTTGGTTGAGCTTTGTCCCATCTTTTGTTACTTCACCCTCCAAATACGCTGAAACTACAGAGAAACCATCAAAACATGCCTGCATGGCGCATATTGGATCTACTTCTGTAATATCCACAATCATTTTTTGCTGAGCAAGGGAGTCTGCAGAACCTTTTCCTACATCTCCATAACCTATTACAAGTGCTTTTTTACCGGCCAGCAGCATGTCTGTGCCTCTTTTTATGGCGTCATCAAGACCATGCCTACAGCCGTATTTATTATCATTTTTGGATTTAGTCAAAGAATCATTAACATTGATTGCTGGTACTTTAAGCTCTCCAGCTTCAAGCATTTCTTTAAGCCTTTTAACACCAGTGGTAGTTTCTTCAGAAATACCATGAATATTTTCTAACATTTCTGGGTATTCTTTATGTACTTTAATAGTCAGGTCGCCTCCATCATCAAGGATCATATTTGCATCCCAAGGCTTACCATCTTTGTTGATAGTTTGATCAAGACACCACTCATATTCTTCTTCTGTTTCACCTTTCCAAGCAAAAACTGGAATACCTTTGGCAGCAATAGCTGCAGCAGCATGATCTTGGGTGGAAAATATATTGCACGACGACCATCTCACCTCTGCGCCTAAGTCAATTAGTGTTTCTATAAGAACTGCTGTTTGAATTGTCATATGAATACAACCCATAATCTTTGCACCTTTAAGGGGCTGCTCATCTCGATAATTTTCTCTCAATTGCATAAGAGCTGGCATTTCATCTTGCGCGAGTAAAATCTCTTGTCTTCCAAATTCTGCTAGCGAGATATCTTTTACTTTGTAATCATTCATTATTGTTGCCTTTATAAAATTCTAGTCTTTCAATATCATCTTCTGAGGTCTCATCACCATACTGAATCTCAATTATTCTACATTCTTCAGAGTAAGGATTATATATTTGATGCCAATCTTCTTTGCCTACTTTGAATACATCATGCAAATCTAGTTTTTCAACATGCTTATCTTTTTGTTTAGCTCTCTGATACTTAACATCACATTTACCTTTAGAAACAAACCAAATCTCATCTCTATTAAAATGTCTTTGCAAACTCATACCTTTTCCGGCATGAATTATTAACTCTTTTAATTTAATTTTTTCATTCTTGTAAAGATTAAAAAATTTTCCCCATACCCTATCTTCAGATTCGCCAAGCCAATTTTTAAGAATCCAGCTGCTAGAATTTTTTTTATCGTCACCACCAACTCCAAATTTAAATTCTATATTTTCAACAATCATTTCTGGTATATTGGTTTTATCTCGATCACCACCATTGCAAAAAATTATTTGGTTTTCAGGATAAGAAAGCTTGATTTGTTCTAATGCATTACAACAACTTCCATCACTATCATCAAAATCTATAACCTCATTAACTACTTTCAGATTTTCTAAAATTTCTTTTCTTTCATTAAAACACATAAAGGGTTGTCCCTTTTTTTCTGTTAGCCAATTGTCAGAATTTAAAGCTACTATTAGGTGATCTCCTAATAAGCTAGCTGTATTGATATATGCAAGATGACCAGAGTGTAAAGGATCAAAACCTCCACTTACAACGACAATCTTCATAGTTTTTTTACTTTTTCCCACGTGAAACCAACATTTTCTCTGCCAAAGTGTCCATAAGAAGCAGTTTTCAAGTAAATTGGGGTTAAGAGGTCTAAGTTTTCAATAAGGCCAGATGGTGATAGATCAAAGTTATCATTAACAATTTTATTGATTTTATCTAAACCTATTTTTTCAGATTCAAATGTGTTGATATAAATTGATATAGGTTCAGAAATTCCAATGGCGTAAGATGCTTGTACCTCACAATAATTGCAAAGATCATTCTTAACTAATGACTTAGCTACTTGCCTAAGCCCATAAGCAGCTGAGCGGTCAACTTTTGTTGGGTCTTTGCCTGAAAAACCTCCACCACCATGTCTAGCCATACCGCCATAGGTATCTACAATGACTTTTCTTCCAGTTAAACCACAGTCACCAACTGGACCTCCTATGACAAAACGGCCAGCGGGGTTAATTAGATATTTTGTTTCATTGTCTAGAAGTTTTTCAGGTAAACATGAATCAATAATTTGTGTTTTAACGATTTCTCTTAAGTCCTTTAAATCTAGATCATCACTATGCTGTGTTGATAGAATAATTGAATCAATACGTTTTGGTTGATAATTTAAATCGTATTCTATAGAAACTTGCGATTTTGCGTCTGGTCTTAATCCAAGGCCCTTAGATTTTCTTATTTCTGAGTGTTTGAGCATTAATTTATGAGCTAAAGCAATTGGTAGTGGCATAAGTTCTGGAGTCTCTTTACAGGCATAGCCAAACATCAAACCCTGATCTCCTGAGCCTAAAACTGCATCTCCTGAGATACCAGCATCTATATCTTTGCTCTGCTCAGAAATAAGATTTTGAAATTCAAAGCTAGCGCTTGTAAATCCAAGATCATCTTCGATATATCCTATATCTTTAACTACTTTTCTCGCTACAGCTTCATAATCAACATTAGCATTTGACGTAATCTCTCCAGCAACAACAACTGTATTATTTTTT
>MDTE01203583.1_pt1 | contig 53825 bp, 36 predicted proteins | sample 811231 | NCBI WGS metagenome assembly MDTE01 (sample SAMN05326651, study PRJNA326480) | marine metagenome | isolation source: seawater | place: Indian Ocean: Red Sea | collected 2010 | reverse complement strand
CAGAAGAATTTCAGACTGTCCAGTGAATCGGAAGATATTTTATTGAGTATAGCTCGTGAATTAGGCCCCTGAAGAGCCAAGGCTGCAGTTGAATAAGAATCATCTGTAATGATCAAATCCATCCCCACAGCATTAAATTGGATCCATTCTAAATTGGGTTCAGCACTAGTGATGCGAAATTTATTTTCTGATAATCGCTGTACAGTGCCATCATCAATAACTTTCCCATCTTCATCACACCAGGGAGTATACATGACCTGCCCCACTTTGCAGATGGTAATATCTCGTGTAACCAGCCGATCTAGAAAGCGTTGTGCATCCTGTCCTTCAAGAATATATTTTTTTAAAGGAGTAATGTCCAGGAGTGCTGCTTTGGTACGGATGGCGAAATATTCATTATCGTGTGTGAGCTCATAATTAGTAGCAGATAAATATCCGCTCCACCGCCGCCATTCTTGGGATTGATTCAGCTTAGATGTGCGTTCAAAAAAGGGGGATAGCCTGAGCTGGGTATTGGCAGTAAATTGATTGTAATAACTCATTCAGTTGATCTCCAAAAAGGGCGTGTCAGGCATGTAGGACCACCGGAACCTTTAATGGACACTTCGGATCCGTTATAGGTGTGAACATCTACACCATTACTTTCCAATCGTTTTTTGGTAATTGGGTTTCCTTCAAGCATAATTACTTCCCCGGGAGCCAACGCCAATACATTACAGGCCATGGATGCATATTCTTCATCCGGCACATCAATTAATTCAATTTTACGATGGGTAAGGTATTGACGAAAGGGTACAGGAAGCAATCGGGAATAAACCAAATACAAATTATGATCAATGGGCGAGATATTGCTCATGAGATGAAGGCAGTCTCTAGAACCCGTCCAATGCGGTAGTGCTACAGAAATCACTTCATCGACAAGGTTGCCTAACAATTCTGTAAACTGACGGATACCTTCTGCATTGGATCGATAACCTTCACCAACAGCCACAGTATGCTCATTAATCCAGATCACATCGCCACCTTCTAAAATACCTGGGGCTTTGATCTGCCCTAATATCGGCACATTGATAGACTCAAAATATCTTGCCATAGCTTGTGGCTCCGTGTGCCGTTCTTTTTTCCCCATGTTACAGAGGATGACTCCTCCATTAGTAACGACACATGGATCATGTGTGTAAACTGAATCAAGGGATGTTGAATCATCAAAAGGAAGATAATGAATTTCTATTTCACTTGATTGCATTAAGGCTATAAGCTTTCCATGATCTATCTGAGCTTGCTCTAGGTCCGGAATACCATTATAATTAAGTTTCTGAGATTGAAGTTCAATCTGAGTTTGATTTTGATAGGCATCCTTTGGGTGCTTGACCAGTACCTTCCGGATGGGATCCACCATATTTTGGCAACCGAAATATTTCAAGGTTTAATCAAGTTTCCCTTCAACGCAGGTCGTTTCAAATCCACCTCGGATATTATAAACAGTGGTGATTTTTATATATTTTGTATTCAAAACCGATTTCAAATCATCATAGATGCGTTTAGTAGCAGCTTCCTGATAAATACCTACATTACGATAACTTACAAAATAATATTTTAATGATTTCAATTCGATACATTTACCGCCCTTAGGATAATATTCTATTTTTACATAGGCTAGATCAGGTAATCCGCTGAAGGGACATACAGCACTGAATTCATTTGTTTCTGTTTTAATATACTGGTCCGGGCTTTCGAAATCAAAAACCTCTAAAAAATCAGATTGAATATGACTTTTATCCACGAATTCAAACGAATGTCCTTCTGCTTTAGGCATTTTCTTCTCCTCTGTAGATACAACCGGTGTAATTTGTTTCTTTAATCTCAATCTGTGATAATTCCGGTAATGATGCTTGCAGTTTTCCCCAGATCCAGATGCATAAATTTTCGCTGGAAGGATTATCGAGTCCTGCAATATCATTTAAGTAGGCATGGTCAATTTGATTCTGTATAGGTTTAAATGCAGTATCAATATCTTCAAAATCCATCACAAAACCTGAATTTGAATCAACCAATCCATTTACAGTAATTGTAATTTTAAAAGAATGGCCATGAACATTTTTACAAGGGTGCCCATCAGCCAGATTGGGCAAAGATCGGGCTGCTTCTATCGAAAAAGTTTTATATACATTCATAACAGAATTTACACGTCATAATTATATAGGGAAAAATGAAAGTCGTCCTAGTTCACTAAAAGAGCGCAGAAAATCAGGGTATGTTCCAAATTTTATGCATTTGCAGACTCAATTCCCATTTTGGGTTTTTAGTAATAAACGCTTTTGCCATCTCAATATTTTGATCCTGCTCGCCTCCATCCATAGGCTGGATAAAAAAATGGTCAAAGGTTAAGCTCTCATGCTGTTTTGGATCCATTCCCACCTGAGGATAAACAATCTTTAATTCATTTCCTTGCTTATAAATGAAGTCAGCATTTGCTTTTGGACTAACGCAGATCCAGTCTATATCTTTGGGTGGTACGATTGTTCCATTCGTTTCAATGGCAATTTCAAATCCAATTTTATGAATGGCTTGAATAAATTCATCATCCATTTGTAATAGGGGTTCTCCACCTGTACACACTAGAAAAGGGTTCATTAAATTGTCCGGCCAAAGAGATTTCACCAATTTAGCCAATGATACTGCAGAATATTTTCCACCATATATACCGTTAGTTCCAACAAAATCTGTATCACACCAGTTACAAACAGCATCTGTCCGATCTTGCTCTAATCCTGTCCAGAGGTTACAGCCGGTAAATCGTAAAAAGATTGCATTTCTTCCGGTGTGGAATCCTTCTCCTTGTTTTGTGAAGTAGATTTCTTTTATAGTATACACGGTTTAAAAATCGTAATAAAATATTTACATTATTTATAGGTTGTAGTTCAAAGGATCTCTGATCCCAGCTTCTTTAAATCCCTTTAATCGTAGACCACAGGCATCACAATGGCCACATGGGTCACCATTTTCTTTTGGATCATAACACGTAGATGTGAGTCCATAATCCACACCTAAGTTCATGCCCATTTGTATAATCTCAGCCTTAGTCATATGTATCAAAGGCGTATGAATTTTAAAATTATTACCATCAATACCAGCCTTGGTTGCAAGCTTTGCTAATTGCTCGAATGTTTCAATAAATTCAGGCCGGCAATCGGGATAGCCGGAATAATCAACAGCATTGACACCAATAAAAATATCAAATGCATTTAATGTTTCGGCTCGTGCTAATGCTATGGAAAGCAAGACTGTATTTCGTGCAGGCACATAGGTTACGGGTATTTCTTTCGAACTTAACTCATCTTGATGGTTTGGAACATCAATTTGATCTGTAAGGGCGGAACCACCGAACTGCGATAAGTTAATATCTATAATAGAATGTTTTTGTACACTAAAATTTTGGGCGACTATTTTTGCAGATTCTAATTCAAATAAATGACGTTGACCATAATTAACTGTAAGGGCATATAGTTCAAATCCTTCCTCTCTTGCAATTGCAAGACAGGTACTAGAATCCAGTCCACCGGATAATAATATAACTGCTTTTTTGCTCATAAATTAAATATGAAATTACCGCTATCTTTTTTCGTTTTAAACTATTTGAATAAAATATAATAGAAATTCAGTCTTTGACACCACCACCATATAAAATACAAACTAAGTTGGATCATAGTAACAAAAGATATCATCAATAAAATGCCTTTAGCAGCATTGGTGACTACGAAAGGAACTGCCTCCAAATTAGATAATAATATCTTTAGTGCAATCCTTCGTTAGTTTCGCTGCTACCAATGCAACTTTGGAGCTTATAGATTGAGAAGATGTAACTACCGATCCTGAAAAAATGGAAGAATTGCTATTCAAAGGTCTACAAAAACTTCAAAATAAACATCACTAAATCGTCCATACACAACGAGGGAATGTGAGGCTAGTTGAGATGTTTTCTAATACGTTCGTAGTCCACTAGTGATTATTGATCATTTTTGCACCGCAAGCATTACAAAACTTTGCTTGCTCTTCTTGGTTTTTATCTTCACAGACAATACAATCAATTTTCTTTTTTCTTTTTATAAGATAATTAATCTCTGATGTGACAATACCTGTAGGAATGGCAATGATGCTATAGCCAATAATCATTATTATAGATGCAACACCTTGTCCAAGATTTGTAGCCGGAGAAATATCCCCATATCCTACTGTGGTTAAGGTCACAATGGCCCAGTAGATACTCCGGGGTATACTTGTAAAGCCAGATGATTCTCCCTCAATGAGATACATGATAGCACCCAATATGATCACAATATTCAATATAGAAAAAAGAAAAACTGTGATTTTTTTGCGACTAGCTAATAGAGCACTTTTCAATTTATCTGCTTCTTCCATAAACTGAACCAGTTTTAATATTCTGAATATTCGTAGTACTCGGAGCACGCGAATCACAGCTAGAACTTGGGTTCCAGGATAAAATAAACTGATATAAGTCGGGATCAGTGCCAGAAAATCTATAATACCATAAAAACTGAATATATAGCTCCCTACCCGGCGGATACAATAAATACGGAGTATATATTCAATGGTGAAAAGAATTGTAAAAATCCATTCAGCAAAGTAGAACAAATCTCCAAAATTCAGATGGTATTCCTTAACGCTATCTAAAAGAACTATTAAAAGACTTATAAAAATTGTGATTATCAATACAATATCAAATATTTTCCCGGCAGATGTTTGTGTACCGAAAATTATAATTTTTATCTTATCTTTTAATTTGCTCATCACACTTCAATAGTTTAAAGAAAGAAGTTGGTAATCTAACTCGAAACCAAGATTATTTATAATATTCCTTGATATCCTGGGCTATATCAAAAAACAGGTCGTTAGGGATCGGTAAAAGAAAATTATATTGGATGATTTTCCATGGATTCTGCACCTTTTTTATAACACCTGTACCACGGAACTCACCGTACTTTTTATTGGTAAGAATTTCATCAAACCAGCAAACTTGATCCTTGTACGAAAAATAGATATTCCGCTTTTTCATATAATACGTCCATCAGGTCCCTTCAGCGAATCTGGCTAAAGTATAGTTTTGAAAAGATTCCTTATCCCATCGTTCATTGATATCCGTTCCAAAAAATACTGCATCCTCAGCAAAAAGATCAAAATAGGTTTCGCCATTAGATTGGGATGCATATAGATGAAGATTATTCAATACCTGATCTACATTTTATTTAGATGACTTATTCTGACAAGAGAATTGAAATATGAAAAATGTGATAATCAATACACATATTTTGAGTTTTAAAATCATATTGAATTAATTAAACCAGACGCCAATTCCTCGTTTTCTTAATTCTTTCCCTAACATTATTTCAATTTCTTCTGCATCTTGACGGGTTGGAATGGGGTTGTATTTTGCATACAGATCCGGCCTTAGTTTAAGTCCGAATTGTTTAGCGTATTTGTTTGACTTATAGCCTTCTTTATGCTGGTCAAAACGCAGTTCAGGTTTTCGTGTAGATTGACCCACATATACACATCCATTTCCTTTAATGTAATTGGGGTTTTTGTCGCGGAATTTTCGAAAATTTGCAACCTTGGGATCTAGTTCAATTGCATAGACGTAGTATTTCATCTATTGTAATTGTATGGTATTTAGTTTGTATTATTGGATGGATGCTGATTAATAGATTTGATTAACATTCAAATTAAGACACTTCTTTTTCGATCTTTTTTATGGCATCCCGAGCCATTTTTTTATAGTTTACCCATTCCGGTGTTGATTCCCATTTTTTCAAAAAGGTCTCAATATTAGCTTTTGCTTGATGATAATTCTTCAGCTCCAAGTTCGCTAAGCCTGCATAAAGAAATAAGATTGGATGAAAGTATTTTCTCATTCCAAATGCACCGCCATAGGAATTTTTTAATTTATTAAACATAATCAATGACTTTTTATGATCTCCCAACTTTCTGTAATCTATTCCCAAATGAAAATAATAAAAATATTGTAAATCTAAATTCATACTTGGTGTTGTTTTTGCCAGAAGTCTGACTGAGGATTGGTAATCCCCATTTAATTGATGTTTTATGGCCTTGTATCTTTTTTGGTTTGTCTGAGAAAAATTTATTGAATTCAACTTTTCATTATCAATTTTATTCCACATTCCTAGATATGCATAGGCATCCAATAAAAGGATTCTGCTAAATAAACCCAAGTTATCAAATTTAATATTCTTTTCTTTATCGCTAAGGAACGACTCTAACTCATCTAAGATCAAGCCACTATCACTTCTTTTATCAAAAATAAATACAAGTACAAAAGCTCTTTGGGCTAGCTCATTCGCGTATTGTTGATTCCAATTGTTTTCAATACATTTTTGTAAAATATGATCTGAAAATTGAATATACTTTTTATAGTCTCCTCTGTACATGGAATGTGCTTTCAAAGAAAAAAGACCATCAATTTCTTTTTCATTGTTAGCTAACATTTTTAAATAGTGTTCTTCTGCTTTTTCATAATCGCCGGAATACATATAGCCATCGCCTATTATTTTATCTGGATTAAGGATTGGGAATTCAGACTTTTCCAGTTTCTTTGCCAATCGAAAATAGTCTTTAAATTTTCCCGCTTGCCTATATGCTCCCAACTGTCTCTGTTTATACAATTTTTCATCCGGAAATAGTTCAATTGCTCGATTTGCTAATTCTATATTGTTATCGTGCCTTTCTGTATCTACGTAAGCTAGATATAAATGTTGAAGTGCATATTCGAAGGCTGGATCAAATTCGAGACATTTTTCAAAATAGGATATAGATTTATCCGCCATGTCATCATGATAGTAAATATCTCCAATCTCCCAATAAGCTAATTTCTCATTTGGGTATTTCTCAAGAACTTTTTTATAGATGGGGATGGCAGCATCTTGATCATCATTTACAGCCATAGCTTGGATAAATAACTGTTCTTTTTCCGGAACTGAATGAATGTATTTCAATGCTTTTGTAATAAAGTCATATTGTCTAGAATCAAAATTCCATTTATAATTATAAGCGAGACCATAATAGGCTAAGGCAAATGTAGAATCTTCTTCCAACGCATTTTTATAATGTTTTGTTGCATCAGACCAATTAAATGCTAATGATGCTTTCCGGCCCAAATCATAATGATGGTATGCTTCCATGTTATCAGTGGTAATGCTTGCAATATCACGCTGGGATTTTTCTATTGTTTCTGCTTTCTCTGCTAGATTGATTCGAGTTTGTTTTGAAATTTCATCGATCAATCCAGGAATATTTTTCTTCCCTTCTGCCTGTACATTCGTAGAAAAAAGATATTCATCTTTTTCTATATCTAGAATTTTCAGATCTACAGAATAGAGTTCTCCAAATTGTCGGATGGAAGTAAGAACCAATGCATTAATATCTGCTCGTTGACAGATTTCCCGGCCCAATTGTTCATCTACTTTGTCAGCATCTTGTTTTCCCATTTGTTTTAAAAGATCATACATCCTGGATCGAGTCAGAACGGTTAAATAATTTGATTGCTCCAGAGATGTGATCAGGAGCCCGGATAAGCCGTCCAATGTGGCATCACCAGTGTTATTTTCAAAATCTGAAATGGCAACCGGGATTCGTTCTCCGGTATAAAAGATAGATTCCACAGTGGGTTCCATTTTATCTGTGGTTCTTAATGCAAAAATAGTGATCAAAAGTCCTAGTGATAACCCTGCAGCTAATATTGGCATTTTACTTTCTTTTGAAGTCACTTTTAGCTTTTCTGGTTCGGTTGTAGCGCTCATTTGGGTGAATATGGAATATACCTTAATCGGCCGATCTACACCTTTCAACATTTGTTCTTCCTGAAAGGCAGCACTGATTTCAGGTTTATTACGTATGTCATCATAGACCCTTTCAGAGACACAAATTCCTCCTGGTTCGGCCAAGGGTTCCAAGCGGGATGCAACATTTACTCCATCGCCAAAAACATCTCCATCTTTTTTGATCACATCACCAATATGAATTCCTATCCTTAGGGTCAGATCAGAATTGTGAGCGAGAATACGTTGAATTTCCAGTGCGCAGGTTACAGCTCTGACCGCGCTGGGAAAAGCAATGAGAACACCATCACCAATTTCCTTCAACCATTCTCCCTTGAAATTCTTGATTATAGGCTTTAAAAGGCTTCGTTGTTGCTCTAATAAAGCCATGGCCTTGGTCTCGTTCCGCCCCATGAGTTCGGTGAATCCGCAGATATCCGTGAATACGATTGCTTTTAGTTGTCTTTCTTCTGTGGACATTTTTGATCCTGTAAGCAAAAAATTTATGCTATTGTCTTTTCTCGAATTTTCTTAGGGAATTTCTAGATTTCCATGTTATTGAATTCATATTAATCGTTTATAATGTGCTTTTCCTAGTTTGTCACCGCTCCTTGAGATGCAGAAGAAACTAACTTGGCATATTTAGCAAGAACGCCCTTGGAGTAATTGCTAGGGATTGGATTCCAAGACTGTTTTCGTTTATTTATTTCTTTGTCATCAATTTCAACGTTCAAAACCCGTTTTTCAACATCCATAGTTATAATATCACCGTCTTTTACAAGTCCTATAGGACCACCTACAGCTGCTTCTGGAGCTACGTGACCAATCATGGGGCCTCTTGTTGCCCCAGAAAATCTCCCATCAGTCATCAAAAGGACATCATTTCCCAGCCCCTGTCCAATGATTGCGGCAGTCACTGCTAACATTTCTTGCATACCAGGTCCTCCTTTTGGGCCCTCATACCGAATCACTATCACATCACCTGATTGTACTGCTCCATTAATAACTGCATCAAATGCTGCTCTTTCTCCATCGAAAACACGAGCTGGTCCCTTATGGTACAAATGCTTAGTCCCAGATACTTTAAGGATAGCACCTTCCGGGGCGAGGCTTCCCTTGAGAACCACCAAACCTCCTGTAGGGCTCCTCGGAGCGCTTATGGGGTATACTACCTTACTGTCGGGCAACCTATTAACAGCTCCAAGTTCTTGTTCCAAAGTCTTTCCTGTTACTGTCAAAGCGTCACCATGAAGAAGACCTTCGTTGAGTAACTCTTTCATGACAATAGGAACACCACCTGCTTTATCAAGATCCGACATGACATATTGACCAGCCGGTCTTAAATTGGTAAGATATGGTGTTTTCCTACTTAAGCGATCAAAGTCATCCATTTCAAGTGGAACATTTGCTTCATGAGCTATTGCTAGAAGATGAAGAACTGAATTAGTTGATCCTCCCATTGATAAAACTACTGTAATAGCATTTTCAAATGCTTTTTTTGTCATTATATCTCTAGGCTTAATATCATTCTCAAGTAATGAATATAAAATCTTGCCAATAGACTTGCCAACTTCCTGACTTCGTGGATCAACTGCAGGAATAGACGCCGCCCCTAAAGGGGTCATGCCCAGTGCTTCAATTGCAGAAGCCATGGTATTTGCAGTAAACATTCCAGCGCAAGCTCCTGCTCCGGGGCAGGCAACTTTTTCCATTGCTATCAATTCATCCATAGGTAGTTTGCCTTGAGAACATGCTCCAATTGCTTCATAAACATCTTGGATATTGACATCTTTACCATTGTGTTTTCCTGGTAAAATTGTTCCTCCATAGACAAAAACTGCGGGAACATTAAGTCGTGCTATGGCCATAAGACCACCTGGCATATTTTTGTCACATGCTCCCACTACGGTTAAGGCATCCATCCCCTCTGCAAAAACAACGGTTTCTATGGAATCGGCAATAACCTCTCTACTAACTAGAGAAGCTTTCATTCCTTCTGTCCCCATTGAAATTCCATCACTCACTGTGATTGTCCCAAATTTAAACGGAACGCAATCAGCACCGCGAACACCTTGTTCAACACTGTGAGTAAGCTTATCTAAATGTACATTGCAAGGAGTAATATCACTTGCCAGGTTAGCAATTGCAACAAATGGTTTTTTCATGTCTGCATCCTGTAATCCAACTGCTCTGAGCATTGCTCGTGCTCCTGCTCGATCGCGTCCATCCACAATATATCTGCTCTTATGTCTTAAATCGGCCTTAGTTTTTGATTCAACCATAACTGGCTCTACTCCTATCTAAAAATTGTAAATTTTTGTTTATTCTATTTTTTCTGTAGTATAATAAATTGTTCCAAACATAATTCTTACAATCCAATTATTCAAAGCTCATGCGATACCAACACCAAACACAAGCTCAAATGCTATGGATTTATTATTCATTATTTTCCCCAAGATTCATTTTAAATCTAACCATCATCTAGTAAACAAAAAACCCTATGAATGTGAGGCTTAAAGCTTAATTTAACTATACTATAAAGGAATCTAACTACCATCCCATGAAGGACTAGTGCTGAGGGTTTTTTGATAGACAAATGTTATTTCTAATCAAGTACACCCGGAAGGACTCGAACCTTCAACCAATGGCTTAAGAGGCCACTGCTCTACCAATTGAGCTACGGGTGCATTATTACAGTTCAACTTAGGTTAAATTTATTGTTGTTTACTAATCATTACAAAAAAAGTCATAAAAGTATACATTATCAGTTGCTATTGGTTTTTAATAATCTCTATAATCGTAAGCCTTTTTTTGGCAAAATTTTTTAAAAAGAAAATTTGAAGAAAAGAGGATGACAAATGTTTGAAAGTTGATTTATATGAATTTCAACTTTTTGAAAAGGCTTCGGGTTGGCGCTGGAAGCCTTTTCTTGTTTATGGTAGTTTTGTATTAAATCTGCTTGTTTTTTGAAAATGGGGGCGATCGGTATCGACGAGATATGAGAAATGTTGGACTGCACGCGGAGGATGATAGTTACCTCCTTAATCATCTGTCATACCTATATATGCCGATAACGGCTACATGGCTGCAGCTTAGATGCAGCTCGTTCCGGATTTGATACGCCTTTGGTCTAATCTAGGAGCGTCATATACATAGGCTGGTCCCAAATGTGTCTGCGGTTTTGGGATGAGATTAAGCAGGCTGGTTTTGCCTGATTTTTGTCTCTGATAAATGGCAAAATAAGATTCTAATCAGATGACTAAGCGTGTAGACGTCTTACATCACTCAGTTTCGGACGGGAGTTCGATTCTCCCCGCCTCCACTTATACTACCATAATACTTTGCTAGTATGCATCTTATGGATCATGGATAAGAAATCAATTACCACTGTGTTCTTAATATTCTCATTTTTATGGGCGGCTCACCCTTTGGAATGGGATAATCTTCCTGATTTACCGAACAAATTAGGTGTAGCTGGACCTTTCGTTGGTGTACATAATGATGCGTTAATTTTGGCAGGTGGGGCAAGTTTACCGCCAGAGTTTCCTCTGGGGAAAATAAATTCCCCATTTAATCCTTCCATATTTTATAATGATCAAATTCATGTATTGGTCAAAAATAGGGACTCATATCACTGGCACAATAATCCTGTTAAATTAAACAAAAATCTTGCCTATGGTGTTTCGATCCCAACATCTAATGGCATTATTTGTGTTGGTGGTCTATGGAAAAATCATGAAAAAGATATAACGTCTGAAACCCGTAAGGAAATTTCGGGTATTTCTGATGATATATTTGTAATTCAATGGCAAAATGAAATAAAAATCTCAAATAAGTGGATTAATACGGATGATGATCAAAATTTAGTGCAGGAAATCCCTGATTTACCAAAACCCACTGCTGTTCTAGCCGGAACGATAATTGAAAATAAAATTTATATCATCGGTGGAGATAGTGCAAACGGTGCCACCAACAATTTCTGGATGTTAGATTTAAACCAACGTACATCTAAAGAAAAATATAAATGGCAAACGTTGCCGGTCTGGCCAGGGGCACCAAGAACCCATCTCATAGCAAGCTCGCAAACAGATGGCAGAGAAGAATGTATTTTTATTTTTGGTGGTCGAGCTAGGTTGAATAACCAATGGAAAATTTTCACTGATTCTTACAAATATATTCCAAGCCGAGGTGAATGGATCTTTCAAGGTGAGATTCATATGAATGGTGAACTAATAGCTCGATCTGTCATGGATGGACCAGTGATAAAAATAGGGGCGAACCATTTAGCCATATTTGGGAGTTCCGATGGTATGGGATATTTATATCTCACAGCATTAGCTAACCAAATCACTAACGCTGAAGCACAAAATAAGGTTGAGATAGCTTCTCGCCTAAAAAAGGAACAAAAAGAATTTCTAAATGGACATCTCGGTTATAGTAAAGATATTTTACTTTATAATACAGTAACAAATCGATGGATAGACTATGGGGTACTGCCAGTTAAAAGCCAGATAAGCACTACAGCTGTCCAATGGGGAGAATCTATTGTGATTCCCTGTGGAGAAATTAGTCCAGGATATCGAACCCCTAATATTTGGAAGATGAACCACGGGGAATATCAAAAAGCATTTGGGATCTTTAACTGGTTTGTTCTGAGCCTTTACGTCTTCATACTTATGGGTATGGGGTTTTGGATGTCAAAGCGGGGAAAAACAACAAACGATTTCTTTTTAGCTGGAAGACGAATACCCTGGTGGGCTGCAGGGTTAAGCATTTATTCTACCCAACTGAGTGCTATTACCTACCTCGCCATTCCCGCTAAGACATTTTCTACAGACTGGGTCCGCTTTTTAATTCAATTGGGGATTCTTGCTTGTGCCCCTATCGTGATCTATTTCTTTTTACCTTTCTTTCAACGGTTAAATATGACCAGCATCTACGAATATTTAGAAATGCGATTCAGCTTAAGCATTAGATTATTAGGTAGCACATCTTTTGTCATTTTTCAATTAACACGTATGGGTATCGTGATTTTACTTCCAGCCCTTGCGTTATCAGCAGTAACGGGTCTTGATGTTGTGATATGTATAATTTCGATGGGAGTACTCAGTACATTATATACAGTTCTGGGTGGCATTGAAGCAGTCATCTGGACAGATGTATTACAAACAATAGTATTATTGGGTGGTGCATTGATAGCTTTAGTGATCATTTTGAATAATATTGATGGCGGATTATTTACAGTGATTTCTCTTGCGGCTAATCAGGGAAAATTGGCGTGGATTAATTTGGATTGGAATCTAACCGATGATACCCTGGGTGTAATATTACTTGGAGCTGTTTTTACCTCATTACTTCCCTATACCACTGATCAGTCAGTAGTCCAACGTTATCTGACGACTAAAGATGAGAGGGCTGCTACCAAAGCTATTTATACCAATGGATGGTTAGCGATTCCTGGATCTATTATATTCTTTGGTCTGGGTACAGCATTATTCATATATTATCAACAGTTTCCATCCCATTTACCTCCAATCAATAATGCAGATCAGATATTTCCAATTTTTATTATGAATGAGATGCCTGCCGGGTTGGCCGGGTTACTCATCGCTGGTGTTTTTGCCGCTGCTATGAGTAGTTTGGATTCTAGTATGCATTCTATTGCAACTGTGTTAACTACTGACTTTGTTCAGCGTTTACGTCGAAAACACACAGAATTACTTTCTACTGCTAAAAAATTGACATTCATTTTGGGATTACTCGGTACAGTTTCTGCTATTGTTATCGTATCAATAGATGTCAAACATTTATGGGATTATTTCTTGAATATTATTGGTCTTTTGTTAGGGGCATTAGGCGGTCTATTTATGTTGGGGATATTTACAAAGCGTGTTCATGCTCCACATGCATGGGTTGGTGTTGCAGGATGTATTTTTTCCTTATCGTGGGTAAAGTATTACACGGACTATAATGGTTTACTTTATGGCGTCGCTGGGACTGGAAGTTGTTTCATTATTGGACTTTTAGCCAGCATATTATTTCCTAAAAAATCAGATGGGTTAAAAAACCTTACTTGGTGGTCACTTAAGGAATAGATATAAATCTAGTGAAATGGAATTATTTTGATATTTGTCTATGAGCCCATGGACCAGAGTAAAGATTCAAATGGATAGGGCTGTTACTCCATTTTTGGTTGGAGTGGGTTTGATTTTTTAAATTTGACGATATCTAATGAAATAAATAGTATTATTTAACCATGATATTCTTTTATCTATCCACTTTTAATCGCTATTTCAATAATAATAATGCATCTTAAAGGACTTATTCCTGCAGTAGTTACTCCATTTGATAAAAATGGAAATATCAATCCATCGATCATTAATCAATATACAAAACTTTTAAAAGATCAGGGAGTTGCAGGTGTATTCGTTAATGGGACAACTGGAGAAGGGTTTTCATTAACAAATGCTGAACGAAAGATAATGGCATCAGCATGGGCTGCTGAAAAGACTAAGGATTTTAAAGTTTTTATCCAGGTCGGACATACCAGCCAAAAATCATCAATAGAATTAGCAGAGCATGCAGATACATTAGAAGTTGATGGTATTGCAGAAATTGGGCCTATATTTTTCAAGCCGACTAAAGTGAGTGAGTTGGTTTCATATTGCTTGAATACAGCATCAAGTACAAGTCTGCCTTATTATTATTATCACATACCGTCAATGAATGGTCTCGATTTTAATATGTTTGAATTCTTGTCCAAGGCAAATAAAAATATAAAAAACTTAACTGGCATTAAATACAATCATGATAATATGATTGACTATTCTAAATGTAAAGATTACGATAATAGTAAATATGATATGATTTTTGCTAAAGATGAGCTTTTATTAGAAGCTCTTTCCAAAGGAGCCAAGGGAGCAATTGGTAGCACCTTTAATATTGTATCTAAGCAATACTTAAAACTTATATCTTCTTTTTCCAAAGGTAATTTAAATCAAGCAAATGAAATCCAATCTCTATGTAGAAAAATAATTGATATTCTTTACTCAAAATCATTTTTTTCTGCACTTCGTCATGTCCTAAGAGTCCAAGGATTGGAAACTGGAGAAGTGCGGCCACCATTATCAAGCCTTTCCACTTCTAGTAAATATCAACTTGAAAAAGATTTAAAAAATATTCACATTCTATAAAATAACTATATATCAAATCAATTCATTATTTAAGTTAAAATTATCAAAACTAAGATAAATTATTAGTCTTATAATTTTACAAATTAGAATCACTTAAACTATTCTACTATATTTATGAATCCATTTTATAAATCATTTTTTATGACTGTCTTTTTATACAGTCTATTTCCTGCTGGATTACCTGCTATTGATAGTGAGTGGATTTTAGAATGTAAAGATGCAAATGAACAATTCAGGCCTTATACCGCAAATGGATATATGGGTGTTAAGATTGGAAATTTAGGGACTAACTGGAAGACCAACCATCCTCATATGGTTGGAAATGTTTGGATAGAGGGTACTACAAACTCTTCTTTTACAGAGGAAATAATCGCACCAATACCACGCTGGACAGATATTGCTATTTCATCCAATGAAAAAACTTTAGACCATCAAGCTTCAATCGTTGAAAACTATAGACAATATCAACACCTAAAAGATGGCTATATTAGAACAATTTTTGACTGGTATGTTGATGAAGAAAATATTATAAAAAATGATGTAACTATCTTTATGAATAGTGCTAAAAAACATAATGGAAATATTAAGTATACCCTCACAGCAAATTACACTGGCAAAGTAATTTTAAATTACAGTATCAATGCAAAAGATCTAAATTATTTCTCTGGAAATGAAATAGTAGAAGTATACTTGGAAGAAATAGATAAAGGTTTTGATCAAGATCAAAACATCCTTTGGTTAGAGACAAAAACAAATAATAACCTTACAATTGCTAATGCATCCACAATCATCTTAGAATCATTTCCTAAACCAAAATATAGAATCAAGTATAAGCAAGATGATTTATTAGCGAAAGTTGAACTTACATTAGATGTCAAAAAAGACATTGAATACAATTTCTATATATTTGGGAATATATATACATCAAAAGATTCAAAAGATCCCAAAAAAGATGCCAAGAATAGTTGCTTTGAAAATGCAGATTTGGGTTGGACAGAATTATTCAAAATAAACAAAAACAAATGGAATAGTATTTGGTCAACAGATCTTATTATTACGGGGGAAAATACTAATAAAGTTCAAAAACTAATCCGCTCATCTTTATTTAATTTGATGCAGTCATTCTCTCATGATGGGCAGCCTATTGGAGTGGGGCCCACAGGATTATCAGATGGTTATCAATTTGGTGCAACGACGTGGGAGGTAGAATATTGTGTTTTTAATCCCTTATTGATATTGAAAAATAACTTTGCAAAACAATTATTAAATTATCGGTTTGAGACCAAAAATATTGCAGAAGAATATGCCTTAGGTACAGGATATAAAGGTTTGAAGTGGCCACTATCAAGTTCCATTTCTGGCAAAGAAATGTTCTCAGCACAAGAAATAAAAAAGTTGTTTGGTAATGGTTTTATATCGTTAGCACATATGAGATATTTTTATATCACCAGAGATAAGCAATGGTTGGAACAAAGAGGATTCCCAATAATAAAAGGTATTAGTAATTATTGGGCAAGTCGATCAACCTGGGATGAAGTAAATCAACATATTGAATTTCAGGATATTGGTTCACCCCTTGCAAAAAATTCTGTTAATAACTGTTCATTTACTTCATCTATAATTGAAAGGAATCTTATTGATGCATTCGAAATAGAAAAGTTCCTTGCAAAATATCCAACAGGAACATTTCGTAATATGTCAAACAAAATAAAATATTCTTTTGACAACAACAGACAGATATACTTACCATATGATAATTATAATTACCAAAAAACAAATAATCTCTTTGCTGCTATGATGATTTACCCAATTAAAAAAATTACTAACAAAGACTTAATTTATAATATGATAGATCATTATGAACCTCAATTAGATTCGGAATACTCATCAACATCATATGCATCGTTTGGCACTATTCATAGTGGGCTAGGTAATAAAGAAACTGCTTGGAAACTTTTTAGAAGCTACCAGATGTTATGGCAGGATGGTAGCTTTCAAACCTGGTTCAAAAATCCGGATAAAAAAGAAACTAGCTATTATCTTCCAGCAGCCGGATCTTTTTTACAACAAATTATTTTTGGATTCATTGGGATAAGCTTTGATAATAGTGGAATCTATTTCAATCCTTCTATGCCAACAAATTGGGAAAAAATAGAAATAAAAAATATTATGCTCGGAGGTGGTGTATATAATATAACTATTCAAAAAGGAGATGTTGCAAAAATTGAATTAATTAATGGTGTAGCAGATGTTCCCATCTATAATCAATTTGCTTATAAACTAAACTAGATTAGTCTAAAAATATTTTCTTACCACTTTTTGCATCAAAAAGACTAATATGATTTGGTGATACCCAAAGTGAAATTTCTTCACCTATTTTGTAAGAATTATCTGCCTTAACACGAGCCACCAATTGTTTTGCTCCGGATTCTAAATAAATATATGTTTCGCTCCCCATTTGTTCGATTACACTAATTTTTCCAATTATTTTTGCATCATTCTCACCTTCTGGATTCTTGAAAAAATTCTCTGGACGAATACCAATTCTAATATCACCAGTTATATTATTACCAGATGTCGATTGATCTACTTCAACCTTCATTGAAAAATAATCTGAATTAAACTCATAATAATCACCTTTAGAATCTATCTGCCCTTCCATAAAATTCATTTGGGGAGACCCAATAAATCCACCAACAAATATATTTTTAGGGTTATTATAAATTTCTAGGGGTTTATCCATTTGCTGTAATTCACCTTCATGCATTACACAAATTCGGTCACCTAGAGTCATGGCTTCTGTTTGATCATGGGTTACATAAATCATTGTAGCTCCGAGTCTGTCATGGAGTTTTTTTAATTCCACTCGCATGATGGTCCTCATTTTTGCATCTAGATTTGATAATGGTTCATCAAAAAGAAATACTTTTGGTTTTCTGACTATTGCCCTTCCTAAGGCAACACGTTGACGTTGACCTCCTGAAAGTGCTTTTGGCAAACGATCTAAGTAATCCATCAATTCAAGAATTTCAGCTGCTTCCTTAACCCGTTCATCAATTTTACTTTTTTCCCAATGTCGAAGTTTTAGACTGAAGCCCATATTATCGTATACAGTCATATGAGGGTATAAAGCATAATTTTGGAATACCATTGCAATGTCTCGATCTTTAGGAGGTAATGTGTTTACAGTACCACCATCGATCAGGATTTCACCACTTGTGAGATCTTCTAAGCCAGCGATCATAGCCAGCGTAGTAGATTTCCCACAACCAGAGGGGCCAACCAAAACCATGAATTCTCCTGATTTAACCTCTAAGTTAAAATCATGAACTGCAGTGACATTATTATTGAATATTTTTGTTACATTTTTTAGTACTAGATCACTCATTTTATTTACAACCTTATTCTTTTAATCCTCCGAGCATTATACCTTTTGAAAAATGTCGAAGAACAAATGGGAAAACAAATAATATTGGTATTACCGTAATAATTACAGTAGCCGCTTTAATTGATTCTGGTGGTAATCCAACGTAAATATCTCTGAGTTGCTGCCATTCCTGCTGAATTACAATTCTCTGAAGAAAGGCCTGTAAAACTACTTTGCTATCTGTTGTCATATAAATCATGGCATCAAACCATGCATTCCAATGGAAGATTGTTTGGAACATTGCTATTGTTGCTAGAATTGGTCTGGAAAGAGGTAAATAAATCCGAAAGAAAATATACCACTCACTTGCTCCATCTATCATTGCTGCTTGATGCATACTTTCAGGAATATTCTGGAAATAATTTCTAACAAGGATAACATTAAATGCAGCAATTAATCCTTGCACGAGATATACCAACCGATTATCTAGTAAGCCTATATTATGGTAGAGCAAGTATATTGGCACCATTCCACCACTGAATAACATCGTGAATAGTACAAATAAAAATAAATGTTTACGATAGGGTGTTTCTTTACGAGATAGAGGATATGCACAAAGTGCTGTTAAAAATACTGAGATTGGAACACTGATAAAAACCCGTAGAATACTATTCATTAAACCGGAAAGAAGGTGAGGTTTAGAGAAAACTGCTTTATACGCTGTAAGATCAAACGATCTTGGGTATAAAAAGAAGCCCCCTTGAGAAGCATATGCTTCAGAACTCAGACTCAATACTAAGCAGTATAAAAATGGGTAAAACATAGTAAAAGATAAAATAAGTAATAATGTAATATTTACTACGTCAAAAAATCTGGAACCAAAGGACTCTTTAATCATAATTAGTAAAGTCCTTGCTCTCCGTTAGTAAGCCGTTTTGAAATGGAGTTTGAGACCATAATCAGGATAACCGCAACAACAGATTTGAACATACCCGCTGCTGTTGCAATCTCAAAATTTAAATCGGTTAACATGCGCAGTACATAAGTGTCAATAATGTCTGCTACATCATAAACAAGCGGATTATACATATTATAAATTTGGTCAAACCCTGCACTAAGGAAACCACCCATACTTAGGATAAGAAGAGTAATCATGGTTGGTTTTAATTGCGGCAAAGTAATAAATAACATCTGTTGGAAACGATTCGCCCCATCAATTTTTGCAGCCTTGTATAATTCCATCGGTATAGATGCTATTGTTGCTAAATAAATGATTGCTCCAATCCCCAATCCTTTCCAGATATCTGTTACAACTATAACAAAAATAAACCAAACATCATCACTCAACCAGTTTATAGGATTATCAACACCAATTAAACTAAGCATTTCATTTGCAGGACCACTATTTGAAAAAATCAAACGAAAAATACTTGCAAGTATAACCCAGCTAAATAGGTATGGCAGGAGACTTAAAGACTGGATGCCTTTGGAAAGAAACCCTGCTCTTATTTCGTTGAGTAGGAGTGCAAATATTACGGGGGCAAAAAATCCACAGATTATTTTTATTATACTGATCATAAGTGTATTTCTTAGGACGAGTAAAAACTCAGACCCTCCAAATAATCTATCAAAATGATCTAATCCGATCCACGGACTACCTAGGATACCATTCTTAATACTATAGTCTTTGAAAGCGATCATCAATCCCCCCATAGGGATATAATCAAAAATAAAATAATAGACTGCACATGGTAAAAACATATACAGGAGCATTTTATTATTTTGATAGTTGCTATTATTCTGAACCATAGTAAAGGTTTAAATCTAATTGTTGTATGATCATAAAGGTTTAGGTCCAAATATACTAATAATTGACTTAACTCTTTCTGCTGTTGCCAATGTTTCTTTATAATATTTCTTCATGCCATTTAGTATTACATCTCCCCCTAACTTATTATAATCGCTTACATATTTATCCCATTCTGAAATATGCAAATCACCTACTATAAATTCTGTCAGCTTTGTTTGTTGATATAGATTCATACGTTTTATCAAGCTGGCAATATGATTAGGTGCATTTGATTCGGTATCTCCAAATAAACATTGATCTCCCCAAGCGGATGGCGTATACTTTTTTCGAAACTCAATTTTCCCTGGAGGGAAATAACGTTTTACAATATATTCATTAATGGGGACCTGAACTAAGTAACCATATTCCTGGTGCCAGAGACTCCAACCCAGACCCTCTGCATTTCGATTATAAGACATAGTGCCGTAAGGTTGTTTCCCTACTGGCTCTGGTCCCAATTCGCTATCCTGCCATTCCCAATGTAGATTTTCTTTACCCATACTAATATTAATTATAAGGTTTTCATCATTCATAATTGTTTCCATCATTCTCAGCCATCGTAAAACTTTTTGGGGCTTTTCTATTACAGTAGATCCAAATGCATAATATCCACCACTAAAGCCTCCAATGGCTCCATACAGACGGTGCCCCCTGTGACCATTAGGGCCTCTTGGAGCGGTCGCCGCATTCCAAAGATTAACATACCTTTCAGATTTAGCATCTATAAGACTATCAGTTTCAAACTTTGTTTTACCAAGTTTCAATAATAATTCTCGATCTCTGAGTTTCTGAAGACGGCCCATGACTCTGACTCTTTCGCCCTTAGGGTGTAGCTCTGAATAAAGCGACCAATGGGAAAGGTAACCAGTTACCCCAGAATATAGTTTCGACAGTACTTCTGCTGTCCATTCATCGGTTACAAAATCAGGATGTATATAACCAGCTTTGTACCATTTATGTAAAAGTTCTACTGCTTTTCTTGAATCTTCTTGAGTACCTCCCCAAGCAATTTGGCTATCCCTCAATACCCAATTAAACGGTTGTATATTAAAAGCACCAAAAATCTCTGTAAACATTCCTGCTCGCCAGTTTATTACATCTCCAGTCATAGCCCACACTGGTTTTGCATCATTCAAGACTTGTTGCTTTTGTTCTTCATTCAACTCATTTCCAAAGGCTAGTAAAAAACTTTTTGCATCAGGTTTACTGGTCTTAAATAATTCAAAAACTTCTTCATATTCATTCATGCTATCTGGAATGCCATTAAAACCTACTGCATTTAACCAATCCTTACGCCATATACCAACTTTCGGATATCTTGCATCAGGAATTACCAATGGTATTCCATAGTTTACACCATCTACAACTGAACCCTGCCACCCATAGCTACCCCATTTTTGAACAATTTTAGCATAAGTTGGTGCATATTTACAAATTACTTCAAAAGGGATAGGCACAATGAATCCATGTTTTACGGAAGATTTTAACATAGATGTTTCTTCAATTAAGACATCATGGATAAATCCTGATGATTTGACAAGAGCTGCTTTTCTTTCATAGGTGGCAACGTCAACCATACTATAGTTTAATGTGACATTAAAGCGTTCTTCAAGCAGCCTTTTAGCATAAGCATCTTCCTTTAAATGTGCATCTGGACTATCAGTTGCATCGCCGGGCATTACTAATTCAAAATCTAAATGTTCGTTTGGATCATCTGTAACTTTGGACCAATCAATTAATCGATTTGATTCTATTTTTTCTTTTTTCCAGGACGGGTATTTGAAGATAGCCCATAGAGCTATAGTAAATATCACTATAATTGTAGATTTATATCTCATTATTTTAATTATGTTCTGCTAATTTAATAATTATAATAATTATAATTTATCTAATAGTCATTTTAGAATTATCTTATAATAGCTATATCTTTTTAAGTTGATTAAAGGAACAATACTTACAACACCATTTGGTCTATTGATGATTTATAATTTTATTATAGAGTGTTTTAAAATTAGTGGCATACATGTTGATTTAGTTCAAAGATAAAATTTAATTAATTCAGATGTAATCATTATTATTTTAATAACGATTTTAGTATATTTTTCAACAATTAGAACGAATGAAATTTAAAGGAATAAAATATGGATAGGAATATCGTAACAGGTATGCGGGAATATTTCCCGAATATTAATAAAGTTGTTTATGAGGGCCCGGAGTCTTCGAACCCATTAGCTTATAAGTTCTATAATGAAGATCAAATAGTGGCTGGTAAAACAATGCGTGAGCATTTTCGTTTTGCGGTTTGCTACTGGCATACATTCTGTGGTACAGGAGGGGATCCATTTGGCCCCGGGACAAAACAATTTCCTTGGGATGAATCATCTGATCCTATGCAAGCTGCGGTTGATCGGCTTGATGCAGCCTTTGAATTTTTTACCAAGCTAGGAGTCCCTTTTTACTGTTTTCATGATAGGGATATTGCACCGGAAGGTTCTTCTGTTGAAGAATCTGAAAATAATCTCAAAGAATTGGTTAAAAAAGCTAAGCAAAAACAAGGTGATTCTGGCGTAGAACTACTATGGGGGACTGCAAATTTATTTTCGAATCCAAGATATATGAATGGAGCAGCAACAAACCCAGACTTTAGTGTACTAGCCCATGCTGGGGCACAGGTGAAAGCAGCATTGGATGCAACAATTTCTCTTGGAGGTACGAATTATGTTTTCTGGGGAGGAAGAGAAGGTTACTGGTCGTTGCTTAATACTGATATGAATCGTGAACTTGATCATTTAGGTACATTTCTTCAAAAGGCAAGAGACTATGGACGAGAAAATGGCTTCGAAGGAACCTTTCTTATCGAACCAAAACCGATGGAACCAGCAAAACATCAATATGATTTTGATGTCTCTACGGTCGTTGCATTTTTAAAAAATTATGATCTAGAAAATGATTTTAAAATAAATATTGAGAATAATCATGCAACTCTTGCTGGGCATACTTTTGCTCATGAAGTTCAAACTGCTTGCGATTATGGCTTATTTGGTAGCCTTGATATCAACCAAGGAGACCACCAAAATGGTTGGGATACGGATGAATTTTTGCACAATATATATGATGCTACCCATTTAATGATGATTCTTCTTTCTGAGAATGGCATTGGTAATGGTGGGATGAACTTTGATGCAAAAACCAGAAGAAACTCTACCGATCTAGAAGATATATTTATTGGACACATACATTCAATGGATACTCTGGCCAGAGGCCTTATGATTGCAGATAAAATTTTACAAAAATCCGATTATTTAAAATTAAAATCTAATAGATATACTACCTTTGACTTTGGTGATGGTGCATCTTTTGAAAAAGGTCAATTGGGTCTAGAGCAGCTTACGAATATTGCTAAAGAAATTGGAGAGCCAGAAAAGATTAGTGGTAAACAGGAGCTATTCGAGTCTTTGGTAAATCAATATTTACATTGAATTATTCTTGGATACAAAATAGATAGGTCATTAAATAATTATAGAAAATTTTTTTCTTATTAGTTATCTAGCTCAAATGCGCAATAATTATAATAAGTTTTGAAAGTATTAAAAAATTATTTTTGTGATTATTCTGATATATGTTCTGGAAAAAATCAAATATTGCTTGATTTAAGTTTTCCCTTCGCCTTACCTTAAGGAGCAGAACAAACGATTGTTCTATTATTTTCTTGGCTAGGTATTAAGAAAAAATGAAAACAAAATTCGGTAAAAAAACTTTTTAAACCGAAATATAAAAAAAGTTCTTCCTTGCTCTTATGTGTTAGAGATAAAATATCATGCATAATAAGAGTTTGTCTAACAAATTAAATAATTTAGGAGTGCCTGATGAATAAAATTGAGAACCTTTCAGAAAAACAAAATCAGTTACTATTTTGGGGGTGTTTTGCAGCATTAGCTGCGACTTCATTTGGTTTCATTGTTAGGACCCAAGTTATTGGAGATTGGGGTGTTGAATTTGGTTTAAGTGAAACTGAAAAGGGTGAAATATTTGGTGTGGGGCTTTGGCCTTTTTGTATAAGCATTATTTTATTTAGCTTAATAGTCGACAAAATTGGCTATGGAATATCCATGATGATAGCATTTGGCCTCCATGTACTGTCTGCAGTTGTAACTATATTTGCAGATGGATATTGGATGCTTTATATTGGGACATTTATTCTGGCTCTAGGAAACGGGACTGTAGAAGCAGCGATCAATCCAGTTGTAGCAACGATATACCCGAAAGAAAAAACAAAATGGATGAATATTCTCCATGCTGGTTGGCCAGCTGGTTTAGTATTAGGGGGTATCCTGGCGATATTAATGGGACCTCAAACAGGTTGGGAATGGAAAGTCGCTTTAGTATTGATTCCTGTGTTCATATATGGTTTTGTATTATACGGTCGAGAATTTCCTGTACAAGAACGAGTAAAAGCAGGTGTCTCCTATAAGGATATGCTTAGTGAAGCAGGTGCGCTAGGTTTTTTTCTAATCTTATATATAGTCTTGCTCGAGATTAACAGAGTTGCAGGTCTGAGTCCCTTAGTTGAAGGAGAGTTGTTTAGTTTACCTCATATTTCGTTAACGATATTACTTATTGTTGTATCAGTGGCATACTATATGTATACAGAATCTTTTGGCAGGCCTTTATTTGTTATATTATTGCTCATTATGGTTCCCTTAGCAACTACAGAATTAGGTACAGACAGTTGGATTACTGAGTTGATGGTGCCTTTTCTTGGTGATAATGCTGGCTGGGTTGTAGTATATACAGCATTAATCATGATGGTCTTAAGATTTTATGCAGGTCCGATTGTACATAGAATTTCCCCCCTTGGCCTATTAGCCCTCAGTAGTGCTATAGCATTGGTCGGTTTAGTTATCCTATCAAGTGCTACTGGATTTATGATATTTATATCAGCAACGATTTATGGTTTAGGGAAAACATTCTTTTGGCCAACGATGCTTGGTGTTGCCGGTGAACGGTTCCCAAAAGGAGGGGCTCTCACACTAAATGCGATTACTGGGGTGGGAATGCTTGCTGCAGGTGTATTTGGTGCTGCTTTTCTTGGGAATATTCAGGATAAACAAATTGACCGTGATTTATTTGAACAGAACTCAGCGGTTCATGCTAAGGTAATGGGCAATGAAAAATCAAGTATATTTGGAGATTATAAACCAATTGATCAGCAAAAAGTTAATTCACTCTCTACTTCTGAAAAATCTGTGATATCAAAGATCCAAACTAATGCAAAACAAGGTGCACTTTCAACAGTCGCAATTTTTCCAGCAATCATGCTAGTTAGTTATCTAGGTATGATGATGTATTTTAGATCAATAGGTGGTTACAAACAGATCCATCTTAATGAAGAAGAAATAAGTGAAGGCAGTATTGATACTTCAGATGAAGAAGAGTAAAAATATTAATTATTTCAGGAGAACAAATTATGGATAAAAATCGTAAAGTTAATGTTGCAATTATTGGTTTAGGATTCGGTGCAGAGTTTATTCCTATTTATCAAAGTCATCCGAATGCGAATATGTACGGAATATGTCGCAGAGATGAGAGTGAACTAGAAAAAATTGGAGATGCATTTGGCATCCCAAAGCGTTATACGGATTATAGTGACGTATTAAAAGATCCAGATGTAGACTTTGTACATATTAATTCTCCAATCCCTGATCATGGATGGATGTCAATTGATGCTCTAAAGGCTGGAAAAAATGTTATGTGTACTGTGCCAATGGCAACAACGATTGAAGAATGTGAAGAGATTGTCAAACTTGTGAAAGAAACTGGCCTTAAGTATATGATGGCAGAGACTGTTGTATATAGTCGTGAGTTCCTTTTTATCAAGGAAATGTATGATAAAGGAGAAATGGGTAAAATTCAATTTATGAAGGCTTCTCATCCTCAGGATATGGAAGGTTGGCCTGAGTACTGGGAGAGGATGATCCCAATGCATTATGCGACTCATGTTGTCTCACCAGTTCTTGGCATGGTAAATGGACATGCAGAGTATGTATCATGTTTTGGTTCTGGTGCCGTCAATGAAAGAATTGCTGAGAAATCAGGCAACTCCTTTGCTGTTGAATCCTGTCATATAAAAATTAAAGATTCGGATGTAGCTGCTCAAATTTGGCGCTTTTTGTATGATACGGCACGGCAATATCGTGAGTCGATAGATGTTTACGGATCAAAGAAATCATTCGAGTGGACACTGGTAGAAGGTGAAAAGCATGTTCTGCATACTGCAAAAAAACCAGAACCAGAAATTCCATCATTAGTAGAAGTTCCTGATTATGGACACCTCTTACCAAAAGAGATCCAGCAATTTACAAGTGATATTCATGACGCTGATCATTTATCATTCATTCAAGGAGCGGGGCATGGAGGCTCTCATCCGCATATGGCAAATGAATTTGTGAATGCATTGGTTGAAGATCGTGATCCATGGCCAAATGCTGTTACCAGCGCGAACTGGACTTGTGTAGGTATTTGTGCTCACGAATCAGCCTTAAAGGGAGGCGCTATTGTCAATCTCCCTGGCTTTACTATCCCAGATTAAGTAAAACCAGATTAAAATTACTTTGTTTTCCCCTGATCTTTTTTCGATCAGTTTTGAAAAGAGTTGGATAAGTTTACTAACTTACAATTATTATCGATAAGCGTATAATGCAAGATAGGCAATCGAAGATATTGTCGATTTCAAATTACTTGATGTTTGCGGTATTCTCGCTGTGTATTTTGGTTCAATACAATGATCCTGATTCATTTCTGTGGATGGCAATGTATGGATCAGCAGCAATAGCCTGTATCTTAGTAGAAAGGGATATGATAACTCACTGGACAATTACAATTTTTCCAGGTGTAGCAGGGCTTGTTTGGGTATTAACACTATTACCCGATGTAGTATCTAATGACTCATCGGTTGAAGATTTAGTTACTTGGAAAATGAATAGTCTTGGAGTTGAACAAGTTCGTGAGCTCGGAGGTTTAATAATTATTGTACTATGGATGTTGACTTTAACTGCTATAAACTATTGGAACAAAAATAAATTAAATAATAAAAAGGTTAAGCTATGAAAAATATATTTAGAAATTTTTCAATAATCGTAATTGTAACTCTGATTAGTTTCAGTTGTACATCTCAAAATCCTAATCAGTACGGTTCAATATCGGAAACCAATTTGGTAATAAAGGAAAGCAAAGAACTTGGAACAATCTCGGTTTATAGGGCTGATGGGAAATTGCCAATACTAACTCAAAATGCAAAAGCAGGTCATCGACCATATATACACCCAATTATTGCTCCCGATGGAAAGGGGCCAATTACCGAATATAGTCCAGGCCATCATAAGCATCAGACGGGATTATACTGGGGGCTAACTAGGATAAATGGGAATAATGATCTCATCCCAGATGACAGTCTTACATCCTGGTTTTATGGGAGAGAATTCAGATATTATAAAAAACCAGATGGATCCTGGGGTAAAGCTCCAAGACCGATAGAAAAACAGGAACTAATAGCGAAGGCTATGGGTAGGGACTATTTTCATAATTACGGTCCAGACTATTGGCAATTAGATTCAGCCGTAGTCGTTGATTCGATTGGTGAAAAGGTCTCTTGGCAAACTGTCTACAATATGCTTGATGAGAATGGGGAAACAATTATGGTAGAAACCCAGAAATGGTCAATGAGATTAATTGAAGGGGAATATATTTTAGACCTAGAGTGGCGGGGTAGTGCAATTACAGATATTACAATTAATGAATTTGATTATGGTGGAATGTTCCTCAGAATGCCCTGGAAAGAAGGTGTACGTGCAGAAGTTATTAATGCTTCAAGACATCGTGATTCGCAAGCAGAGGGGAAAAAATCAATGTGGCTCGATATTGGTATGCAGGTAGAAGGACGTGATGATTTAGCACACATAGCAATCTTTGATCATCCATTAAATACTGATGCTCCCACATCCTGGCGAGTAGATGGGCAATTTGGTGTTGGACCTGCAAGATCTATTGATGGGGATTGGAGTATAGAAAAAGGGACTACTGAGAGCATTAATTATCAGTTAAGAGTATTTACAGGGGAATTAAATGACTTAGAGCTCACAAACCAATGGGTAGAATGGGGTGGCAACCCTTACCCGTATGCAACTCAATTATGGCGTCAAGCTCAGGAAGAAGGTAGGAAGGAAAAGTTCCTTGAGCCAAACGAAGCAGTTGATGCAATGACCACAATTGAAGGCTTTAAAGTCAATGCATGGGCATCTGAGCCAATGATTACACAGCCCATGGCTTTTTGCTGGGATGATCGTGGACGTATGTGGATCGCAGAAAATAGAGACTATGAATCTCGTGGAGATGGTTTCTCAAATTCTGGAGATAGTAAAATTCTTATTCTTGAAGATTCAGATAATGATGGTCAAGCCGATAATATGAAGGTTTTTGCAGAGGGTATTGCCTTTCCTGCTGCAATAGCAGTTGGCTTTGACGGAGTCTATGTGGGTGCCCCGCCAAATCTATTATTTATCCCAGATAAGGATGGAGATGATAAAGGAGATATGGAAGACATTGAAATTCTACTCACAGGCTGGGGAATACGAGATCGTCATGAAACAATCAATAGTTTGCACTGGGGCCCAGATGGATGGCTCTATGGATGTGAAGGGTTTGCGACCCCATCGGTAGTGAGGAAACCAAATGGAAAAGGTAAATTGTATGGTCATAAAGATCCGTTTCCTGAAGATTTATTAGAAGCAGATGGAGTAGATATAAATGGGGGAGTTTTCAGATATCATCCAACAAAAAAAATATTTGAGGTTGTTGCACATGGATTTAGTAATCCTTGGGGTATAGACTATGACTCAAAGGGTCAGTTGTTTATAAGTGCCTGTGTGATTCCCCATCTTTTTCATGTAATTCCTGGCGGGATATATCATAGACAAGGAGGTCAACATTTCAATCCATATGTTTATGGAGATATCAGAACAATAGTAGATCACAGACATCGTTCAGCTCATGGTGGAGCACGGGTCTATCAATCGGATGCATTCCCTGAAGAGCACCATGGTAGAATTTTTATGGCAAATATTCATGAGCATGCTATTCTTTCAGATAATTTAGAAAAGAAAGGCTCAGGCTTTGTCGCTAGTCATGCAGATGATTTTATGTATGCTAATAATGCTCAGTTTGTTGGTTTTAGTATGGAAGTTGGTCCAGAAGGTGGGCTTTACGTGTTAGATTGGCATGATGGAAGTATATGTGGTAATGAGGTTATGCATAAAGAAACAGGTAGGGTATTTCGCATGCTTCCTGAGCAATCCTTAGCAGAAAATTGGAAAGGAAGATATAGTGATCTAAATAAAATGACTGACTTAGAGCTTGCTGAATTACAATTAAGTAAAAGCGATTGGCATTCACGGCGGGCTCGCATAATTCTTCAAGCAAGAGCCAGTAAGAGACAAATTGATCAAGATGCATTAAAAAAACTTCAAGATATTTTTAATAGGAATTCCAATGCAGACTATCGTCTTAGAGGAATGTGGTCCTTGCATATCACTGGTGGCTTCACGGAAGATGATCTGATTAAATCTTTGAAAGATAGAGACGAATATGTACGTGCTTGGGCAGTGCAAATGATAGCTGAAGATAAAAATCCATCTGACAAAGCACTTAATAAATTTTTAAGTATGGCTAAAAAAGATAGATCAGCTGTTGTAAGAATGTATATAGCAGCTGCATTTCAGCGGATTGATGAAGAGAAACGTTGGCCAATAGCAGAAGCTTTAATGGGGAATGAAAAGGACAATGATGACCATAATATACCAAAGTTCATTTGGTTTGCTTTTGAACCACTTGTTACTTCTGATCCTGTTCGTGCAATCGAGTTTGCTAAAAAAAGTAAGATTAATCTGGTTAGTGAGTACATAGCAAGGCGTCTTGTTGATGCCGATGAGTTAGATGTTTTAGCAAGTGGAATTCAATCTCGCTCTAGCGGAAGATTATCAATGATGAAGGGAATGCTTGATGGTATGGAAGGATTATCTGATTTAGAACCTCCGAAAAATTGGGATAAAGTATATGCGTCTCTTAAAGAAGATGATGGAGTAGCAAAAATGGCAACTGAAATTGCACAACAGTTTGGTGATATTGAAGCTACCATGCAATTAATTTCAATTTTAAATAATGAAGATGAGTCAATTAAAGCAAAAAATTCTGCCATCCGTAGTTTAGCAAATAAACAACATCCTATACTAATTGATTTAATACCTGAATTAATCGAAGTAAAGGGGCTAAGGAAAGAAGCTATTCGCGCAATGGCTGCTTACCACACAACATGGGACAGCGGTAATCTGGGTGGTTTAATGATGGAAAAATATAATGACTTTGATTCATCGGAAAAACTTGAAGTTGTTCAAGCAATGGCATCCCGCCAAATATATGCACGGTTTTTGAGTTGGGGACTACAAAAAGGATCTTTATCAAAGAAGGATATACCAGCATATACTGCTAGGCAACTTCGTCGGGTTCTTGGAAGTGGATTCCTTGAAGTATGGGGGCCACTGCAAAAGGAAACATCCGAGAATATGGCTTCGATGGAAAAATATAAAACTTTATTAACAAGTGAAAAAATAAGTACAGCCAACCCTGGGAAGGGACGATACATTTATGATGGTCTATGTGGTGCCTGCCATGTCATGTATGGAGAAGGTGGTATTCTTGGTCCTGAACTCACAGGTGCAGATAGAACTAATATTGACTATTTACTAAATAATGTTATGGATCCAAGTGGAATAATACAAGATGACTATAAAATGGTTATGATTACAACCAGAGATGGCCGTACTTATGCTGGTAATATTGCAAATGAAAATGATCGCTCCATAACATTAAGAGTGGTTGGCCAGGATGCTGTTGTAATAAGTAAATCAAGTATACAATCCATGGATAATTCTGAATTATCCATGATGCCAGAAGCAATGTTAGATGATATGTCTACTACGCAGATACTTGATTTATTTTCTTACCTAATGTCTCAAAGACAAGTTGAACCAATTGTACATTAATAGAAGTATTTTATCAAAAATAACCGTATCAATTTGGTCTATTTTTCATAAGGATGAGTTAAGGTAGGTTTTGCTAATCAATATTGATCCTATATTATCTCCTGAATTATTGAGCATTTTACGTTCAATGGGGCATGGGGATAATTTAGTTTTATGTGATACAAATTATCCGGCAGCCTCTACATCTAAAAAAGTTATTAGAATTGATGGGTTAGATATTCCAAGAGTGGCTAAGGCAATATTATCTATATTTCCATTAGATAGTTTTATCCCATCACCTGTCAGAAGGATGGAGATTGATGGTAAACCTGATGAAATTAATGAAGTTCATAAAGATTTAATTGAAGTTGTAAAAAGTATTTCAGGGCCAAGCTGGAAAGTTGGTTCGATTGAAAGGCAACAATTCTACAAAGAATCCTTAGATGCATTTGCCACAGTTGTAACAGGGGAATCAAGGCCATACGGATGTTTTATATTTACTAAAGGAGTTATAAAACCTGATGGATCCGTATGGATTGTTAATGAGGAATAATTATCTCCAGTGCTATCCCAAATACAAATAGACTATAATAATTTTGTATTTTTCTATATCTTATTAATATTTGTATCTGGTTCTGTTACACTTCCAGTATAAGAAATTACTCTACCTAATTGCACCTCCGTACCTAAAGCTTCCGTTCTTTTCTTACCAGATACTTCAACTTTTAAGATATGTTTCGTATCCGGTATATTGGTAATCCAAACTGCTGTACATTGTGATGAATCATTATATTCTTTTCTCGTATACATATCACGAGTTTGTAGTAATTCACCATCAATATAAGCATTAAGAATACCGCAGCATTCATGCAGGTTACCCTGCATGTAGATACATGAACCAGAAAATTCAACTTCAATAAAATCACCTGTTTTATTTGATACAAAAAAATCAGGAAAACGTTCATGCTTTTCCCAGCTTCCATTTAATTTAATTTCTGGAGAAAGTTCCGGGTGTACTGTAAATATATTTTTGAAGGATAGATTGTTGAATGAGACTTCAGGGTCGCCACTAAATACATATTGCTGTGTTTTTATACTGATTTGCTCATTATCAATTTTCCCACCATTATTTAAAATGTTTTTGATTGCTAAATCATAACTTAGATCACTAGCAGAGTTTATGGATAGGCTAGTGTAATAATAATCCCTATCCATATATGGAGTTAGCTCATTTTTTACATCGTTCGGAAGATCTTGATAACCAGTTATTACTCCCATAATACCTCCACAATTTGCAACATTGGAATCAGTATCTTGCCCACAACGAGTACAAATTTTTATTGATTCCAGATAGTCTCCCTTCCCATAGAGCAACCCTAATAAGATATAAGCTCCATTAAAATGTCCTTGGATATTAAATTTCCCGACAATTTTATCCTGAATAGTAGGTGGGTCGGACTTGGTCCAAGGACACAGGTCGTAGTTCCATTTATTTTCAAGTTTTTTCCACGTCAATTCCCAATCATCTGGGTTTTCATTATACCAAAAGAGTAAATCATTAATAATTGATGAATAATTACAGTTTTCAGGTATTGCAAGTTTAGCCTTTCGGATTATGCTAACTATATCATTTTCAATAAAGGAATAGGTATAGAGAGCAGCTAAAAAAGCACCAGCGTAATATCCATCTCCATAGTTCATAATATGTCCAACCTTGTCAGCGATATTTTGAGAAGTTTCAGCTAATCCTGGCGATACTATACCGATAAAATCACATTCTATTTGAAAATCTATATCATCAGCATGGGGATTATATTTTGGATGTCCTGACAATCCTGGTTTAATACCTTCAAGAAGATTTTGTCTAGCCTGACCATTCGCATGCCATAGCATAAATTTTGATTTGCGAAATATATTGGAAAAATCATCCTGACTTGCATCTAATCCTTTATCTCGCATTATTTCAAGAAATGCCATATTTGTATAAAGATCGTCTTCTTTATGTAGCCAAGTCTTGGGTGCTTCAGGCTGTATATCCAAGCTACCCTTGTATATAGCTCCTTGTGCGTGGAACTCCATTGGTTCACCCATCATTGCGCCATATGATTTCCCAGTCCAACCACCAAGAATTTTATCCTTTAGTTCTTCTTTTGTTATTTTAAAAATCATTTTACATCCAGAACTAAAATTGAATTATTAAATTTAAAATAGATCCCCTACTATATTGATAATTATTATTTTATCTAACTTTAAATCTTGCGATTGCATCATCTGCACGTGTATGATTAGCATCTATTGTTCGTCCTGCATTATGAGGTGTATGAACTACATTATTCCGTCCTAACAGAGGAGAATCAAGTGGCAATGGTTCGATATCAAATACATCTGCAGCCAGAGATAATTCATCATTTAAAACTCTATCGTAGAGAGTTTCAACTTCACAAACTCCAGCTCGAGTTACTAATACAAAAAGACTTCCTTTCGGGATTTTATTTATCATCTCAGTATTTACTATACCTTTTGTTGCTTCAAATAGTGGAACCATAGGTGCGAATATGTCAGCGTCTTTCACTAACTCTAATTTATCAAAACATCTTCTTGCTCCTGAAACAGCAAAAGTTGCATCTTTTGCCATCGGGTCCCACATTGTGACATCAGCACCTAGCATCGAGCAAAAAGATGCGTATCGCGCGCCAATATTACCTGCACCCAATATTCTTACTTTTTTACCGGATATCGTACCATTAGCAAATCTGGGGTTATCACCCATTTGAGCACATCGCTCACCTGGTTTACCCAAATCTGTTCCTGGAGCAGAGTAGTCCCATGTATCGTGGCCATGCATCATTTCGGTGTATGTTTGAGGAATACGTCTCAGAGAACAGATGGTTAAGCCGAGTGCGTACTCAGCGACCGATTGGCCCCATTGGACATCACCGTATGGTGGTTCACGTACATAGAGAAACTTCACACCTCTAGCTTCAGCTTCTTTAATCCCTGTTGATGGTACATCGTTCCAGCCATCATAAAAATAACATTCTTCAAGTGTCGAAAAAGGAGTAAGGTCTTCTGATTCAGCAGGAAACCCTAGAATTACCAGGCGTGTTACAGTAGCAGGGTCTGATACTAATTCGGTTATTCTAGCTTTAGGGTCTTCACTTCGATAAAGTTCAGTATCTCCTTCTTCTTTCCATCTTTGATGCCAATAATCAGCAGTAAAAGACCAAGCACGTTCATAACGCTCATGTACACAGATTATAGATCTCATTATGTTTTCTCCTTAACAAATGCATCCCACATTTCATTCATTTTATTAATTTCTAATTCTCCAGTATAAACTATTAATTGATGGTTTATAATTTCACTATCACCATTCTTTATAGACCAATCGTTATTTATAGCTTGGGAAGGGCCAACTCCAAATTGGCCATCAACACGCCAGGGTGTTGGATAGCCTGAGTTCCCATTATGATCAAAAATTGCAATGTGTGCGAGGTCATCCCGCCCTTCAATCTGTAAACCTATATCCAGCCATTTTGCCCTCTGGCCTTCTGCTTCCAAATCACGATGTTTTAAAGCATTAATAACTTCTGCACGTACACCTTCTTTCCAGGGCATTCTTAGAAACATTCCACCATAATCAAACTTATTAATGGTAATATCAGTCTTTGCATGACCCATCCACTCTAGATCTAATATGTAATTTCCATCAACAATTTTCATTATCCATTTTTGTGTTTCAATCATTATTGTTTTGCCATCTCCATCAAGCATATTATAAACAGTTTTCCATGATACTTCTTTACCATGAGGATGTAAAACTGTTGCAGATTCTAACTGCCAATACTCCGGACCATAATTATGAAAATAATCCCTACCTACTGCTTTGGCAATTTCTTTCTTTTTTTCTGGAGATCTTTCAGTTTTATCCCACGTCCCATCTGACTTTTGAAATTGTTTATAATCCCTACTGTAAAACCAGTCTAATAACTTATCTTCAGGAATTAAATTATTATTTCCATTGATTCGGGTGAAACCCCAATATAATCCCGTCTGATGCTTATGGTGTCCTGGGCTATACTCAGTAATTGAACCATTTCCATCTGGAGCAATGATTGGATGTAGATATGGTCTATGGCCTGAATTTGCATTTTGGGTTAGTATTGGAAATTCCACACCATCCCGATAAACTGAGATTGTGCCAAGTTTTTCATTTTTTTCAATATTTAATATTATGTTATCTGTCATTTCAATTGATTTTATTTCTTGTATTGTTGAACTATGTATTATATCCAATAAAGAGATTAATTAAAAAGTCTAATTATTGCGTATTGTAGATTATTGATATCGTAATTTTTAATCTTATTTTTTTAATTTGTACTCTTATAAATATTAAAAACACAACTTAAATTAATTATAAGAATAATTGATTGTGGTAGTGTGAAAGTACATTAAAGAAAAATAATCAAACAAGTGTAATCTATTAAAATATTTGCAAAAAAAGACTCCTAGATTGAATAAAATTAAAAAAGATCTAGTTTTTACTAAGGTTTTTCACCCTTTTTATTTTTTATATAAAAATTTAATTATCACTATTTCCTACAAACTATAATAAATAATTATGAACCAATTAATAACTTTTAAAAATAGAAAAAACTTATCTTTTCTTTTTTCGTTTATTATTCTGCTAGTGGTTGGATCATGTACTATAGAATTGGATCGAAATAATATAAATATTTTTACGGATATGACTGAAAGATTAGCTGTGGAATTTAATCATGATCCTGGGAATACAGGTGAATATCATATGTCTGAAAGCATTGGTTCCGGTGTCGCGATTTTTGATATTAATAATGACGGTTTAATGGATATTTATTTTTTAAATGGGCCAGGATTAGAGAATAATAATAACATCCAACCAACAAATGAATTATATGTTCAGAATGATAAAAACCTATTTGAAAATAAAACAAATTACTCCGGCTTAGGGAGTACTCGTTTCAGCATGGGTACTGCTGTTGGGGATATTAATAATGACGGCTATCAAGATATTTACTGTTCGAATCTAGGCTCAGATCAATTGTTTTTAAACAATGGTGATGGAACATTCTCAGATATTTCTAAAACTGCTGGAATAAATAATTCGGAGTGGGGTAGTTCTGTTATTTTTTTGGATTATAATAATGATAAATATTTGGATATCTTTATTACAAATTATTTAGTTTATGATAGTTCACAGTTTTGCACGGATAGAGCTGGTCGGCAAGATTATTGCGGTCCTAAGTCTTATGAAGGAATACCTGATGTGTTATACAAGAATAATGGTGATAATACATTCACTAATATCTCCAATTATTCCAATATAGGCAAGATTAGTGGGAAGGGGCTTGGAGTAGTTGCTAATGATTTTAATTCTGACGGATTGCCGGATATATATGTTGCAAATGATGGTGAAGCTAATTATCTGTGGATAAATCAAGGTAATGGTACATTTATAAATAATGCAGTGCCTATGGGTGCTGCATTCAATATGTTTGGTTTACCGGAAGCTGGTATGGGAATAGCTATTGGTGATGTGAATGGTGACGCTAACATGGATTTATTTGTGACACATTTACGTGGTGAAACAAATACTCTCTATATCAAAACAGAATGGGGTTTCCAAGATATGACGGACCAATACAAATTGAACCGGGATAATATCTCCTTTACAGGATTTGGTACAGGTTTTATTGATTATGATAATGATGCTGATTTAGATCTAATTATAGCAAATGGAGGTGTAACAAGAGGGCATTTACATCAAAATTATTCTAACCCCATATTTTGGGATTTCTATGCTGAACCTAATTTACTTTATGCTTATGACCAAGAAACTCATTTCGTAACTAATAAGTTAAATTGTGGCGATTTTTGCAAAGAAATAAACAATAGCAAAGGATTGGCCATCGGTGATATTAATAATGATGGAAAGGTAGACGTTGTGATTAATAATGCAGGTGGTCCTGGTAAAATCTATATTAATACTACTCCATCGAGCAATAATTGGCTTCTTGTAGAAACGTTCAATACTGATATTAACAGACGGGATATTGGTGCTGAGATCACAGTATATACGATTTCACATAAGATAAAAAAATTAGTGGCATTTGGGTCAAGTTTTCTTAGCTCAAATGATACAAGAATTCATTTTGGTTTAGGCACTGATTCAAGGGTAGAAAATATAATGGTGAAATGGTCTGATGGTTTGGAGGAAGATTTTGGAGAATTTGATGTAAACCAGTACTTAAGATTAGAAAAATTATCAGGATCAAAGCGGGAATAATAAAATGGAAACAAAACATGTATCTAGATTTTCCCCAATAAACCTTATTATTATTTCATTATTTTATTTTAAATGTAACATTAATCATGAGCCATTAATTATTCCTGAAAATAATCAACTGGATAAGGTAGAAGTACAAGTCCGAGAAACAATTAAAAAAATGGCAGATTTAATACTGAAAAATCCAAACGATGTACAGCGTTGGGCAAATTATGCAATGACCTTGGACGTCCATGATTTTACCCTGGAAGCAATAATAGCATATCAGAAAGCCGAAAGCTTAGATGAAAATAATTTCCGATGGCCATTTTTTCAAGCAATTGCATTACAAAGTTTAGGAGATGAAAAAAACTTAGAACTATACAGAAAGAGTATCAGGATTAATGATGGATATACGCCAATCTACAATTTATATGGCAAGGCACTATATGAATATGGATATATTGATTCTTCAACAGTGTATTTTCTAAAGGCAATTCAGAAGTTTCCGTGTTCTCCAACTGCTTTAAATCATTTAGCTAAAACTTATTTAATTGAAAACCAATTGGAATTAGCAGATTCGATTCTAATAAAAATGAAAGAATGTGGGAGAGCCGGGAAAACATATTATACTTTATTATCTGATTTGTCACGAAAAAAAGGTAATGCGACACTATCTATGGATCTGGCTACAAAAGCAAACAACATGCTTGCACCTAAAAATATAATGTATAATCCAATTTATGATCAGGTCACTGATATGGGTGTAAGCTCTGCTTGGTACCGTTACAGAGCACAAAAGTATTTTAATAATCAGGTATATGAAAAGGCTATCAAAGAATACACTGAACTAATAAAAATAAAGTCACTTCCCATTGATCATTTTAACCTTGGGCTCGCATATAATAAAATTGGACAATTAAAAATGGCTGAGAATCATTATAAAGTCTGCTTGAATATTAATCCTAATTATGCCGATGCTTTAAAAAAATTAGCACAAATTTTTAAAGACAAGGGTGATTTAAAAAAATATTATTTTTATCTTAATGAGTATGGTAAGGTAATAACTGAAGCAGTTAATTAATATTTTTCTATTATTTTGAATGCTAATTAAAAAACAAATATTAAAAAATCTCGTAAATAATTATCTGAAAATTGAATACAATTCAATTAGGGTATCATCTAGAATTTTCAATTTTTTGATTATTGTAATTTTCTCCAACATGGTTCTAAACATTAATTGTAGTGGGAAAAATTTATGGCAGGATGCTATCGATAATTTTGATGATTTATATGAATTGGGAAAATTTATTGAATCAAAGAAAGCGGCTGAATATGCACTAGATCTAGCGAACGAAACTAAGTTAAATACTAATTTCAGATTGGTAGAGTCTTATATAAACCTAGGAATGGCTGATATAGCTCTTCTTAATCTTAAATCAGCAAAAAAAAGTTTAAACATGGCCTTAGAAATCCTAGATAAAAGTAAAAAGAGAAACCATAGCTTACATGCAAGTTATAATATACATATTGGACATATATATTCCTTAGAAGGAGATATACCAAATTCCATGGAATATTTAAATATTGCTCGCCAATATTTTTTGGATAATAATGAACTTCAATCTGAAAATTATGTAAAACTGATTGAGATTATCGCTCAGAATCATTTCGCAGTAGGGGATTTTAAAGGTTCAGAAAAACTCTATCGTGAGAGTTTAAACCTAAGAGAGAAGTTTATACTTGATAAACAAAATAGTTTAGCACAATGTTCAAATAATTTAGCAGCATTACTAAGGATAAAGGGGGAGCTAAAAGAAAGTGAGTTTTATATTAAGTATGCTTTAGAAATATGGGATAGGATTTTTAGTGGGAACCATGAGAAAATAGGTATAGGTCTAAATAATCTTGGGGTAATTTATAAAGACCAGGGAAGATACGAAGAAGCTGAAGCCACTCTTTCTAAAGCATTACTTATTAATGAAAAATGTCTAGGAGAGAATCATTTTGACCTCGCGCCAGATTATAATAATATGGCACAATTAATGCACTCTAAGGGGAATTATAAAGCAGCAGAAGAATATTATCAAAAAGCGATCAATATTTTGGTTCAGAATGAAGAGGGATATAGATTCGAAATCGGTCAAATTTTTGCAAATAAAGGAGAGCTACATTTTACAACAGGAGATTACACAATAGCTTTGGAATGCTTTTCAAATGCTATCGATCAAATCTCATTTTCAAGTATGGAACAAAAATTAGCTATCTTAAAAAGTTTATCTAAGAGACAAGAACAAATTGAAGAACTAATTAATTATGATTTGAATATGGAATAGTATTTTTTTCTATTATAAAAAATTGATTCCTGACTTTTCTATTAAATATAAATAAACTTAATTTATATATGTAATGTTATAACTCTGGCAATAAAGCTGCCCCAAATACGCCTGCAGAGTCACCTAATTGATTTTGTAAAATTGGTGTATCCGATAAATCGCTGAAAATATTATTTTTCACTATTTTTCTACCCTCATCATAGAGAAAAGGTATATTCGAAACACCGCCACCGAGTACAATTGCATCGGGATCCAAAATATTTATTACGGTTGCTAAGGCACGGCCGAAATTTTCAAGAAACTCTTTTTTCCATTTTTGATAGATATCACCAGGCTCATGATTGAATCTTGAAACTATCTGTTCTAAAGATAGTTTATCACCACCTAATTCTACCCACCGTTTTTCTAGTCCAATACCGCTAATGTATTTTTCTACACATCCCTTTCGGCCACAGTAACAATCATATCCATTCGGAACCAAGGTTATGTGGCCCCACTCACCAGCTATAAATAACCTTCCTTGGTGAATCTTTTTTTTCAAAAGAATCCCACCACCTACACCCGTGCCCATAATAACACCAAATACATTATTATAGCCTTTTGCTGATCCTAAAACTGATTCCGCTAATGTAAAGCAATTGGCATCATTTTCCATCAATATCTTACAGCCCAATAAGGATTCAAGATCATCTTTGAGTGGCCGACCATTTAGGCATAAAGTATTACTGTTTTTAAGAATATTTTTATTTGGCTCAATTGCCCCAGGTGTACAGATACCAATACTGGTAGGCTGGACTGATTTATTTTTAATATTTAAGACTAGGTTAGCTATGGTGTCAAGGATTGAATCGTATCCTTTTTCTTGGTTTGTTGGGACACGCATTCTTTCTAAAGTTTGATTTTTCTTATCTAATAGGATGCCTTCAATTTTAGTTCCACCAAGGTCAATGCCTATTTTATTCATTAAATAATCCCAAAGATTTCCCCATTTATACTATCAAAAAGGATTCAATACTTTTGGTGTAAAGTTAATGTATTCTGGTGTAGGGATTTCCCTTCTACAACATAAATAGTTTGCCTAGCGGGAATATCTGAATATGTCTGTTTTATACCACTGGGCCAAACTATCCTTATCTGGTTAATTATATCTGCTTTATTAAGGCCAAAATAAAGTTCCTTCGCATTACTAGAAAAATATCCCTGACCTGATGTAAGAGTTTGTTTTTGTATTCCATTATTGGTTTGGATAATAACCACGGCACCAAATCCGTCTCGGTTTGATTTTATCCCTTCCAAACGAACTTTTATCCAATTATTATCTGTTTCGCTCTCATTATGAAACAGTATACCTCTCCCTTGATTGTCATCGTATATAATATTACCGCTTCCATCTTCCACTTGCTGACCATTAACAGTGATATATATGTCAACTTTACCATCATTATCATAATCAGCAAATAATGCACTACGATGAATCCGTTTTCCTGTGGAAAGAATACCGGATGACTCAGATATATCTGCAAAATACCCACTTCCATCATTTTCAAATAACAAATTTTCCTGGCGATTATCACCGCTAACAGAATTTAAATGACCATTTGCAAAGAAAAGGTCAAGATCTCCATCATTATCTAAATCAAACAAACCAGGTCCCCAACTAATGTTTGGCCAAGAAAGTTTGTGCACCATAGGAGAATCAAAATCATGTACGAAAATAGCGTTTCGTAGGTTACCATCATTCTTGCTATTATTATCAATAAGAAATGCTAAGATGTTTACTTCTGCTGCATAATTGGTATAAACCAGATCTGTTAATCCATCTCTGTTCATGTCCCCCAAAGCAATACCCATACTTCCATCTGTCGTGCTGAGCCCGCTTGGCCCTGAAAATGACTTGAAAGTACCATCACCACGATTTAGATAAAAGCCATTAGCATCTGTATCATTAGCTACAAATAAATCAGGAAAACCGTCTTCATTAAAATCATAAAAAATAGCCTGCATGGATTTTCTAGATGCATCACTTAATACACTAATGGTTGATGTTATATCTGAGAAAGTGCCATCACCATTGTTTTTATAGAGTGTATTCGGTAAACCGCCGAAATCCATTGGAAATCGTAAGTTAGTATATTTTGGCCTTCTAGAAAAATCCACATAGCCTGATACATATAAGTCCAGGTGTCCATCTAGGTTATAATCTCCCCATGTTGAACCGCCATACCACCAGTCTTTTATACCTTGTGGAAAAGCAACAGTACTTACATCAGTAAAGGTCTTATCACCATTATTTTTTAGTAATTTAAAGTTTCCATAATTAGTTATAAAAAGATCGGGGTATCCATCATTATTGTAATCTGCAGTAGATACAGCCATGCCTTCGCCATCATCTTCAGCACCCGAGTTAAAAATCCGAAGAAAGCTTCCATCCCCCTGATTTTCATACAGTGCATTGGTTATACTTTCGCTACCCTGGCAATTTACAAGGTAAAGATCCCAGTCACCATCTAGATCATAATCTAGCCATGCACCGCCAGAACCATTCATTTTGATTAAATGCATATTGGCAAATTCATCCATGGATAACAGCCGGCCATTTGATTTCCAGAATTCACCTTCTTCTTTGAACACAAGATCTAAGCCCTCATTTGTGGCTGCACCTACAACAGATGGTCCGATTTCACACCATCTTGGACGTGGAGCAAAGTGTATAAAATCTATTCCTGAGTTTACTGTTTTGTCATTGAGTAAAATAAAAGTCGATGGCCTACTTTTAACAAAACTACAAAATGCTAACAAAACTAATAAATATGTCAGGTGTTTTCTAGCAATAGGAATTATTTTACTTTTATCCATAGAGAAATCTTTGTACTTGTATTAATAAATAATTTATAAATGGTAATGAAAATTATACTAATCGATTCAAGAAAAATATTATTTTTCGTTACTAAATTTTGTGATAATCATCAAAGTGCCTTATTAATATTTTAATTCTACAATGAAATCAGTAGTATAAACGATTTTTTGTTTTAGTGCCCTTATTTACAAGGTTTATATTAACCCTATAGTTATTTTTATGTAGAATTGCATTAATTTTAGAAAGTTCTTAAGTGTGATAATTTAAAAGAATAATGATAAGGTTTTTTTATATATAATAAATAATGGTTAATGAATTAAAATATCTATTTTTAACTAGGGAGAATCTGACATGTTATAGAATTTTATTTTTTATAATATTATTGTTCATGACAGGTTGTGAGTATAAGAGTCAGGCGGATCAGAAAAAATATATGGAGATCGTTTCCTATCGTAACCTAGGTTTGGCATATTTAGAAGAAGAAAGATATTCTGAAGCTGTCAATGAATTTAATCTGATGGTTGAGATTGCGCCAAAAGAGCCTTTGGGTTATGCGAACCTTGGATTGGCCTATATGCGCATGAGTGGGAAACTTGATCAATCTGAAGAATGGATCCAAAAAGCTTTAGAATTAGCGCCGGCTGATCCTTATATCCGTTTGCTTCTTGCGAAGGTATATGAATTAACCAATAGACAATCTCTGGCAATAGATATACTTGAGAATACTCTTAATAAACATCCTGATCATATTCAAACACTGTATCAGCTTGCTTTATACTACACGAAGATCAAAAATATAGAGTCCCGTCAAAAAGCAGTAGAATGTCTTTCTACGGTCGTTAGTGCTTTACCTGCGAATGTTGCTGCAAGCCTACGGCTGATTGAATTATTATTACGTCTGGATGAGCCATATGATGCGCTAGAACAAATGGAACTAATTCAACAATCACTGCCAAGGCTCCCAGAAGGTTCTATCATTGTATTCCAAGAAAGCATGGAACTAATGCGGAATCAAAATACCCAACAAGCTTATACTTCGATTATTATGCTGCATAACACGATGAAGCCTACATCCATATATCAGGCTTCAATCAAAGAGCTAAGAGGCACAAGTGGCCCTGTGGCGGGAGCACCTGTTTATCGTTTCCTAAATACAAGGTTACCTATGACAAATAAAACAGTCCAAATACCAGGCACACTGATTTTTAAAGATGTTACAAAATCAAGTGGATTTCATTTTTCCCCAATAGAAAAATCTCGTGATTTAGATGATAAATCTAGATCATTAATAATGGCCCTTGGTGATTACGATTCAGATGGTGATCATGATTTGTTTGTTTCTAAATGGTCCAAAGAAGAAAGTACAAGTAGGCAATATTTATTCACCAATGATCAGGGAATTTTTTTCGATAAGGCAAGTTTAGCGGGTATAGAACATACATCAAGAGATCTATCTGCATTATTTGCAGATTATGACAACGATGGCTACCTAGATTTATTTGTGAATAATATTCATGAAAACAGGTTATATCAGAATTCTGGTAAAGGAACTTTTCTTTTGGCAAAAAATACTGGTATAGGGACTGGAGAAAATAATAGAGATGCGGTTTTTATTGATTTGGATTTGGAGGGAGATCTAGATTTATTTCTTCTGACTGAATCAAAGAACAGACTTTATCGGAACAATTCGGATGGCACTTTTATTGAAATGACTGATGAAGCCGGTATTGGAGAATCTAAACTTAAAAGTAGTAATGTTGTATATGGTGATTTTGACGATGATGGTGATGTTGATTTATTTGTATTAAACCAAAATGGTAGCAATATTTATTATGATAATTTGCGTCAAGGCTATTTCAGAGATAATACGCAAAATACGGGACTGGTTAACAATATTAACCCTGGTGCTATTGCAACGGGAGATTATAATAATGACGGGTCCATAGATATTTTTATAGCTGATGAGGATGGGAATGATCATTCTCTATATTTTAATAAAGGCAATGGAACATTTGAATTAGATCTTTCATGGAAAAATACAATAAAAGCTGTTAAAAAAATTCTTGGGCATGACGCAATATTCATAGATATTGATAATGATGGATTTTTAGATTTGCTGATCGCCGGGAGAACAAATGATTTATTGGAAAAAGAAACAGGCCTACGTTTATTATATAACGATGGTTCTGGTTCGTTTTTAGACGCATCATCTTTACTTCCAGATAATTTAGGCTCGGTAGTTCAAGTGGATGTTGCTGATTATGATAATGATGGTGATTTAGATATTTTTCTGGTTACCAGTCGAGGCCAAATTCAATTGCTGCGCAATGATGGTGGTAACATAAATAATTATTTAAATATTCGTTTGGCGGGTTTGCGGACAGGTAGCAGTAAAAATAATTATTATGGAATTGGTGCCAAAGTGGAAGTTCGGGCTGGAGATTTATACCAAGTTAGATATATGGATCAGCCTATAGCACATTTTGGTTTGGGTGACCAACCTGGTGCTGATGTTGTACGTGTTTTATGGAGTAATGGTGTACCACAGAATCGTTTCAAGCCAGAGCGCAACCAGACCATCGTTGAAACCCAATTTTTAAAAGGATCATGTCCCTATTTATTTGCTTGGAATGGCTCTAAATTTGATTTTGTTACTGATGTACTTTGGCCTAGCGCACTTGGCATGCCATTAGGAATCATGGCAGGTGAAACTCTTTACGCATTCCCTAATTCAACTGATGAATATATTCGAGTACCTGGGAGTTACATTCAAGAAAAAGAAGGTTCATATCTGCTGAAATTCACTACAGAATTATGGGAAACACCATACCTGGATAAAATAAATTTATTAGTTGTAGACCATCCGGAAAGTGTAGAAGTATTCATTGATGAAACCTTTGTGCCACCTCCGTTCCCACCTTTTAGAATTTATAATGTGAAAAATAAACGGATGCCCATTGCTGCAAAGGATGGGGAAGAGAATAATGTATTGGACAAAATAATTCACCAAGATAAAGAATATATATCCAATCTTTTGCCAGACACATACCAGGGGTTGACCAAGCCCTACGATCTTATATTATCTTTTGGTGACCTAAGTGATACCGACTCACTTTATTTATTTTTGCAGGGATGGTTGTTCCCAACGGATGCTAGTATAAATGTTAATATCTCACAAACAAATAAGTATCAGTCAGTCTTCCCATCTCTTCAGGTTATTGATGATGATGGTAACTGGGTCACAGTTGTAGAGAATATGGGTTTCCCAAAAGGGAAAAATAAAACCATGGTGGTAGACTTGACGAATAAATTTAAATCAGATGACTATCGCCTGCGCATCCGTACCAATATGCAGATTTATTGGGACCACATATTTATTTCGAATAGTGACTCAGAAGATGCATTAAAAGTTGTATCTCTAAAACCAATTTCAGCAGACCTGCATTATAGAGGGTTTTCTGAAATATACCGTAAGAATTCTAGCAGTCCTCACATACCAGATTATTATTCTGTAACTACAGGGCAGAAGTGGCGTGATCTTATTGGGACTTATACTAAATATGGTGATGTACTACCCCTTTTAATTGAATCAGATAATAAATATGTGATTATGAATGCAGGTGATGAAATATCACTTAAGTTTGATGCATCCGAATTACCTAAGCTAAAACCTGGCTGGAGTCGGGATTTTATATTTTATAATGATGGCTGGCTTAAAGATGGCGATCTAAATACAGCCCGTGGCCAAACAGTGGCTCCTCTGCCGTTTCATGGTATGGTATCTTACCCAGAAGGAGCTGAAAACGGTAGTTACCCTAAAGATGAAAACCTTATAAAATATAGGAAAGAGTATAATACAAGGAAAGTTACAACTGAATCTTTCAAAAATACCATTCGCCTATCAACTGATCAATAGGCTTGCCATAAAAACTTATTTGGATAACAGAAATAATTGAAGAGAAGGGTTTATAAATTATAGACCGAGTTTATCGCGGATTTCTAATGCAATTTCGAATACCGCTTTTGCTTCTACGCTATCAACTTTCACTGAACTGTTCTTAAACAAAATACTGGGTATAATTATACCTTTACGAATCTTTTTTAAATTATTATAAAAGGATTTATGGTCCCATGATGTTTCCCCTGCTTCCAAAATTGCTTCTTTTTGTCGCCAAGGGTTAGACCAGATACTTCTGCCAGGTTCAGTTGGGTATCCATATTCAAAAAACCGCACATAAGGCTCAAAAATCATTTTTTGAACGGTTGATTCATCCCCAGTTTCCATAATAGTAGCAAAGGGATAAAGTCCAATCAATGGTTCTGATATGCCTTCACCTGAAATCACAACTTCTCGTGGAAGTGCGTTTCGAAGTTCTTGAAAAAGTGCAATTAATCCTCGAATATGATTATGGCGACTATCATTAATAATGGTTGTTGCCTGATCTAAATGAACATTATCTATACCGTATTTATTTACTACCTTGAGTATTTTACTTATAAGATAATCACGCCAGGGCTTGTGATCTGGTGAAATATAAGCAAATATTTTTTCATCTACTTCATCACCATCCCAATCATATTCCCAGTCTACTCTCCTATCTTGAACATCTCTCACTTGATGATCTAAAAAATGCTTTATCTTATCAAAGTCAGGGTTTTGATAGCTAAGACCCATGACATTCATGTGTAAATCTAAATGGTAGCCAAATGCATGCGCCTTATTTACTAGTTTTGTTAATCCTTTTTCTCCACCTAAAAGGGGATCGGGACTCAAAGATGGCCAGGTAAAGTCCCACTGACCATCCCACCCAACTATGTGAATATGTGTAAGGTTTGGATCAAAAAACTTTGCTGTTTCCTCTAATTTTTCTTCAATAGTGGAAAAAGTATTTAATATAGCCCCATCTGTCGCGTGACAGTGGAAATTAAGGTTTAAACAAATTTTTTTCACCCAATTAGGAATATCATTTCTTTTATCAAATGCCACAAGTTTGTAGGCATTTTTCATCCAGGTGCCGTGTCTTTTTAAAGCATCAGTTATGCTATCGGTATTTTCAAGAAAATATTTAGGAGTTGAAAAACACTTATCCTTTTCTGATGCATTTGCTTCAGTATAGGTAGTTAGGTTTATTTTTTCCCCGTTTCTAAAAAACCAATACCGCTTGAACTTAGGAGGATAATCCTCACTTCGAATTAATATGGTTTTATCCTTAGAATTAATTACCATGAACTGTGCCAAGGCTGTTGGTAGCCATGAACCTTGATCAATACTGCTAGTAGGTAATACCCTGCTTGGATAAACACCTGCTGGAAAGGCTGATGCATATGCACATCCATCATCGATATGAATATTTTGGCCAAAAGGATTAATCAAACTTTTAAATGGAATATTTGTTATTTCTACCTTAATCCCTTTTATTAAATATGGAGATCTAGCGCTAACAACCCAGCTTATATCCTTATTATTTTTGCCCAATCTTATTTTAATTGCAATATTCCCTTTATCACTTTGGGTTCCATCTCCAAATGATAAACTTTTCGAAACAGCATCAATTCCATTCGCTTGTTTTTTTATATCAAAGCTGTGCGCATCATACAATCTATCTTCTGCAAGAACATGAATAAAGAATTGATGATCCTGGAATTTAATGAAGGGTCTTTGATACTTATTTATCTCATTAGATAGAGTCATAAAATATTAGTCACTGTTATATTCAAATGCGCCAATATCAGGGTTAGGCCCTGTTGGTACATTATTATTTTCAAAGTCTAAATTATATCCTAAATCCATGCCCGCATCAATTGCAGGGCTAGTAGTATTAAGTCTGAAGTTTAGATTAGCTATATCAATAAAATCTGGATCACTAATTATATCACCTTCACCTAGTGGTAAGCCACACGGATCCAATTGAGTTTTATCAATGCTCCAATACAAATTGTTACTGAAAATTTGCTCATCATATAATTCAGCTCCATAAACGTTGGTTCCGGTAAAAACTTGTAAATTATTTGCTACAACAAAAATATTATTACGTATAATATTGTTTTTATCAAAGAAACTGAAGACTACTCTAACACGGCTATTTTGTGGACGAGTACATATTACCGTATTATTTTCTACAATACAGTCTCTGCCAGACCAGAAAAAAATAAATTGTTGGTAGTCATCACTGACATTATAAGCTACTCGTACATTTCGGGTAATTACGGATAAATCTTCCCAACCAATAATTTCAAGGAATCCTTGATTCCCGATTGACCAGTTATGGTGAATATAGATATCCTCTTTATGGTAGTCACCATTATCAATTTCAATTGCACCACCGTCTGCACCATATGCGCCGCCTGAGTTAGTATAATTGGTGATTCGATTATAAGAGATTTCATGATTCGATTTTGCGACCATTATACCAACAGGACCCCAGTTTGGTTCTGATAGAAAACGATTACAGTCATGTATATAGTTATTTGTTATAAGATTATATTGTCCATAGCTTTGGATCCCTACTGGGCAATCAAACATTTCACAATTTTTAACTATATTATTATCTGCACCCAAAGTTAAATAAATAGCACCAATGCTTCTGGCACTTACGGTATCTTCTTTAGATACTGATACCCCATTATGAAAATAGAGCCCATCTATTATAATATAGTCACCCTTTATTTGAATCATATTACCATTTAAAAAATTTATATCTGGATTAGTGAATTTGGGAGGGTGCCCATCCCCATAATATGTTAATACTATTGGTTTATCCTTAGTCCCAGAATCAGAGATAAGTAATCCGCCGCTAAAATTAGAATTTTTTGAAAAGAAAATCGTATCACCTGCGTTAAATGTGTGTCGATTAACTCGCTCAAGTGTTTTCCAGGGCTTTCTAAAAGTTCCTGGATTTATATCATCACCATCTGAAGATACAAAAATATTTTTTGATTTTAGTACTGGGTTAGTTTTGTTAGAACAATTATTAATGTAAAAAAAGATAGCTGAAGCTAATAGGATGGATGTAGAAGTGATTTTTTTATTTTTAATCAAATTACTTGAACGGGCTTGGGTAAAATAATCATATATATTTGATTAAGCTCTTAAGAATACGAATTAAGGTTATTCAATCTGCCTTGCTTAAAAATGCTTCTATTTCTGATTTTTTTGGGGCAGATGCTTGCGCTCCCAATTTTGTTACTGATATTGCGGCTGCGGCGTTGGCAAATTTTATGGCTTCTCTGATATCTTCATATTCAGACATCGCCCTTGCGAGAGCGCCATTAAATATATCACCAGCACCAGTAGTATCAATGGGATCTACTTTATATGTTGGGATTAGAAGACAATAATCGCTATTAGAAAGAAAAGCGCCCCTGCTTCCTAGGGTAATTATTATTGTACCTACACCTTGTTTATGTAGCTTTTCACATGCCGATCTTATATTGGTTTCATTGGTCAAAGCTATTCCTGTAAGCTTTTCTGCTTCCGTTTCATTTGGTGTGATTATATCGACATTACCCATTAGATTATCACTTAGTGAAGCTGCTGGTGCTGGATCCAGGATAAAGGTAATCCCACGTTCTTGAGCTAACTGAGCAGCATGCTCCACAGTATCAATTGGGATTTCTAATTGGGTTAGTATGATTTTGGTGTTGGATAATGTGCCTAATGATTCATCTATGTTTTTTGGCGATAATTCAAAGTTTGACCCTGGAGCAATACTGATACTATTCTCACCATCGGCGTCAACGTACACTAAAGCCATGCCTGAAGGTGCATCACTTTCCCTGTAAATAGAAGATGTATCTATATTATCTTTATCAAGCTTTTCAATTGCAAGGTTACCAAAAACATCTTTCCCGATACAGCCTATAAAACTGACATCACCACCTGAGCGTGCCGCCGCTACGGCTTGGTTTGCACCTTTTCCGCCAGGAGTCACGGAAAATTTTTTACCAATTATGGTTTCCCCAGGGCCCGGAGTCTTATCGACCTGCATAATGAGATCAGTGTTAGAACTTCCAATGATAGTAATTTTTCCCATAATAAAAATTACAATGTTAATATATGTTTGGTACTAAGCGTGGTTTTAGGCCGAGTAACTGATTCACGCTTAATAATTTCAGTGGGCATAGAAACTATATTGGGCTTGTCATCAACAAAATCTGATCTTTCATCTTTATTATTGATTGCTGTCATTAGTAGTTTGAAGGCTATTTGTCCTATTTCATTCGTCTGCTGTGCTACCGTAGTGATAGGAGTCGCTAGATATTCTAATAGGGGTTGATCATTATCAAAAGCAATCATAGATATATCATTTGGAAAACTCATATTATTTTCCCTCATGGCTTTAACTGCACCAAGGGCGATCAGATTGCTAAAAGCAAATATGGCTGTGGGTCTTGGTTTGAGACTTTGTAAAATTTACATACTTACATATCCGTTCTGAGCTCCAAAATCATCACCAACGATATATGATGAGTCAACTTTAAGTTGATGTTTTTTCATCGCACTAATATAGCCTTTTAGACGTTCATTATTCACTGATGTATTCCTTCGCCCCTGTATACATGCAATATACCTATGGTTGTTATCAATCAAATGCTTGGTGGCATTGAAAGCACCCTGGTAATTATTTGAAATGACTTGTGGACAATTTAAATCGGAGAAATGCCGATCTGCAATTACCAGTGGTATTCCTGATTCAATAATTCGTTTTAAATATTTTGAATCCTGTCCCATTGGCAGCACAATCAGTCCATCAACATTCCTACTCATGAGTGTTCTTATGGATTCGATTTCTAAACTCTGATCATGTTGAGAATCAGACAGGATGATAGAAAAATTTAAGCTACGGGCAGCACTTTCGACTGCACTTGCAATGCCAGAAAAAAAAGGATTTGTTATATTTGGTAGAATAAGTCCAATCGTGTTAGACTTTCTCATCCTGAGCCCTCTGGCTGTCTGATTTGGGATATACCCTAATTCAGTTGCGGTTTGTAGAACAAGTTCGCTGGTCGGAGTGCTTATACGATAGGCTTTCGCTTTCCCATTCAACACTCTAGATATAGTGGTTGGAGATACTCCAGTTACTTTCGCTATATCTTTTAGACTTGGATTCTTCATTGTAGAATAGGATAGAATATAAAATCAGTATCCTAGTGAAAATTTTCAATTATGATGAACCTTATTCTAGCGACCTTTCAAATTATTTACAATCTAAATTGCGCAATTGCGCAATAGTACAATAAGATTTGTATATATTTTGCTACATTATCAGAATTATTTTGATCCACATTGTATAAATTCAGTTTCAATTAGGCTTATATTATAACTATAGTTTGATTACACTATTTCCGAGAATAATTAGCATAGAAGATGCCTTCTTATATGCCCATGCTATTTCAAGAAAAATTTGTAATATCTAGCCAAATAAAAAGTTCTTGCTTATTATCTTTTTCTAGCAATATAATCCCACAGGCAGGAACCAAAGGATTATCGTTTGTTCATTGTTTGTGCATAGTAATATCCTTACTTTCTCGTCTGAAAATTTGTCTTAATTTATTTAATCGAAGGAAAAACCCATCGGAGGAATATTATGAAACTAACCACTCATAATTGTTTTAAAGCACTTGCTCTAACAGTATTGATAAGTTACCTGCCAGCTAGTACAGTTGGTAAAATTTCAGGGACTGTTACAGATAATGCTTCCGGAGAAGCTTTGGCTGGCGCAAATGTCATGATCGCTGGAACAGGGCTTGGAGGTAGTGCTGATGAAAACGGTAATTATTTTATTATTAATGTGCCGCCCGGATCGTATTCTGTTACGGCGTCCTATATTGGTTATGAGTCAGTTACTCTAGAAGGAATTAATGTTAATGTAGATAAGACATCCAAAGCAGATTTTGGTCTTGCGGCTGGCGCTGTTGAAGGTGCCGCAGTTACTGTTACTGCTGAGAGACCAATTATCCAGAAAGATCTTACTTCTTCAGAATTACTTGTTACTGGCGATGATTTTAATAAAAGAACTATCCGTTCTGTAACTGATGCCCTGGAAACCCAGGCAGGTGTTTCAAACGGTCGTTTTAGAGGTGGTAACCTGACACAGAGTGTTTATGTTTTAGATAATGTTAGCCTCAATTCAGGTATATTGTCTGATAATTACAGAGGTATTAATGTATCTACTATTCAGGAAATATCTGTGCTTACGGGTGGCTATAATGCAGAGTATGGGACAGCCCAATCAGCAATCATAAATGTTGTTACGAAAAATGCAAGCGAACCAGGCTTGCATGGTACTTTTCTGACTCGTTACAGACCAGCAGGTGTTTACCATTGGGGTCGTAATATGTATAGTAAGGAAAATTATGACTGGACAAACAATGCTACTCTAGAATACTGGGAGGCAGAAGTTGCAAACGAGAATAGTGCTAACTTTGGTGGCAATGCTGCTGAATTGCTAGCAACCTATGAGGACCAGATTACTCCGAAAGATGATTATGGCAAATATGCAGAAAGAGCAGAAACAGAAGTTGAAGCAACGGTCTTTGGTGCTTTTGGTGCTTTTGATTTGATGGCATCCTATAGGTTCATTAATGGGGTCAATATATATCCTCAGGTGGAACCATATAATCCAGCATCTAATCTTCAATTAAAGTTAGGTTACGATCTGAGCAGCTCAATGTCGCTAGAATTGAATAGTATTATAGGGGACGCTCGTAACTCTGGTAGAGATATTTATGATAATTTTACTACTATGGAAAGTGCACAGGAAGGTCAGTGGTTTTCCCCTCCACAAATATCTGACCCTTATAGTGATCTCAAGTATGCCATGTTGGGTGGTTTCAACGGGAATCCAAGACAAACTAATTTTTCTACACATGCATTAAACTTTACTCATACACTTAGCCCAAAAACATTTTATGAGCTGAATTTCAGTATGCTTGATCATGAAATGATTAGCATACCGGACACAGAAGGTTATGAGTACTTGTTAACATGGGATGTT